>Ga0210040_10001152_pt1 | contig 40883 bp, 37 predicted proteins | sample CryGeyCG12114_NA_FD_185462 | JGI IMG/M metagenome (GOLD analysis project Ga0210040, IMG submission 185462) | Groundwater microbial communities from aquifer - Crystal Geyser CG19_WC_8/21/14_NA (SPAdes) (version 2) | ecosystem: Environmental > Aquatic > Deep subsurface > Groundwater | place: USA... | reverse complement strand
GAGGACGGACTCGCTCAAGGCCGCGCCACCCGCCGAGGCATAGACGTGGAACACCATGCCCGCTTCCATTCGCCAGTTCGCCCCGGGGTGGAGGATGCGCGTGAAGTCGCTCGTGCGCGGGCCGGCGTCGCCGTAAAGGCCGAGGGTATAGCCGGTGATGTTGTCGTAGCTGTCGCGAAGGCCCGCGCGGATCACCCCTTCCCGCAGGATGGCGTCCACCTCGCCGGCCAGGGCGCCAGGGCGCATCGCGGCGATCTGCCGGTCCTGCAACGTCGCCAGCACCCCGGCCGCGCGCAGGCGCTCCGGTTCCGGCTCGCCCAGCACCACGCATCGCATCACACGGGCGGAATAGCCGTGGATGCGCGGCGTGAGCTCGATATGCACCACGTCCCCCTCGGACAGGGGATCGTCGCCCAGGTGGCCGTGCAGGAAGTCCCAGCCCCGGCCCGCGGTGATCGGGCCGGGGCGATAGGGATCGGCGCCCAGTTCCACGAAGGTTGATTGCGCGATGCGCGCCGCATCCCGCTGCGTGGCGCCCGGCACGCAGGCGGCAGCCGCGCGGCGCAGGGCCTCGTCCGCGATGGCGGCGGCGCGTCGCAGCAACGCGACCTCCGCCGCCGACTTGATCAGGCGTAGCTCGGCGACCACGGGGCCGATATCGATGAAGCGCGCCCGGGGCAGGGCGGCCTGAAGGGCGGCGAAGCCGGCGATGGAGGTGCCGTAGCTCTCGAAGTCCAGGCCGATCCGCGCCTCCTCCAGTCCCCGCGCGCGAAGGCTGGACAGGAGGACAGGCACCGGGTCCTCCCAGTCGCGGAAGGTCGGCACGTCACCGATCCAGCTCCGCTGGCGGCAGACGGAGGCGTCCAGCGCGCGGATGAGGAAGAAAGGCTCGGCCTCCAGCGGGATCACCACGCAGCGCCAGCGGTTGGCGGAACTGCCGAAGCCGGAGATCCAGGTCATCGCCTCGATCTCGTCGAACAGCGCGGCCTCCACCTCGGCCGCACGCAGCCGCGCCTTCAGCCGCGCGAGTCGGTCAGCGAACTCCGCGGGCCCAAAAGCAGGGTGCTCGCCCATCAGGATGCGTCCTTCCGCGGCACGCGCCATCCGTCCAGCCGGTCCCGCAACTGGTAGGACAGTCCGACCACCGGCAGGAACCAGGGGTGCCCGGTGTAGAGCGGCCTGGTCGGGAAGGGCAGGCGAGCGAAGGCGGAGGGCCGGTTGGCGCCGCCCAGCATGGCCTGCGCGGTGGCGGTGCCGAGATGCGTCATGGTCACCACGCCGCTGCCGTTGCAGGCCATGGCGTGGTGCACGCCCTCGTGTTCCCCGACATGGGGCATCATGTCGAATGCGAAGGCGACGTTTCCCTTCCAGGAATGGGTGATGCGCACATCCGCCAGATCCGGGATCAGGTCGGTCAGGAAGCGGTGCAGTGTCGCGCCCGAGCGCCTGGTGTCGGCGTTCACGAAGCTCGCCCTGCCGCCGAACAGGATGCGCGTGCCGTCCGGGGAGGGGCGGAAGTAGTAGAGCACCTTCTTGGTGTCGCCATAAACGCGCATCTGCGGCAGCGCGCGCCGCACGCGCTCCTCGCCGATCGCCTCGGTCGCGATCATGTAGCTGGCCACGGGGATCAGGCGGCGGCGATGCCACGGGGTGGCGCCGCCGGTGTAGCCGTTGGTGGCGATCATCAGCCGCCGGGCGCGGATCGGGCCGCGGCTGGTCTCCACCACGAAGCCGCCACCGGCCTCTCGGCGGTGGCCGCGCATGGCGACGCCGCCCGCCAGCGTGGCGCCGTAGCGCATCGCGGCCGAGGCGAGCGCGCGAACATATTTCGCCGGATGCAGCGCGCCCGCGCGGCGCAGCATCATGCCGCCGACGAAGCGGTCGGTCGCGATCTCCTCTGCCACCCGTTCGCGCGGGACGAAAAAGGCTTCCTCCGTGCCCGCGCCGTTGATCAGGTCGATGCGGCGCTTCAGCGCCTCCAGCGCGCGCGGGGCATGGGCGCCGACGAAGCGGCCGCAGCGGACATAGTCGCAGTCCAGCCGCTCGCGCTCAACGAAGGCCTCGAAGTCCTCGAAGGCCTGCTCGCCCTCTTCCATCAGCTCCGCGACGTATTCCTTGCCGAAGCTTTCCACGAGGTCGGAACGCGTCTTGCCCAGGCTCCCCGCGCCGCTGAGCGCCCCGCCGTTGCGCGAGGAGGCACCCCAGCCGATCGCCTCGCGGTCGATCACCAGGGCCCGCACGCCGTTGCGGCCCAGTTCGATCGCCGTGGAGAGCCCGGCGATGCCACCGCCGACGATCAGCACCTCCGCTTCGTCGGGCAGCAGCGTGGCGGCCGGTGCGGGGGGTGGGGCGGCTTCCCACCAATAGGGGCGCTCGACGAAACCGGGGGCGAAGGGAAAGTCGGTCATGAAGGGTCGAGCGTGGCACGGCCCCACGCCGCATCCCGCATACCAATTCGGCATGGAGCCGCCGGGATGCTTATGCCTGTCCGCGGTGGCGCTCCACCCGGCCGGCCACGGCGCGCGCGGCCTTGCGGATGGCCTGGAGGAGGATGTCTCGCCCGAAGCTGTCGGGCACCTCGTCGGGCCAGAGGAGGTGGTATTCCACCGTCACCGCCGGCTCGAAGGGGCGCAGCACGAGCCCGGCGCCGAGAAAGGGGGCGGCGGCGAAGGCATCGATCACGGTCACGCCCGCGCCGGCCGCGGCCATGGCGGCGGCGCCCGTGGTCATGCGGCATTCCACCAGCTCCGCCGGGCGCGCGCCGCTGCCCTCCAGGGCACCGTCCACCAGGGCCTGCCGCCCCTCCTCGCGCGAGAGGGCGATGTAGGGCTCGCCGTGCAGGTCGGCGGCCTGCACCACCGCCTTTCCGGCCAGCCGGTGGCCCGCTGCCATCGCGCAGAAGGCCCTTGCGCGGGCAAGCAGGACGGAGCGCAGGCCCGGCACGCGGGGTCCGCCGGTGGTCAGCCCGATATCCGCCTGCCGCGACGCCACCATGCCCAGCACGCCCCCGGTGGTGCGCGAATGCACCGACAGCGTTTCGGCCCGCTTGGCCTCGCGCCAGGACACCGAGGCGCCAGGCAGCACGGACAGCGTGAGCACGGGAATGGAGGCGATAACGATGCGGCGCGGCGCACGCAGCCGCAGCCGCTGCGTGAGGGCGGAGATTTCCTCCACCCCGATGAACACGCGCTCGGCTTCCTCGTGCAGCGCGTGGGCGAGGGGGGTGGGGACAAGGCGCCCGCGGATGCGCTCGAACAGGGCGAAACCCGCCAGCGCTTCCGTCTGCGACAGCAGCCGGCTGACGGCGGGCTGGGACATGCCCAGCATCAGCCCGGCGCCGGTGGCGGTGCCCGAGCGCATGATGGCGCGGAAGACCTCGAGGTGGCGGTATTCGAGCGATCTCGCGGCCATGCGCCACGATCACGGAGACGGGAGGGGTGCGTCAAGCCGCGCCGCCGCTCACCCCGGCCGGATGCCACGCGCCCGGATCACGCCGGCCCAATCGTCCATCTCGCGCGCAACAAAGGCGGCGAACGCGGCGCGCGCCATGGGCGAGGGCTCCGTGCCGTCCCGCCGCAGGCGGTCGGCGACGGCGGGATCCTCCAGAACGGCGCGGGCCGCGGCGGCCAGCCGGTCGAGCACCGGCGCTGGCGTGCCGGCGCGGGCGAAGAGGCCGAACCAGTTCTCGGCGGCAAGGCCGCCGACCCCGGTCGCTTCCGCCAGGGTCGGCACCGCCGGGGCCGCGGGGCTGCGCGTCCCGCCCGTATAGGCCAGGGCGCGCAGCTTGCCCTCGCGCACCAGGGGCAGCGCGGAGGAGGGGTTGTCGAACATCGCCTCCACATGCCCCGCGAGCAGGTCGGGGAGGGCGGGGCCTGTTCCGCGATAGGGCACGTGCACCAGCGGCGCGCCGCTTCGCTGGGCCAGCAACTCGATGGCCAAGTGGCTCATGGAGCCGTTCCCGGCCGAGGCCAGGTTGATCCCGCCCCTTGCGCGGGCGAGGTCCAGCAAGCCTTCCAGGTCCCGCGCGGGCGAGGCGGCCGGGACAAGCAGCATCAGCCCGTTCCGGACCAGCATCCCGACCGGTGCGATGTCCGCGCGGCTGTCATAGGGAAGGCGGGGGAACAGCCCGGGATTGATGGCGAAGGGCGCCCCGGCGACGAGGAGGACCTGCCCGTCCGGCGCGCTGCGGGCGAGTTCCGCCGTCGCGAGCTGGGTTGCCGCGCCCGGCTTGTTCTCCACCACCACGGGCCGCCCGCGCGAGAGGCCGCGGGCGAATTCCTGCGCCAGCAGCCGGGCCGCGAGATCGGCCGTGCCGCCAGGCGCCACCCCGACCAGGATGGTGATGCCCCGTCCCGGCCAGGCCTCCTGCGCCAGGGCCGGCGCGGAAAGGGTGAGGGACGCGGGGGCGGCTTGAAGCAGGAAGCGGCGGTGCATCCTCCGATCATGCCATGCCAGCCGCGCACCGGAAGCGGCGGGCCGGCCCCCGCCTGCACCACGCGCAGCCCCTCGGCCGCGAAGGGCGCCCAGGCGGGGGCGGGGGCTTCCGTCACCAGCACGGCGCCGGGGGCGAGCGGCGCCCAGAAGGGCTGCCCGGCGCGGTCGAGCTTGGAGCCATCGGCCAGCACCACCGCCTCCCGCGACTGCCGCATCATCAGAGACTTCAGCGACACCTGCTCCAGCGTCGCCTCGCACAGGCCGCGCCCCGGCACGACGCCGTCCGCGCTCATGAAGACGCGGTCCGCCGTGATGTGGCGCAGCGCCTCCTCGGCGAGCGGGCCCACCGTGCTCATGCTGATGCTGCGCAGGGCGCCGCCCAGCACGACGAGTTCGATGCCCGGCGCGTCGGCCAGCAGCGGCACCAGCGGCAGGTTGCTGGTCACGACCCGCAGGCGCTGCCCTTGCAGCAGCCGCCCCAGCGCCTCCACGGTGGAGCCGCCATCGAGGATCACCGTGTCCCCGTCCGAGATCAGGTCCAGCGCGGCGCGCGCGATGGCCGCCTTGGCCGCGCGGTGCTGCGCCGTGCGCGCGCGCAGGGTGGTTTCCTGCGCGGTCGAGGCGAGGATGGCACCCCCATAGGTCCGCGCGATCGCACGCCTGGCCGAAAGCGCCTCCAGGTCGCGCCGGATGGTGGAGGCCGAGACGCCGAAGCGGGCCGCGAGCGCGTCCACGTCCGCCTCGCCATCCGCGATGGCCGCCAGGATCTCGTCGTGCCGGGCCCGCCTGCGGCGCATGGAGGCTGCGGCGCCCTCAGGCCGCCGCCAGCTCCCGCTTCGGCGCCAGCTCCACGGCCTGCTTCAAGGCCTCCACCAGCGAGCCCTCGTCGGCGATGCCCTTGCCCGCGATGTCGAAGGCCGTGCCGTGGTCGACCGAGGTGCGGATCACCGGCAGGCCCACCGTGATGTTCACGCCGGACTCCAGGCCCATCACCTTCACCGGGCCATGGCCCTGGTCGTGGTACATGGCGACCACCAGGTCGAAGTCGCCGCGGGCGGCGCGGAAGAACAGGGTGTCGGCGGGCAGCGGGCCTTCGACCTTCCAGCCCCGCGCCTGGCAGATCTTGATGGCGGGGATGATCTTCTCCTCTTCCTCGCCCTGGCCGAACAGCCCGTTCTCGCCGGCATGCGGGTTGATGGCGCAGACGCCGATGCGCGGATCGGCGATGCCGGACTTCACCAGCGTCGCGTGGCCGCGCGCGATCACGCGCTCCACCAGGCCGGGCTCGATCCTCCGGATGGCGTCCATCAGCCCGACATGCGTCGTGACATGGATCACGCGCAGCTTGGGCGCGACCAGCATCATCGAGACCTCGGGCGTGCCCGTCAGATGGGCCAGAAGCTCGGTGTGGCCGGGATACTTGTGGCCGGCGGCGTGCAGCGCCTCCTTGGACAGGGGCGCGGTGCAGATCGCGTCGGCCTCCCCGGCCTCCACCAGCCGCGTGGCGCGCTCGATGTAGCGGTAGGCGCCCTCCCCCGAGAGGGCGGAGAGCTGGCCGAAGGGGTGGCCGGCCGGGATGATGCCGAGGTCGATGCAATCCACCGTGCCGCGGGCGTAGCGGGCCTCCGACGGCTGCTGGGTGGCGTTCACCGCGAGGTTGGTCTTCGTGACCGCGTCGGCCTCGCGCAGGCGGATGGCGTCGCCCACCACCAGGGGCCGGCACATCGCGTAGACATCCTCCCGCGCGAGGGCCTTCATGATGACCTCCGGCCCGATGCCGGAGGCGTCGCCCATGGTGATGGCGACGATGGGGCGGTTGTCCTGGGTCATGTCGCGCTTTCCCGTGCGAGGTCACGCAGCCGGTTGAGGCCGCGCAGGATGGTTCCGCCATCGCCGAAGGCCCCGGCCTTGGTCATGACGGGCAGTTCGATGGCGCCTTGCGTGATGCCGAGCGGCACGCCGGGCTCGACCTCCTCCAGCAGGCGGATGCCGTGGACGCCGAGGCGGGTCAGCAGGGCGCAGGCGGTTTCCCCACCCGTCGCGAAAAGGGCGCCCATGCGCGCGGCGGGGGGGACGAGAAGCTCGGCCAGCCCTTCCGCCAGGGCTGCGCCCTGGGACAGGTCGGCGGATGCGTCGGCGGCGATTTCCACCAGCGCGTCGCGCCCGCTGAGCAACGTTGTGGCGATGTCCGCCGACAGGCGGGCGCGGCGCGGGTCGGCGGCGGCGGCGCGCAGCAGTTCCGGTTCCACGCTGAACTCGGCGGCGCCGTCCTCTGCCACGAGCCGGGCGGCGCTGCGGGAGGCTTCGGCGACGCTGCCGACCACGATCAGCGTTCCGCCGCGCAGCGCGGGCAGGGCAGGGGAGGGGGCACCCCCTTCATCGGGAAGGGCTGCAGCCAGGGCCGCCGCGATGCCGCCGGACCCGACCCAGAAGACCTGCCCCAGCAGGGGTAGGCTGGCCCGGGCGATCGCGTCCAGGTCCTCCGCCGAGGCGGCGTCAAAGGCCAGCGCGTCATGGCCGGCGGCAAGGGCCGCGCGTAGTGCCTCCGCCAGCGCCGCCTCGCCGCGCCGAAGGCTCGCCAGGGGCAGGTGGCCGGCCGAGAGCCCGGCCGATCGCAGCACATCGGTCAGCACGGCGCTGCCGTAGCTGTGGTCGCGGGCCCAGAGGGCCGTGCTTTCCAGGGGCACCCCGTTCAGGTGAACACGGCCCTCTTCGGTGGTGCGCCCGGTGGCGGGAAAGGCGGGGGCGACGAGCGCGAGGGCGGGCCGCCCTTCCTCGCGCAGCGCGCGGCAGGTGGCGGCAAGCTCCGCCGCGGGCTGGCCCCGCAAGGTGGAGTCGATCTTCTTGATCAGGCCCGCGCCGGGTGCGTGATGCGCCCGCAGCAGGGCCGCGTGTCGCGCGCCGGCTTCATCTGGCGGGAGGCGGCGGCTGTCGGCGTCCACGGCCAGCACCGGCGTGCCGGCCGAGACCCGCGCGCCGTGCCACCCGACGGAAGCGCCCAGCCCGCGGCGGGCGAAGGCGATGCCGCAATCCGCGGCGCCCGTCAGGTCGTCGGCCAGGATCAGCCAGCGCGTGGTCATTCCGCGGCGGCCGGTCGGGCAACCGGCTGGGGAGAGGGGCCGAAGCGCCTGGCCGTCCAGGCGGTGAGGAGCGGCACGAGGACCGTGGTCACGATCACGGCCGCCGCCACCAGGATGGTCGCGTGGGCCGCGGCCGGCGCATAGACGGGATTGGCCGCCGCGACGATCGCCGGCACGGCCGCCGCGTTGCCGGCCGTGGAGGCCGCGGCCACGCCGGCCACGCCCGACCCGCCGATGGCGCGGTCCGCGAGAAAGAGGGGGATGCCGGTGACCACCACCACGGCAACGCCCAGCCCGAGCCCGAGCAGCCCGGCCTGCCAGACCTTGCCGAGGTCCAGCCCGCTTCCGAGGGCGAAGGCGAAGAAGGGGATCATCACGGGGATCGCACGGCTGAGGAAGTCGCGCATGTCGCGGTCGAGGTTGCCCAGGATCATGCCCACCAGCAGCGGCAGGATGGAGCCGACCAGCGTCGGCCAGGGGAAGGCCGAGAGGCCGGCGACACCCAGTGTGACCATGGTCAGGAACGGGCCGGATTCGAGGGTCATCACGGTATAGGCGCCGACATCGCGCGGTTCGCCGTACTGGCCCATGAGCGCCATGTAGAGCCCGCCATTGGTGTCGTTCATGGCGGCGACGATGGCCAGGGTGGACAGCCCGGCGAAGATGCCGGCCTCCACCGGCGCCTCGCCCAGGATTTGGCCGAACACGACGCCGAGCAGGACAGCGATGCCGATCTTCACCCCGAACAGCGTGCCACCCTTCTTGAGGATGTAGGGCGTCGCCTTGAAGTCGATGCTCGCGCCCATGCAGACATAGAACACGGCGAGGATCGTGAGGGCGCCGGAGAACAGCGCGCCGGTGAAGGAGCCGAAGAACTTCGGCGTGTCCGGGAAGAAGGTCGCGATCAGCGCGCCGAGCGCCAGGGGCACGACCATCATGCCGCCGGGCACCCGTTCAATGGCCCGCTTGATGGGGATCTGCATGGCGCTTCCTCCGGCGGCGCCTCCGCTCGGGCGCCCGATACACAACGCTTTAAACGTGGGCGCTGCTTCTGCCGATGCGAGAGGGGTGTCAATGATATTTTGCACGATTTACGCAGAAAATCCCTCGAAAGGTGAGCAATAGAGACGCATCGTGCAGAACGGCTTGGGTGGACGCGCAAGAAACACGGAACTGGCGTGAAAATCGTCTCGACTTTTCTGCGCAGTTCACGCACATGGCTGCCAAATGCAATGAAACGCCCAGGTGCCGGAGCGGGCCGAGCGCCGCGGCAGCCGGAGAGGCAGGCCCGGCCCTTGGGGGCGCCGCATGGGCAGCATCAGGGAAGGAGCTGCACAGCGTCATGAGCCTTGATCCAGCATCGATCGTCGCCGCACCGCCTGGCGCTGCGCTGGTCGACTCCCTGGCCGCGATCGTCGGCCGGCGCCACGTGATCGCGCCTGACGAGGACCAGGAGCCCTACCTGGTGGACTGGCGCGGTCGCTACCACGGCCGCGCCGCGGCGGTGGTGAAGCCGGCCGACACGGCGGAGGTGGCGGAGGTGGTCCGGCTCTGCGCGCGCGCGGGCGTCGTGGTGGTGCCACAGGGCGGGAACACCGGCATGTGCGGGGCGGCCACGCCGGACGGCAGCGGCCAAGCCGTGGTGCTGCGGCTGGACCGGCTGAACCGCATCCGCGCCATCAGCGCCCTCGCCAATTCCATCACCGTGGAGGCCGGCTGCATCCTGCAATCCATCCAGGAGGCCGCGGCGGGCGTGGACCGCGTCTTCCCGCTCAGCCTGGGCGCGGAGGGAAGCTGCCAGATCGGCGGCAACATCGCGACCAACGCCGGCGGCACCGCCGTGCTGCGCTATGGCACCACGCGCGAGCTGGTGCTGGGGCTGGAGGTGGTGCTGCCCGACGGCAGCGTGCTGAACCGCCTGCAGGGCCTGCGCAAGAACTCCTCGGGCTATGACCTGAAGCAACTTTTCATCGGGGCGGAGGGCACGCTCGGCATCATCACCGCGGCCTCCCTCAAGCTGTTCCCGCGCCCGCGTGCCTCGGCGCTCGCGATGGTGGCCCTGCCCGAGATCGAGGCGGCGCTGACCCTGATGGGCCGCCTGCGCGGCACGGTGGGAGACCGGCTGGCCAGCCTGGAGGCGATGTCGCGCGGGCAGATCGAGGTGATCGCCCAGAACGTGCCGGACGTTGCCATTCCCTTCGCGCTCGACGCCCCCTGGTTCCTGCTGATCGAGCTCACCGACACCCTGGCCGGCACGGACCTGCGCGCTCCGCTGGAGGCGGCGCTGGCGGAGACCTTCGAGGAAGGGCTGGTGCTGGACGCGGTGATCGCCGAGAGCGGGGCTCAGGCCGAGGCGCTGTGGAAGATCCGCCACTCCGTCTCCGAGGGCAGCAAGCGCGCGGGCTACGTGGTCAGCCACGACAGCGTCGTGCCGCTCGAGAACCAGGCCGCCTTCGCCCGCAACGTGGAGCGCCGCATCCTGGAGGCGGTGCCGGACGCGCGGGTGGTGATGCACGGCCACATCGGCGACGGCAACATCCATGTCCTGGCGATCCTGGACGCCGCCCGCTTCCCCGACGCCACCGCCGCCGCGCCGGTGGCCGCCCGCATCAACGCCGTGGTGGACGACGAGACCGCGGCGCTTGGCGGCGTGATCAGCGCCGAGCACGGCATCGGCGTCAGCAACCGCGCGCGGCTGGGCCGCGTGACCGAGCCGGGCGAGATCGCGCTCATGCGGCGCGTCAAGGCGCTGCTCGATCCCGCCGGCATCATGAACCCCGGCAAGGTCCTGCCACCGGAGGGCTGAGCGCCCGCCTCGTGTTCCGCCACATCTTCAGCGAAGGAAACGTCCCATGAACCGCCGCACCCTTATTGGCGCCGCTCTCGCCACGCCGTCGCTCGCCTTCGCGCAGGGCGCGGCCTGGCCCGCACGCCCGGTGCGCCTGATCGTGCCCTACCCGCCGGGCGGCGCCACCGACGTGATCGCGCGGCTTTACGCCGAGCAGATGGGCCATACGCTGGGCCAGCCGGTGGTGATCGAGAACCGCCCGGGCGCCAGCGGCAACATCGGCATCGACGCCGTGGCGAAGGCCGCGCCCGACGGCTACACGATCGGCGCCGGCACGGTCAGCAACTTCTCCATCAACCAGTACCTCTACAAGTCCGTGCCTTACGACATCGAGCGCGACCTCCGCCCGGTGGCGCTCGCCTGGGAGTTCCCGAACATCGCCGTGGTCGCGCCGGGCAAGGTGCAGGCGAAGACGCTGGCTGAGTTCATCGCCTGGGCCAGGGGCAGGCGCGGCGGGATCACCTATGGCTCCACCGGCGTCGGCACCACCACGCATCTTTCCTCGGCGATGATGTTCAACCGCCTGGGGATCGAGGCGGTGCACGTGCCCTATCGCGGCGCGGCGCAGATCCAGCCGGCGCTGCTCAGCGGCGACATCGACTTCGCCATCGACGGCGTTGCCTCCTACCAGGCGCTGGTGGAGAGCGGCCAGATCCGGGCCCTCGCGGTGACCAGCGCCGAGCGCTGGCCCACCCTGCCGGAGATCCCGACCATGGCGGAGGCCGGGCTCGAGAACTTCGTTGTCACCGTCTGGGGCGGCTTCGTCGCACCGGCCGCGACGCCCGACGCCCTGGTGGAACGCCTGGGCAACGCGCTGAAGGCGGTGGTGGAGGACGCCACGCAGCGCGAGCGCTTCGCGCGCGTCGGCGCCAAGCCGATCTGGACAACGCCCGCGGAGGCCGCCGCGCGCGCCGCGCGAGAGCGCCCGATGTGGCGCGACACCATCAAGGCATCGGGCGCCGAGGCGGACTGAGACAGGCAGGCCTCCCAGGCGCGGGATTGTCTTGACGGACAGCCCCGCGCCTGCTGAAACACGCGCAATACCACAACAAATGTTCGCATTCCGATCAATGTGGATCGGTGGCGGGTCGGAGGAAGAATGGCCGGGGAGGCGAAGGGCGATGCGGTCGCGTCCGGCCAGGCCGGCAACGCCAAGAACCTCGTTCAATCCGCGGCCAAGGTCTTCGCCGTGCTGCGCGCCTTCGGCCCCGACCTGCCGGAGCTGACCGTCACCGAGGTGGCGGGCCGCGCCGGGCTCGACCGCGGCACCGCCTTTCGCCTGATCCATACGCTGATCGGGCTGGGATATCTCCGGGCGGTACCGGACACGCGCCGCTTCCGCCTGACCCTGCGGTGTCTCGAGATCGGCTTCGCCGCCCTGTCCGCCAACGACCTCCCGGGCCACGCCGAGCCCCTGTTGCGCGAGCTTGTTCCGCGCGTGGCGGATGCCGGGTCGCTCGGCGTGATCGAGGGTGGGGAGGTCGTGTACCTTCAGCGCGTGCAGCACGGGCTGGACCGGAACGGCGTGGTGCGTCGCCCGGGCACCCGGGTCGGCGCCTATGCCACCGCCCTCGGGCACGCCATCCTCGCCTTCCTGCCCCGGCACCGCCAGGTCGAGCATCTGGAGGGGGTGGAGCGCGTGATGCTCTCCGAACGGACGGTGACGGACCTCCCGGCCCTGCTGGACCGCCTGGACACGGTGCGGGCGCAGGGGTTCGCCGTCTCGGACGGCGAGAACGCCTTTGGCCTGCGCACCGTCGCCGCCCCCGTGCTCGGCACCGACGGCCTGCCGCTCGCGGGCGTCAGCCTCACCATCCAGTCCTCCCGCCAGTCCATCGACACCTTCGTGCAGGACGGCCTTCCCCATCTCCGCCGCCTCGCCGACGAACTGACGGAGGGCGTGCGCCTTTCCCTCGGTGCCATCGGCGTGCGCCGCGCGGGCTGAACCCTTCGAGCGGAACCAACCCATGCCCGACCTTCACAGCCCCATCGAGTTGCTCCGCCCGCCCCGAATCGAGTTCGGCGGTGGAACCCTTTCCGTGATCCGGCCCTGGGTGGAGGAGCGCGGCTTCCGGCGCATCCTCGTGGTGGCGGATGCCTTCAACGCGGGGCGCGTGGATCTGCTGGGCCTGCCAGGCGCCGTCACCGTCTTCGGCGAGGTGAAGCCCGAGCCAGACCTGCCGAACCTCGAGAAGGTGCTGGCGGTGGCCGAGGCCATGAATCCCGACCTGGTGATCGGCTTCGGCGGCGGCAGCGCCATGGACCTCGCCAAGCTCGTCGCCGTGCTGCCCGGTTCCGGCCAGACCCTGCACGAGGTGGTGGGGCCCGAGAAGGTCGCCGGCCGCCGCGCCGCGCTGATCCAGGTGCCGACCACCGCGGGCACGGGCAGCGAGGGCGGGACGCGCGCGCTGGTGACGGACCCGGCCACGCAGAACAAGCTCGCGGTGCAGAGCCGGCACATGCTGGCCGATCTCGCGGTCGTCGATCCGGACCTGACCATGACCGTGCCGCCCGCCGTCACGGCCGCCACCGGCGTGGATGCCATGGCGCATTGCACGGAAGCCTTCACCAGCCGCCGCGCCCACCCGATCATCGACCTTTACGCGCTGGAGGGCATCCGCCTCGTCGGCCGCTTCCTGCCGCGCGCCGTGGCGGATGGGGGCGACCGCGAGGCGAGGGCGGGGCTGGCGCTCGCCTCCATGTATGGCGGCTTCTGCCTGGGGCCGGTGAACACCACGGCCGGCCACGCGGTGGCCTATCCGCTGGGCACGCGCCACCACATCCCGCACGGCCTGGCCTGTGCCCTGATCTTCCCGCACACCCTCGCCTTCAACGCGCCAAGCGTGGCGGACAAGACGGGATTGGTCATGCAGGCGCTCGGGCTGCCTGCCTCGGCCGATCCTGGGGCAGTGCTGGAAGGGGCACACCGCTTCTGCGAAGGCCTGGGCGTGGAGATGCGCCTGTCGCGCCTCGGCGTGCCCGAGGACGACCTCGGCGCCATGGCGACGGAGGCGCACGCCATCCGCCGCCTGCTGGACAACAACCCGCGCGACCTCGGCCGGGACGGCATCCTGGCCATGTACAAGGCGGCCTTCTGACCATGGCCCGTACCGCCAGCCCCCCGCCCGACCTGTCCGGCGACGGCACCCTTGCCCCCGCGCCAGGGGATGCCGCGCGCACCGAGACCTTCATCCCCGCGCTCTGCGTGCAGAACCACGCGGCGAACCTCACCGTGCTCGGCAACGGCGACCTTGCATGCGTCTGGTTCGGCGGCACGCAGGAAGGGGTTCCGGACATCTCCGTGCAGTTCTCCCGGCTCGCGCAGGGGAGCGGCCGATGGAGCGTTCCGGACACCCTGTCGGACGATCCCACCCGCTCCGAGCAGAACCCGCTTCTCTTCCCCGCGCCCGACGGCACGCTCTGGCTGATCTGGACCGCGCAGATCTCCGGCAACCAGGACACCGCCATCGTCCGTTGCCGCAGGTCGGGGGACCACGGCCATTCCTGGGGGCCGATCGAGACGCTGTTCGGGCCCCGTCCGGATGGCGGAACCTTCATGCGGCAGCCGGTTGTGGTTCTGGAAAACGGCGACTGGCTGCTGCCGGTCTGGGTCTGCCTGACCACGCCCGGCCGCAAGTGGGTCGGGGACGAGGACTACAGCGCCGTCAAGATCTCCTCCGACCAGGGGCGCACATGGTCCGAGCACGCGGTTCCGGAGAGCAAGGGCTGCGTGCACATGAGCGTGCTGGACATGAAGGACGGCAGCCTCGTTGCCTTCTATCGCAGCCGCTGGGCCGACAACATCCATGTCAGCCATTCCACCGATCTCGGCCGGACCTGGTCCGCGCCCGAGCCGACGTCGTTGCCCAACAACAACTCGTCGATCCAGGCGGCGCGGTTGGCCAACGGCCACATCGCCATGGTGTTCAACGAGAGCAGCGCGGCCGATGCCACCGAGCGCCGTCTCTCCCTTTACGACGACATCGAGGACGGGGCGGAGGATGCGACGCCGGAGCCCATGCCGGTTGAGGGGCGGCGCAGCACCTTCTGGGGCGTGCCCCGCGCGCCGATGACGCTCGCCATCTCCGAGGATGGCGGCCGCAGCTGGCCGCACCGCCGCAACCTCGAGACGGGCGACGGCTACTGCATGACCAACAACTCGCGCGAGAAGATCAACCGCGAGTTCTCCTATCCCACGGTGACGCAGTCGCCCGACGGCGCGCTGCACATCGCCTACACCTACTATCGCCAGGCCATCAAATACGTCCGCGTCGACGAGCGCTGGACCGGAGCTTCCGCATGAGCAGCCTTCACCCCACCGGCGTCTTTTCCGCGGCGCTCACCCCGCTGACCGCCGATCTGGAGCCCGATCTTCCCGTTTTCGTGGAGCACGCGCAGCGCCTGATCGCCCAGGGCTGCGACGGCATCGCGCTGCTGGGCACCACGGGCGAGGCCAACTCCTTCTCCACCGCCGAGCGCCAGTCCATCCTGGCCGCGGCGGTGGAAGGGGGCATCGAGCCGTCCCGCCTGCTGCCCGGCACGGGCGTCGTGGCGATCCCCGAGACGGTGACCCTGACGCGCCATGCCCTCTCGCTGGGCGTCAACACCGTCATCATGCTGCCGCCCTTCTACTACAAGGGCGTCAGCGAGGATGGCCTCTTCGCCGCCTATGCCGAGGTGGTGGAGCGCGTGGGGGACGACCGGCTGCGCGTGGTGCTCTACCACATCCCGCAGATGTCCGCCGTGCCGATCCCGGCCTCCGTGATCGAGCGCCTCCGCGCGCGCTTCCCCGGCACCTTTACGGGCATCAAGGACAGCGCGGGCGACCTCGCCAACATGGAGATGCTGGTGGAGCGCTTCCCCGGCTTCGCCGTGCTGGCCGGCGCCGACCCGCTGCTGCTGCCGCTGATGAGGAAGGGCGGCGCGGGCTGCATCACCGCCACCTCCAACCTCGTCGCCGCCGACCTTGCCTTCATCTTCCACAACTTCGCCGATCCGTTGAAGTCGGCCGAGGTGGAGGCGGCGCAGGCCCGCGTCGTCGCCAAGCGCAACCAGGCGTCCCGTTTCCCGCAGATGGCGTCGCTGAAGGCGATGCTGGCGAAGGAGACGGGCCACCAGGGCTGGACCCGACTGCGCCCGCCGCTGCTCTCGCTGACCGCGGAGGAATCCGCCCAGCTCCTCGCCGCCTGAACCGATGCGACACCGGCCGGCCCTGAAGAGGCCGGCCGCCCAAGGGAGAGAAGAACCATGAACCGGCGCAACTTCCTGCTCGCTGCCTCCGCCACGGGCCTGCTGGCGGCGCCCGCGGTGCGCGCGCAACAGGCCTGGCCGCACGGCAAGCCCATCCGCGTGATCATTCCCTGGCCGCCCGGCGCCGCAAACGACACGCTGGGCCGTCTTCTCGCGGCCCGCCTGTCGGAGAAGCTGGGCGCGACGGCGGTGGCCGAGAACCGCACGGGCGGCGCGGGCCTGATCGGCACCAACGCCGTGCTGCAGGCCGCGCCGGACGGCTACACGATCCTGGCCTCCGCCTTCAACACGGCGGTGATGCCGCTGGTGCTGCGCGGCGCGACCTTCGACCCGCAAAAGGACCTGGAGGTCATGGCGCGCACGGCCCGCGCGCCGCTCGTGCTCGCGTCCTCGGGCATCAGGCGGGAGAAGACGCTGGCGGAGATGATGGCCAGCGCGAAGGCGAAGCCGCGCGACTGGAACTTCGCCATCTCCTCGCTCGGCTCGGCCGGACACCTGGCCACCATCGAGTTCCTGCGCCGAACGGGCCTCGACCTCGACCTCGTGACCTATCGCGGCACGCAGCCGGCGCTGACGGACATGATGGGGGGCAGCGTGCAGCTCCTCATCGATCCCTCCTTCGCCATCCTGCCCGCGCGCGGGGACGGCAAGATCAACGTGCTGGGCATCGCGACGCCGGAGCGCTCGGCCCTGGCGGCGGACGTACCGACCATGGCGGAGGCCGGGCTGCCCGGCTACGAATTCCAGTCCTGGTACGGCGTCTGGGCTCCCAAGGGCACCTCCGCCGAGATCTGCGGCCGGGTGAACGCCCTGATGCAGGACACCATGCGCGAGCCCGCCATGGTCCAGCGCCTGACCAACCAGGTGCTGGAGCCGGTGACGGAAAGCATCGAGGACACGCGCCGCTTCATCGCGAGCGAGATCGTCCGCGCGGGCGAGCTGCTGAAGAGCGTGAACTACCAGCCGGAGTGAGGGATGGTGGCCGCCTGCGCGCCAGGGGCGCAGTGGCCGCCTGCGCGCTAGGGCGCGACGGCGGCCACCACGTCCACCTCCATCAGCATGCCCGGCCAGGCGAGCGCCTGCACCACGAGGAAGGTGTGCGGCGTGGCCGGCGCGCCCTTCATGGCGGCGCGGCGGCACTCGCCGATGGTCTGCTGGAAGCGGGCATCCGTGACATAGGTGGTGGCCTTCACGATGTCGCCCACGGTTGCGCCCTGCTGGGCCAGCATCCGGTCGATCTTCTCCCAGGCGTAGCGGCACTGCGCCGCCACGTCGCCCGCGAAGCGGATCTCGCCGGTCTTCTCGTCCTCCGAGCCCTGGCCTGAGAGATAGATGAAGCGCGCGGGCGTGCGCACCGTGACCGCATCGGCGAAGCGGCCGCTGTTCCAGTTGCCGTTGTCGATCGTGCGCTTCTCGAACCCCTGCTGGGCCAGCGCGGCGGTGGCGATCAACAGGCTGGCGGCGGCAGCCGCGAGAAGGGGACGGCGCATGGATGGTGTTCTCCCGTTGTGCCGGGCGCGCGCGGCGGGTCCCGCCGGGCCTGCCCGGTGCCCGCTGGCGGAGCAATGCCCGTGCCAGCGCCCGCGTTCCATCCCGCCGCTTGACCTGGCCGCCCCGACTGGCCGAGCCTCCCGGGGAAGGGAACGGAACAGTTCCCGGCCGAGGAACCCCCCATGCCTCCAATCTCCGCGCCTGGCCGCATCCGGCTCATGGCCCTCGCCCTGGCCGGCGGGCTTCTCGCCGCGCCGCCGCTTCTGGCCCAGGCGCCGACGGCCGCGGCGCCCGTGTACCAGGTGGACCCGCACTGGCCGAAAACCCTGCCGAACAACTGGGGCATCGGGCAGGCAGCCGGGGTCGCGGTGGACGGGCGCGACCACGTCTGGGTCGTTCACCGCCCGCGCACGATGACCGAGGACGAGCGCGGCGCGACTCTTTCGCCGCCCCGCTCCGAGTGCTGCGTGCCCGCGCCCTCCGTCATCGAGTTCGACCCGGACGGCAACGTGGTCCAGGCCTGGGGCGGCCCTGGGCACCACCCCTCCTGGCCCGCCAACGAGCACGGAATCTACGTGGACGGCGCCGACAATGTTTGGGTGGGCGGCAACGGCGCCAGCGACCACGTGCTGCTGAAGTTCACGCGGGAGGGACGCTTCCTTCTCCAGATCGGCGTCACCGGCGAAACGGGCGGCAGCAACGACACGCGGCGCCTGGGCCGCCCCGCGGATATCGAGGTGGACACCGCCACCAACGAGGCCTTCGTGGCGGATGGCTACCAGAACCGCCGGGTGGTGGTCTTCGATGCGACCACGGGAGCCTATATCCGGCACTGGGGCGCCTATGGCCGCACGCCCCCGCCCGATGCCCCGCTCGCGCCCTATGTCGCGGGCCAGGCCCCGTCGCCCAGCTTCGCCAACCCCGTGCACTGCGTGCGGCTGGCGCGGGATGGGCTGGTTTACGTCTGCGACCGGGGCAACGACCGCATCCAGGTCTTCCGGCGCGACGGAACCTTCGTGCGGGAGTTCTTCGTGGCCACGGGCACGCTGGGCAGCGGCTCCGTATGGGACATCGACTTTCTTCCCGATGCTGCCCAGTCCGTGCTGCTCACGGCGGATGGCTCCAACAACACCGTCTGGCTGCTCGCCCGGCAGGGCGGCGAGATCATCGGGCGCTTCGGCCGCAGCGGCCGCAACGCGGGGGAGTTCCACTGGGTGCACAACATGGCCGTGGACAGCCGCGGCAACGTCTTCACGACCGAGGTGGACACGGGCAAGCGCGCGCAGCGCTTCCGCCTGGTGTCGCAGCTTCCGCGGTGATGACACGGGGGCTGTTCCGGCGGGCGCTGGCCTCGGCGATGCTGCCCGCCCTGCTGCCCGGCTGCGCCTCCCCGCTGCCGGCCCTGGAGGTCCCGGGCACCACCCCGGCCGCGCGGGCGCTGCTGGAGGAAAGCGCGGCGGCGCATGGGCTGCCGGCCCTGGCGAGGTTGCGCGACATCAGCGTGAGCTATGAAGGCGAATGGCCCGCCCTGATCGGCCGCCTCCAGCCGGCGCTGGTGGATTCCGGCTTTCGCGGCGGCTCGGAGGAACGTCTCCTGCTGCGTGACCGCGTGGTGGCGCAGGCCCATACGGGGCCGGCCGGGCGGAAGCAGGTGGTCCGTCAGGCCGCGCCGGGCGCTTCGGCGCCGTTGCGCGTGTGGCTCAACGGGGAGGAAGCCGAGGACACCGAGCGGCGCGCTGCGGCCGCGCTGGTGGCCGACGGCTACGCCCTGTTCCTTCTCGGCCCGATGCTGCTGGCCGGACCATGGAGCGCCGGCCGTTCGCTGGACCTGGGCGAGGGCGGGACGGAGCGCATCACCCAGGATGGGCGCGCCATCGACTGCGACGTGCTGCGGGCCCGCATCGCCCCGGGCCTCGGCGTGTCCCGCGCGGACGAGCTGGCGCTCTTCATCGGCCGCCGCGACCGCCTGATGCGCCGCATCCGCTTCTCGCTGGAAGGCCTGGACAGCACGCGGGGCGCGGTGGCGGAGGTGGACTGCCTCGATCACCGCCCGGCCTATGGCGTGCTCTGGCCGACGCGCTTCCACGAGCACCTGTTGCGGCCGTTTCCCTTGCCCGTGCATGACTGGCGCCTGCGCGGCCTGGACGTGGACCGGGGCTTCTCGGCCGCCGAGATCTCGGGGGCCAGCTTCACCGGCCGCGCCGCGGCGCCTGCCGGCAACCCCTCGGCATGACGGCGACAGGAGGCAATGGCGGATGAAGCTCGTGCGGTTCGATGGGGGGCGTATCGGTGTCCATGACGGCACGCTGGTCCACGACATCGGCGAGGCGCTGGGCGGCGACGATCGCGGCGCCTTTCCGCCCGTTGCCATGGTCCGCCTGATCGCGGCCTTCGACCGCCTTCGGCCCGACATCGAGGCGCTGCTGGCCTCCGGCCGCGCCCCGTCCGTGCCCGCCGCCTCCGCCGGGCTGCTGGCGCCGCTTCCCTGGCCCAACAAGCTGATGGCCTATCCCGTGAACTACATCGACCACGCGAAGGAGATGAACTCCACCGGCTACGCCCATGTGCAGGGCTACTTCCTGAAGGCGAACTCCTCCCTTTCCGGGCCCGGGGAGCCGATCGTTCTGCCGGCGCTTCCGGGGCGCGAGATCCATCACGAGTGCGAACTCGCGCTGGTGATCGGCCGTGAGGGACGGGACATTCCCGCGGAGCGCGCGCGCGAGCACATCTTCGGCCTCTCCTGCCTCATGGACATCACCATCCGTGGCCCGGAGGAGCGGGTGTTCCGCAAGTCCTACGACAGCTTCACGCCCATGGGTCCCTGGATCATCACCATGGACGAGGTGCGCGGCATCGACAGCCTCGGCATGAAGCTCTGGGTGAACGGGGAAATGCGCCAGTCGGCCAACACCCGCGACCTGCTGGTGGGCATCGAGGAGATGATCGTGGTCGCCTCCAGCGCCTCCACCCTCTATCCCGGCGACATCATCGCGACGGGCACGCCGGCAGGCGTCGGTCCGATCCGCGGCGGCGATACGGTGGTCATCGAGATCGAGCAGGTCGGGCGCATGAGCCTGCCGGTGGTGCAGGGAAAGGGCGGCGCCAACCGCGTGTTCCTGCGCCCGCCGGCCGGGGCTTAGCGGGGCAGGGGGCTCAGAGAAGGTCGCGCACCCGCTCGAAGGTACGGTCCAGGTGCAGGGCGAGCACCGCGGCCAGAGCCTCGCCGTCCCGGGTGCTGAGGGCGCGGATCATCTCCTCGTGCTCCTCCACCGCCCCGGCCCACTTCTCGGGTGCCGCGTTGCCGATGAAGCGGATGTGCTGCATGCGCGCCTGGATGGCCTCGTGCGCCCAGCTCAGCGTGGCATTGCCGGGCAGGGCGACGATGGCGGTGTGGATCGCCTGGTTCAGCTTGAAATAGGCCAGGCGGTCGCGTCGGGCGTAACGCTCCATCATGGCGTCGTGCAGGGCGGCCACGGAGGCGATGCCGCCCTCCGTGCCGTCGCGGCAGGCCAGGCGGGCGGCCAGCGTTTCCAGCGATTTCAGCACGACGAGGCTGTCGGCGAGGTCACGGCCCGTGTAGCGCCGCACCACCGCTCCACGCGCTGGCACAAGCTCCAGCAGGCCCTCCCCCGCGAGCATCCGCACAGCCTCGCGAAGGGGCGTCCGCGAAACGCCGAGCCGGGTGCCCAGCGCCACCTCGTTGATGCGCCCGCCCGCCGGGATCTCGCCGAGGGTGATCAGGTCGCGCAACCGCGCGGCCACCTCCTCCTGCAGGGGGCGACGGACAATAGGACCGATGGTGGCGGCTTCGGGCTCGGGGGGCGAGGCGGCAGGGCTGTCCATCGCTTGTTCGGCTTTCTCCTTGCTTGACCGGCCCCGATCATTATGCCTGATACTGTATGCAGTGTGTAGGTGAATGGGCCGGGAGGAAAAATGAGCGGGGACGTCATGCCGGAACACCGGCCGCGCATCGCCGTCGCCATGGGCGACCCGGCCGGAATTTCTCCCGAACTCGCTGCCCGCATCCTGGTGGACGACGCCGTGCTCGCCGCGGCCGATCTGATCGTGATCGGCGATGCGCGGGTGCTGGCCCGGGGTGCGGAGGCGGCGGGCGTCGCTCCCGGTGTCGCCGTCGTGCAGCCGGGCGAATCCCTGCGCTCCCGTCCTGGCGGGCCCATCCTGCTGGATCTCGGCCATTGCGACCCGGACACCATCCCCCTGGGTGAGATCTCCGAGGCAGGAGGGCGCTTCGCGACGGAGAACTTCCGCCGAGCCCTCGCCATGGCCGCGGCCGGGGAGGTGGAGGCCGTCTGCTTCACCCCCTTCAACAAGGCCGCCATGCGCCTCGTCACGCCGGGCTACGAGGACGAGATCGGCTTCACGGCCGAAGCGATCGGCTTCTCCGGCGTGGCCAAGGAGTTCAACGTGCTGGAGGGGCTGTGGAACGCCCGCGTCACCTCACACGTGCCGCTCAAGGATGTCGCGGGGCTGCTGACGCGCGACAACATCCTCAACAACCTCCGCCTGACGGACGAGGCGCTCCGGGCCTCCGGCATCGCGCGCCCGCGCATCGCGGTGGCGGCGTTGAACCCCCATGCGGGCGACCACGGCAACTTCGGCCGCGAGGAGATCGACGTGATCACCCCTGCCTTGGAGGCCGGCCAGCGCGAACAGATCGGCTGCGAGGGGCCTTTCCCGGCGGACACGGTGTTCATGCGCGCGCGCCGCGGCGACTTCGACGCCGTGCTGACCATGTACCACGACCAGGGCCAGATCGCGATGAAGCTGATCGGCTTCGACGCGGGTGTGACCCTGATGGGCGGCTTCCCCTTTCCGATCTGCACCGCGGCGCATGGCACCGCCTATGACATCGCCGGCAAGGGTATCGCCCATCCCGGCGCCATGCGGAACGCGGTGCTTCTGGCCGCCCGCATGGTGGCGCGCTCCCACGCCCGGGGGAATGCTCCGGCGGCCTGAGCCCCTACCGATTCCGCGCAGAACCCGGAACGGGCGCGCGGCACGCAACAAAGGAGGAAGACCATGAAAGCAACCGCTGCGGCCCTGTTCGGCGCCGCCATGACGCTCACCCTGCCGGCGGCGGCCCAGACGACGGGACAGGCGGCCTGGCAGCCGACGCGCCCCGTCGAGTTCGTCGTCACCTCCGGCGCCGGCGGCGGCACGGATCTCTTCGCGCGGACCGTGCAGTCCATCGTCACCCGCCACAACCTCGTGCCCACCTCGATCGTGGTGACCAACAAGGGTGCGGGCTCGGGCGCCGAAGGATTCGTGTATGGACGCGGCGCGCAGGGCGACCCGCACAAGGTGATCTTCGGCACCAACAACGAATGGCTTCTTCCACTCGTTGCCCGCGTCGCCTGGAAGCCGCTCGACCTGACGCCCGTCACCGCGATGGCGTTCGACGAGTTCATGCTCTGGGTGAAGGAGGATTCTCCTTATCGCAGCGCGGCCGACCTCGTCGCCGCCGCGCGCGAGCGGCCGGGCGTGCTGCGCATGGGCGGCAGCCAGACGCGCGACACCGACCAGACGCTGACGCTGCTGATCCAGAAGGCCGCGGGCATCCGCTTCACCTACATCCCGTTCCGCGGCGGCGGAGAGGCGGGCGTGCAGCTCGCGGGCGGGCATATCGACGCCAACACCAACAATCCCTCGGAAAGCACGGGCGGATGGCGCGGCGGGCAGGTGCGTCCCGTCTGCGTCTTCCGCCGCGAACCGCTTCCCGCGGGCCCGCGCGTGACCGAGGCGCAGTCATGGTCGGACATCCCCCCCTGCGCTGCCCAGGGCATCACCGTCGATGAATTCCGCATGCCCCGCACCGTCTTCCTGCCCCCCGCGGTGCCGCCGGGGGCGCAATCCTTCTGGGCGGATGTGATGCGCAAGGTCAGCGAGACGCCGGAATGGCAGGACTACATCCAGCGCACCAGCCAGACCGCGGCGCTGCTATCGCCCGACCAGATGCGCGCCCTGATGCAGACCGAGGAGCGCGCGGCGCGTGAACTCTATGGCCCCGAAGGCTGGCTGGTGAACTAGCGGCGGGCGACCGGAAGGGGAGAAGGGGATGCTGGACCGCTTCCGGCTTGAGCTGGCCTTTGCCGGCGTCATCCTGCTGGTCGGCGCGCTGGGGTTGCTGGGCTCGGCCGGGCTCGACACGGGGTGGGCCTCCGACGGACCGCAGGCGGGCTTTTTCCCCTTCCGCGTTTCGATCATCCTGATCGGCGCCGCGGCGCTGGTGGCGGTGAATGCGTGGCGCGCGCGCGGAACCCTGGCTGCGATCCCGGTGATCGACCGCGAGGGCGGGCTGCGCGTGCTGCGCTTCGGCCTGCCCGTTCTCGGCATGGTGGCCGTGGCGCAGTGGCTGGGCCTATACGTCGCCATGGCGCTCTACCTGCTCGTGGCGATCCGCTGGGTCGGCGGCCGCCGCTTCGCCACGGGCCTCGCGGTCGCGCTCGGCGTGACCTTCGCCAGCTTTGTCGTGTTCGAGAAATGGTTCGGCGTTCCCTTGCTCAAGGGCCCTCTCGAAACCCTGCTCGGCCTGGGCTGAGGGAGGAGCCGCCATGCTGTCCAACCTCGAAGCCCTCATGCACGGCTTTTCCGTCGCCCTCACCGGTTACCATGTGCTGCTGATGATCGCGGGCGTGCTGCTGGGCATCCTGGTTGGCGTGCTGCCCGGACTGGGCGCGCCCAATGGGGTGACGCTGCTGCTGCCGCTCACCTTCTCCATGGACCCGGTATCGGCCATCATCCTGCTCACCAGCCTTTACTGGGGCGCATTGTTCGGCGGCTCCACCACCTCGATCCTGTTCAACATTCCCGGCGAGCCCTCTTCCGTCGCCACGACCTTCGACGGCTACCCCATGGCGCGGCAGGGCCGTGCGACGGAGGCGTTGACCTTCGCCTTCGTGTCCGCCGGCATCGGCGCGCTGGTGGGCATCGTGGTGATCACCCTCCTGTCGGGCGCCGTCGCCTCCTTCGCGCTGCGCTTCGGGCCGCCCGAGTACTTCGCGGTCTACCTTCTCGCCTTCGCCTCCTTCATCGCCTTCGGCGGCGGCGCGCCGCTCAAGACCATCGTGTCGCTGGCTCTGGGATTCGGCTTCGGCATGATGGGCATGGACACCGTCTCCGGCTCCATGCGCCTGACCTTCGACATTCCCGAACTCATCCGCGGGATCTCCTTCCTGGTCGTGGTGATCGGCCTTTTCGGCCTGGGCGAGCTGTTGCTGACCATCGAGGAAGGGCCGGAGTTCAAGGGCGCCAACGCCCGGCTCGACCCCGCCGCCATGCTGCACGCCATCGCCGCCTTGCCGCGCTACTGGCTGGCCATCCTGCGCGGCTGCGCGGTCGGCGTCTGGATGGGCATCACCCCGGGTGGCCCCACCGCGGCCTCCTTCATGTCCTACGGGCTGGCGCGCCGCATGTCGCGCAACGGCACCGGCTTCGGCGGTGGCGAACCGGAGGGCGTGATCGCGCCGGAAACCGCCGATCATTCCGCCGGCACGGCCGCGATGCTGCCGATGCTCTCACTCGGCATTCCCGGTTCGGCCACCTCCGCCGTCATGCTCGGCGGGCTGATGATATGGGGCCTCAATCCCGGCCCCATGCTGTTCATCGAGCAGCGCGACTTCGTCTGGGGCATGATCGCCTCCATGTATCTCGGCAACGTCATCGGCATGGTGCTGGCGCTGGCCACGGTGCCGCTTTTCGCCGCCATGCTGTCGGTTTCCTTCTCCATCATCGGGCCGGTGATCGTCACGGTCTGCCTCGTCGGTGCCTATACCGTGGCCGGGGCGCCGTTCGACCTTTGGCTCGCCCTGGGCTTCGGCGCCGCCGGCTATGTCATGAAGAAGCTCGACTATCCGCTCGCGCCGCTCGTGCTGGCGATGGTGATCGGCGACAAGGCGGAGGATGCCTTCCGCCAGTCCATGCTGATGTCGAACGGCTCGCTCGGCGTGCTCTGGGCCAACCCGCTGGTGGGGACGCTCTCCACCATCGCCCTGTTCTTTTTGTTATGGCCCGTCGCCGCGGCGGCGCTGGGCCGGCGCCGCACGGCCGCGGTTGCGGCCGAACCCGGCGCGTGAACCCTTCCTGATCCAGCAAGGACCCGATCCGTGACCGACGACGTGCCACCGGGCACCCTGCGCTCCCGCGCCTGGTTCGCCCGCCAGGACAAGATGGGCTTCTACTACCGCTCCTGGCTTCGCAACCGCGGCCTGCCCAACGACCAGTTCGATGGCCGGCCCGTGATCGGCATCTGCAACACCTGGTCCGAGCTCACGCCCTGCAACGGCCATTTCCGGACCATCGCGGAGCACGTGCGCTACGGCATCCTGGAAGCGGGCGGCTATCCGCTCGAGTTCCCCGTGCTGAGCCTCGGCGAGACGCAGATGCGGCCGACCGCCATGCTCTACCGCAACCTCGCCTCCATGGACGTGGAGGAAGCGCTGCGCGCCAATCCGCTGGACGGCGTCGTGCTGCTGATGGGCTGCGACAAGACCACGCCCGCGCTGCTGATGGGGGCGGCGAGCGTGGACCTGCCCTCCATCGGGGTTTCCGGCGGCCCCATGCTGAATGGCCACTACCGCGGCCAGAAGATCGGCTCCGGCACCAACACCATCTCCATGAGCGAGCAGCTTCGTGCGGGCGAGATCACGCTGCGCGAGTTCCACGAGGCCGAGGGTGCGATGTCGCGCTCGGCGGGAAGCTGCATGACCATGGGCACGGCCTCGACCATGGCCTGCATGGTGGAGGCGCTGGGCGTGGGCCTTCCGGGCAACGCCGCCATCCCCGCGCCCGATGCCCGCCGCAACGAGCTGGCGCGCCTCGCCGGGCGCCGCATTGTGGAGATGGTGCGGGAGGACCTCCGGCTTTCGAAACTCCTCACGCGGGACGCATTCGAGAACGCGATCCGCGTGCTGGCGGCAGTTGGTGGATCCACCAACGCCGTGGTCCACCTCCTGGCGATCGCTGGCCGCCTCGGCGTTCCGCTGCAACTGGACGATTTCGACCGCCTGGCCAGCGAGGTGAACTGCCTGGTCAACCTCCGTCCATCAGGCGAACACCTGATGGAGGATTTCTTCTACGCCGGCGGCCTGCCCGTGGTGCTGCGCGAGCTGGTCGAGCGCGGGCTGATGCACGGGGACGCACCCACCGCGAACGGCCGCAGCCTGGCCGAGAACGTGGCGGACGCCGAGTGCTGGAACCGCGACGTGATCCATCGCTACGACGCGCCCTTCAAGCCGCAGGCCGGCATTGCCATCCTGCGCGGCAACCTTTGCCCGGATGGCGCGGTGATCAAGCCTTCAGCCGCCTCGCCGCACCTGCTTCGCCACACCGGCCGCGCCGTGGTGTTCGAGAGCATCGAGGACCTGCACGCCCGCATCAACGACGAGGCGCTGGAGATCGACGAGAGCTGCGTCATGGTGCTGAAGTACTGCGGCCCCAGGGGTTATCCGGGCATGGCGGAGGTCGGCAACATGCCGCTCCCGCCCAAGCTGCTTCGCCAGGGCGTGCGGGACATGATCCGGATCTCGGATGCGCGCATGTCCGGCACGGCCTATGGCACGGTGGTGCTGCACGCCGCGCCCGAGGCCATGGCGGGCGGCGCACTCGCCCTGGTGGAGAACGGGGACATGATCACGCTGGACGTCGCGGAACGCCGGCTGCACCTGCATGTGGACGACGCCGCGCTGGCCCAGCGCCGTGCCGCCTGGACAGCCCCGCCCATCCCGCTCGCGGAGCGCGGCTACACCCGCATGTACGTCGACCACGTGATGCAGGCCGACAAGGGCGTGGACCTCGACTTCCTTCGCGGCGGCAGCGGCGCACCCGTCGCGCGCGACAACCACTGACGCCCGCGCCGTGAACCACGAGATCCTGTTCCGAGACCCCGCCGGACGGCGCGTGCGCTTCGCGCTCAGCGGTGCGCGCGGCGGCTTCGCTCGCACGCTCCTTGCCCAGGCACGCGCCATCCCGCGCCTGGAGCCTGCGGTCCTGTGCGACCTCGACGCGGAGGGCGTGATGGCCCTGCTGGCCGAGCTCGGCTACCCGCCGGGTGCCGCCGTGCTGTGCGAGACCGCGGCCCAGGCCGGGGGCAGGGGCGACCGGATCGCGGTGGTGCGCGACGCGAGCCTGCTGGATGCCGTTCCGCACGACATCCTCGTGGAGGCGACCGGGCAGCCGGAGGCGGGCGCGCGGATGGCGCTCGATGCCATCGGCAGGGGCGCTCATGTCGCCATGGTGAGCAAGGAGACCGACTCCGTTGTCGGGCCGGAGCTGAACCGCCTGGCGGTGGAGCGTGGGCTTGTTTACACCACGGCGGACGGCGACCAGCCCGCCAACCTCATCGGGCTCGTCACCTGGGCGCGACTGCTGGGCTTCGAGGTTCTCGCCGCCGGCAAGTCCAGCGAGTACGACTTCGTCTTCGACCATGCCAGGGCCGAGGTCACCTGCGCGGAGTTGCGCTGCGCCGCGCCGGGGCTCGGGGCGCTCTGGATGCTCGGCGCGGATGTTCCGGGCATGCTGGCCAGCCGCTCGGACGCTCTGGCTGCCCTCCCGCAGCGTGCCACGCCCGATTATTGCGAGATGAACGTGGTGTCGAACTCCACGGGCCTGCTCCCCTCGCGCGATGCGCTCAGCTTTCCCCTTTGCCGGATCACCGAACTGGCCGACGTGTTCGCCCCGCGCGCGGAGGGTGGCATCCTTGACCGGACCGGCGTGGTGGACGTCTTCAACTGCCTCCGGCGTCCGGAGGAGGTCAGCCTCGGCGGCGGCGTTTTCGTGATCGTGGCCTGCGGTGATCCCGTGGTCTGGGAGATGCTGCGCGGCAAGGGGCATGTGGTGTCGCGGGACGGCCGGCGCGCCTGCATCTTCCTGCCTTACCACCTCATGGGCCTGGAAACGCCCGTCAGCCTGTTCTCGGCCGTGCTGCACGGCCGCGCATCCGGCAGCGACCGACAATCCGTGCAGTCGGTGATGGTGGCGCGCGCCGGGCGGGACTTCCGCGCGGGGGAGGTGCTCCACATGGGCGGACACCATCACGTCATGGATGATTGCACCGCCCTTCTCCTGCCCGCCTCCCGTGCGGGGGGGCTCGTGCCCTTCTACCTGGCCGCCAACAAGACCCTGTGCGCGGATGTGCCGGCCGGCGCGATGATCCCGGAGAGCGCGGTCGCGCTGGAGGGCTCGCTGCTGCAGGCGCTCCGCCGCGGCGCCGCGCGTCCCTTGCCTGCTGCCACCGGAGCCATGCGATGAGCCACCCCCGTTACCGCGGCGTCTTCCCCGTGGTTCCCACCATCTTCGACGAACGGGGCGCCCTCGATCTCGGCGGCCAGCGCCGCTGCCTCGATTTCATGATCGATGCCGGGTCCGAAGGCCTCTGCATCCTCGCGAATTTCTCCGAGCAGTTCGTGCTCTCGGACGAGGAACGCGAGGTGCTGACGCGGGTCATGCTCGATCATGTGGGCGGGCGCGTGCCGGTGATCGCGACCACCACCCATTTCTCCACGCGCATCTGCGCCGAACGCTCGCGCCGCGCCCAGGAGGCGGGCGCGGCCATGGTGATGATCATGCCGCCCTATCACGGCGCCACGATCCGCGTGGCGGAGCCCGGCATCCAGGCTTTCTTCCAGGGTGTCTCCGACTCGATCGGTATTCCCATCATGATCCAGGACGCGCCGGTCAGCGGCACCGCGCTTCCGGCGGCCTTCCTCGCGCGCATGGCGCGGGAGATCGAGCAGGTGGCCTATTTCAAGGTCGAGGTGCCTTTTGCCGCCAACAAGCTGCGGGACCTGATCGCGCTGGGCGGGGAGGCGGTCGAGGGCCCCTGGGACGGCGAGGAGGCGATCACCCTCATGGCCGACCTTGATGCCGGCGCCACGGGTTCCATGACCGGTGGCGGGTACCCCGACGGCATCCGCCGCATCATGGACGCCTACCGCGACGGCCGCCGGGAGGAAGCGGCGGCGGCCTACCAGCACTGGCTGCCGCTCATCAACTACGAGAACCGCCAGTGCGGCCTTCTCGCCGCGAAGGCCCTGATGAAGGAGGGCGGCGTGATCGCCTGCGACGCACCCCGCGCGCCGCTCCCCCCGCTGCACCCGGCCACCCGGGCGGGGCTGATCGAGGTGGCACGGAAGGCCGATCCGCTGGTGCTCCGCTGGGCGCGTTGACCGCGTTGCCCTGACACGGGACAACGGGTGGCGCGCGGCGGTCCTTGGCGCCGCGCGGCAGCGCCGGCACGGGGCCGGCGTCACGGAGCGCAAGATGGCCGCGACCGAACCCGCGTTGATCGCGCTCGACTGGGGCACCTCCTCGCTCCGCGCCTACCTGATGGGGCCCGGCGGCGCCGTGCTGGAAACGCGGCGCCTGCCGCTCGGCCTGATGCAGGTGCCCGGCCGCGACTTCGCGGGGGTGATGGAGCGTGCCGTGGGCGACTGGCGCCTGGCCTGGCCGGGCCTGCGGGCCGTCGCCGCCGGCATGATCGGCAGTGCGCAGGGCTGGGTGGAGGCGCCCTATGCCGAATGCCCGGCGGGCACCGATGAACTGGCGCGCGCCCTGGTGCCTGTCCCGGGTGGCGCCCTCCTGGTGATACCCGGGGTCGCGCGCTATGGCGCGGCGCCGGACATGATGCGGGGCGAGGAGACCCAGATCGTCGGCGCGCTGGTGCAACGGCCCGCCCTCGCGGCCGGCGCGCTCTTCGTCCTGCCGGGCACGCATTCGAAATGGGTCCCGGTCTCCGATGGCCGCATCCGGGATTTCCGCACCTTCATGACGGGCGAGGTCTTCGCGACCCTGCGCGAGCACTCCATCCTCGGGCGCTTCGCCACGAAGGATGCGCCCGCGGCGGACGCGTGCCGTCTGGCCGAGGCCTTTGCACGCGGTGTCACGGCGCTGCGCGACAGCGGGTCCGGGGCCGCGCCGCTTCTCTTTTCCGCCCGTGCCCTGGTGCTGGCAGGCCAGCTCCGTCCCGAGCTGAGCCTGGAATACCTGTCCGGCCTCTTGATCGGCGAGGAAATCCGCTGCGGCCTGCATGGGGAGGGCGCCGCGCCCGTGCTGGTGGGCGACGCCGCGCTCTGCGATCGCTACCGCCGCGCTTTCGCGCTGTTCGGCATCGACGAGGTGGCGGTTCTCGGCGACACCGCCCCGGCCGGGTTGTGGCGCATCGCTGAACTCGCCGAACTCACCGGGCGCAAGGAGCTTCAGCCATGATCCTGCAATCCTTCATGGATCGCCTGCCGCTGGTCGCGATCCTGCGCGGCATCACGCCCGAGGAAGCCTTGCCGATCGGCCATGCCCTGGTGGCGGCCGGCTTCGCGATCATCGAGGTGCCGCTGAACTCGCCGCGTCCCTTCGAGAGCATCCGCGCCCTCTCGGCCGAGTTCGGCCGGGACGTGCTGGTTGGCGCGGGAACGGTGACCGACCCTGCCCAGGTCGCGGAGCTCGCCTCGGCGGGCGGACGGATCGTGGTGATGCCGCACGGCGACCCCGAGGTGATCCGCGCCGCCAAGGCCGCCGGCCTGCTCTGCGTGCCCGGCGTCTCCACGCCGACCGAGGGCTTCGCGGCGCTCCGCAGCGGCGCCGACGCCCTCAAGCTGTTCCCTGCCGAGCTGCTCACGCCCCGGGTGCTCAAGGCCATGCTCAGCGTGTTTCCGCGGGGCACGCGCTTCCTGCCCGTTGGCGGCATCGCGCCGGACAACATGGGCGAGTTCGTGTCCGCGGGCGCCGCAGGCTTCGGGCTCGGCTCCGCCCTCTACAAGCCGGGCGCGACGGCGGCGCAGGTGACCGATCGCGCCCAGGCTTTCGCCGCGGCCTGGCGCGCCCTGCGGCCCGCCGGCTGAACCCCGGTCTCAGTCCAGCGCCGCGAGCGCCGGGTGCAGGCAGGATCCCTGGCGCGCCAGCACGTCCGACCAGTCGCGGATCAACTTCGCATAGGCCCGCCCGGCCGCGCGCGGGCGGCGGTCCAGGTCGAACAGGCCGCGCGGGTTCACGCGGCCGCGCTGCTGGCGCAGCGCCACGTCCCAATCAACCTGGTCGGTCAGGGAATACCAGGTGAAGCCCAGCACCGGCACGTGGTCGCGGCGAAGCTGCATCACCCCGGCCCACTGCTTCCATAGCCAGCGCTCGGCCTCGTCGCCGTTCGGGCCCTCGTCGCAATTGGTTTCGGTGTGCATGATCGGCAGGCGGTAGCGGTCGTGGTAGAGGCGCGTCACCGGGCCATAGCCGAAGACCTCGCCAGCCCAGCGGCTGCTGCCGGTGCCGGTGATCAGGTGCTCGTTGGTGGCGTACCAGTCGTTGCCCATGATGCAGTGGCGGCGCAGGTCCTGCTGCATGAAGAAACGGTACTCGTCACGGGTCATGCCGTTGTCGAGAAGGAACTCGTACATGCCGCTGTCCACGCGGTGCCCGTAGTTCAGGTCGAGCGTCAGGAAGCGCTCGCCGTTCCGGAAGTCGGCGTGGCGGAGGGCGGCCGGGCATTCCGGATGGAAGTGCTCGGTGGATTCCGATTGCACGAACAGGGCGTCGGGCCGCACCTCCAGGATGGCGTGCATGGCCAGCACGTTGGCGCGCACGATGTTCTTGATGGCGGTGACGTAGGACAGGTCGTCGCGCGCCTGCTCGTTCCACCAGCCGTACTTGGCGGAGAAGACCGCCGTGATGAACATCTCGTTCACGGGGGTGTAGAGCTGTATCCAGGGAAAGCGGCGCGCGAAGGCTCCGGCATAATCGGCGAAAAGCCCGGGGAAGTCGGGGTTCTGGAAGTCGCCGATCCAGTCGGGCACGCCGAAGTGGCAGAGGTCGACGATGGGCACGGTGCCCTGGCGGCGCAACGCGGCGAAGGCCTCCTCGGCGAAGCTCCAGTCATAGCGCCCGGCGCCCAGCAGGCAGCGGTGAAGCTGGGGACCATAGCGCAGGTAGTTGCAGCCGACCTCGCGCACCAGGGCGAAGTCCTCCTGCCAGCGCTCGTAATGGCCGCATTCGGCGAGCTGGTCGCGCCGGATGCGCCCGCCGGCGATGGTGGGTGCGCTGTTCTCGATGCCTGTCGCGAACATGAAGCCCGGGCGAACTCCCGCAGCGCCGAACGGCCCTGCGGGAGACATGGGGTAAGTGTTGGCGACGGTGCCGACGACGTCCAGCATGACCTGTTTCCCGCGTTCCGGGGACCTGCCGCCCCCTTCACGGATAGGTTATCGGGGTATCACGATCCGTTGAACAGGTATTTTCACGGATTTGCCCGGTGTGGCCATGGCGCCACGACTGACCGTCGCAGGCGGGTTGCTGGTCCTTGCCCCTCGCCACCCGGCGCGTGGCGTGGCCTCCCTTGTCAGGCCTCTTCCTCCTCGAGGAGCTGGTCCTCCTCTGCCTCCAGCGCCGGAGCCTCGGCAGGCTCCAGGCCGAAGCGCGCGGCGACATCCGGGGCGTAGCGCAGAAGATCCGGGCGCAGGCGGATCAGCGCGAGGTCCTTCACCTTGGCCTCCAGCATCACATCGAACTCGAGCCCCTCGGCGAGGCGCATGAAGGTGATGAACTCGAAGGGATTGCAGAAGTCGGCGTGGCCCGTGTTCACGGGCGCGACGAACACCGTCTTGAGCTTGCGCGAGCCCTTCTCCTTCCGCTTCAGCTCGCGCATCTCCGTGCGCGGGGAGGAGAAATGCACCTTGGGCCGCTGGCCCTCGGGCCAGGTGCGCAGGACGGCCTCCAGCGCCGCTCGCATTTCGAGCCCGTCCGGGTTGAGGCACCAGAAGTGCTGGTGGTCGAAGATCAGCCGCACCCCCGTGCGCTCGTGGATCCAAAGGATGTCGGAGACCGAGAAGCGGAGGTCATCGTGCTCCAGCACCAGCCGGCGGCGCACATGCTCGGGGAGGAGGTTGTTCCAGGTTTCCACCCAGCGCGCATTGGCCGCGGGGCGATCGCCATAGGTGCCGCCCACATGGATCACCATCACCGCCTCCGGGCCAAGCTCCATCCGGTCCAGCATCTCGGCCTGGGAGGAAAGGTCCCAGATGCTCTTCTCCACCAGCGCGGGGTCGGGGCTGTTGAGGACCACGAACTGGGAGGGATGGAAGCTCAGCCGGATGCCCAGCCGGCGGGCCTTGGCGCCGAGCGCGCGCAGTTCCGCATCGCTTTCCCGGACCATGCCGTGGAACTGCGGCATGTCGGGATGCGTGGCATAGGGCGCGAGGTCGGAGGACAGCCGGTACATGCGGATGTCGTGCTGGTCCAGGTAGTCCAGCGCGCGGTCCATGTGCTCCAGCGACACCTTGAGGTGCGGGTTCTGCTGCCAGCGCCGCGTGTCGTTGCTCTTGATGTCCGGTGCCCCCATCAGCTTCACGGGAACGCCCAGGCGCAGCGGCGCGGGAGCGCCGGGACGCTGGGGCGTCACGATGGGCTTGCGGCGCGTGCTCACGCCGGCACCTGCATGTCGGCCTCAAAGCCGAGCCCCGCGACGAAGCGGTTCCAGGCCGCCGGCGGCAAGGCTCCGCCGGAGGCCTGGGCATGGCCATTGCCGTAGTTCACGGGATCCGCTCCTTCTGGCCGGTGGTCTCGGAAGAAGGCGATCAGGTCCGTGCCGCTCCCCGCCCGCGCGGCGAAATGCACCCAGCCCGGCCGGTATCCGGTGTTCACCGCGATCACCACCTTGTCCTTCAGCCGCCCTTTCCACTGCTGCGCCACCAGGGGGTGGATCTGGCAGGGTGAATCCAGGGGGATCAGCGCCACGTCGCCGCGGATCCGCGGCGCGACGCGGCGCCCCTCCGCCAGGGCCTCCTGCACCTCGGCCTTGGCCGCCAGCAGCAGGGCCGTCTCGGCGTGGCCACCCGAGAGCACGTCCTTCGGCCCATCCGCCTTCATCAGCAGCGCGAAGGCGGGCCCGGCATCGGCCGCGCTGGCGCGCCGGGGCGCGTTGACCAGCGACACCGCGTTGCGCAGAGCGGTGATCCCCCAGCGCGACCGCGCTTCCGCCAGCTCGGCGAAGCCCGCCGCCTCCTCCATGTCCCCGATGATGCCCAGCGCCGCCAGCCAGAGCAGGTCCTCCACGGGGGCAACCGCGCCCGCGCACCACCAGGCCAGCAGGGAGGTCGTGGGCGTCGGCACCAAGCCGTGACCGCTCACGAGGAGGGCCTCTTCCGGTACGCCGGTGGGAACATGGTGGTCCAGCAGGATGGTCGGCGTGCCCGGCAGCGGCGGTTCGGACCGCGTGCCGAGATCGGCCACGATGAGCCCGCCAAGCGGGCGCTCCCTCAGCGCCGCCGCCATCTCGGGCGACCACGCATTCTCCCCGCGCCCGAGGATGCGCACCTCCGGGCGGCGGCCCGCCCTTTCCAACGCGCGCGCCAGGATGGCGGCGGAGGAAAGGCCGTCGGCGTCATGGTGCGACAGGAGCAGCAGCGGGCGGGAGGCATCGAACTGCTCCAGCGCCGCGCGAAAGCCGTCCCGTTTCGCCGCGATCCAGGCCGCGTCCGCCCGCGCCGCTCCGTCGCCCTGCTCGGCCATGGCCATCCTCCCCAGCGCACCGCTTCACCAGCCGAGAGAAGGGTGCGGGGCCGCGCGGGTTGCGGTGGGGAACGGGGAACCGGACGCTTGACATGCTCCGAGAGCTGTTCGACCTAGTGTTCGCAGGTTGATAAAAGTGTTCGCTGTGCGCACGGAGTGTGCTGGTGGAGGGGAGGGGAACCGATGACGGACGAGGCCGGCCTGGAGGCGCTCTGCGACGCCTCGGATGTGGAGGAGGACACGCCCGTGCGCGCCGAGCTGCGCGGCGAGGCCTATGCCGTCTTCCTTGTGGAGGGCCGCTTCTACGTCACGCAGGACCTCTGCACCCACGGCCCCGGTTCGCTTTCGGAAGGCTTCGTGGAGGGGAGCGAGATCGAATGCCCCTTTCACCAGGGCAAGTTCGACATCCGCACCGGCGCTCCCGCCGCCGCGCCCTGCACCGAGCCGCTGCGGACCTGGCCGGCGCAGGTGGTGGACGGAAAGGTCTGCATCGATCCCGCGAAGGGGCGGCGCGCCGCATGAACGCCATCGCCAAGCCCGCATCGCCGAGACCCCGCATCGCCCTGGCCCTGGGCGACCCCGCCGGGATCGGGCCCGAGATCGCGCTGAAGGCGGCGCTCGACCCCCGCGTCCGCGCGGCCTGCCGCCCCGTGCTGGTGGGCGACCGCGGTGCCCTGGAGCGGCACGCGCAGGCCTGCGGCCTCGCCGCACCGCTGGCGGTGGTGGGCACGGCTGCCGAGGAGGTGGGCGAGGACCGGATCGCGCTGATCGACCTCGACCAGTTTCGCGAGGAGCCGCTCCGCCTCGGAGAGATCCAGGCGGTGCATGGAAAGGCTGCCGTGGAGGCCGCCGCCGTCGCCATCCGCGCCGCCATGGCAGGCGAGGTGGAGGCGGTCGCCGCTTGCCCGCAGACGGAGTTCGCCATCCAGGCGGCCGGCATCGCCTTTGACGGCTATCCCACCTTCGTCGCCCGCTGCACGGGCACGCCGGAGGAGGACGCCTTCCTGATGCTGTGCTTCGACGACAAGCGCATCGTCCACACCACCCTTCATGTGGGCCTGCGCCAGGCCATCGACCTCGTCACCCCCGGGCGCGTGCTGCGCGTGCTGGAGGCCACCCAGGCGGTGCTGGTGAAGCTCGGTGTGGCCGAACCGCGCATCGCCGTGTCCGGCCTCAACCCCCATGCCAGCGAGCACGGCATGTTCGGCAACGAGGAAGCCACGATCATCGAGCCCGCCATGGAGCGCGCCCGCGCGCGTGGCATCCGCTGCGAGGGCCCCTTCGGCGCCGACACGATGTTCCAGAAGCCGGACTACGACGCCTTCGTCGTCATGGTGCACGACCAGGGGCACCTGGCGGCCAAGCTGCTGGCCACCAACCGCACGGCGGGCATGACCATCGGCACGCCCGTGCTCTTTTCCTCCGTGGCCCATGGGAGCGCGCTCGAGATCGCGGGCCAGAACAAGGCGAGCCCCGAGGCCGTCGTGGAAGCCCTGCTGCGCCTCTCCGGCGCCGCCATCCGCGCCCGGGCGGCGGCCTGAGCCATGGAGCCCTTGCTGCGCGACGGCGTGGTGGTGGTCGGCGCGGGCCAGGCGGGGGGCCGCGCGGTGGAAGCCATGCGCGGCGCCGGCTTCACCGGCCCCATCACCCTGGTGGGCGAGGAGGCCGAACCGCCCTACGAGCGTCCGGCGCTCTCCAAGGACATGCTGCTGGGCTCGGACGAGATCGCCTGGGTTCGGCCAGCCGACTGGTACGCGCAGCACGGCATCGCGCTGCGTCTCGACACGCGCGTGGCGGCGATCGACCGTGCGGCGCGCAGCCTTCGCCTGGAGGACGGCGACGCGCTGCCCTACGGCGCGCTGCTCCTCGCAACCGGCGGGCGCCCCCGCCCGCTGCCGGCGCCGGGCGGCGACCACCCACGCTGCCACCCCATCCGCAGGTTGGCCGATACGCGGGCGCTGCGCCCGCACCTCCATCCCGGGGCGCATCTGGTCGTGGTCGGGGGCGGCTTCATCGGGCTGGAAGCCGCCTCCGCCGCGCGCGCGAAGGGGGCGCAGGTCACGCTGGTGGAGGCCGGCGGGGCGCTGATGGCCCGCTGCGTGCCGGCCGAGGTCGGCGCCTTCTACGCTGCGCTGCACGCGGGCAAGGGTGTCGACCTGCGCTTCAACACCCAGGTGGCGAGGATCGAGGACGACGCCGGCACCCCGTCCATCGTTCTCGACACGGGCGAACGCATCCGGGCGGACGCAGTGGTGGTCGGCATCGGGATCGTCCCCAACGCCGAGCTTGCCGCCGGGGCAGGGCTGCGCGTGGCCAACGGCATCGTGGTGGATGCCTTCGGCCGCACGGAAGACCCGTTGATCTGGGCCGCCGGCGACGTCGCCAGCCGCTATGATCCCCGCTACGGCCGGCATCTCCGGCTGGAGTCCTGGCAGAACGCGCAGAACGCCGCCATCGCCGTGGCGCGCAACATCGTCGGCAAGCCCGCGCCGCATTCGGAGGTTCCCTGGTTCTGGACGGACCAGCACGGGCTGAACATGCAGATCGCGGGCCTCGTCTCGGACACGCTGCCCTGGATCGCCCGCGGCACGCCTGGCGAAGGCCCTGCGCTGCGGCTGCAGATGGATGGCAGCCGGCCGGTCGCGGCCATCGGCATCAACGCCGCGCGCGACCTGCGCTTCATCAAGGAACTGATGCTGCTGGGCGCCGAGGTGTCGCCGCAGCTGCTGGCCGACCCCACGGCGAAACTGGCCGACCTCGTGCGAAGCGCCAAGCGGGACCTGCGCCCGGCCGCGTGAACGGGTCACGGAAGAAACACTCCAAGGAGACCATCGCGATGCTGCGGAAGGAACAGAACGACCTCCTCACCCAGACCGGCCCGGGATCCCCCATGGGGGATGTCTTCCGCCGCTACTGGATCCCAGCCCTGCTGGCGGAGGAGGTGGCCGAGCCCGGCGGCGCCCCGGTGCGCGTGAAGCTTCTGGGCGAGCGCCTTCTGGCCTTCCGCGACAGCGAGGGCAAGCTCGGCCTGATCGACGAGTTCTGCGCCCATCGCGGCGTGTCGCTCTGGTTCGGCCGCAACGAGGATTGCGGCCTGCGCTGCCCCTATCACGGCTGGAAGTACGACACCTCCGGCCAGTGCACCGAGGTTCCGTCAGAGCCTGAGTCCAGCGGCTTCCGCCAGCGCATCAAGCTGACCTCCTATCCGCTGGTGGAGCGCGGGCACATCGCCTGGACCTATATGGGCCCGCCGGACCTGCAGCCGCCGCTGCCGGAATGGGAGTTCATCACGGTGCCGCCGGAACAGACCTTCTCCTCCAAGCGCCTGCAGGAATCCAACTGGCTGCAGGCGATGGAAGGCGGCATCGATTCCGCCCATGTCTCCTTCCTGCACCGTGGCGCCCTCAGCTCCGACCCGCTCTTCAAGGGCGCCAAGGGCAATCAGTACAACCTCAATGACAGCGCGCCCGTGTTCGAGGTGGTGGAGCACGGCAGCGGCCTTTACATCGGCGCACGCCGCAACGCGGAGGACGGGCACTACTACTGGCGCATCACGCCCTGGGTGATGCCCTGCTTCACCATGGTGCCCCCGCGCGGCGACCACCCGATCCACGGCCACTTCTGGATCCCGATCGACGACGAGAACTGCTGGGCCTGGAGCTTCGACTACCACCCCGTGCGCGCACTCACCGAGCGCGAGGTGCAGGCCATGCGTGACGGCCACGGCATTCACGTCACCTATGTTCCCGGCACCTACCGTCCGGCGGCGAACAAGGACAACGACTACCTCATGGACCGCGCCGCGCAGAAGGCGGGCATCACCTATAGCGGCGTCTCCGGAATCGCGATGCAGGATGCTTCCCTTCAGGAAAGCATGGGTCCCATCGTGGACCGCACGCGGGAAAACCTGACCTCCACCGACAACGGCATCATCATGGCGCGCTTCCGCCTGATGAAGGCCGCCAAGGCACTGCGCGACAAGGGCGTGCCCCCGCCCGGCACGCGGCCCGAGGAGCAGCAGGTGCGCTCCGCCGCCGTGGTGCTGCCGCCCGACCAAGCCTTCAAGGACGCCGCGGGCGAGGCGCTGCGGGCCAGGCCCGGTGTCGCCCAGGCATCGGTCTGATGGCCAGCGAGAGCGCGCGCGCCACCACGGCGTCCGAAGCCGCTTTTCGCGTGCGCGCGCCCAACTCCGCCCCGCGCGCGACGCTGGTGGTCGCGCTCGACCCGCCAAGTCTGGAGGTTGTGCAGGGGCTCGCCGCCCGGCCCTGGAACGGCGCGGTTTTCTTCGCTCCCTCCTTCTTCGAGCCGGAGGCGGGCGCCGACCCCCGGCGGTGGTTCCGCGACGTGGTCGGCCGCGCGGCAGGCTTCGTGCAGGAGGTGGAATCCTCCAACCAGGCCGTCATGATCGCGACCTCCGGGCAGGATGCGCAACTGGCCGCCGTGGTGGGCGAGGCCTGCGCCGCGACGGGCACCAAGACCTGCGGCCTGATCCTGCACGACCCTGCCACCCGGCCACCCTCGGCTCTATCGTCGGCGCTCGAGCAGTTGCGTCCCCACGTGTCCATGCTCAGCGTAGCCGGCGACGGCGCCTTCGCTGAAGCCATGCTGGAGGCGCTGCGCGCATGAGTGGCGCGGCGCTGGCGGGAGCGCCGGATCCGGAGGCCGACAAGGAGCAGGGCCGGGATTTCGTCACGGCGCTGGCCCGCGGCCTTTCGGTCATGCGTGCCTTCACCGAACAGGACCAGGACCTGACCCTGGCCGACATCGCGCGGCGGGTAGAGCTCTCGCGCGCGACCGTCCGGCGCTCCCTGCTGACGCTGGAAGCGCTGGGATACGTGCAGTCCTCCGGTCCCTTCTTCCGCCTCGCCCCTCAGGTGCTCACACTGGCGCAGGCCTATCTTTCCTCCTCCGTGCTGCCACGCGTGGCCCAGTCGTTCCTGGAGCGCACGAGCGAGGCACTTGGCGATTCCTGCTCCGCCTCCGTCCTGCACGGCGAGGACGTGATCTATGTCGCCCGTTCCACCCGGAAGCGGGCGGGGTCGCTGCACCGGGATGTCGGCACGCATCTTCCGGCCTATTGCACATCCATGGGCCGCGTCCTCCTGGCCAACCTGCCGGAGGGCGAGCTGGACCGCTTCTTCCGCACCGCGCGCCTGGAACAGGTCACGCCCTTCACCCTTCACACCGAGGAGGCGCTGCGCGCGGCGTTGGACAAGGTCCGGCGCGAGGGCTTCTGCACGGTGGACCAGGAGCTGGAGATCGATCTGCGCTCGCTCGCGGTTCCGATCCGCAACGCTGCCGGGCGCATCGTCGCCGCGCTGAACGTCTCCACACAGGCGCGGCGGACAACAAGCGAAGAGCTGCTGGGCACCTATCGCCTGGCGCTGGAAGAAGCGGCCGCCGGCATGCGCCCGCTGCTCATCGGATCCTAGCCGCCGTCAACGCGCCTGGGCGGCGGAAGCGCGTGCGATGGGTGTCCAGCGCGCGATCTCCTCGGCGACGAAGCGGGTGAATTCCGACGCCGTCATGGCCGGCGAAACGATCCCGTCCGCCTCCAGCCGCGCGCGAATGTCGGGTTTCGCGAGGATGCGCCGCACCTCCGCGTTCAGCCGCTCCACCACCGGCGCGGGAAGGTTCGCGGGCCCTGCGAGGCCGAACCAGGTGGTGGCTGTGAGGTTGGGGTAGCCAAGTTCGGCGAAGGTCGGGATCGCGGGAAAGCCCGGCAGCCGCTCGGCTGTGCTGACGGCGATACCGAAGATGCGGCGGTCGCGCAGCGGCTCGGCGGCGGAGGTGAGGGCGATGAAGGCAGCATCCACCGATCCGCCGAGCAGGTCGGACATGCCGTTGCCGCCGCCGCGATAAGGGATGGATTCCAGATTTGCGCCCGTCGCCTGCCGGAACATCTCCCCGATCAGCGCTCCGTGCGTGCCCGCACCCGGCGTCGCGAAGGACAGCGTGCGCGACCCGCGTGCGAGAGCCAGGGCCTCGGGCATGCTGCGCGCGGATGTCCCCGGCCCGACAACGAAGCCGACCGGCGGGCCGCCGAGATAGGCGATGTGCGTGAAGTCGCGCAGCGCGTCGAAGTCGTTCGCGCCCGCGTTGGTCGCAACCGCGATGACGTGGGACGCGATGCCGGATATGCCGAGCGTGTAGCCGTCCGCCGGCGCGCGCGCGACCTGCGTGGTGCCGATCAGCCCCCCCGCGCCGGGCCGGTTGTCCACGATGAAGGGCTGCCCGAGGCGTTCCGAAAGGTCGCGCGCGATCAGCCGCCCCAGCGT
>Ga0210040_10001150_pt1 | contig 40894 bp, 23 predicted proteins | sample CryGeyCG12114_NA_FD_185462 | JGI IMG/M metagenome (GOLD analysis project Ga0210040, IMG submission 185462) | Groundwater microbial communities from aquifer - Crystal Geyser CG19_WC_8/21/14_NA (SPAdes) (version 2) | ecosystem: Environmental > Aquatic > Deep subsurface > Groundwater | place: USA... | reverse complement strand
AATTGCTTTTAATTTTTACGGTTTTGAGGTGAAGGCGGTAGCGGATGTCGGCGTGGCTATTTGAAAATTTCCCCAAATACCAAGGTGTTTTTGATACAAGTTTTTATTGACATAAGTTGTTTTTTACACAAGGTATTATTGACCCAAGTTGTTATTGACCTAAGTTGTTAATGACCAAGTTGTTATTGACAACGATGTTATTGATAAGTTGTTTTGACCTAGAAGCGTCATAAACTGTATGAATTAAAACTCAATAGGGTTTGTGTGTGTTGCTATAGTGTACTGTTTTAATTCTTATTTAATGTTTTTTTTCAAGGTAGCCCAATGAAGTTAGAAGTTCTGGCAGTTTATTGAGAAACGGAATACAACCTTAGAAAAAACTTGCCCTAAGCTTTGAAATGTTGAAAAATTCCAGCGGAAATATCAATTCAATCCGAGAAAACATTTTAGAAGCGGTAGACCAACTTCGATCAAGAAAATCTAGACCGGATCGAGAAACAATTGCCCACTACGTGCTTCGAAAGTTTGGCTATTCACATGGAGAGATCTTTTCCGAGCTAGAAAACATTGTAGATGATGGTGGTTTAATCAAAGTTGCGTATAAAGGCCATACGAGCTATAGAACTTTAGCTTCTATGGACGTCAACAAGTCACCATTATTGACCAAACACTCAAAAATACTAAACTCATCAAAAACTACGCGTTTCATAAATACGGCCATGAATGAATTGCTTGCAAAAGATGAAACTTATTTGAAAAAGGGTGTACCGTTAGAAGATTTAAAGAAAACGCTAAATGGTTACGACACTCAAAGATTTTCAGAAGACTCAATAGAAGTTTTTCTTGAAAGAGAGTTTAACTGCGCCAACCTTAAGCTTTTGGAATTAGCAGAAGACCACCGTGTGTTTCCTAAAGACATAGATATTCCTAATGATTTGATGCAGGCTCAAAATGTAAAGGAAGACAAGAAAGCCACACCTACAAAGGGAACCAAAAAACGCAAGTCAGAAAAAAAAGTTGACTTTAAAAAAGAGTCTGCAAATGCTAGAAAATGTAGCGAGTCTAGTGAACCTACATCTCCATCTAATATTTGTGACAATGACGAAGATGAATCCGAAACAGCTACAAAAATCATTAGAGTTTCTCCTACACCCAAACTGCAACTAATCAATGCGGCAGATATGTCACCGGGTCACAGTTCCCCAAATAAAGAATGTAGCACGAGAAAAAATTCATACATCGACGGAACAACTCCACCTGTCTTGACCCTGGCAAAGAAAAGCAAACCGAATATTGCTGTTAAGCGTGGTCTACCAATTCAAGGCCATCAAAGCGTGGCGGAAAAAGTGGCTGATGCTGTAAGAAAAACATACGAAGGGAAAATTGAGTTAGGTACGCTTTCTAAATTGAGCAATTCCGTAAAGTTAACTGCACATTCCCAGTCGTCAAATAATGGCAATGGAGCGAATGTTGATAGTCCCAAAGGTTCTAATGATCAGCTGAATTCCATGTCCGATGCTAGTGAGGACGACGAAGAGCAACAAGATACCCCTAAACGCGAGGAAAGCGGTCTCCTGAGAAGCAAAAGGGACAAGGTACGCACAGTGTCTTGATTTTTCACAAAGGCTTTCGTCCCTCCAGTAATATCATAGATTGTGAAGCTGCTATTGTAAGGGGAGTGAAAGTGAAGTAAGTTTAATTAAAGTGCTTTTGTGCTTTGTGTGATTGTATAGCGGAAGAAAAAAGTATTTGATCCATCCGACTCCAAAACATTCTGTACTTATTCAAGCTCTACAGCGAAACCTGGTAGGGGAGCTCAAGAGAATCGAGAATTTGAAATAAATACTCGCTGTAAAAAAGTGAAGCAACCAAACCCTAAAGAAAAAGTAAGAAAATTTTCACCCAAAGTTGTTTCGAACGATTCTAAGAAGGCGCAATCAACAATGTTGGCTAAAACTGCAAAATCTCCTCCAAAAATAAGAAGCGAGTTTGTCTCAGCTTTAACCAGTGAGAAACTTCATGTTTCACCAATGGTGGTGACTGAATCTTCAAAATCTCGAATTTCGAAAAAGCTAACCGGTGAGCGAGGAACTGTTGTCAAGAAGAAGAATCCAATAAAATCTGCCTCGGCTTCAAATATTCCAAACATCAAGGCTGATGGAGCGAAGGATGTCCAGAAAATGCTCTCGCGAAGTCTAGTTGGCAAGGAGGTAGCAAGGTGGGATGCTGAAGAAGTAGAAACATTTTTTATTCAAAAAGAAATGCCAGATGAGGGAGCAATATTGCGAAAAGAACAAGTGGATGGATTAAGTTTACTTTTGCTGCAAAGGAACGACGTGATTCATGGACTTGGTTTCCGAGTTGGACCTGCTCTAAAAGTTTATAGACTAATTTACGAACTACAAACAAACAAGTTAGAATGCATTGTTTGAAATTTAAATTATGAAATAACTATTTTCGTATACTATCACTATGATACTACTGTATGATTCTGTTTGTGCCTGATTTTACTACGCTAAATTGTTTGATTATACATCTATTACAAATGTATGTATAACCAACGCTATCCTTCTGATACATAGAAAGAAGGATCTCGTTTGAACTGTAAGATCTAAGATTTTTAATTGCATGCATGTACAAAGCATCAAATTTGCATACAATAAATTTTGAATTTACTGTACTAAAATTGTTTATTATCCACTCTTATGTGCTTAGTTGTTAATTTGCAGACACCGCCTTCACCTACTTTATAAGTGCATGCAAAAAATGGAAATGGTGAAACAAACCTCTGGTTTACATGCATGGGATTGTTTGTTCGAATAGATTTACCAGTTAGAAAACTGCTAATTAAATGAATAATTAGGAATACCGGAGAAAGCAATTGTTTAACATGCATAGGAAAAGAAAGCTTTTCGAATTATATTTTCAGATTCCTTAGAAATACACACTGCCCATAGTGTCATAAACGGCGCGAAATCATGTCGTTAGCTTTGGCTCCATTACGTTCATTTATTTGCATTGGCAATAGGCATACCGCTCAGCTCACGGCTCACACACACACGCTGCGCATTTTCATTTTGTGAACTGTTAAATTGTTCAAAAACTTATTTTTTTAAAATATTATTTATGCTTCATTTAACCAAATAAGTTCTGACTGTGTTTTACTAAAGTTAGTTCCGTTTTTGTGTGTTTATTGTAAGATTATGGATATGATTAAATCAATCGGATTTGAAAAATGCGAGAACTTGAATTTAGATGAAATGACTATTTGATTTGGAAATGTTCTTCTGAAAACATCTATTCTGAGTTGGATTTGTGGTCTATTGCATTTAAACTTTGTTGCTTAAGAAGGTAAACAGTTCTCTGGTTTGTAAAAAAAATTATGGCATCTGCTTTGGGTTCCCCATCTTCTGGGGTGGCATCGCCGTCTATGTATGCTTCACCAACTTCTCGTCCTGGATATTCCTCTCATCGACCCCAAAATACATCAACATATTGGCCAGCGTCTGGGCAGACTCCTGTATCAAGTCGTGACTCCAGAGTTCAATACTCCAGTGGAGGTATGTCATTCATTGGTCATCTGATCTGACCTTTTCCTCTAAATTTACTCGTATGTAGGCAAATAGAATCTATCTTTAATGCTTATTATTGCAGATGTTTACTCCCATGAAATGCCCCATGTTACAACGGCATCAGTTGTTCAGCCTCGACCGGATGTGTCAGGATTTTCAAAGCTCGCAACCCCCACGTTGCCAGTTTTAACGGATCAAGAATACATTGAACACGCTGCTAGAAAAGCGGAACAACTTTTGCAAAGAGATTTAGAGTGCCCAACGCTTTATAATAGTTTGACAGTACCAGCTGGGCAAAATGTAGCTTATGCAGGTAATCCAGTGACTAGCGTAGGAAGTATTCGTTTATTTCATTGCTCGACGTCAGTTGTTTATCATTAATTTTATTTTCTAGGCACTCGCCCTGTCAGTGGCAGCATGGAACATGATTATCCTCCTGTCGTTGACAAAGGATTAATAACTCCAAACCTTTTTTCCTTAGCGTACAACGCTCCTATTCCTGTGGAATTAAATGAATTGCTCAATAGTAAGTATTTTGAGTGTATAAAATTTTAAGACCTCTGGCCTGAAGCCTGAGGTTTTCGGCCTACACATTTTGATGTTGTCAAACTTTTTTTCGCAGATGCGGATGTTGGTACCTGTCACATGGGTGTTTTTCCAGAAGTTTATCGGGCTTGGATGACAATAGATAGTGATTTGTATTTATGGGATTTTCGTGATGGGTATGTGCAATACTACTTTGCATCTAAAGGTTTTTATTTTTTATAGTTTAAGACTGCAAATATTTGAACTAGGCACATTTTTTATGTAGGAGTGACTTGTCTTTTTATGACGCTCTTAAAGAACCAATTTTGACACTTGCACTTGTAAAAGCTAAGACTGGTGTGTTCCTTCCTACAATCAAGAATTTGCTGTGCATTTCTACATCTTCGGAAATAGTTATTTTGGGTTTTGTGATTACCAAACCTGAGTTACCAACTTCTCCATCAGAACCAGGTAAAAAATCTTATTAGTAGCAACGAATATATTTTTCAGTTTTATATTGAATTGTTTTTTTCTCTCCAATAGTTTTAGAACTTGTGTCCCAGCCAATATTCATAGTCTCTTCGGACCAGACAATTTTCACTGTCATAATGGGGAGTAATGACGGTAGGATATTTTTAGGTGCCACCAATGGGTCTGTTCAAGAAATAGACTATCAGGTTCACAATTTAATCAATTCGCATTATTAAAGGGTTGCATTAATTACATTTATAATAATAGTGCAATTCTTGTTACAGGCTGGCAGGGGATGGATCTCAGACAGAGTTTGGAAAACTAATCTAACAAATTCATACTTAGGAACTATATTCAAGTTTTTAGTTCCTAAGGGAAATTCTGACCCGATTGTACAAATCGTGGTAGACAACTCAAGAAGAGTTTTGTTCACTAGAACAGCTACGGGTGCACTGCAGGTGAGCGTTTTATCGCTATTAATTTTTTTCAGCGTATTAATATTAACCCCGTAACATTTATAGTCGGACGAGTCGGAACTCTCACGCATGCTATTTCTTCTATTGTTATATTGCAGGCATTTGATCTGGGGTCAGATGGGAAGAGTTTTAGCAAAATTGGTTGCTTGAGTTTTGAAGAAATTATTTCAAGCGTTGTTAATATCTCGAAAAAAACTTTGGATGGCACTGTGGTCAAAAAGATTTTGACAATAGCAGCTGTAGAATTTGGTATGATTAATTACTAAGTTAACTAAGTTTAGTTGAGTTTCCAATCCATCCTCACGACATTTCTTTTATTTGTGCTATTGTATGTATTACAGGAGAAATAAATTTGGTAGCCGTACTGGAATCAGGCACACGACTGTATTTCACATGTTATAATCCACCGTCAAATGGACTGCGAGACAAATTTGTGCGACCTGTGACTTTACAACTTGTTCATATTAGATTACCTCCCGGATATTGCTCTAGCACACCTATGAGAAAACCGTCTGTGTGCAAGAATGGTTTCTACATGGACGGTAAAGAGAAATTTATATTTATTTTAAAAACACTTGTATTTTCGTGCAACAAGTAACAATCGCATACTAATCAATGTTAATTACTTTTTTAACAAAATACACAATATGTGTTGCGCGTTGATAAGTATTCCATTTTATGAGAATCATTACTTGAAGCTCTGTTTATTTCCAGGCGTTTTTGCACTCTCCTCTCCAATGGCTCAAGATGAAGATTGCCTCTGGCTTATCAGCCCGTTTCTGTATCCTACCAACTCTTGTACAGAAGTAGCATGTATTCATGAGTTACCTGGCACAGCATTAGACATAAAAGGAATTCCCGACACAGATGAACTCACTCAAAACTCCAATACTAATGGATTACCAGAAGTGTTTAGACAGCATTTACCTGGGCAGAAACAAATCGTTGTTCTTACTGTAAATGGAACAGCTGTTTTTAGAGCAATGAAGCCATACGAACAATTGAAAGACTTACTGGTCAACAAAGACGGTGGAGAGTCCTTGAAAGGCCATTATGAACTAGGAATGTCTGCTGTTCAACCATTAGCAAATACTGTTATGGTCGCTATTCATCCCTCATTTAGACTGGAAAGCATTGTACGTATGAGTGTAATTTCGATAATTAATAATATACGGATAATTGATAAACTTATTTATTTCGTTTAGGTGTATGAATTAGCCAGAAAGGCATTTTTCAAATATGGGTCTGAGTACCCACAATCCCAGCAGCAGTGCCCAAATATGTCTCCTGTGGACTCAAGAGGATGTAAGTTGAAAATTATGTATTGATAAACCCTACCTCTTTATTTTAACTTCATTCCAACTTCCATTTGTATTTTTTTAACTTTCAGCTCCATTAGAAACAACAATGGAGTTCAACCCGAACCTTGTGTCTACTCCTAGACAAGAAGGTATGCGTTCCCCCGGAGGACTGGGTTCGTCATATCTGGATAACCAAAGCATCCGGAGCCCTCCATTAGCTGGTAGTGAAGGTTTTTACCAGGCAGGTTCGCCACAGCAATTCAATGCTCAACAATCGTCATATTATCAACCAGCTCATGGGAACTCACTTTCCCATCCATTCAATGCACAGCAGCAGCAATTCATGCAGCGACAGCCTCATGAAATTATCTTCTCGTCTAGGCATGACGCTTTATATTTGATTGTCAGTAGAGTTCTTTATCCCATTTGGACACGACCAGTTGTAAAGCAGGAGCTGTCTAACGGACCAGGAAGCCCTTCTGTGGTGAGTTGGGTTGTAATAATCTAGAATGATTAGATATTCTAATTTTTACTCTTAGTGACATAGATGTAATGATTTGGAAAAGATTGGAAGGGTTCACGAACGTAAGCATGCATAATTTAAATTTAAATGTTATCAAAATTATTGAAGATTGTCCCGAATATAACTGGCGAAGAAGTCTCTTGGGGAGCCCAATTTTTGCAAGGAGTCCTAATTTTTATTGAAAATAACAGAGAAATGTACATGGTCGGGTAAGAAAGAAGAAATTCAACCAAATTTATGGAACAATTTATGACTGAGATTACAGAATGGGCACAACGTAACTAATTATGCAAACAATTAATGTAGACGTAGTAGCTTAATCAATGGAAATATAACCCGAAATGCGAATCCAGCTGACGTTGCGGTGGCTTATAACAACGACTTGGAAAAAATGTCTATAACTGGGTTGAAAAAATTCATAGGACTTGCTCTCGAAGTATTTGGAATGTGGAAAATTGTGTGCGACCATCAGTTTCACATAGTTTTACATGTCAGTGAAGTCCCTTACTTTTTGTTAACTTTATTTAAATAATATTTGTAAAGCCTGAAGATTCGAGTACTAAATGACTGTGTTTCCACGAATTTCAGGGCGTTGACGAGCATTTAAAAAATACAACCATGAGGGATTTAATTGTCAGTGGCCAAGGAATTATTAATCTTATCATCAACGCTTTAATCTCGAAGTAAGCTTTTTAAAGCTATTTTCATGCGTTTACTATACTATTTGAAAGAGCATTGTTTCATTGTTTATCTTTTATTAATTTAAATATGCAGGTACTTGGGAGATAATGCTGCTGTGGATGCTATTAGTCTCCGATTGAGAGAGATTTGTCCAACTCTGTTTAAAAACGAAGACGCGATTGGGTCTAAAGTTGCCGAGCTCCTGGGCAAGGCCAAAAACACTACGGATAATTTTGAGAAAACTTCACTGCTGAAAGAATCCCTGACTCTGTGTGAAAAAATCTGTGGGCATGGGAGGGTAAATGTGAGAACCTTTTGCAAGCAATATGCCGAACTTGGTTTTCCCTCTGGTGCCGTCCGTCTATGTATTTCTACTGCCAAAGCTTGTGACCCTGATGACGTGGCGGTGACTGCAATGAAGGGAAGTGGTCCCACTTCTGACCCAGCTATGATTCAAATGATCCAAACCCGTGCCGATGTTTACAAGGTTGTAATAGAAATTTTAGATGGATATGTAACACTGGCATCTTCAAAACAATCTCCTTTAAGCTCAAAAGCTGTACCTGGAGGTGAAAATAGGCCAACACCTGATGCTGCCCAAAATTTAGCAAATGAGACAATTAATGCTATCATCAACAGTGACGACGAAATGTTCCATATGGTTTTGTACGATTGGCTACTAGAAAGAAAACTATTTGATAAGCTATTGGAAATTAAGCATTCCTTCTTGGATGGATATTTACAACGAGCAGCGGAGTCTGTAGTTAGTGGTAAATGGTCTGGATCTGTGGCTATTCCTGCCAGTGACACTCGTATGCTAGATTTGTTGTGGAGGCATCATGAGCTGAACCAAAACCATGGTGCTGCTGCCCATATTCTGTCGAAACTAGCTGATTCTACAACGTATGTAGATATTTTAAACTTGAATTAAATTGCTTGTTGTGCTGAAATAATTTTTGTTAATTTTCGTGATTTTTGGTTTTCACAGGACGGGTTTAAATCTGCAGCAGCGAGTCGAGTATTTATCCCGAGCCATAATATGTGCTAAAAGCTGTTTCCGAAGAGGAAATATTCTTGAGAGCTTAGAAGACAAACTAGAAGTAGCTCAAATTCAGAAACAAATTTTGGATTGTGTATCTGATAAGCTCCAAAGCTTGTGTGCAAGCGGAAGCACATCTGGGGAAGATAGAAATGAAGGAGATGTGAAGTTATTGCAAGATGCTGCCCACCGTCTTAACTCTCAGCTTTTCAACATATCTGTGGTATGTTGAAATTGAAGATTTTTGGAGATCTAGGAGGAATAATTTTTTGGGATTAGTTTTTCAATTTTTTGTTTTCCTTTTAGCTCTATTCTGAATTTGCACATCCATTAAAACTTCATGAAGCCAAACTTAATATATTCTACTCTGCTGGGCACGGAGAGAAAGCCTTAATTGAAGGAATATGGTCAGACATTATTGAAGCAGGTAATTTATTTCTACATTGAGAATGGTTTTACTTTACTTTTTCTAAATATTTGCAAGTTATTCATTTGATATATTTTGGGATACTTCAGAGCTTCAAAGCAGTGGACGTCAATCTACGGAATCACAAATGGAGCTTATTAAACGAAAACTGATATCTCTCGGACATAGATATCTGAGTTCACCTACTTTTTTTCCAATTGGTAAGCCAATTTACCGATTCTCCTCGACAGTAAAAATGTTTTAAATGCTGTGCTGTAAATTATTGTTGTTCACGCTTTTCAGAGTTCCTAGTGGAGCATTTAGAAGCCATGAAACCGACCGATACTGATAACATTGGATGGGTTTTCAAGACTATGCTTGAGATAGGTGTGGGTGTAGGAGACTTGTTGGGTTTATATGAAAAGTATGTTTTTCAATTATCACTCACTAGCACTTCACTGCAAAATAACTATTTTTATGACCTAAACATTTAACTAAACTGTGTAAATAGTCTTGAACGTTCCTGTTTAACGATGTATAATTCTTTTGTAGATTGTGGAAACGTTTTAATAGCCGGCAAGGAGGAGGTGGGTCTGATGTTCAGATGGCTCGAGTCATCGTTTTAATAGTTGATCTATTTGCCAGACAAGAGCTACAGCTCCGGAGTGGATTTTTTTCTAAGTAAGTAGAACTTAATCTATGTCTGTTCATCCATGTATCATCATCCCTTTATGGTCTATTGATAATCAGGTTGGGTTCAAATTGTGATAGTTGCTGGATTATTAATTTTATTTTTTGTATTTTATAGAACCGAAATGAAAGAGAAATGTAAAGATCTTGTTGCCAGTATGGTCGTTGAGTACTCTTCCCGGTTTGACACTGTATCGTCCTCCATAACCCAACAGCTGAATGAAGTAAAAGACAGATTAGATAGAGTTCGATTTTAGAATTTGTTGTGCGCCTTGTGTCTTAAGTGTTCTCGCTAAATTGAGTAATGTTTGCGACTGAAGTGACCGAGTTTATATTGTTGTTGCGATCGTTTTTTTTTCTCGTCATAATTTATATTAACGCACGTTTTTGCGTACCAAATGTGATAATTTATATGGAACAAATATTCCAACACATGTTTATTATGATCGCAGCTGTCGCTAGTACCAGTAAATTACTCCATTTAGTTAAGTTCATGGCTTTTTTATACTTATGTTTTATGGGAACATGTTAATTATTTAAATTAGTAAATTGTATGAATAACTTGTAATCCTGTGTCCTGCAGCCTGTATTTCCGTATACATGTCAGTTCTTCCACAGAACGGTAATTGAGTACTGACTTTATGTTTTTGTAAAACTGTAATAAAATATGAATGATGATGATGATAAATAGATTTTGTGGTATATTATTTAAAGATTGGTCATATTTAAATAGTGTTTTCTTATATATTTTCGTGTTGACTGATTGCAATAAGGGGTTAAGTTGTCAATATTTAGGGCTATGCATGTAATTGTAATCCACCTCTATCTGTCTACTTCTATGGGCTTCATTCACAGAGGACACTAATCCATAGATTTTGGAAATGCGGCAAAATCTTTATTCGTCGTTGATCTAAATCCGCACAGAAAGTTCTCACTCTCACTCATATCATATGCTCGGACGGGATATTCAGTTTTAGACAGTGATGTAAGTTTCGTACAAGCTCCTCTCCAGACCAGTGGAAAATCCTGGAGCCCCGCTCCACTCCAGTGCCAGTCTACATAAAAATTTTAGGGCTTCGTTCCGGTCTAATCCGGTCTAATCTAAATAAAAAATTTGAAGCTCCGCTCCGGTCCACATATATAATTGACACTCTTCTGTGCTCCACTATGCTCCAAATGGTCCAGTCCAGAGCGGAGTGTAATGAGCTTACATCGCTGGCTGAAGCTCTTTCGTTCGTCAGGAAGGTATAAATGAATTTAATTGCTTGAAACGATTAAATACATGTACAGACAATTTGTTTCTTGATTAACGAACGCCATTATTATTGAAGGCTATTTGTGTTTTGCTCGTTCATCGTGAGTGCGTTTTTATATTGAAAGTTTAAGCCGAGTAATTGAAGAGGATTTTACATTGAAAGGGTGAGTTGAGTGGAGTTTGAAAAAAAAATCGTTTGTTTAGCTAGTTCATTTCAAAGTTAAATGAAGTTGCCCCATAGCCAATTTAACATTAGGAACTCCGTATTTCATTGAAACGGACAGTAAATCACTGGATCTGTAAAATTTTCTGGCAACAATTGCAACAATAATAATTACTGTCTGTTTCAAAAAACTATGGAAAAATTTTGCCCGAAAGTTATTTGGCATTCGTTGTTTTCTCCTGATTTCCGTGTAAACAAGCTGGAGATGATCAAAGTTTACTTTTTTCCAGTAAATTGCATTTAAAATCACGCAATTTATTTCTATCTTTGAAATTCCTGTAAACTTACTGCTATAACAATGATCCCACTTTTCTCCCATAATGTCAACAAATGACCATTTAACTAAAATAGCAAACTTTATTGGAGGGGTGTCTTGTATTTTGAAACAGACAATTGTTCATTTTCTGAGTCTTTCAAAAAAAAATTTGAAAAGAAAAAATTATTTTTTTACATTTTGTTGACAAAGAAACAACCAATGCCAAATAACCTACCGAAAAAACTCCTTTTTTTCTGCAATGGACTATTAGGAAAACCTCGTTTGTAAGTTGCATAAAAGAGCTAAGCGTGAACTTATTAGTTGAGCGTTGCATTACCAATCCGTAGTTCATTTTCATGTCATTCTTATTAATCTTGTGTAGGTTCCTTCTTTCTGCTTTAAACATCAGTACAGCAGCAATCACATCAAATTTCATTTCGACCATTTTGACAAGGCATTTGGGCATTTCGGATTTGCCTTGCTGAATATGCTAACTGTAGGCTAGTAGTGTAGGAGTAGTCGTTGTGTAACTAACAAAGTTGGCATGCGATCTTTTCAAGAGAGTCAAGAAACTGAATCTGCTATTCAGTCTACTGGGGGCCCTAAAGCTTATAGCAGCTCTGAAGTATATCAACTGTTATTAAGCAATTAAGCATTCAAGATTTGGACCCGCCGAATTTGGATGATTAGTTCACCGATTTTGTTCATTTTCCCTTTCCCACACCTAACTACAAATGTCCGCGTATACAAAATTTCATCCTGATCCGTAAAGCAAAGCGCTTCATTAGTTATGCTATGCTATGGATGAACGGACATGACTGCCAGAGCTTTTTCGACCTCTCCATTTGGAGCTCGTTGTCGACAATGTTTCTTAAGTTTTGAACCCTAAGCATAAAGCTCTTTTCTTTTAGGTTAGGTCAGGTTTGATACATGAACGGCCCATGTTAAAAAATTTATTGTCGACTTGGCGAGCTGCGACTCGTTTTGCAATTTGTAGCTGTACGGCTACGGCTAGGCTATAGTATATTTTTTCTCATTAATGAAATCGCGGACTCGAGTTTCCCGATGGCTGGCTATGTTATACATCGCCTTGATGGGAAAAAGACGCGCGTAAATAGTACGACACTTTCAGCCATCGGGAAACTCGAGCCCGCGATTTCATTAATGAGAAAAAATATACTATACTTGATAAATAATGGGCGAAGTATAATATTAATTTTAGATCCATCACCATTATTAATTATTCCTTATACTATATTGTGTAGCACTTGTAGCCTTGTAGCATATGTCCTCTAGTATTTCTACAAGACTTTTTCATTGCGATTTGATCGAGGCTATATTTTAAGCCGCCGCTTGTTGTTATTTTTAAACAACTTTGAATTATTGGATAAAGTACTCTACCGAATCCACAGTAGACAGAAATGCTTTTTTAACATTTTTGGGTCGGAAAAACAAAGTGTTGGATTGACGAACAGTTTCATTCATTCCGCTGTGTATATTTGTTTTGAGTAGAGTATAAGATAGTTTTGGAAAGAGAGGAGACATATAGCATATGGCATATGGCAGATCGCATGGCAAGTGTCCATAAACCTCCTACATAAAGTTGTATGATACCATTTCGGTATCATCTCATATACAGTCCATTAGTCCATCTGATTTGATAAACAAAATGTTGTTTTCTTCTTACCGCATTCATATTCGACATGATTTAATTTCATTCAATTGACTTGGTGATGGTGACCTTATGTTGAAATGTTGGAGTATTAAACCACAACTTCTTAAGTATTTTCACTGTGCTGACTGCTGACTTGAAACATAGACCACTGAACTGAATCCAACTAAAAAATTTCGCATACGCAAGTATAGATAGTTTATTACAGAATTGATTATATGGAAATAATAAATAAAAATTAGTGTTTTGTTTATAAAAAGAAGACAATTTGGCTCGTATCGCCTTGTATGTCATACTATGTCTGGTTTTATGTATTGGGATCAGTGAATGTAGTACCTAAAGTAGAGTAAGAAAATTCCATTTGCATTGCTGTTATCTTTTTTTGTTTTCGATCATTTCGAAATCACAATGTTGTGATCATGAAAATCATGATGTTTCCTTTCATCTGTGCATATTTATTCATTCACTTAATATTTCACGATCACATGAGTGTTGGAATGATACTGAATGAATTCTCCATTTGTTTTTTGTCCGTAATCGTAATCCCATTATGTCATCTGCCAATAATAACATAGATTTTATTCAGTTCAGCGTTTTTTATTCTGTGTATATTTAACGCAATATTTGTTTTGCAGATTCTTGAGGATTTCATATGAGCAAATGATGTACCACTGGCACCTGGTGATTTCATGACACTGTAGTGAGTGTCTTAAAATTCAAGACGTTTTTTCATTTCTGTCATTTTTCTTTATAATTTGCCACTGAATTGGGGTAAAGATGCCTCCATCATCGGGAGAACTATGGGGTCATCATTTAATGCCCCAGCGCATCGATGTGGACATACTTTTACCCACTGGTGTGATTCTTCCTTTACAATGCTCTCGGGATCAAACTCTAAATGCGATAAAAGGTAAAAGTCAGATATAAGTTAAGCTATTAAAGTGACATTATTTTTATCGTATAGATTTTATGCTTCATAATCATACTAATGTTGTTTATTTTTAACGTAGCTCTAGTATGGCGAGAAGGTCCCAAATATCCATTCTTCAACCTGCTTTCCAAAGAGTCCAACTATGTATTCACATCAGTAACTTTAGATGCGAAAAAAGAAGAGTTCCACGATGAGATGCGAAGATTGTGTGATCTCCACTTGTTTGTTCCGTTTTTAAAACTAGTGGAATCTAATATTTCTACAAAGAAAGAAAACATTCTAAATTCTCAAATAAGTAAGATTCTTAACTTTAAACTTTATTATTTCGAAACCGAACATTGTAAGGTTGATTCTGTTTCAGGTGTCGTTCTTGGCATTCCTGTAAGTAAGTTAGATGAGCTGGACGTAAATGAAGTGATTGAATTCCGAAAGGACGCAATTAACTTGTGCAAGGAAATAGTGGAGAAACGCGAGGAGTCTCTGGAAGCCCATGCTATTTATGCTTATGCTGCGCAAGTGGCTAAAACTTCCCATGTGTCCTACCAAATGTTTTCTGGTGGTACAGTAGTCGTTTGTGTATGGATGGATGCGATTCCAGTGCAAATTAAAATGTTGAAAGAAGCTCATCCAAGTACAGTTATTAACGAAGTTTTAGAAAGTTCTTGGAAAAAAAATGGTAGCCGAGAAAGTATGGATGGAAATTCTTATGTTTTAAAAATTTGTGCACGTCAGGAATACCTCTTAGGAGCCTTTCCAATCTCACAATACAAGGTAAGCGAAGATCTTCATTTTATCATCTTGTTAGTCTTGTATACTTGTGTAAATTTTTTTTTACAATTCTCTCATTTGTTGCATTTTTATAGCTATAAAAATTCATTGTTTTCTCATAGTTATTGTTGCATTTGACTGAAAAGTAAATTCCATTGAATTTAAATATAGATTTAAATATACCCATGTAGAGTTTGTTTTTTTGGAGTTTGATATTTTGTCAGTAGAAAGCTGTAGTAGTCCATGCCCCGTGCTGTCACTTTTACTCCTAATGCTTCGAGTAGCGAACCACACGACTTTTCAAGATTCATTTTTAGACGTTAATCTAATCTACTGGTTTGACAATACTGTTAGCACTGATACTGATGTTTAATTGAGAAAGTGTCATTAGGCATGTATTTTTGTGATAATTAGGTACGCACAATTTATTGCTTGTTTTTTAACCGCATCAAGTTAAAATTTGATTGAATGACTAGTCTGACAAAAAGTAGGCTACGGAATTACATTGTTTCATCACCCTAATATCATCATTTTTTTGTCCAGTATATTCGTGAAATGGTTCGTAAAGATGCCGTGCCTCAATTGGAGCTGGTGGAGAAAAATGAATTATTTAGCAATTTGCCCCACGACCCATTCCACTTCCCTGCTCACTATAGGTATGTATTCTATGCACTTGGTGTGATGTGATTTAAGGATTGTGTCGAATTTCTACAGAATACATTAAATTTGTAGACGATCCAGTCGAATGAGCGAGACCGAAAAGTCCGGTGCTGAACTCAGTTTATGGCGTCTCACGAGCAATTTTCAAATCCAAGTTTTATGGGCGACTTTCATCAATGCTGCAGACAATGTACGTATGAAATATACTTCTTTCTTTAACTAGAATGATGATGGGTGATTGATAGATAAAGTCATCTAGCCGATGTTAGTCATTATGTTACATACAACTAGTTTAGGTCGTACAATAATAGTATTGAATATATGCTGACTGACTAGGGATGGTGTGTAGTTTTCAGTCAGTGCAGATTAGAATTGTGTATCTGAGCGACAAGGGAGTGGAGTAAATACGTATACATAGCTCTCTGACACTGTTTGCAAAGGGACAAGAGAACTAGAACTCCCAGCAATAATCCGTAACTTAATGGATTTACTGTGCTCTCTATGAGGTTTCAGGTATCTGTTTGCGTGAAAGCTGGAATATTTCATGGAGATGAACCGCTTTGTGAGATCATGGAAACCTCTCAAGTGGGTTCTAGTCTCCGATGGAATGAAACTCTAATTTTTTCCATACCTGTGTCTGACATTCCTAGAAGTGCTCGCCTTTGTGTCTCTGTGTGTAGTGTGTCTCGAAATCGAAAGAAACAGGTGGGTCCAATACTGTTGCTCGTTGACTTACTTACTTGCGTACTTGTTATATTTAATTTGCGTGCCTATAAATATCAAACTAATGTTTTTAAGTGAGTATTATTTACTTTGTAGACTTGAAATGACTCACATTTTCTTGGATTTTTGTTTTGTAGGAAGAGTATTCAATGCTAGCTTGGGGAAATACAAATATTTTCGATTTTAAAGGAAGACTTGTTTGTGGAAAAGTTCGACTGGAGTTGTTGCCAGCTCTTATGTCATTGGATGCTATATCTTTGTTGAATCCTTTAGGCGTTACTGGTATGCGTGGGAATTTCTTAGGCGTCATTGCGGTGGATTGACTAATGTGACAAATTTTTTTACTCATCAAAATAGGTACATCATTGGTCAAGAAAGGAAGTTCTCTGGAGTTGGAGTTTGACAAATACTCTACACCTTTGTTCTATCCAAAGGATAGTGAGATTTTCTCATTAGCTCATATCCTGTGTAAAGTGGAAGATGCCACGATGGCTTGTGAACATGTGGACCAGGTGAGCATTATTTTTTTTTGTTGCCTGCCGCCTTTCACTGTTGGCGATGAATTAGCTATTTGAAGCTGGTTGCTGGGTAATTTCTATGCTTAATTATAGTTAGTTAGAGAAACTATTGTGTGTGATGGTAGACACAAAGCTACATCACCTACCGGAATTATTTGTACCAGAATTTATAGTTGTTGAATAGTGGTTTGCCTAGATTTTTCTCAGACTACAAGCACTTCATGGGGCTATATGAAACAAGGCCAACTGGGGAAGAAATAAATTAATAAATATTTTGATTTTGAAAATTAATGAGATGTTTTTTTGTGCGAATAGAAACGACTGGAAGATTTGATTAATCGGGATCCATTATGTGAGGTTTCTGAACAGGACAAATCTCTTGTATGGAAATATCGAGAGTTTTGTAGGGATTCTTTTCCTCAATCTCTGCCTAGGATTGTTGCTTGCGTAAAATGGAACTCAAGAGAGCAGACTGCAATCGTAAGGGATTTTTATTTCCTTGTAGATTCATCATTTAGCTGTATGTTTTTGCAAATATTTTTACTGTCCTGAGCCCTGAGTGGGTTCTCTTCATAAATCTTGTATTGTCTTTGTCCAGTTGACTTATTGAAAGGTTTTGTCTTTTCGCTTGGTTCCTCTATTTGAATGATTGGTTCTTTCTCTTTGTAGTTCTACGAATTGCTGAAAAGATGGAAAGCTGTACCAATGGAGACTGCTTTAGCTCTGCTGGACTGCAAGTCTTCTGATGTTTTTGTACGATGAATGAATATTTAGAATTTAGTTTTGTATTTCTATATCTCCTGGAGCCAATTTGTTTTCATTATGATCACAACATTGTTATTTCATGGAAAGGTGCGGGAATTTGCTGTCCAGAACTTGGATAGATGCTTATCAGACTGTGATGTGCTAGACCTGTTGCTTCAGCTAGTACAGTCTCTCAAATATGAGCCATATGTGAAGTCCCCATTGGCCATGTTTTTGTTGGAACGAGCCTTAAGTAATCGCACTATTGGTCACTTTTTCTTCTGGCATGTCCGGTCAGAGATTTGTGGGAAATCTTGGCTCGATGCTCGGTTTGCATTGGTTTTGGAGTCGTACTGCCGTGGTTTGTGTGGTCACTTGAAAGACCTGTACAAGCAAGTAGAAGCCTTAGAAAAACTCACTATGTTGGCTGATACACTCAAGGAGAAGCGATATGAAACCCCAAGGGACAGGCTGAAGTAAGTAGATCTTGATTGCTTCCGAGTAAAAGTAGTTGTAGTGATGATCATAAGAGGCTAAGAAATGCTAACAAGACGAAGTGGGAGTTGGTTGCGTCCATATTTTCACTTGGTATTAATGGAGTGTATATTTTTTTCCGTGTATGTTTTTATTAGATTTTTGAGTCAACAGATCAGACAAGCAGATTTCTTAGAAGTGTTGGAACATCTGAGTAATCCTGTGAGTCCAAATGTGGAGCTGGGTAGTTTGAAAGTAGAATCCTGTAGGATTATGGACTCAGCAAAGAGACCACTGTGGCTGGTATGGCATAACAATGACTCGCTCTCTGCTCGTGTGGGTAAGTTGAGGAATAAATATGAAGACTTTTTGACTCTGCTTGTAGTGGATTACCATTTATTTGTGTTCTGGATTCTGGTTACTAGTTTCTTTTTACTGCGTGTGAACCTGTGGCTTTCATATTATGTTTTTATTGATACGTAGGGTCGGGTGAGACTGCTGCTATATTCAAGAATGGAGACGATTTGCGGCAAGACATGTTGACTTTGCAGGTACAGTTTTAAAATTCATTAGAAAAACAGCGTGTCCTTTTTTGTAAACATATTTGGGATAGTTTTTTTATATTTTAAATTGTATTAATCTAGTAAGATTAGCATTTTTATTGAATCCTTTCTTTTTTATCTTTTAGGTGATTCGAGTGATGGATGAATTGTGGAGGTGAGTGAAGACTTATTTTTTACCCCACTATCCTTCCTAGTTGTGTAGCTGATCCCTGCTTTAGTATGGAAATATTGTGGGTTTTGTGTACTCTACCCTCTTTTATCTGTTAAGATGATGCTGCCAAGACTTGAATATGAATGGTATTACATGTTTTTTCTGCTTGCACACAGAATGGATAACTTGGACTTAAAAATGTTGTCTTATACTTGTCTTGCCACTGGCAAACAAGTGGGTCTGATTCAAGTGGTATGTTCAATGTTCCTATGTAATCTCACATTATATGCATGTTTCAAGCTTATTTCTCCCATGCGATCTTGCAACCACGCACAGGTTTTGGTGACGTTCATGAAACCTTATTGCTTTTCTTTGATTTAAAGGTTCGCAATGCGCAAACAGTGTATGCCATCCAGAGGAAAGCTGGTGTCCGTGCAGCTATTCAAGTTAATTCCCGACAGCTTCATAAATGGCTGGAAAAGGATAAAGATAAAATTCGGTACAATCAAGCCATCGATACTTTCACGCGATCTTGTGCCGGCTATTGTGTGGCTACTTTTATTTTAGGTAGGATGACAACGATTTTTTAATTTAGTTGTGATTGAATTGGACAGCATGATGATTAAATTAGTTGGATTTAGTAACATGGCTCTTGATCCTACTTATTTGTATTTGTAAACTGAAAGCAATGACTGTCGATTGTGTACTTATGTTTTTTCTGGTCGTTATATGTACACATAGGGATCGGAGATCGAAATCCGGATAACATTATGGTTACAGAGGATGGTCACATTTTCCATATTGACTTTGGACATTTCCTTGGTCACTTCAAGAAAAAGTTTGGAATCAATCGCGAGCGAGTGCCTTTCGTGCTCACTGATGACTTTCTGTACGTGATTGCCCGAGGTGCTGAGAACCCAAGGAAAAGTGATGCATTCAAAGAGTTTCAACATTTGTGTGGTCGAGCCTATCTCATCCTGCGTAAACATTCCAATCTCCTCATCTCTTTGTTTACGCTAATGCTACCCTGTGGCATTCCCGAGCTTCAGTCCATAGCTGATGTGGACTATCTGAGGAAAACTTTGGCTGTCGACTCGAATGAGGCTGAAGCTCTTAATTACTTTCAAACCAGGTTTGCTGCTTTTTCCATCCATATTATTTATTTAGGGTTAAGATCACCATCTATTGCTTTGATTTTGTGTGTAAGGTTACTAGTCGTACTATTTTTAAATTGTGCCATCATTATTACACTGGATGTATAGTTTGTTGGTGCATTGCATGATCCATAGTGTAAGTGTAGGAACAACATGCATACCGATAGTTAGTTAGTTAGTTAAATATTCGTTGTAGTTAGTAATGAATTAGAACTAGAGAGGAGTCTTGTGATCTAATAATTATAACGGCTATACTCGCACCGTGTACAGGAATGTGTTTCAACAACTCACTAATGCTCATATAGCCTTTTTTTATAAATCAAAATAATGTAATTCCATCCGGGCTTCATTAAATCTTAAATCTCTCTCTCCGGAGGAATAAATAAATCCGTTTGCGTTTGCCATTTCCCCCTCCTATCGCTCTCTGAACAACAGACAATCGGATTTTCTCTCTTTCAAGAGTATAACATTTTCCCATCCATCCTCACATTTTTCCCTCTCTCGTTGTGCGACACTCTAATCTTGTAGTAGCTGTATTTGAAGGACTTTATTTTTTTAGCCAGTTGGAAGCCATTTCTATATTAAATTTATAGTGGGAAACCTTTTTTCCTCATCTTGTTTAACACACGGGGCTGGGGGAATCGATACTTTCCAGTCAGTAGAAAATCTACTTTTTTACGGCACATCCACTGGAAAGAATGCATAGACGAGAGACTCATGCTGTGTGTCTCTATATGATTAGATATATATGTGGGACGCTGAGGAAAGTGGATAATCTACAGGTGTCCCCTAAAACGAGTTCTACCATAGGTTAGTAGAAGAGCACACCACACTGTCATAAAATCTACAGGTAGTTTAACTTTACCTCAGTCAGTCAGTAGTCCTCCTATGCTCTCACACACAAGCATTTATTGTGGTGCTTTCCATCCACAGACTATGCATCCAGTATACATTGTGCGTCCATTGAGGATCAGGTTGTCTTTATGTACACACAGTGTTCATCTTGCTATGTATATGTACTGGGTTCGGTCTTGGTGGTAAAAAAAGGTTCCTTTTCTCCACGTATACAAGAACGTGTGAGGGAAAGAAATGTATGAGACTGTGGTAACTTTCACCAGCAGGGTTAGTTAGTTTGGGTAGTTCAGTAGTAGTATTTTTGTGTGTGTATGTGTGTGTGTAGTATGCTGGGGCTGTATGTTATATAACGTCTATGTACACGAAACTCACCCATATTATTTGCTTACATCTCTGTGGCTTTTTTTCTGTATGGAATGTGTAGTCCTATTGTATTTAGTTAGTTGTGTAAACTCAAGTTCTCCCCAACGGGTACGCGGGTAGTATGCTATGCATGTTTTCTTTTCTAAATAGATTAGAATCTGAGATGGTGGTTTCAAAAAGTTTTGCTTGTTGAGCTCACTGATTTCTTTAGTATAAATGAGCAGTACAAGTTTCTTCTTGATGGCACACTTTTTTTCTCTTCAGTCTATATACACTTTGTAATGTTTAACGAATGGGAACAGCTTCTTAGACTGTGTGCTTCTCAGAGTAAGTAGTTAGTTAGTTGATATGCTGTGGTAAAAATACGGTGAGCATTTTTGTTTTTCTAACCAACAAACTTATAAGTTTTCTCATTGGCAGAAGTTATTTGCAATTTGTTTTTGCGCCATGTGAGCGATTCTGTTGTGTTGGGTCCTTTGTCTTTCCATGAGTTGTGTTTACAATGTATGTCCGCAATGTGTTCGTGAGCTAGAAATGTTCCTATCCGGTGCTAAATCGTTCGTGAGTAACAATGGAACAAAGAATCCGGAAAAGGAAAAAAATTGGATCCAAATCGAGATTCATTTTTTTGATTTTTCATGCGTAGAATACCACGTAAAAATTCAATGAAAACAGGGTCCCTTTTTTTCTCATCTAGCTGCGTGTTAATTTTCACGAATTTGTTATTTTGAAGCTTAACAGCCGCATTAGATCACTATATTTTTGGGGTATATAGCTTTAGAGTATTAGAAAGAGGGTTGGGTCCAGGTTCAAGAAAATAGCTCATGAACACATTGCAGACATGCATTGTTTGTTAGTTTGTTAGTTAGTTAGTTAGTACAGGTGCACATTACTCACTCAGCTGCCTGCCTACACTGTCTCGAAAATCTGTCGTATTAATTTAGTCCATTAGGGAGTAGTATTATTATGCAGGCATATAATCTGTAAGAGTTGAAGTTGAGGGTTCTTTTAGTTAGAATTTGGGAATAAAAGGGCAAATGATACATGATAGTAATCTAGACACATGAAAGATTTTTTTTAGCAGTTTGAGACACCGTGACGTTTTTCCTTTTATATTTGGCACCGGGAAAATATAGAGAGCACACTTGTTGTTCGCACAGGATCGTCATCATTATATTATTGAGTGTAGTTAGTTAGTCTGTTCTAATATTATGTACTATATGAATAGAGGCCTATATGTAATTGCGGGGGAAAATAGATGTTATGCATTATTCTAATGACAGGCCATTTATTGCTCTACTTGTTCAGATTTTGTGAAGCGTATGGAGGTGGATGGATTACAAAATTGGACTGGTTTTTTCACTCTCTCAACCACATCAAAGATACATCTACGTAGTGAAACCAACAACTGTATGGCGGTACGAATGCAACAGTTGAAAAAAAAGGACTTGAGACCTTTTGTGCAAGTCTTTCATCTTTTTTTGTGTGCATTTTTGTGGGAACAGGACAAGAAATAGATAGATGGATGATTTGATGACAAGTTTTTGGGCTACCGTGAATCTGTCTAGGTATTATTTATTAATTTTGTACTGAATTTCTTGAGCCATTGGTTATTGTTGGCTTAAGTGCATGTTTTCGTTTAGAAACGGATAGTTAATGTTGTTATTATTACTGTACTGATTGACTAAATGTCATATTGTGAGCCAGTTTAATAGTTAGTAAGTTGTACACTGACACTTACATTTTGAATGTACGGTTGTCGACTAGTTTTGCATTCTAGTGACGATATTGCTCATAATAAATGAGCATAACTTGGAACAGTCTGTATACGTTTAGTTAAGGTTGAACTCGTTTGAATGCGTTGTCTCCATTAATTTGTTTATATTTACAATGAATCTCAAGAGTGGATTGCTTGGAAGACTATGAAACTCAATAGATGATGAATATTATGGGATCTTGTGTGTATTTATGGAGGCGTTGCACAATGTTGAAGGGAACTACTACTACTGCTACTACTACTGCTCTCATAACATAATATGCATGTAGATGTAGGTCGTTTTTTATTTGGACTTACTTGAACAGAATCCAATCATCTTCTTGAATGAGCGATGAAAATGCCTACACAAGGAAATTGCATTATGCTTCTGTTCATGGAAGCTTTTTATGTACTGAGAGCGAGTCTGAGAAATTAAGGCACACATACATACATGATGATTGAGAAGACTTAAAATTACTTTTAAAAAATCTATTTTAACGAACCATGAGATTGGCAGAGAACGTTGTTGGTAAAATTGGATTTCTTGTATTTTTCCTTATGCTTTTTAGTACATGAGCTACGGATATGCCCAGAGCTCCAGGGTATCGGAAGTAATTCTCTTTTTTTTGCATAGCATTTATATTTCATAGAATTGTGATGACAGTTTTTTTTTGTATTGACCATGTTTGTGAAATGAGGGAACGATAGGTTTAAAAGATTCTTAAAAATTGATTGTCTCCAATAAAGTAAATTTGCTGAGCAAATTATTATGTAAGGCTTGATGTAAGCACAGACTTTGAATCGATCTTTCAAATTTCTCACGACTAGAAGTAGATTCATAGTTCCCCATAATGAACTTTGTTAGCACTTTGAAGAAGGGTAATTAATTAATTGCTGGTCAATTTTGTAGTATGTAACTAAATATACATTTAGGTAAGGAAGGGGATGTTGATATTTTTTTAGTGAAAACGTTTCATGTACTTTTTCGAAATTGTGCAGATATTTCGGGAAATTGTCTTTTCACTACCTGTCACGTCACGCATACGCATAATAAGATAACAATGGTAGTCTTTGGGAGTATTTTTTTTTGTTCCTTTGATACAGAAATCTTTTACCTGCTTTATAAGTTAGTGTTATTCTTGCATGTGTCAGTTGTCTATTAATAAAGGATTTTTTGAGACGACAGGTTATTTCTTCTGATGTCAAAAATGACAAAATAACAGTATTATTCATCCTGTCAGTACATTTTGTGTACTTAGTGACTCAAGTGATCTAATGTTGGTTAGTTATAAGCTAATGTACTATTATGATGCTTTTAGAGACATGTGTGTAAATTAAGTCGCTTTACACTAGTGCGCACCATCATATACTATGCCAAATGACTGTGAAACAATAAAGACAAATTGTTCTGTGTTGGAAGTTTGTTGGAATTGCTTTGTTTTTGGGTAGACCACAGAAATAGAAATAGAGTCAACCATACATGTCTCATTTTAATGGGTTTATTCACTTGTTTACATGAAAGCATTTTTTCTTTAATTCTGTAGAAAGCACCAACTGAATTCAAGCTGCTAATTACTAAATTTAATATGGTAACTCATTAACTATATAAGACTATTACAAATAATTATTACTAACTTACTATAGCACAGGAAATGAATGAAAGCGGAAATATACTACAACTGCCAAATGACTGTGAGCTTTAGTACACAAAAAGTAGTGAATGGCATTCGCTGTGTACTAAACTAACGTCTACTGGGGTACTATGAGACATCATATGGAGGAATCCAGTTGAACACTAATCACACTCTCGCTCACTTTATTATATATTATATATACAGTACTTACTTTCTGCAGTTAGTTAGTTTAGTATTATAATCCTTTTTGTCCCCTCAAGACATAGTATTATTCCGACTGACGACATACTTTTAATTAAGCATCTCGATCTGCTCATTTTGAAATAAACTTACACTTACGAGCTTGCTATGTACACAACAACAGAGGAGCTACAACTCATAACTCTAACCTGTTGCTCTATTTACAGTTATGTTTTTGTAACGTGCATGTCACAATTTGACTACCTAAATCTTTTGTAGCTAGCTAAAATTTATGTATAATCAGTTCGTCACAATTATGGACTTGTCGAGTGAAAGCACTTTCACCATGGCTTGCTTTCAGTACGACTTTTTTCAATGGATGCATAGATTTTTTCATTGGTTACAACTAGCTAGAAACTAAACTAGATAGTATTGGGATTATTAGTTATCTATGTATTAAATAGCATTGAGGACAGAAGTTAAATTAAATGACAATGAATAACAAAATTATTATCTCGATAGTTTTTTGTGTATGCTTTTAAAGCTGAAAACATGTCTGTCTATAGGCAGAGTACAGGAATATTATGATATTCCTGTATCATGTGTCTGGGTACTTTGATAATTGATTATAACATGGCGCTCACAGAGCTCAAGATTTTCTTTTGTTTTCAAGATCTAAGTTTTTTGCAAAGTAATGTGTGGTGCACAGACAGAAAGCATTAGGATTTGCAACTCAACTCAAGGAAAGTCTCTGAGGGAATGTTTATTACTATGGGCTTGAAGCTAATGCTTATCCGCAGACGTTTCTAAGCATACCAGTCGGAAATGAAAATGGATTTCACCTATAGTGAGCTTGCTACTGTGGTTAAATGATCATTTGCTGAATTTCGTTAGTAAAGTACTCAGGAAAAAACAACCGACCCCAAATAACTTTGGACTGGAAAGTTTTCATTTTAATTTTGACCATGGTAATAGGGAAGAATGGAGACTTAAAGTTAATTTTTGCCCCAGTTAGTTAGAACAGCTTTGGGAAATAAAGATGAGATCAAAAGTTGAGGCAGTCTTTGGCTAAATTCAGTATAAAAGCGTCAAATGGATTTGGAAAACCACATGTCTGTCGTCTGTTCAGTTGTGGAATACAAACATTATATAGGCTTTTTTAGGAGTGAAATGCTCTCCCCAATTACTGACGTCATAAAAACTTGTCATTTCCTAGCACATAGAGCAGGACAGAACGGGAGGATGTGGGCAACCAAATGAAATTTTTATGACTCCAATAGATAAGATAGATGCTCATGCTAATAAAGTTAACCAACAGGATGTGTTTTCATTTCCCTTGTTTCCAAGATAAAAGAGTCCATTTTCTTTCTCTTTATCAGATATTTCTTGGACAGGGAAGAAAGTGCAGTGAGTGAGGGACTGCGGTCAAAGTATACAAAAATATAAACTTACTATGTTTTTGCTTAAGCTTTACAATATTTAGACAGTATAATTTTCTAATTTTGACTTTATCACTTGTTGAATAGCGAGAACAAAAATTTATAAATCGTATGCGACTGGTGTTGAAATGTTTTTATGCAGTCCAGTAAACTGTAGCTACTGTCTAACCAAACCACTTTTCAAGGTTGATTTGACTTAAACCTTTGCGTTTGGATCTAGAGAAACGTACTTTTTGTAATTTTTAACGGCTCCATTCTGTTTCATTGAATGGGAACTATCTGGCTGACTGAGCCGCCCAACTACCTATATTGGAAACCAACTGCCGGGACACACACACACACACATAATTTCAATGTATCTCCTCTGTGAAGCATTTCATGTGGAATCAAGTAGACCCTGGTATTTAGTGAAGTGGTAAGTTAAACCTGTCCATATAGATGATAGGTGAGAAATGTCAACAACATGTATGAGAAAGCAATTAGCATTACATGAAAGGATTTCATGGCTCATGACAGGCCCATAACCTCAATCAAATATCAAAGCTGTGCAGGATAATAATAATGGACCCTCACCCTTGTCTTTATTACAGGGCGAGGAGATGAGACAAGTGGTGGTACACAGTTGTCACTTGACTCACTTACCAACATCTTATCATGTGCATATCGATCAGAGTGAATTATTGAACTTTATTGAGCACCAGCATAGTACTTACTTACTTACTAACTCACTCACTACACTTTTCATGGTACGGAATTGGCTCACAATGAACAGAGTGTGCAATGTTGTTTAGTTAGAGAGACAGTACAAGGGTGGGGCACGGGTTTGTGGACAGATCGTCGAGTGTGTGAGAATTTAAATCACAAGTATTGCTTGGTAAATCAAAAAGGCCGTGTATTTTATAATATGCTCAAAAAAATATCCATAATTTTTTAAATAAATTGAATTGCCAAAAACGAAGCGATTTTCATAGTTTCCAAGAATAATTTTCTCCTCCGAAAGATGTTGAAAAAGCCAAAAAAAATTAAGGGCAATAAAGACGCAAACTTGAAGATTTTTAACCAACATATAATTCAATTGAGGTGAAAATTCGTCTTTATACACTCAAAACGAGATGGGATAGTTTCAATTAAGTTTTTTAAGCATTAGGTTTAATCTTTTGTTTTAAATTTGTAAATTTTTTCAAAAATTGACGTTTTTTCGCTCTCTGCATTCCTCGGAAACTTTAAAATTTCACATTTATGGCATAAAATTATTTTTTTCCACAGCCTCACTCAAAAATAATGTTAACATTAATTGTTTGCAATGTAGACAACGTGGCTTCTTGAATGCCAACTTTTTGAAAATATTTCGTTCGCTAAAAATTCACAGCAACCAAAAAAAGGGTCCACAAACTCGCGCCCCACCCCTGTACGTGAAAGCTGATGAAATGAAAAGTAAGGTATCTTGGAAGCATGGTGTAACTTAATTTCATCCTAATCTAATCCGGGACAACACCCAAATTAGTTTGTTTGAGTTTAAAACAAAGTTAAGTGGAGTAGCAGAACCCTGTATTTGGGCCACCAGAGTTTTACATGTGAGAGTTTCTCAAACTTTTTACATCCCTAGTCAATATATAGAGTTTGAACTTGGGTATAGAAGTCAGCAAGACCTGACATAAATTATATTGGATTTGCGAGCTACTATATACTACCACAATTTTCGCCGGAATATTCTTGTTGACAATATTATTTATCATTGAATTCTCTGGTATGACATGGAAGAAGTTGCCTGCATGCAATTATGCCATGAGTTTTAGTGAATTTTGACAATTTCGGCTGAAAAAGGAACTCACAAGTTGACAAACCTCTCTTTCTCTCTGTCACAAGTTGTGCCTTTCATTCAAATCTTCAAATACAACGCATAGGTTAGCTAATGTACAACTATAGTGTTTTCTGTGCATACATAAATGTTGATGTAAGTTAGCAATCCTAGTGAGTTTCTAACTCATGTATTATTTGTATGGAAGAAAATGCTATTAAGATGAGGAAATGACTTGAAATCACATAAATGCAATAATATGCAAAATTCATGCGGAATCAGATATACAAAACAAGTTAAAAGGGGACAAATTAGTCAAATATCTGTCTGCTGTCTTATTATGTAGTTTGTTTACAATTCGTTGTAAAAACATATCTAGTTCTGTAATTGTGAGAAATGTGACATTTTCTTTCACTCAGTCAGTTTTTTGTTGTGATTTTTTTAATAATTGGTTAGTGATTGTTTTAACTTTATTTTTGCACTCAGTAAGTGAGTAAGTAATCATAATGATCCGGAAAGAATTTGCTTTGTACCTCTTTACAAATGGTGATTTCAAACTACAATTTCTTTCGCCGTCGTGTAAGTGATCCATCATCAATTTTAATTGATGGAGCTCTTTTGCACTTGGACAATGTTATAAATTTAGTTAGTTCGTGTGTACTTTTAAAACAGCTCTGATCCTCATTTTCTTGTAGGGTTGGTTATCATGAAAACGGTTGTGATAGATAATACATAGTATAATGGGTTCTTTAGTCAGTGCACACGAAAAAGGAACAAGTATTCTTTGCAAGTTTCTTGTAAAAAAACCATCACAAGAGCAAACGGCTTGATGATAAAGTAGATACTGCTACTAATACAACTTCCTCTCATACAGTCTTGCATTATTAATGATCTTGCAAAGCTTTCATCTTTGCCCGCTCAGTCCCAATTTCAGTTTTGTAAGCTACTCCTTATTTGTCACTAATTTACTCACAAAGGGAACAAGAGATGAAAAGCATATGCAAAAAAAATTCTCACGTGTACTCGTTTCAGAGTGATGATTGAAGTTATTAAAAATACTTACTGGTGCGCAACAGAGTTAAGGCAAACTAAATGTGTGAAATCAAGTTTTAAACACTTTTTCAACCAAACATATAATAAATCAAACTTTCTCCATATACAATGTATAATGTACGTGCGCTTCCCTATTGTGCAACAAGTAAATCCATAAATTTGCTCCAAATTGTGCACAAAATGTTTAGCCTTTCCTGTAAATTATCCCAAAACAATGCAAAAATTGTGCTCGGAATCCAATAATTTACATTTATATTCCAAAAAAACACAAAAACTAACTGATAATAACTAATAATTCAGTGAAACTATAACTAACTAACTAACTAAGCTACATATATATTGAACTATGTGTTGTTAATTAGTGCGCTCATTAAGCGTTTCTTCCTATAGTGGTTTCCTTCATTTGTGCCCAGAGAAAACAAAAGGATGCAATAATGATAATAATAATACATAACATAGGAGTTTGTCTATCCATTCCCAAGCTGTACACACCAATAGAACACGCAATCATTTTCTGTGTGAGTTATTTAGAGTTAGTTAGTTAGATAGTTAGTTAGTCACTGTATGACAGAATCGCGACTTTTCCAGAGACTCTGCTGGCTAACTAACTACTACTGGAACACATAGAAACTACATGAGCATATATATGGGAAATAACAAGAGAACGTTCATCTAAAATGAGATCTTCCATGGGAGCAATAAAGAAACCTCAGGAAATCGCGGCTTCCTTCCTCTTAATAATCATCAGCACGGACTTTTACTCATGTATAGTTGTTTACAGACTTAGTTATAGCACACACACACACATGGCATGGCAGCAGTCCCATCATGAATTGCTTTCGTGATCCATGAAAATGACATTGTATTGGGGTATTTTACCACCAGTCGAGCCATTCCTACAACTAACTAGCTGCTGACTGACTGGTACTGGTACTAAACTGCATGTGGTGATGAAAAAAATTAAGTGGGAGAAGGAAAAAAAAGTCGCACAGTAGTGTTTTCTACTAAAAAAGCAAGGTACAAGTTAACTAAAGTAAGCAAGAGAAAGAAAATGAGTTGAACACGCAACAGGAGATTAAACAGGAAAAAGACTGAGTCTAAGGAGCACTGTTTTAATTATCAAAAGGCTAGAGATGTTAGTTAGTTAGTAATAACAGTGTGTAAATGTAATTTAAGAGTTTTTTCGTTCGACGACAAAAACTTTATTTTCTCGCTAATAAGCATTTGACATTTGACGGAAAAGGATTTTTTTACGTATAGCAACTAGTACAAGAAAAGGTCATGTTAGCATTTCATGGTGGATTGAGTTGGGCACAAATATTCGGAAATCACTTCGTTTCAGGAAGGATGCAATATTTGGAGATTATAGAGCAGTTTTTTATCCCTAATATTTTAGTCCTGGTGAATTTCACAGAGCTTTTTTCAAGCATCAATAAATATACTATTGTGAATATACTATGGTTCGTATGTGTAGTAGTAGCTTAAGCCAATCAAACGGTTCATTGAAAACATTTTTATCGCCAAATAACTCTGTTTAGAGCATTTTGTTGACTTTTTACCGGAAATATTTTTTTTGCCTCTGGATTTGATGCAATTCTTTCCTTTCACTTTACTTTTTGTGTCATCTATTGAGTGACTGACTAGTATATGCCCAACTTTAGATTCCACATACTGTATGTACCATTAGTTCTGTACACAGTAGTCACTCACTCACTCACTCACAACCAATTTCTGGAATCCGAGCAAAGGGGAAAATAAATTGTCTTGGTGTCCTGAATTCCAAATTTTTCTCTAAACTGATTAGAGTGCGCAACAAGACTTTGTACCAAATAACATGGTATTTATTCATGTTAGATTCGGATTCCTTTGTTTTTACCTAAACGAACTCGTTTTTTACTATACTCTTTTGTTTTATAATACAGAGTGCATAATGCATGGGATGATCCGTTTAGGAAAATCGTTGTATACTCATGTAGAAAAACCTTGCTACAAATTCTTTTCTCGTTGATAATAAAAAGGGCTACATTTTACGGTAGCAAATAAAACTTATGCATCCCATTTCCGAAACTTCCATACTAATAATACATGACATCATATGTGTGTGTGTGTGTGAGTGTGCAAAGTGAAAGTATTAGCTCTGGTTTAAGCACAGTGGTTTCCAATTAAGGACTTGAACAAGAGAAAAGCTTTATATACATACATGCGAGTAGTGGTGGTTTCAGACCCAAAGTTTATGAGGTACAGTGTGTTCACCAATCTGTTGAATGCTTTCTTTTAGGGAGCCAAATCCTCAAAACAAGGGTAAAAGCACACAAGGGAGCCATTCCATTAACATGTTGAGGCATACATTTCCTGCCTTAGAAGCGATATGGATTATTACTGAATGGCTAATCACGTTGTTATTATTTCACTTACTATAGTTAGTAGTGAGTACCAGCAGTACTATTATTACGTGTGTGCTTTAGTTCCTTGTGCAGCGCAAGTCATTATTATCCATTGTTTCCCCTTTTTTCTTCTTCCCAGGATGAATCCTTTTTGTGGGATCCAAATAATCAATCCAAGAACAACAATCTCTCATTACTCCTATATATGCACTGTACTATCTTCCGTCTGTGTGGATTGTATATATACTATTTTCAGGATTCCCTGCGCCCCAGTAATATCGTGCGGTATGAATATGCACAGATTTTAATTACTCTACCTACTTAGCAAGTATTGGCAGACAAGCGCATTATTCAAATCTGTTCATTTATCATGAGCCCAAAAACTACTCTCATGATGGGAATAGTGGATCTGGAACAAAGGAACTAATCCCAACACCCTGTCCTCTATACTTTCGCCCATTCAACAAGTAATAATAATAAAGTCCATAAAAGATTTGTACTACTCACTAGACACACTTTAGATTTCAGACAAGAGCATGTTAACTAACAGCCATCTAAATTGATTTGCTAGCAGTATTCATTGCAAACGGAATACCATTTGTGTGTAGCAAGTAGATTTTTGTCGTTGTAAGCGTATATTTATAATAACTAGGTAGTTAGTTAGTTAGTTAGTTAGTTGGTAGTCTTAATAGAAAGCATGAACATGCCAGTTAGGAATTCCTAGTTAGTTTGTCAGTTGGTATGTTTTATATAGTACAAGATGCAATTGACACGCTGACTTATGTGTGAGAGAGCATATAGCATAATGCTCCAGTTACCTAGTTATAGAACTGACTTGTTTTCACAGACTTTCCCTCTGATGAGTTGTATACAAGTTTAAGTTATAGTTTAGTTACAAAACTAAAGGAATAACAACTTAATAACCATTTTTATATGTTTTAGAGTTATAATTAATGTATCCACGTTTATTTAAAAATATCTGTGTGTGACCATAATTATCTTTGTTGGGATCAAGCATATGAGAGATTAGAATGCTCAGCTAACTAACTTTAGATTCCTAATAAATCTGCGCAGTTAGCTAGTTAGTTTGCTACAATATTTAGCACCACTCACTCATTCACCAACCCACGCACTAAAGTTATAGATTAATAGTAATGCTCATGTCTTATTTTGGTTCTCCTATTTTTCTTGATTGCCCAATTCGTACATTGCACCTATTATTTATGTTTTTTGAAGCTATGTATAGCTGTACAAATAATAATGCACACACCTTTTGGCATTTCACACAGTGGGATTATTGATACTAAACTATACAATAAGAATGGCCGGCAAACCATACTTGTTCAAGTTCTTGTATGTAAGTACAAAAATTTGTATATCTTTGTAATGGATTTGGATTCATGTTTCAAAAAGTTAGATTTCTCTTCAACGAGCATTATGCCAGCCAACTATAGTTATAGTAGTTAATACCACAGTAATCCCAATGTTTGCAAAAAAATAACTATATATGACTTTCCGTAAAAGGATATCATGGTGTGAATTCTAGTCATCATACAATCCGAGCGAGTCTTGATGATCCACAATGTCGAGATCGAAATTGAAATCGTCTGTATCATCACTGGCTACTTGAAGAAGACAGTCTTTACTCACAGGACTGGTGATTCCAATGTCCAACTCATTTTTCCCATCCGTGACAACCATGCCTGTGAGTGCTACAATGTAGTTTTTGGCCAGTGTGAGAGTTTCTAGTTTTGACAGTCGTCGATTTTTATTAGCCACATGTGGAATCACTTCTCGGAGCGACTGCCAAACAAACAGACAAATAAAAAAGTCACATAAATGGATCCATTTTTTGCTTGAGTAATACCCAACACTTGTCTCCACATTGAAGGAGCAGCGGCATACATTAGTAGTTTATCGGGTTAGTTAGTTAGTTGGTCATCACAAAGATTAACTTTCCATCTCCAACTCAACTGTCTATATAATTGGGCACACAAGCAAGTGTCACATCTCATTCACATGAGCACACAACCTAACGAATGAAACTTAAAACCCAAGCTGGGATCAGACGTTTTGTTTCCTTCTGATTGCGTAAGACAATAGTATAAGTGTGAAAGGGAGCGCTCTAGATGCGGTGGGGCACACAGATATTTGGGATATAAGAATCCTATTACCAGTTTGTCACTAAAGGGCCTATAGTCACTGTATACTATGGAAGACAGTGCGCACGACTATAACCTCTATATTGTTCAATAGCTGTTGTAGGTTAAGAGTGAATAGCGTGTTGTGTTAACAGTACCCCTTAAAGTATAATTTCGTGGCTGCCATTTTGTCTTCCCTAGTGTGGCGACTGTGAGTAGACATTTTTCTATGCATAAAATTTGGTACAGTCGTATGGCAATACACGTGTATCAATAATATTTGTTTTTAAATCAAAACGGTAAGATGTCGCAACTTAGCTAAAAGTCAAGCCTAACCAATGATTAGCATGCAATTTCACTTTATTTTAACAAAGCGAACTGAAGTGAATTCAAAACTTTAGCCAATGGCGTGAAGTAATAAAAGGGGAATCCTTGCCTAACTGACTGACTACGGTGTAAAACAACATTATTAGTGTGATTCAGACACAAGAACTAGATCATCTATTCATAACAGGGGAAATAATTAGTGGGGACGAATAGTGGCTGCTAGCAACGAGTATTTGATCGCATTCAGTTGACATAAATAATGATTGTTGGATGACTGTTTCCCAGTCCCTATCTAATATTGGGTACCGTGTTTCACGAGTCGACCCAACACTGACTGACTGACGCTCTCAAGTGAATTCATCATCGCACTCACAATACCTGAGATCAAGTTTCTGCCCACAGAAGAAAACTCTCATTAACATTTGTTCAATGTGCCTATTGGTTCCATAGAAGAGAACCGAGAGAGAATTTTCCCAATCCTTATTGTGTAATCAACGACCGCAATAAATAAAAGCATGTCCTGGTTCTGGTTAGTGAAAGTTGACTTTATATTTGAATCCAAAGTATTGAGTTTCCAGAAATGCATAGCATGACATGCAAATCCTGACAGTTTATTTCAGAGTTGTGAAAGTGTGCGGTATCGTCAAATTTATTAGAGTGCTAATGTTCTGATTTACAAATGATTAAAAAAGAAAAGAATAGCTTGATTAAAATTTGCAAGTAAATGTGAGTGAATAATGTCAAAATACCAAAATATGGAATGGCATTTAAAATGCTTTGCGGGATTGGGTTGCAAAAGATTTTATTGTAATTTGATTAAGGGAACAGCTTATATAGAAGTTCCGTAACGAAACTTTGCATTTGAATAGGCTCATTTTGTATAGCTTATTTGGGATTTTTTAATTAATTTTTTAATTAACTTGTAGTACAATTCAGCTGAGCCGGAAACAAGTGTTGTAATATCAAAAGTGGAACTCAACCGAAGTAATAAAGAATAAAATATATGTTTTTAAACTTGCACCAACAATTTAGAATTTAAAAAATTAACAATTACAATTAGAATACAAGCTTCGCTCAAAAAAGTGGCATAGGTCCAAAAACCCTGTATCGGGCTAAAACGTAATTTAGAAAGAAAAGTTAGCAATAATAATTTATTAGCAGCAGGATAGATTGCAATTCAAAACGTGTGTAAGAACTGGGGTTAGTTAGTAACCAAAAAAAGTTTTCCTCACTGTTTGACAAGCGGTAAAAAATGGAAACTGAATAAACATGCAAGGTTGATTATTTGGCCTAGAGCGAAGGGATTTACTTATTGTCCATTTCCGAAAAAAAAGAATTTTTTTTTTCGGTAGGTTATTTGGTATTTTTTGTTATTGTTGCCACAACATTTTACAGATAATTTGTATAAATCCACCATTTATCGGGGATAGCCGAATAACATGGGGCAACTTCTTTTTACTTTTAAATGAACAGTAGTTAGTAGATCAGAAGCGTTATGTGAATTTAAACCTGAAAATAAGCTAATCATATAGGATTGCAACCACAAATTTTTATTTTTGACAGCTGAAAAACAAATAAAGTCCACATAATGATAATAGGTTCAATGCGTTAATTTGCTTTAGAAATTTTCTCGTGCTAATTTTAACCTTGTGCTGAAGGATTTCAGTGGCTGCTCATTTCATTTACGTCACGTTATACTAATGGGTTGTTTTTGAATTCCCAAGTAGTGCTCACTGAGGTCTCAGCACTATATGGTATATGACACACAAATTGAATCTAATGCATCCGTGTGGCCAATTCATTCGGTAATGGCTACCAAATTATTTAAAAACAATTTCACCACACATAAAGTAGCGCAGGGATATTTTTGCAGCTGCAGTGGAAACGGCTGCTTTTCTATCAAAAGTTAGTCTGTTTAGTTTTTAATTGCTTCAGGTGATGGATGTTCATCAATATGATGTTGGGTTTGCCATTTTGTGAACAACAGTAAAAAAGAACACTTACAAAATGTTTCTTGGGTCCAAGTCTCTTGAGCTTGTGAATAGTAACATAGCAATGTTAAAAATTTAGTCGGAGCCAGGAATCGAACACGGATATTTTCGCTAATATTAGTACCATAATAACTACCCTAATTCGATTTTTGGCTTCGACCAAATTGTTAGCATTGCTATATCACAATCCATAGATAGAAGCGACTCAACATTTTCTAAATAAACAGTTTGTTGGCCCGACTTTTAAAAGTGATGCATGTCTAGTTTCAAAAGTGTATGATTGAATAATTGTGCGCACTTGACCTATTTCTTCTTCCCAACTTTGAGATCAAAACTAACTAACCACACTTGAAACTTGCATGACTTTCCCATAGTTGTATTTCACATGCATCTAACTAAATTAAATGATAGCAAACTTGCAGTCTAAAATAATGTCTATTTTCTATTCTATGCACACATTATAAATAAGAATGAATCTCAAAATGGTCTCCTTAATCAATTCACTCAAACTTATTTTCCATGCTTGACCAATCTGTCGTAACTTATTCAAGCAAGAATTCGGTCGTTTGTGTAGCTGCTCCAAAAATTCGTACAAACCACACTACATTATATCTCAACTTTCTCTTTTAACTCACCTCGGAAAGCAATTATTCAGGGAAAAGTTCATATCCCACGCACATAATATCACCCACATTGTAACAGCTACACATTTTTTCCCATGGTCTATAGTTACACTGGTAACTGTGTGTTCACTTCTATAACATAATATCCTTTAAACTTTGTTTTCATTGTTACAAATGTTTAAAGTTCAACACCAAATGAAATTAAAACTTAAGAGTACAATACGGTAAAATACATGATTCACAGTCTTGATATCTCACCTGAAAAGCTTCATTGAGTGAATGCATTCTTAGCCGCTCCCTTTCATTGCTCTCGAGTCTCCTCACAGTTTTCTCCCTGGCACTCAAAATCAACTTTCTCCGTCCCACAGGTTTTTTCCTTTTCACGCCGTCACTTCCATGACTACCCCCATTGGTACTGCTAACTCCATTGCTACTACTATTGTTACCATTACTACTACTACAAGTGGTGTCACTGCCCGTCGCCCCATGGATCAGTTCCTTTCCGTCCAGGTTGTCCAGGGAGCCCAGTTCCACAAGCTCATTATTAGTCGGCGTGTCACTACTACTGTTGACCACGACACTACTGCTCCCAACAATCCCATTGTTACTGCTGCTGCTAATACTATTGCCCGTATTATTGGCAGATCTCAGATTGGATCCGCTCATAAAGGATGTGTCGGTCGAGTTGCCTGGAACATTGTTCGTGGCTACCAGTGTGGTCAGAACTGGTGATATAGATGCATTAGTTTGTTGAGTTATACTGCCATTCATAACCAATGATTGAACTACTTGTTGATTAAAATTCTGGAGGAAATCATCATCACTGAGCACTGTGGGGTGCACCACTTCACTAGTATTGGAGCATATATTGTTGAGAAGGGCAACTGTGTTTCCACCTGGAGTTGTGGTGGTCACGTAATTTTCTTCATTGCTATGATTTGTGTGGATTGTAGAGGAGGTTGTGGAGGAGGAATCACTTAAGTAGAAGTCACTGGACTCGTCCAACATTTTCAATTGTTTTACCAGGGGATTGGCAAATAATGTGGGTTCAAAAATTGGGTTGATGCTCTTCTATAGGTGTTGACGGATATAGTATGAGTAGGTAAGTAAATAGTGACTAATTAAGTAATTGGATAGAAAAAATTCAAGAGGATGTGTTTAGAATGTTTGGATGAGTTAGTTACAAACAGAGGAAATAAACTTGACTTGATTTTGTGGGGGTAAATGAATGGCAATTTTGAACGGGTATGATTGCTCAAGTTTAGGGGGTGGGTGATCTTGGTAGGTAATAGATTATGCGGAGAAAGCAAACTTTCAAAGATTAGTATTTTTGGTACACAAACACTTTACTTGCGTCATAGGATCCACTTTTTATGTGGCAAGTTAGTATCGTAGACCATGGAGTGAATGTGTATGAGTGAAGGGGAGACAAATTGATTCAAAAGTTTGTGCTGTTGTATTCACATTCAGTGCACTGCTGAAGGATTGACTCAAGTGATGGCAATAAAACGTGTTGGCAGGTCTGCAAAAGTATAAACAAGAGAGTTATTAGTTAAAAAGAGGTTAGTGAGTAAAAGTAAGGGTGTCCTTGGTTGTTTGTACATGATATTTTGTGTATGCTCGTCAGGCTATATTGCGAAATGGATATCTCAATAGAAAGAAAAGTACGGTTATCAGTTGTGACACTAGTTGTGAAGTAGTCTGCATATCAGACCGGTTAATTAAAGGTTTGGGTTTGTTCCCAACCACAGTCACTCAATTTTGGCAATGCTTACTTTTCCTTCCGACAATATCTGTACGGAAGAATGCATTTTGAGCTTAAAAGGTAACTATAGATGAGAAGAAATTTTGTTTTTTCTGCCATTTTTTTGCTATTTTTGACAAAGTAAGTATACAAGATTATATAAGGCACATGAACTAGAAACTAATGTAAACACACTCACTATGAATACGGAGCTGACAGCGTAAATACAGTTTTTCATGTAAACCTTGTGGGATTCCGAGTTGAATCATTGAGCTGTCGCTAACTATTGACATTTAATTCAAAAGAAATTTATATATTTGCTGTGCAATATATTTTGACCCAAGTTAGCTTCGCGAAATGATACAAGGTTCTCCCCAAATGTAGAGTAGCACATGGAAATGAAAAAAAGGCTGCACTATATGAAGCCTAATATTGTTGCGGCTACACCTCTCGTTTAAATTACTATTGTGAACCAAGGACATACTGATTAGGGAATACTTGCTGTACTCGAAGCAATATTTATTATACAGTTGGATTTCATGATGAATTGATACTAGAATGTGATGGGAACAAAGGAATGTATTCCCTTATTTCTAAAGCAGTTCTACAAATCATTCGTGAAAGCCTTTGATCTTTCAAACAACAGTATGCAGTACTGACTGAATTCCCCATTCATGCTAAAGGGCAATCATTAGTCGTATTCATGCTAACTCGTAACCACGTATAACCGTAACAAAATCTTGTTGTGGATAATACTGCGTGAACCACCGTTTTTGGAGATTTTTTACGTGAAAAACTAAAAAGTAAATGAACACTGGTGTCAATATTTTCCTGAATTTTAAACAATGATCTGTCTAATTTAATTTTTTACCTGATGCATAATTTCAGCGACATTAAACAAGATATTAATGGAAGTCTCAACTAAATTTTATGCAGTCGGCATCTACGTTTTACAATCCGATCCAGTTTAACCAGTCGGTCTTATGAAAATTATAATTCATTTGACAGGTTTAATTTTCGTATGTAGAGTGTATCTCTTTTATTAATTAAAAGCCAAAGCTACTTGGTTTTTAACTTAATTCCAAAATGAAATTGTTGCCGTATATCACCGTGCGGGCGATTTTTCTCCCGTAAGAAGTTACGGATCTGAAAGAAGATATCTAACATGGAGTCTTTTGGAGATGTGTTTCAAAAGTCGTGGATTTTGTTTCGGGTTTATGTGGACTTCATTACGGCGGGTTACGGGAAGTTGGCGTGAATGCGACTACTATCTAACTATCTATACAATGCAACAAGTGTGTACTATTTACCGTTATACTAGGTGAGTTGCAATTTATATAACGTACAGTGGTAACGTAATCTAACTAAACACATTGAAAACGATGAAAGATTCGTTTTGGGGTATAGTCCAAATTGCAGATTGAGAAAATCTAGTAGCTAGTGCTTCCAACTTGTAGAAAACATATTAATATTTTTTTGTTTCTTTCCTGTAGAACGCAGCAAGACAAATATAGAATTTTACACAATTTCCCCAGATTCTCAAAACTTGTGCTACTATATTTGATTTGATTAACTACTGAACAAGCTGAATAGTTTGGTTTGGTTTCTAAAACACAAATATACTTGAAGTAATGATTCCCCTTGGTGCTTGAGCTCAACAGTCTCGAGTTTTATCTTTATGAATACAAGAACTAACTGGGCTCTTTTGCAATCGGAAGATGAGGATGAAACTACTGCATATTGTAGTGCTTAAACATAAGAATTCCGAATCTCTGGCCAAACGCATTCATTCGTGAGCATCATCTTTGTTCTGAGGTTGAACACTTAATCCTAATTAAACCCAAGGTTCTTAGTTTCAGATACTAATTGAATGCAAGCTCGTTATGGCTATCCAAACAAAGAGACTCTAAATGTGCGAGTTGATTTCAGATATAGTTTGCTATAGCAAATTTGCATTGGTTATTCCGTTTTGATCCTTCAAATCTTTACTGTTTTCAGGAATATATAAACCAACGGAAGGATTAGAAAAAGTTTTCAGACGTAGTAAGCACGTAAGTATCAAGTAGTAGTAGCAGCAATTTAGCTAGTGTGATTATCTATGGAACAAAACACAGATAATTTACATATACAAATTTCAGTTTTGTTAAATTTGTCTGAAAACTTATTGCTGAAACTAGATTCAAGACTCTTTCATTGTTCAACAACGATTAGCTTGGTTAGTTAACGGGTTTGTAGGGAAATTTCAGCAAAATATGCAACTGTTCACTCGACCTTGTGGAACAATTAAAAAGAAGTATATAATTGCAACTTACCAAAAACAACTAGATGAACCAATCGAGTCAAATGTGAATACTCATGTCATTTCACTTGTTTAAATCAATTAAACGTTTTTATTTTCATCCAGTTTTGACATTTCCTTTCACCCTTGTGTTTTACAGAACCTCACAGATCTTTAACTCACCACTGACTAACCCATCGCACGAAGAAAAAGCACTTTCGTTTAGTAAATAACTTGGGGCCCAAACTCAAACTAGTTTTCTCGTCTGCAAATTTCTTATTTTAGAAACAATGCACTGTGTATCAAAATTATCACACTGGTGCTTACACTTTATTTCATTTGAAATCTTTTGATTCAAAAGTAGCCGAGCTGTTATAATGATGGAAGTTTTGAGCTTCCAAGGCTAAGAACAACCCACTGAATACTTGGAAGAGTTAGTTAGTTACTTTCTTTGTATTCAACAACAAACCTTGGTGAAAAAATTTGGCAGTATATTTATCCACATTTGGGAAGTTTCAGATCCCAAGGAAAAAAAACTGACGCTCTTACTCA
>Ga0210040_10001149_pt1 | contig 40945 bp, 26 predicted proteins | sample CryGeyCG12114_NA_FD_185462 | JGI IMG/M metagenome (GOLD analysis project Ga0210040, IMG submission 185462) | Groundwater microbial communities from aquifer - Crystal Geyser CG19_WC_8/21/14_NA (SPAdes) (version 2) | ecosystem: Environmental > Aquatic > Deep subsurface > Groundwater | place: USA... | reverse complement strand
CCCTCACTCACTAACTACTACAGTATATGTACTTTGTATGTGATATCTTCAACAATGATTGCCGCAAAATTCAAAAGAAACTTCATCGCAAGCAGACTAACTACAAAGTGGCAACTTTTAAACATCAACTTTACACTGTATATAGTAAGGAAAAAAGAGAAAGTTGGCCATAGTTGCATAGTGAGCTCTACGTTGACCACTGCTGGCTGACTACAAACAATTGTATAGTTGTTATTGTTGAGGTTATTGCAATATTTACGGCCTAATCTAAACATAGTTAGTTTGCTACATTCGTTGCACATAATACACAGACACAGACAATGGTTGTCCCTTTTGGAAAGAGGAGAAAAGTTTAAAGATTTCATTTCGTTTCATCTGCCCCTTGACAAATTGGGAGCCAGATTTTGGTGACTTAATGAAATCCTTGATAAAAAGTGAAACCTCCCTCAGGGAACTTGAAGCAATATCTTCCATTCCGCATTTTAACTTTTCCAAAGGGAGAAACTTTATTCTCTCTCTCTCTCTCTCTCTCTCTCTCTCTCTCTCTATTTATTTCCCAGCTACTTTTTTCCACCACCTTGAGTTAGTTCCTTGTTCAATCAGACTGCTCTGTATGAGTAAGACTAACTAACTAGCTCCTCACTAACTAACTAACTAACTAACTAACTGGCTGACTAAACTAATACCCCTGCTCACTCCTGTACTCACTATGATGAGACTCTATATACACGGCTTTTTTCCTAATAGGATTTCTTACGAATCTCTTTATGAGAAATTGCATGGCACAGATAATTGAGACTTGCTACTTACTCACCCACTCATACCTTGTAGCTATACTATAGCTTGATGCTTTTCCTAGTTTGTGTAAAAAAGTTTCATCATCTATATAGGAGCAGATCCTTTTTTTTTTTGGTTCCTGTATGTATGATGAACGTCATGTAATACTCAGTCAGTGAGTGTGTGAGTGAGTATTCCCCTCTTGTAGTTACCAGTTGGAAGAGGCCACCTTAAATATTGACAGACTGACTCACTCAGAATTCATTCACTAGACTTGTTTCATTTGTTCACTTTTTGTTTACAATTGTGCACCCAAGAAAGTTAATTTCACATGGGAATACTGAACTCACAGATTTGTACCCAGAGCTCAGTCGGTATGCTTTTCTGACAGATATAATATAATGGTTTGCATGGCTCCCAACTGCACTCCATCTTTTAACTTCTCAGTCACTAATTGTCTGCAAAATCAAGCTACCTTGCTCCTGGATTCCCACGGAAAACAACTTTATTCTATAAAAACAACAACATGAGGCCCACACCTAATTGCTCTCCACTGGCAATGATCCAGCACGCAATAACAATTAATTGTGCTTCCACGGTAATTAAAACCGGGCGGTAGTCCCTTCAGCTGGTCCAAATATCAAGGAGTAGTGGGGGCAATCATTATAATACACATTGAAGTCAGCCTGACTGCCTGAGCTCTGAAGAAGAGAAAGGGAAATGAATATGACCCTATAGTAAATAAGTAGCCACTACAGTTAGTTGAGATGGGAGTTTTTCCTTGGCATTTTTAAGACCATGTAGTAACTAGCTAAAGGTGAACACATTTCCCAGCAAGACGTATCCATTTTAGTCACCATGATCATGTTGTAATGGGCCCGTAGCCATCTTCTCGTCTCAGAGCATAAAGCACAAGTACAAGCTGATGACCATCAGAGCATAAAACAGCAGGACACTTACACAATTTCCGTCCACTATAGATCATAAGCAATGGAATTTGCTTCCCAAACCAACCAACCAACCAACCGACGAACCCACTGACTAACTAACTTACGAACTAACTAACTAACTATAATAGTGGCAAAAACCAGGGGAACTCATCTCCCAGCCAATCCATGTTGTAATGGCCACATCCCATGATGTACTCTGCATGTTGTGTCTTCTCATTTGTCTGTGCGGTTTGGTCCCTACAGTATCTTCATGCCATGATCAAAAAAATTAAGTAAGGGAGCAAGATGATGATGATGATGACTGGTTGTAAACTTTTTTTACTACCAAACGAATGATAATGGAATGACCAAAGTTTTCACAATACGTATGTTCGTCAGCAGACAGTTAGTTATAGCTACTTTACGATAGTTGTGGTACAAAGGTTGTGGCATCTATAGCTAACCAACCCTTTTATATGAAGCCAGAATGGTGCAAAAGGGAATGCAGAGTCGGGGCAGTTTTTGGAAGGACCCATTTTTGAAATTAAACACTGTCTACTTACTTTAGTTAATGAAATAGATGCACCAACCACAACATTGTCTGAGCAAAGGGCTTGGCAAAACTGCGAACAAGTTAGTTAGTTAGTTAGTTAGTTAGTGCCACTGTACAGACCGAGACATGGGAGTTTAGTAAGTTCAATGAGTGAGTGAGCACAGGAAGTAATGGTACGAAACGTAGCCAACTAAAAGTAAAGAGAACGAGTTGACTGCATGGAAAATAAAAGTGAGGGGGAAAAATTAAATGAAGATGAGGCTCATTGGGATTCCGTGGCCGTAAAAATGGATGGGAAAGTTTTTGACACAGAGCTATGCATGAAAAATGGATCCCATAGACCATGTGAGCTTAAAGACCATCTTTTGCAACCTATTTAACTCCAAAGTGACGGGGCCAACTTCAAAGTGTGCTAGTATGCAAGGACCGCAATCCGTCTCCTCAAGTGCGAGTTCAAGTTACTTCCATCCAAATCTCCATATATACTAAACGAGGTGTTTCCCAGCCACACATTACGCGGGAATCAAATATTAAGCTCGAAAAAAACTGTCTCTATGCATCCGGGAACCGTTTATAGTTAAGAAGCTTTCAATGCTAACTAACTATCTATAAAGCTAAATTTCACAAACAAACTGCTCCGAGTTCTCATTACAATTTCTTTGATCCTATTCACCATGAATCTTCTACTAACGAAAACTTTTATGCATAGTTAGTTAGTTAGTTAGGTAGGTAGAACTTTGAGCCAGGCCAAAAAGTAATCGGAATGGTTCTTTAAACCAACCTATTGTGAAGGAATTTCAATGCCCACTGTATAAAAAAGGACGGCAGTTTAGCGTCGGATAGGTGCAAAAAGTTGGGAAACGACATTTGCTCTGGTGGTGCTGCAAATATTATTATGAAATGATGATGATGACATGATACTGACTGTGAGCGAATTAGGAATTAGTCGGCATGGAATTGCTTTTGGCACCTTTTTGAGGAGCACTCTAATGATGATCACCATGATCATTATCCCGGGGAATGAGAAAAGTGTACGACTCGGTTTGGATCTCACACTCTCCCGCACTACAAACCACTGTACATGGGCAAATGCATGAGCCACTTTATTAGTTGGTTGGTTAGTTAGTTAGTTAGTGATGGTGGCAGGGTAGACTCACGGGTTTTCCCTATTTAATCTAATGGCGATATATTGTGCACTCAAGTCATTTCATTTTTACTCTAGACTCCATTCCATTTGATGTTCACACACCGCTAAGGTACCACTAATTCCGCCACAATCTCATGAATCTCCATTTTTCCAAACGAAAAAAATCAGTGAGTGCTCCCAGTCATATGCATGTGTAAGAGTCGCGTTGGTGAATACAAACTAATGGAATGATGTTTGAATATTTTTTACTCTCTCAAGTCAGAGGATTAAAAAATTGTTCTTTAGGAGAACTAATGAAAGTTTTGCGGTAGTTTACAGCCCATTTATTAGACACATCTCGCTAATAACGACAGACATGGCCATCGTGGTGCAAAGAGCCACATTATGTGCACATATCCATTTCTCTCATCTCATGTTTTCCCCTGTGTATCTTTTTTGCGCTTCCCAAGAATCCAACTTGTTCTGCTCCTATCAAATGCACATTATACAGCTAGCCAACTAGTACTACTATAATACTACCATGGTGTGCAGTCCAAAAGCGCACAATTCTTGGAACTAACTATGGCTGGCTTTGGAAAACCTGATCCTTGAGCTTTAGTTAATCAAGTGAACCATGCTTGTCATGTACTAATGTATTTGGTGTGTGTGACTGACTCCATATGTGAGCAACATGATAATCAATACACATAGTCAGTCACCGGGAAGACTTAGACTTCCTAATCAATCCCATTGACATGAATTTCGTTCCTCTCAGATGGAGTCACACATCAAACTTGGTTGCAGTTACAACGTGTGCAAATCAGTGTTTCCGTGGAAACCATATGAGCAATCTACTCTTGAAGCAGTTTGGGAAACATGCAATAAGATGAGTGAGCAAAAAGTGCAGTCATTCAAATGATAATCCTTAGAGCATTACATACACAAAGTTATCACACATTGTGTTGGAAACCACTTTTTTTTTGCATACACTTGCTCTGAAAACTTGTAAACAATGCAATAAGTGAACAATTACTGGCATGTACTCGCACACTACTGGAGTGAGGAGTAAATCCACATGAATAGGATAATAAACAAGGATTTAGCATGAATGATGGTGATATGTGTGCTCACACTTTTCCCCTACTTGGTTGCTTATTTGCTCATGAGCTTCCTGTCTGTATGCACAGAGCACATGTACAATGAAACTACAGACGAGAGAGAGAGTGAGTGGGAGCAGGACGCTGGGAAAAAGACATTTTTGCAATTCCTCGTGTACACTGACTGACTGACTACTGTTACTGGAATATGCCATGTCCTGTGGATGGACACAGAAGAAAAGAAAGGGAAAAAAAGAAACCTCAAGAAGACTGACTGACTGACTGACTCTCTGGGAATGGTGATGATAAAAGCTCCCATTTTCTAAATTATATGGTAGCATGTTGGAATCCATAATTATGGTGCAGCTACCATTGTACCAGTTAGCTCCTTTTCTTATGTATGTGTGTGTACTATGGGAAGTTAGCTGGAGAGAAAAAAAAGGGATCACGCAGTCAACCTATAGCTGACGAGTAGTGGAACGCACCGTTTATTTATCTATCTGTGATGGTGCATAAAAAACATTTTTTTCACCATTCTAGACTCACAGTCCTCAACTCGGAACCCTAGCATCACCACTGATCCATTTTTTATTATTTCATAAACAAATTTATCATTATCAATATAATTAGTTAGTTAGTTAGTTAGCTATAGCTACCATTTACATGTCTCTGATAAATGTCGTCTACAAAGGGAAACCCAGGACTCACTAATTAAGTTAACAGACTGTAATTTGCGTATCGATATTATTTTCCTATAACTATAAAACCGACAAACTTAATTGCATTTAAAAGGATACAGGAACAATATACAAAGTTAAGAGGAACATGTGGACACAAGCAAGTCATCGGGTCCACTGTAAACAGTGGTGAACACAATTAAAACCAGCTCCATTGTTATAAAAGAGAGTGAAGGGGTTTAAAAAAAAGGACTATTAGTTAAATCATGCCTGTTGTTTGGTTGCACCTTTCAGTTGGAAACTAACTAACTAGTGCTAATAATGAAACAATGGAGGAGCGTACGAAGAGTTGAGCACATAAATATTGTGTAGTTAGTTAGTTATATAGTTAGCTAGTGAGATAAGAACAAAGGAGCAGAAGAACTAACTTACTTTTAGTAAGTAACTACTACTATACAGGAATGGTTGCCGAAAGGGAAATGGTGTCCATTGTGTGAATGAAACCCTGGTTGGTGCATTCTAAATACAATCAAGAGAAGATCTCAGTCCCAACTCCATTCCTCTTTCTTAAACAAGGTATACAATGCTCATCATGATGATCATGAGGATCATCATATCCTCTTCTTATTCGAGCGCAATCCACCACTCTCTCTCTCTCTCTCTGTCTCTCTATACACAGAGTGTCCATCTGGGCTCTCATCAGTCAGTCCTGGAGGAAGACTGGAGCACAGCGAAATTACAGAGCATACATATCTCTGTATACACAGCAGCAGCTAATTCTACAAGACAAGTCCACTAACTAACTTAACGCTCACTCACTCACTGACTATTAGTCTCAATTGCTTGTGCCAAAGATAAGTAAGTGAAATAATTGTTCCCTCCAAACATTTTCAAATCCTCGGAGCACATTATAATATCCTTCCTTACTTTATTTTCGTTTACAAAGGGAAAAACATATTTTCAAGTGCGTTCTGCTTTCCTCTGCTATAAAATGTTTTATGCATCAAGTCTCTGTATGAATCTATTTACACGCATTTGAGTTGGCTTGCTTACCTGGAATTCATTTTCCCTGTGTGACCCTTTCTTATTGCATACGGATGCAAGAATACACGCAAGGCAAGTCCGTTTCTGTAGTTAGTTACTTAATGTAATGTACGCCATCATAAAAACGGTCTGATCGTTATCATGACTATGCCTGGCCTCAGATGAAAGTAAGTTTAAGTGAGTTGGAAACTTACGAGGGAATCTCACAGCAATTGCTAACTTGTGTGGATTATACAAAAATTTATTATAATTATCAATACTAAATCCATGCCACAAGATCAAAAAGTTTTCATCTATCCAATTGTATGACAAAAAAGATTTAAAGTTTGGATTCGGCAATAGCCAAGAAGTCGACAGAATGTAAGAACCGCAAGCCTACCTGGTCACTTCCCTCGTCAGTTTTACGCTGCACACACACATCTGGGAATACAAGTAAGTTGGAATAATAATATTAAGAGCAAGGTACTCCTGGTTTTCTTTAAACTCATTCCTTGGGCCTCTCTCCCAGTCAGTTTGTAGTTGGTTAGTTCGTATAGCTAAGAAACTATAGTATCTACAGGTAATAGGAATGATGATGATGTATACTCCTGCTAACTAACTACATTGCACGTACAAAAGTACCCAGTGACTACAGTGCACTCCCTATCTGCAGTAACAATCAAGATGGTAACATTTTGTAAGTACTCAACTTCCCAGGGACTCGCGCCCTGCTACCTTCAACCAGTGGATTGAAAAAAGATGGAACACATTAGTTGTTGGATGGATTTCGTAGTAGATTTGTTCCCCCGGCTTCCCAAGACACACATGTGCAGCATAGTTAGTTAGTTAGACAATGATAAGCAATTCTGTATGATGATATGAATTCATATGATATGCTTACTTGTATACCCTTTGACTATTAGGTAGGTAGCTATAGAGTTATGGCTAAAAAATTGTAGTCTGATGAACATGCATGCATCTCTGTGATTATATTATATTTGTGCACACTGTTTCAAGTAGGCAGAGTTGTTTCCCTTTTTTATGACCAGTGGTGAGTATTATTATTGGAGGAGATAAATAATCCTTCTGGTTTCACAGACAACCGCCCAGCTAACTAACTATAAGTACTAATGAACTAACTAACCAACTGGCAGGGAAGATGGGACTCTATGGCAATCTGTATGGACAAAGATATATTACTCAAGATGACAATTTCCATCTCTAATCAGATTCATAACTCAAAGAAACCTAACAAACTTACAAGCATTTGTTGGCTATGTAGGTAGGATTAGTAGGATGTGCAGGATAGTGGCAACTTTTGTAGCCACCTACTATATAAATTAGTGGTTTCTTCAGATTCAGGTACTTTTAGAATATATCACTCACTGTTGCGTCATCCCCACATTTTTAGCAATCTCATAATGAACACAAGGGAATGTTTATTATGCATTTGCTGGGGGCAAACTATATAGCCTGTTCGTAAACTCAAGGGTTTACAGCAAAGTCTTGAATGATTTTCCCAACGACAGATATTATAGTTTATTATTCTGCATATATTATGAAATTAGGAATGCAAAATTCCAGAGTCTTTGCCCTATGGCGCTGGAGTAAAAAACACATAGTTGGGAGCGCACACATGGTAAGTCACTCACTCACTGCAGATAATTGCATTTCCATGCAAATATAGTACTACAAGAGGTGGTTGTTGGCCGTTCCTCGATCATGGTTCCAACTCCAGCTACTAACTTATGAAACTCCAAAATTCAAATGCTCACATGCCTGTACACAGGACGCAATACTTGTCTGTAGCTCCACTACGAACTGGACTGTAAGTGATATGACAAGAGAAGAAAAGAGGGAAAAAATTTAATACTCCTGTGGATCGCTCATGACAGAAAAAACGGGGCTGTAAACGCGTATAATGAACCCGGTCGCACACACACACACATAGACAAGTTGGGAGTGAGGGAATGATTAGATTTTGTAATGAGGAAATATTTACTGACTGGAAATGGTGGGCAATCGCACTCACTGGTTAGTTAAAAGTAGTATAAAAGATTTTAATGTTCGTAGTGAAAAAAGTGGTTCCTAGCTTTTGCTCACACGAGAATACTCCAAGAACTCACTGTTGGTTAAATGGCAATGGCTTGAAGCTATAGCTATAGCTATACAACATGCAAGTGTAATAGTTTAGTAGAGTGTAGTTTTCCAACTCTGGCTAACTAAACTAATAAATAGAGAGAAACCACTTTTTCCCCATAAAGCAGCCAAGCTGGACCAATGGATTCATTTGTGTCCTTTGTTCCCAAAATCAAGTTTACGACCATCACGTTCCTGGCGAAATTCCACAGGGATCCTTTTGTTAAGCTCATGCATAAAATTTTTCATCGCCCAAAAAATTGGTACATCCATTTGAATGCTAGACAGGATGGTCATAATTTTTGCCACTTTTGTGCGGGGATTTGGAAGTGAATTCCCGGCAACAGCAATGCTGCTGGTATTTAATGTGCCTTGGCTACACACTCAAGAGCTAGGCAATATAAAGAGAGGCTCTGTCCATGAATAACTTAGCGGCTCGGCTTGGTGATCAAGGAAGCGAGACGAGAAATACTAATGTACAGGATGATGGCACAACTGTGAGAAGTAAAAGACATTTGACCGCCTAATAAAGCGTTTGAGCTAAACTCACTTGGTGATTTCCGTGTAAATATCATTACAATAATCACACCACACTCCACCATCATCTCACTACATATGTACAGACATACTAACTCTAACCTAGCCACTTAACTAACCCACTTATTGAAGCTATATAATCAGCTCAAATATTATTGAAACCCGAAGAAAAGACGTGTGACAATTTTCATGGTGGCACTATCCCATTCCTATGGGTCGCGTAAAGTCAACCAAAGTTAGTCAACATTGCTATTCCTAATACTTGGACCTAATAGCATTGCATAGTGCGATGATTACCAAACAGCAATGGCATTCATTTACAGTGGTAAAAAAGACAACACATTACCTCGTATGATATCCAGTATGGGATCGATCTGTACCAATGTGGGCAGCAAACTTTCCAAATTATTCTCAAGGCGATCTACAATCAAGTTTCTCACTCAGGACCAATAACTCACACCTATAGCATTCAAATTCTTCAGGTCTTGTCATCCAACTTAATTATTTTTCTAAAACAGTCACTTGTACTTGCACTGGCTATGATGACACATAAATATAGGGGAAATTCTTGCAATACTTTGTCGCCTGCCCACTAACTAACCAACTATCTAGTACGGACACACTGATCAGCTAACTAAGCTGTAACTAACTACACACGTAGTATAGTTAGTAACTATATTATATCTTATTGGAAACAACTTCCGATCATCCAAGAATGAGCTGGCATAACTTTATCTGCAACTGACTGGCTGAGACACACAAACAGGCCTACAGTTAGTTGGTGCTGGTATGGCCACAGACAGAGTTTACACAGTAGTTGGGTCACATTCACAAAATCCTTCATGGGTACTCTTGTATGTATACGGAGTACAAGAACATTCTCTCATCTTTGTGTTTGACAAGAGCTCCCTGTAGCCGTGTGATGCACCACTCCAAATTAAGTGTCCATCACAATCAAGTGGCAGTCAGTCACTAACTAACTAACTAACAAACTAACTAACAAACTAACTAGCATAATATTTCCAATGAACAACTGTTTCAAGACTCTCGTCTTTTCACAACACAGATAAACGCATCCGTCTCCTCTTCATCTGCGGAATATTCCAGTCCTCATCTAGTAATGTATTATGCACGCTGTACGCCAGCTATAGCAACAGTATACGATAGTATATGCTACGAGTCTTTTTGGTTGACACATCCAAGTCAATACGTGTATGATTGAATCCCATGTGCACAGAACTGTGAGAGACTAAAGGTCATGTTTTGAGCATGGAATAGATAGATAGTGCCAGAGTGTGTCACTAGTCAAACGTTTCAATACAAGTGAACCCAAACTAGTCAAGTGGTAAATGCATCACTATATAGGGAATCATCCAAGTGAGTATAGTTTCAAGGGAGGAAACATATGTGTAAAACACTAATGACGATTTTGCATGAGCCAAAGAATAGGGAAATTTCCCATTTGATCACTTCATTCCACTTTTTGCACACTATGCGTGTGTTTATTTATGTACTCCAGAGTGGGGCTCACAGTTTGCTGTTGTTTTTTTTTGCACCCACTGACTGAATATGAGTGTGAGTGAGTGAGTGAATAGACTTGAGTTTGTACAATCAGCAATGTTGGCTTTGCATTGTCACTACAAAGAAGAAGGGAAGGAACTGACAGTGCACCCAACTTGAAAGGTCCAAGGAAATAATGATTTGGAGGATAATATTCGCTTGTGCTTTGTTGCAAGAAGAGCTTATTATTGCTATTCCTTCTCTGTGATGAGATTATGAAGACGAGGACTCACTCACGTGGAAAAAGGATTCCTTCCAAATTCCTTGTCTAATCCTCATTCCCGCTGTCTCACTTTCTCACAGCAGCACCAGCAGCAGGAGTATAATAACAATGTGTTTTGAACCTTTTGTGTACAGTCTGCACACTGTGCCCTTGGTTGGCTTACAACAAATTTTTCACTTGTTTTTCTGAGCTAAAGAGAAAAAAATAATGTTTTCCCACTCTGAGTGGATTAGGACGTATAGGATTTAGCCAGTTGGGCTCTACACATTGATGGGGAACTTTTGGCGTGTGGTGGAGCGAGAAAAGCAACAACCTCACTCGACGGAGAGAAAAAGTGGACTGACTAGCTGACTTGAGGAGGGTTTTTAGCTGTGGGCTGTCGTGGTGACAGTGCAAGAGAGAGAGAGAGAGCAAAAAGGAACCACCTCCTCCACCCTTCCCAAAACGAACCCGCATCTCATCATCCTGCAGTCCATGGAACACAGAAAGGCCTTACGCCAAAAAAAACCGTCTACTGGGCCTCACAATATTAGCCAGAAGTTTGGCAACAGATTTTTCAAAATCACATATTCCATAATTCGAAAACTGCCCACACTTTTTCTAGTTTTTATCCCATAACTATTAGCCTTGGATGGGATTTATTTATAAAAAATGCAAAACATTGGCAACCAACATCTGAAATTAAAGTGTTAGCAAAATTTAAAAAATCCAACCTCCGGGAAAACATTTCACACTAAATAGTCAATTAGTTAGAGTGCATTGCATGAATAAGGAAAAGCGAATAAAGCTAGGATTTGTAAAAACCAAAAAGCTGCAATGTAAAAAGGGAGGGAGACAAATAGTTGAAATGCGGCACTTCTATCCCTATTGCTTTTACAGGAAACATGTTCCAAGCTACTGCAGGAGAGATTGTATACTGGAGGAATATGACTGACTGTATATGAGCCCGTGTGTACTGCGAGCTGTGAGCTGGCAGCTAGCTAGTGCTGAATTCGTAGTAGTTGGTAAGTTGGTTGTATATACACAAGATATGTACTAGGGACTGACAATTGTGAGAGTATATATACAACACAAGAGAACATTATCATCATCTTGTGACTTTCTGTTTCACTCTAACGACTATGTTACTTTGTGCAGTGCTCACTCACTCCAGTATAACTCTTGCTCTGGCAAACTGTGCTGCCCTCCCGGATAGCTTTAAACTCGTATTTATGAGAATTTTTCTCCACTCTTAATCCTTTTGTAAACATTTCACGGTGGTAAACAACTCAACATGGGTATCCTCTCTTCTTATATAATCATCATCCATATTTATAGTGTTCCGTGTAGCCTCTTTTTTAGTATGCGCTAACCCTGGACTCGACGAATTTACGCAATATCTATCAGCATATGCACTTCAAAATTCACCTCAATCCTAGTTTGCGACCTTATTGTATAACTATGCTCATTATGAAAGATAGAGGAAACCATTGTTATTGCCAAACTTTCCTCCTTCCTATGCATTCTATACAAATACGGGATGAATTCATAAAGCTCCTTGTTTGTAGGAAAACGTTGCCCTAGTCTTCCCTACGTAAAAAAAGGCGTGGATGATTTCAACTTAGGTTAAAAAATAGACAATAATGGAAATTTCACATTATATTCAAAAATTGTTGTGAATAAAACAACTTTCCCAACTATTTTTTTACCCTGCTAAAATCCTCAGTTGACTCCGTCTAGTATATAGTTTGAGATCATGATGACCTTCACACAAGAATAGAGGAATGTAAATGAAAGCATTTTGGTACGAAATGTAAGCAAGGAAACTTTCCTTTCCCATTCCATTAGATTAAATGGTGGACAAAAGAGAGACTGAGGGCGTCTGGTTTCCAGTGCCACACCGCATGATGATGATGACAGTTTCCGTGCTCTGGTCAAGAAAACCGCAGAGGCAGAACGGACTGGCTTCTAACTAACTATAATGCTACGGGATATGCAAGCACAATTGCATTATAGACCTAGCATACTGCCTCCTTCTGTCTCATTCAATCCAAAGTTAGTTCCCAACCACCTATAATATACAACTATATATAATGATCTGAATCCATAAGAGATAGTAAATAAAAGATCAAATATTAAAATTGCTGGCTTCCAAGAACACAATTTAAAGGATGGCATAAACTGTATAATCATAGTTAGTAAAATCTTTGATTCCAGTAGTGCACATAATAGGAGAAGCGCATATACAGAAGAATTTTTCATTAACATGAGCCTGGATTAAGGGATAAGAAAATGGTATAGTTTATGTGGCTCACAAGTAGTTATTGTTGTTATCATCCTATGAATTAAAATGGTCGTAAATTTGAAAAGAGACTGGAACAGTTGACCCCTTTATTTGGAGCAGTGAAAATAAGCTTGTGCATTAAATCTGTTGTTTTTACCCAACGGACCCACTTGAGAGTTTATGGCACCAAAATGTTCCATGCCTTTCATTTCACAATGCTTTTCATATCTCTGATTCCATCTTTAGTGGTGAGTAAGTAGTTATAGCTTATGCTCTCCTCTAGTTAGTTAGTTAGTTTGTGCATTTGCTACATTCAATGTGTATGCTATATGCATCCCCATTGTAGGCCAGTTGCTCTCAGCAAACAACAAACTAAACGAATACTATTATCCCTGCTATCTCCTTCATCTCCATACTATGTGTACAAGCCATTCACACGCAGTCACTTGGTCATAACAACAATGTTCCTGGCAAGCCTCTCCAATCATAATATGTATCCCTATTTTTGCAGTGCCTTTGGCATGAGTGTGTTCAACATGGAATTACAAAGACAAATTTCAAATTGCCTACAGAATTACAGAAAGTACACTCGTATACGAAGCAAAGCTGGATGGCAGTCAAGTTGAGTGCAAGAATTTCATTTCCCTCCCTGGTAGAGGTCTACTTGAACAGCAAAACAAATAATGCAAAAACTTAAAAACAAAAGTGTGTATACATATGAGACAGTTGAGTTCAAAAAGTGTGCACTTCAAATTTAATAATTCCGTACTCACAATACATAGTTGTCTACAGTGCACTTTTGTTCTAATGCTGTATTTGACTAACCAAACCAGCTATACATTTTTTAGTCATCTGGGAGCCCCGGAGTGATTAATTAGATGAAGGATTTTGGTAACAATACACAAGCTCAATTTCAAGGAGTCAAATTTGGCATTAACAGTTTTATGGACCATCGTGGAGCAGGAAGGGAGTAAATGGATGCTATTCCCATTCACCTTGTTTGTTTACTCCCGTGAGTATATTGGATGAATGTGTGCTCTACTGGTACTTGAATTGTAGCAAGTACGAATAAATACATAAGGCAGTCCACATTTAACCTCTTGTGCTAGCAAGCGGCTGCGTGTGCATCCATGTGTGTATAATTATCACGAGCACAGAGGGTTGAGCATTCAGTTAATTTGCAATAATAGATTAGTAGATCAAACACTTGAGCTCATGATTACTTGCTTAGAGTTAGAAGCAATACAGAAGGGTGAATGGTTGGTAAGAGAAACGATTTTCAAAAAATTACCTCCCGCACAAACATTTACAATAATACTGTGACTATAGGAAACAACAGGCTATATAACATTATTATTTTTGCCTTTGACACTTTGACGGCAAAAACGTGCCCTTGTCATAAAGAGCATACTATCACTTTATCAACTGAACCATCACTTGTAAATAGTGGAAAACAATTGGATAAAAAGTAAAGTGCATCATTTCATTTGGCTGGACAAGTTTGGAGCAGGGTCACCACTCCCAAAAATCCTGAATCCTGACCATTAAGAGAAACTAAGTGTGAAAATAGTTGACATTGAAGGAATACATGACATAGACCGGCGGACTAGGGTGCCAATCCTCTCCATCTATGGACAATGCGAAAGGTCCAAAAATTTTCTCCACCCTCACCCACCCACCCTTCTAATGTATAAACCAACTGAACCATTAAGATGAGAGATTGTTGATTTTAGTCTTGTCGTCCTTCTGGAATCCACATAAAGTACAGAGCTTCTGGTCAATATCATGATTATTTGCACTCGTCAGGAATATGATGGGAGCCGTATTGACTAGATTTAGTTTCCTATGCATACCCTCTCATCTACGCATTATGCAATTAGAATAAAATCATTTGGTATAGGCAAGGTGCAACTTTTTCAAACTCCTGTTTTCCAACTTAATGGGATGATAGTCCCCAGTCAGTTCACATTAGAGCCAATTGTGCGTATGCAGTATACACACTAGCTAAATATATGCCACAAAAATGATTTGACTGTTAGCCACCAAACTTATCATTAGGAACAGGAAGCACAAGTTGACGTCACGTGAATATTGTAGAACATTAGTCACTTTTCCCAGCATCTGCTGTATAGACGGAATTAATTGTTTGGATCAATTATATAGTTTGTGGAAATGCAGCAACATGTACTATATAGTAGTCCGTAAAATTGGGAATGTACCAACCACTGTGTCTTGTCCTACAAAGAAAGGAAACGATTGGGCTGTAGGAATTCACGGTGCAGATAATTTCACCACTTGTCCAATCCTTTTGATCATAGCCATCATACAGTAAGATATTGGATTGACATGGGTTTTTGACTGGTGCACCAGTCCACTGTAGTACATGGTCCAAGCAGTACGCGGACGGGCATATAGTATATATGATATGATATGATGATGTTTGAAGGAGGATATAGAAAGAAAAAAAGCAAGTGAGGAGAAAAGAATAAGAGATGCATGCAGTGTGGTGTACATGAGAGGGAGCAAGTGAGAGAAGAAGAATAAGAATAAAAAAAAAGGACTGAAGAGAGAGAGCAGAGGGAAGACAAGTGAAGTAGATATTATTGCAGTTAGTGGAGAGCGAGAGAGATTGAAAAAGGGAATCTAATTACGAGAGACAGATGGATGGGCGAGGAAAAAAGAAACAGTGGAATGCTTCCCAGGGTGCACTGCTTCTGCTTTTACTTCACCTTCCTTCCTCCATCCACATGCTTCTTATATTTTAGATGTTCCATGTGTGCATGTCTGTCTGTCCACCAAACTATACCACTCGTCTTATCCCATCATCAAAAAGAGCCCATGGACAAATAGATATAGATAGGTGGCTCACTCACTCACTCACTCACTAGCTCAAACTCCCATGTGCACATGTATGCAGTTTTGAGTTAGTGGACCAAAAATGTCTGCTCTTTCTTCTATTACCATTCACAACAGCAGACATTGCCCATCATTTTTTTGGATTACTACAGCACCTTTGTGGCCATCAGAGATTAATTGTTGCCACTGCCACCAATGTTAGTATACTGTATGGACCTGACAAGATTCCCTTTGATCCTTCTCTGAATTTCCTATCACTTTATAGTAGCCCTTTTTTGAGGTCATGAAAAGAATTGAGGTTCCAAGGAGATAATCATGGATGGACCAAAAGTTTTTCACACTATCCATTGTCTTATTGAATTTTTTTGGTACAATTAGTTTAGTGTATTCAGAAGGAAGGAGAATGTAAATGAAGAGCAAAGGAATATACATATAGATAGGGAGGGAGCAAGTGGCTTGCTTGAGGTTAAGGTTGGAAGACGAGAAAAATGTAGTTGGACGAACGAGAAATTGGTAGGGAGAGCAGAGGATAGGGAGAGAGTTTGGTAAAAAAGATAAGAAAAGATGAGCAAAATATTTTTTAAGAGAAGAGACGTATTTTTTATGTGCATGAGGGAAAAAAGACGCGTGAGCTGAGCACACACGAGTGGATCAATTTTTTTGTCCCTATTTACAAAGATGAAGGATGAGAATGAGATATGGAGAGACCAGGATGATGACATGGGTTCGTTACATTGAGTGCCCGGGAATTATTGCATGTACCAGGATGATTGAGAGCAAAAATGAATTTCACCATCACATTAGCATTTCCTCTCATTCAGTTACAGAGGTCCTTTCTTTTAAAATCTACGGACCGGAAAGTGAGAACATAACACACGTACATACGTAATGTGTGTGCAACCCTGGCTCCCTTCCCCATTTAATGAGTGAGTGGGGCCTCCAAGTGACCTACTGGGGTGAGAACTAATCATAAAAATCCGGGTGTTCAGTCCCTGCTGATTTTGTCACCATATTGCTTCCCTGCACACAACTAATAGTAATAATTCGATAGACGTGTGGTAGTCATGGATTATCCAATCCAGCCCCATATAAAATACATAATAATAATCATGAAAATTGTAATACCTATAGGTCCTGTGCCCTCAAATATAATAATAGCAGTCTCATTTCCTTCCTCTCCCTATAGATTACTATTGCCTCCCAATCCATCAACACGTTCCAGAAATCAAGTCAGTCCTTTTCTATTAATAATGGCCGTCAATCCACTTTTTACACAAAAACACCCCAATATCATACTCTATACCTTATATTACATATATTGAGGCTTTTTTAAACAAAGAGTCCATTAGCTGCACAGAAATCATATATTTCTAATTCTATCTGCAACTACAAAAAACTACAAGACAAGTATAGTTTTCAGAGCTACTATATGAACCAAATATAGCTCATCTATTTTTTCCCACCATCAAGATTTCCAAATCACACATTCACAGGAAAGTTAGTTTCTATCATCATGTCTATTGTAGTGTTGAAGGAAAAATTAAAAGGGGAAGGTACAAGCCATAGCCATCCCAATGTGCAGTATTATTGGTGGTGGTTTCCTTTGCTTTTCTCTCAACTCATCACTATACATACATACATACATACATTTCAACTAATGCACACATTTAAGTGTTCGTGTTATACGGTGGATAATATGTATACATATGTGTGTGTGTGTGGTGGTGGTGAAAAGGACTCATCCATCATCCCTCTCCTCCTTTGTCACTCACCAAAATGCATTAGGAAACTCACAGAGCCACTCTTTCTCTCTCACTTGTATGAGAATATCACATGTTCCGTCTACCCAACCAACCAACCATCACTCTGTCCGTAGTAGTCTCACACTCTAACTAATAATAATAATAATAATCACAATTACATACTGGCTCACTGTAGTTAGTTAGTTAGTTAGTTAGTCTTCCATGTGCAGTCAGTCACCAAAAATGTGCATTCTATTTTTTACGAGGCGGCACTATGTACTATTTATGTAATGTAAGTTGAGTTTTGACCGGAAACCTATGGTTGTTAATTTCATCGTTGCAATTCAGCCAGTCATTTGAGTAATTAGTCACAACGCCCAAGTGGACAATGCTAATTATGAAACGTGAGTGAGCAAATAGTTTTTCGCACTTACACTGACGCATGTGTGTGTGTGTGTGTGTGCGAAAAAGAATATAAATGTGCCACACTGAGAGCGAGAAAGAAGGCATGGATTGTAATATATTGGCCGATCGTAAGATCAAATGCACACTGCGATACCCGTTTGTCTTTGTCAATACAACAAAGGGAGAAATAATGGCAGGAGTAAGTAAGCTACTTGAGCCATATGAATGGAAATTCGCATCCAGTTCACCTCACTTGATGGTTGGAGTGTTAAAAAACGTGTTATTCTTAGTTGGCTGGTTACTACTAATACCAATTGTTAAGTTGGTAATCTACAAGGCTGATGGGAGTACATGTGTGAGAGATTTGAGTGAGTGAGTGAAAATAATGCACCTTTCTCTCCATTCTTCGTAGGCAACGAAGCCAGTCTTGATAGTTAGTAGTTACCAGTTGGGCCATATGGACTGGTGTTCACAGGAGATGGGGCACAGTCAACACACAAAAACGAGCCAAAGCAATATTGCAGTGTCTATCTATCCATACAGAGAGCATTGTGCATGAGCATTGCTCGAGTGTGAGAGCACAACACAAAAGTCCTCCATTATGTAATCTGTAGAAAAGGAAGCCTGTAAATCACTTGACGCACTATGCCATAGCTCATTCATCTTGCACAAAGTTTCATACTCTAATGTACGTACGTGGAAAAGGGAATTCACATTTACCATGTTTTCAACACCCTATAATATGCAATCCAGTTTGTTTGTCAGCTAGTTAGTAATGTTAGTACGGGATAGAACCAAGGAGATGAGATGGCTGATAATAATATTAATACAAAAAATAAAACGAGCACTCTGGCCATACTTTTGAGTGAACGCTTTTTAGTTGGTGAGGTAGCCGATAAGATGAGACAAGTAGTGAGTGCGCCCCAATATATAAGAAATTATTCATTTCCCTTTTGCTCACTGAAATTATTAGTGCCATAAGTGATGAGATGGTGGTGGTGGTGCAAGACACAATTGTGGCAAAATTAACGCATGCATGATTCATCACATGCACACAATGCGTGCTGACGCAAAATGCACAATGTCTAATGCGATGATTGAGTATGTGTCTCCGAAATAGTAATTGAAAAATTTGGGAACCCCACCGTAAGGGAGCATAATCTTTTCTACTCGATACTGTTTAATGCACAATCTTTGGTTGGTTCCTATAAAACTGGGTATATCCAATTTGGCAACAAGTGATTGGGCTTCCACTATCTAACCACTATAGATTGGCAATAGCAACTCATAGGAAATGTAGGGTTGTACTCTATGGGTAGTTGTAATATAATCTATATTTTTCCTCCTCCTCTTTGTTTACTTCATCTTGGAAATGGGACTACAAAGTGTTGTACTTACACAACTTGGATCAATTTTTTTTCATGTGTGTGTGAATAATGGAAAGATGGATGGATGGAATAGAATAGAATTTCTTTTACACCCTGCCGACACAGCGCATAGTGTAATCATGAATGTGCGTTTCATAGACTCACTCGACTAATGTCCCTTAATTACAGAGATTTACCATTAGGTTGCTCCCGCTGGTTCCTTCATGTTTTCCTGTACTCAGAGCAACACATAAACTACAGGACAGGGCTTGGGTCCCCTCTCCCTTCAATAATTTTATTGCTATCATAACAGTAATGGAAATAAATACAAGATTTGTTGTCACCTGCGAAAACACAGACGTCGGACACATTACTAAGTAAGTAAATGTTTTATAAAAAACTGGAAAATTTATATTACGTCAATAGACATACCATAGGGAAACCCAGCTATGGATATGTATTAATCTTCCAGATGATCTGATATTATACATGCAGGAGAATGAAAACACCGATTAGTGAGCTTATCATATTGGACGTCAATGGAGATTATATGAGGCCAGAAAAGCCACAGAAGTGGTGATCACAAAAGTGAATTGATTTTGGGGAACTTTGCAGTTCAATCCCGAGATTCTAATAGTGCACCGCTGTATACTGAGTATGAGACCTATAAATGGTAAAAGAGGGTGATTAATTCACCATGTATGTATGAGTTGCGTTACAGGGAGCAACTAACTAATGGAAAAGATGAAGCCGACCTGTGGTTTTTTCGGTCCCTTGCTCAGTAACTAACTTACAAACCCCAAGGAGCTCCCTTTCGTGCAAACTTGTGAATAAATAATAAACAAGGTGTTTGTGTGTGTGCTGTGCAAGAAAACCAGTGCACAATATTCCAGAGGACAAAACTGAAGCACCAAATGTACTATCTCTGTATCGCCCACATGCTCTCCCCTTAATTAAATATTGATACGGAGGCCACACAAACATAATATTATTATAACGGGTCCTAACTAACAATCCCTTCTTCCGCTCATTACTTGTCTAGGTGGTCGTTACCAGAACAAATCTTTTCACTCCCCAGTGAGTGACTGACTTTGATCATTTTTAAACTCACTCACTCCACTATACACGGGCAATAGGCAATCTATGTACAGTGGCAATACACACACTTACAAACACACAACAGGAGACAACTTTGCCATTCGGGAAATTAAATTGCTGGCTTCAGAATCATCAGTGGGAGTAAAGTATAGAAACTTCAAGTTTAGTTCCCTTATATATTTTCATTAAAAAAGTTGCAATTTTGGTAAACTTCCCACAACTTTGGACACATTACTTACCTACGACGAGCATTAATATTTGGAAATGGAGTAGACAGCTCAAAATTATAGCAATACATCTGAATCTGAGCTCATCATATCTAATCGTAGATTGTGATTGCCAAATACTTGCGTACTTATAGTTGCGGTATGGTTGGCAAGGAAAAACTAAAAGTTGTGAGAATTTCTTCAAGGACCCACTCACATGGAAAGAATGTAGAATGAAACTTGAAACTGACTATCTGTACATGTGGACTGGAATCTCTCAAATAATTCAATACACATTAAAGTAGACATTGGGAAAATGAAAGGACCCTTAGTTCCATTCTCACCATCCTCTTTGTTTACTTAAGGGTAAATGAAAATGCCAATAAGTGACCGCATCATTACATGCTCTTTTTTAGAGCGGTTCTTAATGCATCCATATGTACTAGTAAAAGTTGCAACAATAGAACATGATCATTGAAGGGAAAAAAACTTGAGTCTACAATCTAGTATAGTGCATTATGTGAGCCACAAGAATTGTAGCTGACTCATCCCTTGTACATATATATTCCTTTCTTTTTTTGTGCGGCCGTACCTGTGAGCACTCGTGCTAAATGCTGTTCACTGTACATATTTCTTACATGTGAATGTGATCACTGACTGACTGACTGACTGACTGACTATATGTACATTGCGATTGCATTGTATACTCCATTTCATTGGGAACAATCATGGCTCATCCCTTCAATAATCATCATCATGTCCAAGTGTACTTTGCTGATAGAAAAAGTTGAACAAATTTTATACAATTGGAATGAAAAAGAGCCCAAGTTGCTAGAAAATATGGTTTTGAGTCCCTATTTTGATTTCCCACCGGGCTGATTTTCAGATCTGGTAATCATAGTTAAAGACTTGGAAATTATTCAAGCAACCTTTAATTTTGTTGATTGTATGTTTTTGTGCGCCTAAAAAAGGTGGGGAACCTCTACACGCAAAAGTGTTGCCGTCAACTGACTGACTGACTGACTGACGGAGAGAAACAATGTTTAAGGGGCAAAAATCGAAATTTAAGACTGGAATAAAACTTTTGATATCTGTCGTATTTATCAGTCGCTCAAAAAAGTTTTCCTCCTTTCCACACAATAAAACACGGTACTATAAGACCTAATAAGAATATATACTACCGATTGACTCACTGGTTGGTTAGTTAGTCTGTTACAACACAGTATTGTTAAAGTTGAACTTTTTTTATGTCTGAAAATGAAAACTCATGGTTATATTAGATGGTCCAACTTATATCCCAAAGATATACATAGTTGTACTAACTACAATACAATCACCAAGTAATCAACGTTACAGAAAAGTCACAAACTACAGATTTTTCAACTTCATTTACCCTTTGACGAAGGATTTCAAACTTTTCTCCATTCAAAATTCTGTGAAAACTAAAATAAATAAGTAGGCGCACAAATCTGCAGACACAAATAGTACATTGGTTGTGAGAAAGTTTCGTTGGGAACCGACATCATGGCCTGTGAGCAAACCAGCTTACCTACACATCATGGTACGTGCAGTTGAAAAAATTGGTGACAGAAACAAACCATATGTAACAAGGGACCGCTTAGTTAGTTGGTGCGCCCAAGATTTCCTCATATACTACGGTGTTCATGTGAATGGTGACAAAAGTAGTCATAGCTGATGAAAAGGGAAAAACGCAGCTGAAAGTGGATTACAAAGTATTTATAAGGAACTATAGCTGCTGAGTGAGTGAGTGTGCGAAATGTGGGTGGACACTGGAATATAGAATTAATCCCACATCTTACCTACGGGCAGTGTACATTTCACGGATCTTTGAAATGTGATTTACTTACTTACTTACTTATAGCTAGTTAGTTAGTTAGTTAGTTAGTAAGGACACTTGCCCTTTCAGAGAGATTAAAAGTGATATTTCCCCTCAGTTGGCCCATCAATTAGTTAGTTATAGTTTGAATTCCAAGTGTTACCTGTAAATGGGATTTTGTGAACACCATTGAAAATTGTATAGGAGAAGGATCTGATCCAAGGGAATAGAGACAAAAGGTGACTCCATCTTCAGTTGGTGAGAGATGGTGTTCAGAGTTTGTGTGAACAACTCGCCCGGGAACTCATGTCTCACTAAACTCACCATTCTTTTCTCCCCTGAAGTTGGCTAGGGAATTTTTATTAACAGTTCTTCTTTCCCTCCAACTCTGTCCCTATTCCATATTTCAACTTTCTTATGTGCAACTATTTAACTGCAAGGAAAAGCTCTCTTTCTCCTTTCCCGATTCTAGCATATGGCCATGGGTATACAACAATTGTCATTACTATTACTCTCCCATTACGTCTAACTGAATGCGAGTCGCATTTGCTCATGGACTCGTGCATAAGTTCTTTAGCTATACTTTTTCCCTCATGCTCCTCACTGAGCTGAGCCATATTCATTCCCAGCGGCATTGGCAGAGAAATACCGTGCTGCCAGACTCATAACTTCCCTCAAAGAATCCGATTCTATATTTTTTCACCTCCGCTTACTTTTTGGGCTACTTAAATTAGGGAGAAATTAGATGCAGGAAGAAATGAGTACAGTGGACATTAACCAGATTACATGGGTTTTAGATAGAAAGATATGAGTGGTATAATAAACAAGTCTGAAATATGGATTCTTAAAAAACGGGGAATCTATAATTCCAATGGAGGATGCATACACACACTGTGAAGAATTAAAATTGCATGGTGAGTAAGTAATGTATATGTATAAACAATGTAAGTTTCACCAAACAAACAAAGAAGGAGGAATGAAATCCCTTATAAATGGATGGAGCGGAGGAATCACAAGAGTATGTAACCTGACTGAGCGACTGGGACTAATTGTAAACTGGTGGAGTCTGGTAAAAAATAAACCTTTTGGACTAATTAATTGGGTTTGTCTACTCGGAACTATTGGTGTTGTTATTATTGTGCACTGGGAAGCTCCCCTTTTGTCCGCCAAGCTGGGGAGCCTTCTTGTACGTGTCATCATGAAAAATGTACAAGAACGATCAGAGTTCATTTACAATAAAACAAGATGGGTGCAACGAATCGGATGAAATAATAATAATTGTTTCCCTTTCTTTTGCCTTCTCCTCAAGATTATTGGCTGGGCTCCACCATTCTTGCAACCTCACTTGAATGTATATACATTATATCTGTACATAGTATATATTATGCAAACGTGTACAATCTTCCCTTCTTCTGATTCAATCTCCCATAGTTTGCTTTGATTTTCCTCACGTTAAGCCTCTTACTTTTACAAAAATACACATCAAAAAGATAAAAACTTGTTTTCCTCTTCATACTACAAACAAACACTGTATAAACCTCAATCACTTTGCGTGAAAAACTTTTCGATCAATAAATGGAATATTCCATTCCATGCATCCATTTATACTTCAAAATGTTCTCATATTAGATTGCTCAAAATTTTGAACATATTCATAATCTTTCGATGCATTTTGTCCAATAAATTAATGTTTAGTGGTAAAAAATGATAATTCTCAAGGGCAAATCGTAGAATATTGTAACAAGTTTGTCCTTCAAATGACAGCCACAGTGCAATGGTTTGTGAGTCATTTGATAAAATTCCAGTGAATGAGACAGGATGTCTTTATAGCTGCGCCAAACATGTGAAACTATAATCTATTAACTGCCAATTTTTGACCTCTACAAGACACTTTAAGATCATATTTTATCTTTAATGCTCAAAAAAAAGCTCAATGAATTGGCGACAGAAATAGCACCCAAGTTCTCATTCATGCATTTAATGCGCAGATTGAAACCATTGGATTTTTTTAAACGGATAGCTATTTGGTCGCTTAATTTGTAACCACTGTGCGCAGTTAGTTAGTTACTGGGAAAGATTACCACTCCATGAAAGCGTAACCTTGATGGCATTCTCTCTTGGTCCCATGCTAATCTTCAACAATGACATTTTCCATATGGATTCACAAGCATCCGTTTCTTGCCATAGCTTCCTTTATCATAACAACCATTGTGATAATTTGCAATATTTTTTAGTGTGCAAACCCAACTTGACAAGAAAAGGAAATGCAGCCACATGATAGAATACAACAAGTGTCCTCTGGGCTCTTGCAGCAGGGATGCTTACTTTTCGTAACTCATAAACTGGCTAAATATGAAAAAAATGTGTGCATTTTTCGTTAGTTAACGAACAAAGTGTGACCAAACAGATTCAATAAAACTAACAAATCAACGACCCAGATTACCGTAAATTACCGTTCACGGAATCAATAAAACCACCATTTAACTCAATTTGGAATGATAATAATGATACATGTACCAAAGCAAATCATGGGATGAAACACAAAACATGCAACTAAAGGAGGCCATAGATGGAGAGGATGTGTATGTCTGATGTGCCGTGTGCACGTTTATTTTTTTGCCCGTTCCTTCATGATGAGCCAACAATCAAATGAGTAGCTAATGATGTCCATTGTCCTCTGAAGTCGTTTCTCCCACTCGTCATCTTATTTTATGTGAATAAGAACGATGAGACATACTCAACCAAAGATCGGCTCCCATTCGGCTTCCTATTTAGTTACTCCATACTACTATAGATACTCAAACGGTGCACAAATATTCCGGTGATTCCGGTGGTGGAAAACATGGCACATGAGTTATACCGGAGCATGAAACGCACTCATTTCTTAAGTGCTATCAAATGCAAACATTTTGAAGGTGATGAAACATCCTAATAGGGTAAGACACAGGGATCACTATAATGGTTGCAGAGATGAGGAAAACGTCGACCTTTGAGTGGTTTAATTTTCCAGGAGCATTTGCTTTGTATGTACTGTGCGCAAATAGTGGTGGAGACTATAGGAGGAGGAAATAGTGCACACAATAACACAGTGCGTTCATTAGCGGTTCCTACTCATTCATTATTATATTTGTGTTTCCATGTCCCGTAGTGAGCGAGTGAGTGAGCGAGTGAGGCATGGATGGAGCACATGATAGGTTTGGTGCGGGAATGGGCCAACACAGCAGAGAGATATTTATTAATGTTTCCTTTTCCTTCCTCATCACCTTCAGAGAGTGAGAGTGAGCGAACGCCAGCTGAGAGCCAACTACATTTATCTACATAATGTATCCACAAATAATGCTCCACAGTCACGAGTAATCCCCTTCTCATTTGCTCCTATGCTCTGAAATTAGCACTCTCAATCTTATCTATAATGCTAAATAGATATGAAAACAACCAATAACACCGGCAAACTACTAATGGAAAAAAAATGAAAAAATAGCTTTAAAAACTTGTTCAACGTTGGGATAAACCAACTATCTGTAACTTAAAGTGTAATTAGTCTATAAACGTGAATTATAGTATTGACAAACTACGGAACCTGTGATCGTCTTTACAACAGTCACATTTAGTGTAGAAAAAGGCTGGGAACCTCTAATAATTACTCACAGTTGCTGCTGCTACTTTTAGCCACAGCTAGCCATATAGTGAGCGTATGTATGTGGAGTAAATGCATTTTTTGTGGACTCTTTGGTTAGTTGGAGTTGTGACAGTTGGAACGAACAGAACCACTTGTCTGAATAATGGCAAGTCAAGGAAGATGATGAATGTGGATTCTATACAGGGCACCAAATGCATGATATTACGCACACAATGATAAAAATAATAACAACAATGGACTCATCAATCTTTTTACTGCATAAGGCTCTCTCTGCTAATGTGCCATTTAATGTGCAGCGCAACGAATCAGCTATGCCATTATGCTTTTCCCGGTTTTCTTTCCGTTCCCACTGTAACTAACATATTTTCCTTTGGAATACTCTTTAATATTTGATCAGCCGTGGATCGGACATCACTTTAATTTATCATTTTGTTTGTGACGCAGAAAGAGTATAAACTAACGAACTAACCAACCTTACCTATGCATTCTATCGTACGTATTCTACAAGTGTATATGTTTGAGTTGAGTTTGTAAAATAATGAGAAAACGGAAACATAATATTATAAACACAAGATAAAAGTTGGAGCCGGAATCGGCAGTTTGTTTCACTGTTCTGGTGAGCATCATGCGGAATGCAACTTAATTCTGGCGTCTCAATGTTTCCAGATGAAAACTTTACTTTTCTCGGGAACAACTTGTGAGCCATTAATTGAGAACTGTATTCATCCATGCATGTGCAATAAAATAACGTTGACTTGCCAAGAAGGGGAACAAAGTCAATAGTCTACTCGATTCATTGGCTCCTGTTAGTTACACACTATCCTACACGTTCAGCTAACAAAAATACGGGAGCAAAATATTATTTTATGAACTCTAGTCATAAGGGATGCATCTACAGCATTTATTTAGTCAGTTAGTTAGTTACTACTCTTCCTTGCCAAGGAAACTTCCTTCCTACGGAGCTGTACACTACATCCATAATTATGTACTAAGCAAATAGTTGCAAACTGTAATCACAATTCTTGTGATGGAAATTGACAGTTTGGATAGCCAGCATGAAAAGCACAGAAAAGTAATGTAACTTCAACTAACGCCTTGTTTACATATTATCAAAACAAGCAAAACAAATATGGGCTGAGAATTTCCAATAAATTCCAACTCTTCGGGAATCAAAGAAAGGGGAAGTAATGTCTAAGAGTGAGGTAAGTGCCATGATTATTACTTGGAAGATTCCCAACTCCGTAATTAGCCATGACCATGTGAATGACTTAAATGATGCTAGCTAATAATTCACTGGCTCATTTCCTTCATAATTTCCTATGATAGATTGGTTCTCAATGTTAATCTTGCCATCATAACTAAACTTTGTCCAGACCCATATATATTGACTCCAAGTTGGATTTGTGTTCTCGTGCAGATAAATGCAACTGCTCAGTCAGTTCGTAGTGAGTGAGTTAGTCGGTCCGTAATATTTATGATGATTATAACATTTGGCTTGTGTTCCCTTTCTCCTCCATCCCACTTGCAATGGACATGGGAGCAGTTAAGACAACCAATCTGTTGAGTCAGCAAAAATTGAAAACTCATTATGATGTTCACTGACTTACCCTAGCTTATTCTCTGCGGGCTTCCGAATCACAGGAAAGATAAAGACAAATTCTTAATACTTCTCATATGAGTACCCTATGAATACTTGGTGGTACTGATTGAATCAATGGAAAAAATAATCCTCCGCTTTTAGTTTCATCTCAAACATGTGAGCCGAAAGTATTGGTTCCATTAATTTATTGGAATTTAATTGTTTGGAACCGACCGACATGGCATGTTCCAGTGAAAAACGATTGGAAAGATTGTGGAGCCAACTGGAATGGACTAGCTGTGGAGAGAGAGAGGAGAATATTGTGCAGATTGTTATGACGACTGTGGAAACTGATGGACGTAAATATGTGATCTATGGGACGAAATGGGACAGTTGGCCTGCCTGGTCCACACACGGAGTATAGTGAATGTTATGTATACGCATTATTGAACTGGGAGCCTGACTTATTGGGTAGCCCGAACGAAAAAGAGAAAGGGAATAAAAAAGTAAACCAGGACGAACTATAAGTGAACTCAAGTTGACGTTGACATTTGAGAACCTTTCTATTATCATTATGATGACAAAGTCTGTGTCCCATGTATTATGAGGGACGTGGGACATGATGCACCCGCACGCTGCCTATGTACATGGTCCCATTTCAACAATTTCACGGTCCGCTACATTTTGTCCATATGATCTGACAGGATGCATCATCAGCTTATAGGATGGATACACACACACACACAGAGGACAGAACGGTCCGTAGTGAGTTTATAGTTAGTTAGTTATAGTTAGCTAGTTAGTTAGTTAGCTGGCTCCCTCATATTTGTCTAATCCACCTCCCCCCCTCCCCTCCCCCATTCCGTTTCCCATAGTCAGCCAGCATGCGTGAGTAAGCATGTGAGCACTTTCTTTCCCTCCTCTCAAGTGGAGGGACCCAAGTTTTTATCATCTATAGAATTTGGAAAACTAGACCAATCAGTTGGAAACCCCGGGTTTTTTACTGTTTGCCCTGGAATAGAAATCCGGTCCTTTAGAGTCCAGTTGATAGCTTATACTATACTACTGACTAGGGCCTAGAATTATAGGCAGTGATGTAAGATTTCAATGCGGGTCAAATCATAAATATCTTCAGTGTCCATGGAGCTCTAGCAAAGCTTTTGCAAAAAACACGATGGTATTCTAAACCCATGGCAAATGACGCTCGTTCAAAAGTATGCCCGCACAGGAAAAATAGTTTTATGTCTTAATGCTTGATTTGCTATCATTACTTCGAATTTTGATAAATTTGCAAGGAGCGAAATGAGAATTGGTAAACCGGCTAAGGAAACTAACATGACAAAATGTATATACACTCGTCCCAGTCAGTATACATAGATAACATAGAGTTATGAAATGATTTCTTTGAGCAGCTGATTGGTCAGACATATGTACACTTATACTTGCTGGTGGATCCCAATGGAAGAAAAATGATAGACTATATGGAGACTGAAGAAGACAAACACACTTTGGGGGAAATGAGGAAAGTGCCCTCAAGTGGATCATGAGCAAAGTGGTGATAAGAAGCAGAGAGCCAAGTTGGCTATGGTGACAACTAATGTGATGGAAAAGTGAACCACCATCACAGCAGTACTACTACACTATGGTGGATCATGGAGCCGAGTTAGTGTGATGGTGATGATCATCATCATCAGCTATATATTGATGCATGATTCAAGTTTGTTGACAAAAGTGAATTTGTTTCTCTTTCATCTTGGTGAAAAAGCCCATTTTTTCTGGCCCAGTAAAAGCACACACTGGAGACATGGGATAATCTTCCCAAGTGTTATTTCCAATATCATGCACCGTGGAGGGTGAAAAGAAGCTCATGATCAGAATTCATTATTGTATATGCAGAGCATATTGCATATTAGTATGTGTATAATATTTCTTGGGGGGAACTAAAAAATGTCATCCAAATATGACTTGTTTGATTCTCTGAACAGGATTTTAATAGTCATAACCTTTTTCCAGTTGAAAAAACCAGTTAATAGTGAATTAATTTGGTCTTGTATATGCAGTGTTGCTATGATCAGGTGTGCAGATACTTGAAATGTTGTTGCAAATACTTGTTGAAGCTCAAAAAGAGTGAAAATGGTCAGGGTCTTACCTTTTTGTTTATGAAGTGTGGTTGCTCTGTGCTTAGTGTGGTGCTGATTATAAGTTGAGGAGCCAGAAGACGTGGAACCTCTTTTGTGACGTTCATCAATTGACTCGTACGTATTTGACAGACCGTCTGACAAATGATGTTGTGGCGATCCCACTCCATACTTTCGAGAGCCAGTTCCGCTATTTAAAAAGGTCTTTTTAGCGAATGGATTGCGATCACCCAGTGTAGCTCGCTCCATGGCACTTATACTATGAAAAACAAAAGGAAAAAACACATATTTTAGTTGGGTTTCAGCTCAAGATATATTAAAATTAAGGTTTACAATTATTGGACACATATAGCTCGTCACATACTTTATAGTACTTTTTCCTATCGGCTAGAATATAAGGGTTTTTTTTTGTTTCCAATAAACTATAGAGTGGACTGCTTTGAGGAGTGTCAACGAATTCTAAAACTGGGAAACATAACAGAAGCAAGCAAACACTATAATAGAGGTGAAAGCCTCGAATTTCACTGTTTGGAACAAAACAAACTAAAAGTAGCATGACATGACATGTAAAAGAGTTATTATGGAATAATAAGGAAACTTTGAGTTTTTTCCTGTCACATATAATGTGAAAACGGGTTTCCGTGCATATCCCAATGGACTTGGGCTATAATAAAAGATTAATGAACTATTAAAATTATTAGACTTTATCAAGAACTACCAGTTTTGATACGGTGAGTGCCACAGGGAAATGACGTCCAGTTTACATCTGATATCTTAAATGGCTCAAGTACCCACCAGAGCACAATCATACACAGAGCAAGTGAGTATACAGTAGTAATATATAATAGTAACTAGCAGTGCCATGTGCGTGTACTTGTTTGCACAGCTACACACAAGATCCTTATTCACATAACCAGTTAATTGTTGAATAAACAAAAGAAATCGTAAAAACCACTCGTATGTGTGTACTGGGTCTTATGAGTGTTATGTTCCCCACACAAAATCCACAGACTGGAGCATTATAACCCATACATTGAGAGAAAAAAACTTTGCCTTTTATGGCTATTAACATACAATGAAGCTATCAGCAGCTCCTCATTCCTTGAGGCTAGCTCCACGAAAACAGTATTATATAATCTACTACAGGATTTGAAGAAACTTTATTTTTTTTAAACAAAATTTCTGCTGCCGATCATTGAGCGTATTCCAATTGCTTACTACTTGGCCAACAGGAGTAGTATACTTGTTGAGAAGGGTATTTTAGAGGGAACACCCTGGAGTTTGGTCTCAGTCAGAACAAGAGACATATGCATTGGAAGAGAATTGGAACACACGCGACATTTTAATTACACTTCACCATCCTCATTCTTTAGGCATCGATAGAATACTGGTAGTAGCTGCCCCGATAGTACTAGGAGAGACCTCTATTATTTGAAAGAACAAATTAAAAAACGCTCCAAATTCCAATGTTACCTTTCGGTGGTGTGTAGCCCTCATTCCTGACTTGATAGTGAGTAGGAGAAGACCGATCCAATTTGTTCCCAATTTTAAAATTTGATTTTACTGTTTTAAAAGCTGTTTTTGGACTTGAAGAAGACGTCGTTAAGGTACGTGACTCTTGAAAAATATTAGATTTCGTAGTTCCTTTTGTGTTTCGTATTTGCGAAAAGAAAAAGACTGTCGAATAATAATGAATTGTTTCGGCCGCCCAAAGAGGCCTCAGCAGAGCCGCATTTGAAATACGGTAGCCCAAAGAGGCCTTGTAATTGCCGTCGACAGTAGCCCAATGAGGCGTCGAGATATTACTGTCTGTTTTTCAAAAAGCCTAAATGGATACTTTCTATTTCACAGCTTAAAACAGCTGTAAATATGAGCGGACCGAAAAAGTCCAAGGGCAAGCAAGTGGCTCATAAAGATTTAGATCAGACAGCAGAATTCGTTCAGACAATTTCGACTTTAAAAACAACAGTTGAAGCTAACAGTAATGCTATCCAGACTTTGATGCAATTGCCGGACGCGTTCCAGTCAATGAATTCTAAATTCGATGCGATTATGGACAAATTAAGTCTTCAAGGCACAGAGCATGTGGAAAATAATGTTGAGATTTCCACAGACATACCAGAGGAAATGTCACATTTTCAAGGCTTATTGTCTGATATTGGTGCACAAGGTACGACAATGATGACTTTTATTTTTTACAATCGATAGTTAACACATCGATATTTCTTAATAAAAAATTACCAACACTGGTTCACAGAAAACTCAGATGTTAATGAAAATATTGATCTGGAACTGCTCGCATTGTTAAATGAGAATTCTTTGGAGGCCCAATATGGGGAAGGGGTGGATGCTAAAGTGGCTCTTCGTTTTCAAAGTATTATGAAGCAAGAGCTTACCAGAGATCAATTAGAATCCAGTTTGAAGCATCTGAAAGTCCCATCAAATTGCCAATTATTGGGTGTCTGTAAAGTGAACCCAGAAATGTGGCAACAATTGTCTCTGCAGACAAAATATACTGACGCAAAGTACCAACACACACAAACTTTGGTTTCCAGATCATTGGTAGCTTATGTAAAGCTGGCAGAACTTGTGGCAAAAAATGCTAAGGAGCTTCCCAAACAATTTTTACAAGACTGCTTGAAACTAACAATTGACGGGGCGATTGCAGCTGCACATGCCCATAAAAACATATCTTTTGACCGAAAACAATCTATAAAACCGAACTTGAGTGAAGATTTTGCAAATATTTGTAATGACAAGGAGCCTCAAGATGCATTTTTGTTTGGTAACAACTTATCGGAAGTGCTGAAAGCAAGCAAAGCAACGTCGAATTTGATGCGATCTGTTCCCAAGCACAGGAATAAACGGTTCACACCTTACAAGAATAAAGGGTATTTAAACAACCGGCGCCACCCAACCTTCAAGGGAGGAGGTCGATATCGGCAAAACTACGTGGCTTACAATCAAGCCAACCGTCAAACCATGCTAGCCAAGGCAAAATGAAAGATCATGAAGTAAGTAATATGTACGCTGGTAGATTAAAATATTTTTTAAAAGCATGGGAAAGGATAACAGATAATCAGAATATATTGAATGCAATAGTGGGATATAAAATCCCGTTTATTAGTGAGCCTCAACAATCTCAATGGCCTGCTCAAATTCAATTCAATGAAGAAGAAAACAACTACATAAAAGACAAAATTGCTGAGTTACTTGCGAATGGTGTAATCAGAACTACGGACGCAACTGAGGTTAAGTTTATGTCTAACATTTTTCTTGTTCCGAAATCCGAGAACGATTTTCGGCTTATATTGAATTTGAAAAAATTGAATTCGTTTGTACATAACGAACACTTTAAGATGGACGATTATAGATCCGCCTGTACATTGGTTAGTGAGAATTGTTTCATGGCTATTTTGGATTTAAAAGATGCCTACCATTTAATCCCTGTTGATCCCTCAGATCAATTCTTTTTGTGCTTTATGTGGAATAATATAATTTATCGGTATACCTGTATTCCATTCGGTCTTTCTACTGCACCTCGGTTGTTTACAAAACTTTTCAAGCCAGTGTTAGGTAAACTAAGATCGAAAGGTTATTCTTCTGTAGGCTATATAGATGATTTTTTACTTCTTGGAAATAGTGAAATGGATTGCCTTAACAATTTAAAACGCACAAAGGCCTTGTTTACGAAATTAGGATGGTTAATTAATGAAAAGAAAACAGTTTTACCGTGTCAGCAGGTCACTTATTTAGGCTTTGTGTTCAATTCAATTCAAATGACTATAGCTCTAAAACCTAAAAAACAAGCAATGATCATTACGCTGGCAAATCATGTTTTGAAATGCAATTCTGATAAACAGCTGACCTGTTTGTTATTGGCAAAATTCATAGGCAATTTAGTTGCAGCTACACCAACAGTACCATATGGTGAGCTTTACGTTAGACAACTTGAGCTCGAAAAGACTAAGGCCCTTGAGATAAATGGAGGCGAATTTTCTGGTCAGTTAATTTTAAGCGCTGAAGCAATATCTGACATTTATTGGTGGCAAGTAAAAGTCCAACAGAGTTTCAAGAGCATAAGATGCATACAGTATGATTTGGTTTTAACAACTGATGCTTCTTTAACCGGTTGGGGAGCTCATGATTCTGTGAATACTTTGCATGGGCACTGGAATACAGTAGAAAAGCGACTTCATATCAATACTCTTGAATTGATGGCAATAGAGAAAGCTTTAAATTCCCTTGGAAAGAAGGGACGTAATATTTTGATTCGTACAGACAGCACAACAGCAATTGCTTACATAAACAATTTTGGGGGTTGTAGATCTGCCATAAATCATAAAGTTGCTAAACGTATATGGCAGCAATGTGAAAAGTTAAGTCAACATATTTACGCATCTTATATCTCTACACATTGCAATTTCGTTGCTGATAGTCTTTCCAGGATTCAATTAGATGAAACTGATTTTTCTCTCAATTCTACTGAATTTGATACAATTTGCCGAAGATTAGGGAGACCAGAAATAGACCTTTTTGCAACGGCAGTGACGAAAAAATGTAAACTTTTTGTTTCATGGTATCCTCAACCGGGATGTTTAGCAGTAGATGCATTTACAATTAGATGGACAAGCTTTTACTACGCGTTTCCGCCTTTTGCACTTGTCAGCAAAGTTTTGAAAAAGGCAAAATTTCAGCAGGCTAGTGGGATAATTGTAGTACCCTTTTGGCCCACACAATCTTGGTTCCCAATGTTTTTAGAAATGAGTGTGCAGACATTGATATTGGGACCACATGAGAATTTAATTTTTTGTCCGTATAAAAACAGACCTCATGTTCTCAACAGGAACCTACAATTGATGGCTGGACTCATCTCGAAAAATCGTATCGTAAAATGAATTTATCAGAAAATGTCATCAAGATTCTTCTGGGCTCAATATCAAAGTCTACAAAACACCATTATTGTTCTAGTTTTAATTCTTTTATTAATTTTTGTGAATTCAATTCTTTCGATCCATGGAATTGTAATTTATCTTCAATTCTTGAGTATTTAGTAAGTTTGTTTAATGCAGGATTGTCCTACAGTAGTATAAATACCGCTAGGTCCTCGTTGTCTCTCTTTCTTGGCAAGATCGACAATTTTGCGGTTGGATCACACCCTATGGTGGTGAAATTGTTGAGGTCAATGTATAGAATGAATCCACCCAGACCTCGGTATTCTACTATGTGGAAAGTAGATGATCTTTTAAATTTATTTATGAATTGGCCATCCAATAATGTTTTAGAACTTAAGTTACTTACATTTAAGCTGGTTGGATTGTTAGCACTGACTACTGGACAAAGAGCTCAAACTCTTAATGCAATTTCAATTGATAACATTAAATTTGGTGATCCAGTTGAGATAATTATTACTCAGACTTTAAAGACTAGTAGAGCGGGTTTTTCTCAACCATGTTTAGTAATTCCTGTGTATCATAATGATAAGATGTGTGTTGTAAATTGCCTAAAGATCTATTTGCAGCGAACTTTTGTGTCCCGAAAACATAATAATCTGTTCTTGTCATATGTGGCACCTTATAAGCCAGTAAGTAACCAAAGTTTAAGCCGATGGCTGTGTGAACTTCTATGTTTCGCAGGAATTGACACCAGCTATTTCAAAGGTCACTCGTTTCGTCATGCAAGTACTTCTAAGGCAGCTAATTCTGGTGTACCGATGGATATTGTTTTTAGATCTGCGGGATGGTCCGAAAGATCTAGGATGTTTGCTAAATTTTATAATGTAAAGACAGTAGAAAATAGCTTCTTGAGTTCTATTTTGAGTGTTTCATAATTATTGTATGTGTGGCTTTTTTAACATGAATTAAATTTGCTCAAGATTTAATTTGCCTATTGAATTTGTTTACTGACTTTTGAGTCCATCGTCAACTTTCAACAACTACCAGTATTCTATCGATGCCTAAAGAATGAGGATGGTGAAGTGTAATTGTGGATTGCACGAGGCCGCCCGAAGGGCGGCTGAAGTGCAATCTAAATTATACGAGCCATCCGATTTCGGATGGCATCGATCCCACCGTCCCAACCCCAGACACAGACGATGGAACTCTAACTATCTTTCAAGAATGAGGGCTACACACCACCGAAAGGTAACATTGGAATTTGGAGCGTTTTTTAATTTGTTCTTTCAAATAATAGAGGTCTCTCCTAGTACTATCGGGGCAGCTACTACCAGTATTCTATCGATGCCATCCGAAATCGGATGGCTCGTATAATTTAGATTGCACTTCAGCCGCCCTTCGGGCGGCCTCGTGCAATCCACAATTAGAGACTGTTGTTGGGTGTACACACGCAACTGGGGTACACAGGTTTGCTCGTGAAATCCCTGTGGAAATGTCCATCGTCAGTTTATCACCAACATTCCTCTTTGATTTATTATTATGAAGAAAGCTACACCATGTATACAGTAACTAACTACTGGGCACTGGAACAAAACCACAAACAGAGTTTCAGTGGGTGCTCACACTCACCAATTACCGTCTCTTGAACTTTATAAGGGTTTTATGGTCAGTTCCCACAGTCCTAGCTCATCGTACAATTGTAAATAATATAGAACCAGTCTGAAAACCGCCATTAAATCCTTCAAGTACCATTTCATCAGAGCTGCATGCACAGTATACTGCAAGTATTGCTTTTCAGATTTTTCGTGCACTGGCTGAATTCTGTCTGAATGTCAGGGAGCTCCATACATGGGGAATGAAAAAGTTGGAGCGATAAAATTTTGGGACAATGCAAGAATGAAATGGCATGTGAATGTTTTGCTCATAAGGGAGGCAGAGTGATTTGCCAACAATTTCTAGATGCTGATGATCACAGCATTTGAATGGAAAGATGTTTTTTGTTTGTGTAAGCAAAGCTTTGAATCCTTGAGGAATGAAATGGGAAGAAAGTTATTGATGAGGATCATGGCCAATGATGATGATTATTATGGCGGAGCTATAGCTCTAGGTATGGAAAAAATTCCAAATCTATATGACTGTGATGAGAATGATAGATGCATATTTTAGACGGACAATAATAATGATAATAATGGTCCGCTTCTTTGTGTTGCAACCGAATACATAATGCAAGTAAGTAGTTTTGTATATTATGTATGTAAGTGAAGTAGATGGAGGCCTGCAACTTTTCTGGCTCAACTCATTGTGCACAGTGAGAGAATAAATTTCAAAGACTTGTAGATAGAAAGAGAAAATGAATGATGTATTGGACACGTGCAATCATTTATAAATGCATATACTTATACTCCATTGGTGTGGCATGGAAAGCCAGGAATAGTGGCCCATCAGACTCCCTATACTCAACATTAGCCCCCTTATAGGGTCGAATGAATTTTGCCTCTGATTCAAAAGACTGTATAAATTGTGGATTAAAGGCACGTTCACAGAACATTTCACAAGCACACACAAATACAATCCATTTCTATGCAAGTTTTGTGTTACGATGAGTTTACATTTTTTTCTTTTCATCTGATTTGAAACATTTCAGCTCTCTGCACCCCTATGTATCATCAAATGGTACCAGAAATGGCTTTGAATGCCTAAATGACGGCACAACAACAAGTTTGGGTCTCACACAAATGTGATATGACACATGGAAATTCTATGAAATGCTAAAAGGGTGATTCTACTTACAAGTTCCTGATATATTATCTTATTGGTAATATCTATTTCCTGCGCTTCTTGTCTCTTAGCTCGTGTATTGCCTCTTGCTCACTGGAAATCATTAGATTGCAGTTTTTTTCAGCATGGACTCATCAACAATAATATTTTCATCCTAGAATATATATGTACCAAGTGTTTTCCGTTATTTTTACAGATTTTATTTTGTAAACCCCAATAATAATGCATTCTTTATGGGTTAGACCAATTAGTTAATTACAGATAGTTATTTTCCATTCAAAGTTGATTACAGGCACCGATCTTGTCAGTGGTTGGTAATAAAATACCTGCTTGTTACAAATCAACTTCACTAGTACTTACAAATTACTATTTTCTTGAAACATTTGACAGGGAAAAAGTTTCCTTTTCTCAGGAAAACCGAAACTTATTATTGTTATTATAAAAGTTTGAGAGTGACTGACTACTTAACTGTGCCCCTACTCAGGCACAATAAGCGGAATGAACTAAAACACTTGTCTTGACGGTGTATGTATGTACAACAGTATGCCGTAATTAAAGGAATGCACATCAGAATTTGTAAATTCTTGTGCCGACTGAGCAAGTGGTTATACCATACCATATTTGAAACTAACTAACTAGTATTCATTTCATTATCCTCATCCATCTTGAAAGGTCAAATTATATGCATAGGAGGGAAGGTGCATTAAATTTGGGTGTACATAAGGAGAAAATGGAACTGAGAGAGGAATTATTCCCCTGAGGAGGAAATATTATACGCTCACTTCACCTCTGGCTCCCAAAAGCAGATTCCAGAAGCTAATCAGTAGCATAGACTCGGTTTATATGGGGACCATCTCCAGCACCACTACTATAATATTATTGTTATTATGCGGAGGTAAGTTATTATGCGTGCACGAAGCCCATAATACCACACGCCTTCTCTTGTTAACTCTTTCGTATATATTAGAGACCTTATGTCTGACTCTGACTGAGTCCCAGTCACTGTGCTCTGCATTCATAAATCCACTGCTGCCTGGCTCACTTTCTCTGGGCAATATGCATTCCTCCTTTTTGCTTATGCTTATGCTTGTACTCTGGGTCCGAATTATAAAAATTTTCTCAGTTAAACTTAAATGAAAAATGGATCATACTAACTCCAACATTTTGAGCCCCAGCAATAAGTTGTTTTTATAATTTGCATTGACTTCAAAAACATTCAATCATATTCCAAATTTTGCTTAAAACTTAGCAAAAACATACGGGAACTAAAATGTCGCCTTAGTACGTACTAAATGATAGATATTAAATTTAAAAACTCAAGTTAGCAAGTTTATTCTTACGAGTGCAATTATTTATGACCAATAATGTCAATGCCTCAAATAATATATAAATATTGCACAAATTTAAATCTTGCATAAGTTGCTCTTTTTTTATAATTGACCTTATTTTAGAACTTAATCATTGCTTATTCTTAGCATGACTTAATTAAGCTTTTTATATTTCGGGCCCTGATCTGCATACACTGCGCCTTGTCAGCAATCAAGTATGTACAAAATATACGACATGCAATTATTACTATGATTATCATATATACATACATGCCATTGTAAACACCATGTTGGATGATAACTCACTTTGTTGTGGGCTCGGGCTCCAACATGTTCTTATTAGTGCGCCAAACCACTTATATATTATATTGTTCATTCCCAACTCCATCAAGATTTTACCGTTACTAACCTCTCCGGCAACTTTCCTTTTCTGCCGGCTCTGCACATACTATAATATCGAGTAGTGCTGCATATATACTATGTGATAAGACTGGAAAAAACTATTTAATTAGGGTTTTGCAGTATATAGGAGAAAAATCTGGAAGCGTCAAAAATGAAAATTCCTATTTAGACATCGGTTCAACTTGAGTAGGCTAAATTTAGTTATTGCTCAGCCCAATCGGTTAGTGAAACCTAAAGGCACAATGAGGAACAAGATTATAGCATAAATAGTATATGAGTAAGTAAGTACTGATATAGTAAATAATATGTGAAGTGAGCTTGTTGTGAGCCACATGTGTATCTTGTTGGATACGAGAAGGGCAAGAAATTAAAAGGTAAACAAGCACAAAAAAGGATGATATGTTCAGGTGCTCCAAAGTGTACCATTAGTTTGAAATGATTACATGATATAATGATTGCGTTTGCCCAACAAACTCACTCCATTTAAGGGTGAATAAAACTTACAAGGCACTGCTTGGAGCACTTTGCAACTGACTTTAAAATTCCGAAATGTGTGTGAAACAATAATTCAGGTCACGGCCTTTTGTAGTTGTATGTATAGATTCATCATTTTTTTCTTAGTTATCGTTAGTTACGGGCATACTAACTACTTTTTTTAAATGTAACTTGCCAATACCAACTAACTTATAACTAACTAACTATTATGGATTGAACAAATTCCTTTGTTTTTGATTCTGCACTCTTTCTTATGCATGTTCAACTTTGCCGCTTTATAAATAATTCTGGCTTATTAGCAATCAACTGACTTGAAAATGCCTAGCTAGTTAGTTCGTTTGTTATTAAACTAATGAAATCCCTTTTGACAAAATTCATTTCACGCAAACTAAATTTGCTCCATATTTCCAACACGTCTTATTTTGTTGTTCATTTTTTTCTTAGTTACGCCCACATATCGTAATCATGGGGAAATCCTTGGAAGCAACCACAGGGAACAAAGGAGCTTTCCACACATGTCACATTAACTTTCCATTATTTTGACAAATCCTATCACAATGCTTTTCAACCGTAGTTCATTCACTGTTCTTTGTACATGCAGATTAACTTGGCTGATTTATGTATCTAACCGTTTTTTTTTTTGTGACACTGTCAAAACCAAAATTCATTATCGCAGTGAGCATGCATGAAATTCTTTAATTTCAGCTAATGTTAAAAACACTGCACAGTGTATATCCTGATAATTATATGCATACATTCATTTTGCAAGTTCGGGGTGAAGCAAACCAATTTGCAATAAATCTCATTTATATGTTGCATGATTTTTGCACAGAGAAAATGAGTGCAATAATGTCACGTTAGTTTGGAACAAGAATGAACAAGCATTTCCAAAAAAGGGAGAATAACTCTATTTTAGTTTGCAATATTCATAAAGCGTAGTTGGCTGTGCTTTCCTGTATGACTGAACTACTGAATGTTATTCTCTATATCCTACCCTTTGTATTTAAAAATGACCTGTAAGTGGCATTTTTCATGAGCGGGCAATTATTATTTACTAACTAACTAACTATAACCAGCTGCACGTACGCACTCCAAATTAAAAATGCAGAAGTCAACTTACACATTGTACATGGGTTTTCTGACCGAATATAATAATAATAATAATAAGCGTTTATTGCAGACAAAAACTGTCCATATTGAAGAATTGTACATTGTCAAGTCATAATACACAAAATGTCGTACAAAAAGTGGTTATTTACACATACAGAATTTTTA
>Ga0210040_10001148_pt1 | contig 40958 bp, 44 predicted proteins | sample CryGeyCG12114_NA_FD_185462 | JGI IMG/M metagenome (GOLD analysis project Ga0210040, IMG submission 185462) | Groundwater microbial communities from aquifer - Crystal Geyser CG19_WC_8/21/14_NA (SPAdes) (version 2) | ecosystem: Environmental > Aquatic > Deep subsurface > Groundwater | place: USA... | reverse complement strand
GGCCGAGGAGGGGCCGGCCGCTCGCCTCGCGGTCGCTGACCTGGCGCCGGTGCGCACCGGGGCGGCCCGGGCCACGCCGGTCGGGGTGCTGGCAGCGAACGCCGCTCCCTGCGGCGACCCCGCGCGACCCGGTTCTCCGGCCGACAGCTCGACCAGGGCGGCCGCACGCGCCGCCCGTGCGGTGGCGGTCCGGCGGGACTCCCCGGGCACGGCCGCCGGCGGCAGCCTCCGTGCGGACGTACGACGTCCTGGGACGCCGGCGGCCGCGTCGACCCGCGGCCGGTGCGCCGGCTCGGCGGCGCTGGACGTGTCCGGACCGCTCGCGGCAGGGGCAGCGCCGCGGGCACCGCGCCCGACCGGCTCGCCTGCCTGCTCCTGCGCCGCCTCCAGGTGTCCCAGGGCCGCGGACGCCGCGTCCACAGGGGTCACCACGCGGAGGGAGGGGTCCCAGTGCCACCTGCCGGAGCGGGTGCGTGCCCGGACGACCCAGACGACCTCGACGAGCCAGCGGCCGTCGCGCTCACGCCGCGCGGTCCACTGCGTGCTCTCCGGGCGCAGGGTCGCGAGCTGGGCCAGGCGGTGGTCCACCGCCTCCCCGAGCGGCAGGGCCGACCGGCCGCGACGGGCTCGCTCGAGCACGGCCGCGCGGGCCATCTCGATCACCCGGGCGCGCTCGGACAGCACCGGCCCGCTGAAGCGCTCCACCCGCTCCAGCGGGACGCCGGCGCGCAGCGCGATCTGCTCCGGGGACTCCCCCGCCCGCAACCGGGCCTGGATCTCCCTGGGCGTGAGGCTCGGCGCCTCGCCCGCCGGCTCCACGGGGGCCGCGAGGTCACCGCGCAGGGCGGCGGCCAGCCGGTCGTCGAGCGCGATGCGGTAGCCGCCCCCGGTGGCGTCGGGCGACGTGGCCAGCACGGCGAAGCGGCCGTCCTCGCTCAGGGCGACGACGTGCAGCTCCCGCACCTGGCCTCCGTCCTGCGCGGCAGCACCGCGTCCTGCGCATCCTGCCGTCCCGCCCCCACCGGCCACAAGGCGGGCGTCACGGCCTGATCACGAACGGTGAACCACCGGGCAGCCGGGCTGCGGGCGCAGGACAGGGCGCGGGCAGTGCCGGCTGCACGCGCCGCCGTCCCCGACGCCCGCTGCCAGGACCTGGCCACGCTGACGGCCGTCGACCCGGCCTTGCGGGGGCGTGCGCCGCCGAGCCGGCCCGGCGGCGCCGGTGACCGACGTGGTCCGGCCGGGCGGCCCGCCGTCACCCGTGGGGACCGCGGGCTACGGGCGCGTGGCCCCGACGTAGTCGCTGCGGAACGCCGGCTGGACCTTGACGACGTCGCCGGTGTGCGGCGCGCTGATCATGTTGCCGCCGCCGACGTAGATGCCGACGTGGTGGATGGGGCTGCCGTAGAAGACCAGGTCGCCGGGCTGGATCGCGCTCTGCGACACGTGGGCCCCGACCGAGTACTGCGCGCGGCTGGAGTGCGGCAGGGAGACGCCGGCCTTGGCCCAGACCCAGCTGGTGAGCCCGGAGCAGTCGAAGACGGACGGACCCGAGGCGCCCCACACGTACGGGCTGCCCAGCTTGGCGTAGGCCTCGCGGACAGCGACGGCGGCGCGGCCGCTGCCCGCCGACGTGCCGGCGGCGACGCCGGGCGTGGACCCGGTGCTCGCCGAGCTGGAGCGGCTGGCGGCGGCTCCGCCGGTCGACCGGTCCGGGGCCGCTGCGGCCTGAGCGGCACGGTGGCGCGAGGCCCGGGCTGCGGCCTGCTTCTGCGCGAGCAGCGCGGCGGCGCGCTCGGCCAGCACCCGGCGGCGCTCCTGCTCCTTGAGCGTGGCCAGCAGTCTCTTCTGCTCGCGCAGCGTGTTCTCGACCGTCTGCCTGCGCTCCGCGGCCCGTGCCTCGACGGCCCGCTGTGCGGCCAGGTCGGCGTCCGCGCGCTGCACGACGGTCTCGAGCCGGCTGCGGGCGGCGGTGGTGTCCACCACGCGCTCCGCCTGCTGCGAGGCGAGCTGGTCCAGCGCGGTCGCCCGCTCGAGGTAGGCCTGCGGGTCGGCGCTGTCGGTGATCAGGCTGAGCCCGGTGCCGGCACTGCCGCTGCGGTAGGCGGACGCGACGACGTCCCCGACCTGCTCCTGCAGGTCGGACAGCACGGCCTGCTGGCGGCGGACGTCCGCCTGGGCGGCCGCCGAGACGCGGCGCAGCGCGACCAGCTGGACCTGCGCCTCCTCGTAGTCCTCCACGGCCTGGTCGGCCTGGAGGTCCAGCTGCGTCACGCGCTGCTGGACGTCACGGATCGTGGGCTTCGGGGCGGCCTCACCGGTACCGCTCGGCAGCACGCCGAGGGCGGTGGCGGTGACCAGCGCGAGGGCTGCCGCCAGGCGGGCCGAGCGGCGGCAGGGGGTCGTGCGGCCGTGCGTGTGCGTCGCCACAGGCGGCGGCACTCCTTCTCCCGTCGACCGCCTACCGGGTGAGCTGACGGGTTCGGGCCGGAAGCAGCCCTACGACGCCTCCGCCCGGTCGCCCGGTCCTCGACATCGATTCACCCCAGGGGAACGGTTGGTTCCCCGGCTCCGCTGCGGCCCCGTACAGGGCCGGCTGCAGACTCGGCGGTGACCTCGCGCCGCGGACCGTGCGGTCCACCGTCGCGGCGAGGTCGACCTCAACCTACCGGCGCCCGACGAGGCCCTGCAAGACGATCTGCGTGAGTCCGCGCACACCTGGAGTCACCTCACGAACAGGGGTGGAGGTGTGCGCAGTCAGGAGGCAGCCGCTCCGGGCACGGCTCCCTCGCACGCGGCCGCCGCGGCAGGTGCGCCCGTCCCAGCCCCGGCCGCACCCGCGGACGCGGTGCCCGACGAGCCGCTCCCACCCGGCGGACCGAGCGGCACCAGCCGCAGCCGCGGCACGAGCCCGCTGTCGGCGAGCACGTCCAGGGCGAGACGCTCGCCCTCGTCGACCTCCAGACCGGACCCGGCCTGGGCCAGGGGCACTGCCACCGCGCTCTCCGGAGCGCGCAGCAGCACGGTGACGACGCAGTCGCGGCAGGCCAGGTCCCGCACCGCGCAGTCGTCGCAGTCGATGAGCACAATCGCCTCCAGAGCAGTCCCGGCCGGTCGTGCACCAGCCGCCGCGGACGCTAGGAGCGGGCTACGACAAAGTCGGGAGCAGGAGTCGCGAGGTCCTCAGCAGCACGTGCCAGCGGCACGTCCTCAGCAGCACGTCCTCAGCAGCGCGCTGCGCGTACCGGGTCAGGCCCGGCCGAGCAGGCGCAGCAGCGCCACGGACGGCACCGGCGTCGCACCGCTGGCCCGCACGCCGTCGGCCACCTCGCGGTCGCTCGACACCACCACCAGCGGTCGCCCCACCGGCTCCAGGCGCACGAGACGACGCAGCACCTCGTCGGCGGTCTCGCCGGGTGCGCTGAACAGCAGCCGCACCCCGCGCGGCGCCGTCGCCGCCAGCGGCGCGACGCGCTCGGCGCCGTCGAAGACCACCGTCACCTCCGCCGCCGTGCGCGCCGCCAGGGCACCGAGCCCGGTGAGCAGTCGGGCGCGCTGGGCCTGCAGGCTCACCTCCCCGTATCCGCCCTTGGTGACGTTGTAGCCGTCGACCAGCAGGTGCACGAGCGGTACGCCGAGCAGGGCGTCGAGCAGGGCCGGGTCGTCCGGCGCGCGGCCCTGCACCGGCGGCACCTCGGCCGCCGCGTACTCCGCGGCCAGCAGGTCGGCGGGGCGTCCCTGGACCGGGGCGAGCGCGAGCTCCCGGCGCAGCCCGGCGGCGGCGCCGAGCACGGCGTCGAGCAGCACCCGCAACCGGATCTCGTCGTGGTGGCGCCCCTGCCGCACCGAGGAGCGGACCGCAACCAGCTCCTGCTCCGCCTCGGACAGCCGGTTCTGCAGGCGGCGCACCTCGTCCCTGGCCAGCTCGCGGTCCACCGCCAGGACCGCCCGTTCCTGCTCCAGGCCCTGCTCGGCGGTGCGCTGCGCAGCCTCCGCCCGGCCGGCCCGGTCGCCCAGCTCGCGCACCCGCCGCCGTACGGCGACCACCTCGGCCCGTGCGGCCGCGACCTCCGCGCGCAGGCCCTCGGCCTCTGCCCGGCCGGTCGCGCGCAGCGCCTCCAGCTGCTCGGTGAGGCGGCGCACGGCGTCGACCTCCGTCGGGCCGGGCTGCGCCGGGGTGGGCTGCGGCTCGCGCACGGCTGCCACGCGCTCGCGCCACCCGGGAGGGCGCAGCAGGTAGGCGACTGCCGCCAGCTCCGCCGGAGGGGCAGCCGGCAGCGCGGTCCCCGCCTCGCAGGCCGCGACGGTCTCCGGCGCCGACGTGCGCAGACCCTCGACGACCCGTTGCCGGAACACCACGTCGTTCTCCAGCGCGGCCGCGAGCGCCGCCGCCCCGAGCCGGGCCCGCTTGGCGGGCGTGAACCGGGCGACAGCCTTCAACGGTGCCGGCACCTGCTCGGCGGGCAGCGTCCCCAGCCGCTCGGCGGCCAGCGCGACGACCCGCTCGCGCACCGCCGCGGGCAGCACGACGGCCCCGGGTTCCGGGCCCTCGCGAGTGCTCACGCGGGCACGCTAGGTCACGTGCCCGGCCGGGCGACCACCTCGACCTGGTCCAGGCTGCCGCACCAGCGGCAGGTGACGTGCTCCGCGTCGTCCACGAGCACCTCCCGCTCCTCCACCACCTGGCGGCCCGACAGGTCGACGTGGACGTACTCCCGGGCGCGCACGCGACGGGTGACGTCGAAGCGGGTGAGGTTGCCGCACAGCGTGCAGCGCCAGCGGCTGTCGGGACCGGGCTGGACGACGGACACGGCGGGGGCTCCCGGTGCGGAGAGAGGCGGCGCTCAGGCGCCGCCAGGCTAGCCAGAGCCCACCCCGTCCCCGTCGCGCGGATGCCGCACGGGCCCTCCCGCGGGTCGGCCGGGAACTGTCGGTGGCCGCCCCTAGCGTCCCGGCCATGCTCGCCAGCGCCCCCCGACCCCCCGCCCTGCGGCCGGCCCCCTCCCGCCTGCAGACCGGCCCGGTCCAGACCAGCTTCGACGAGCTCGGCACCCCGCTGCGCGAGACCACGTTCGTGGTGGTGGACCTGGAGACGACGGGCGGCTCCGCGCACACCTGCGAGATCACCGAGATCGGGGCCGTCAAGGTCCGCGGCGGCGAGGTCGTCGGGGAGTTCCAGACGCTGGTCAACCCCGCGAGCGCGATCCCGCCGTTCATCGCGGTGCTGACCGGGATCACCGACGCGATGGTGGCGGGGGCGCCCGACCTGGCGTCTGCGCTGCCGGCCTTCCTGGAGTTCAGCCGGGGCGCCGTGCTCGTCGCCCACAACGCACCCTTCGACCTCGGTTTCCTCAAGGCCGGCTGCCAGCGCCTCGGCCTGCCCTGGCCGGCGCCGGACTCGGTGGACACCGCCCGGCTCGCCCGCCGGGTCCTCACCCGCGACGAGGCTCCGGACTGCAAGCTGGCGACGCTGGCCCGGCTGTTCCGCGCCGACACCACGCCGTGCCACCGCGCGCTCGCCGACGCCCGCGCGACCGTCGACGTCCTGCACGCCCTGCTCGCCAGGGTCGGCGGGCTCGGGGTGCACAGCCTGGAGGAGCTGCGCACCTTCTCCGCGCAGGTCACCCCGCAGCAGCGGCGCAAGCGGCACCTGGCCGACGCGCTGCCCCGGCTGCCCGGGGTCTACCTGTTCCGCGACGGGCGCGGCCGGGTGCTCTACATCGGCAAGAGCGTCGACCTGCGCGGCCGCGTCCGGCAGTACTTCACCGCCTCGGAGATGCGCACCCGCATGGCCGAGATGGTCGCCTGCGCGGAGCGCGTCGACCCGGTGGTGTGCGCGACGCCGCTGGAGGCGGAGGTGCGCGAGCTGCGGCTGATCGCCGAGCACCGGCCCAAGTACAACCGGCGGAGCAAGTTCCCGGAGCGCAGCCTGTGGGTGAAGCTCACGGTCGAGGCCTTCCCCCGGCTCTCGATGGTCCGCAAGGTCAGCGACGACGGCGCCGCCTACCTCGGGCCGTTCGGCAGCACCCGCACCGCCGAGCTCGCCATGGCCGCGGCGCACGAGGCCCTGCCGCTGCGGCAGTGCACGAAGCGGCTCAGCCCGCGGCGCCCGTCCAGCGCGTGCGTGCTGGCCGAGATGGGCCGCTGCGGCGCGCCGTGCCTCGGCGCGCACGCGGGCGGCGAGACCAGCGAGGCCTACAACGCCCACGCGGAGGCCTTCCGCCGCGCCGCCCTCGCCGACCCCGGCGCGGTGGTCTCGGCGCTGTCCGCGCGCACCTCCGCGCTGGCCCGCTCCGAGCGCTTCGAGGACGCGGCCGCGCAGCGTGACCGGCTGGCGGCCTTCGTGCGCACGGCTGCCCGGGTCCAGCGCCTCGCCGCCCTGACCAGCGTCCCCGAGCTGGTCGCGGCCCGGCCGACCGCGGACCTCGGCTGGGAGCTCGCCGTCGTCCGGCGTGGGCGCCTGGTCGCCGCCGGCACCGTCCCGCGCGGCGCCCACCCCGCCCCGTACGTCGACGCGCTGCAGGCCACCGCCGAGACCGTGCTGCCCGGGCCGGGGCCGCTGCCGGCCGCGACCGCGGAGGAGGTGGAGTGCGTGCTGCGCTGGCTGGAGCAGGAGGGCACCCGGCTGGTCCGCCTGGAGGGCACCTGGGCCTCTCCCGCCGGCGGCGCAGGAGGCCACCGCGGCTTCCTGGACGCGGCCGACGCGGCGCGCAGCGCCGTCGCTCCGCTGGACGACCGGCGTGGGCTGCGCCCGGTCGCGCGCCCCGCCCGCGCCAGCGCCTGACGCGCGCGGCGGGGGTGAGCCGGGGAGGACCTGCTGCTCGGCGCCCGAGGCGCGCGAGCTGCCTGCTCCCTGCACCAGGCCTGCCGACGCCAGGCTCTGCGGCTCGCGGTCCCCGTGTCCGCACTACGCTCGCGTCATGATCACAGCCATCGTCATGATCCGGGCGGCCGTGGACCGGATCCCCGAGGTCGCGCAGGCGATCGCCGACCTGGAGGGCGTCAGCGAGGTCTACTCCGTGGCCGGCGACGTCGACCTGGTGGCGATGGTCCGGGTGCGGCGGCACGAGGACCTGGCAGACGCCATCGCGGGACGGCTCAACAAGGTCGACGGGGTGCGCGCGACGCAGACGCACATCGCCTTCCAGGCGTACTCGCGGCACGACCTCGACGCGACCTTCTCGCTGGGAGTCGAGCCCTGACCTGCGCGTCGTCGCCACCTCAGAGCTGACGGCGCTCCTCGCCGTCCAGCGCGCCGCGGCTCGGCAACGCTCCGCGCGCCGCAGCTGACGTGCGGTCAGCCCGGCCGCAGCTCCTGCGTGACCTGCACCCAGCGCTCCAGCAGCTCCGCCGCGGCGCCGCCGTCCAGGGCCGCCGACGCCTGCTCCAGACCGCCCCGCAACCGGTCGACCAGGGAGCCGCTCCCGCCCGCGTGCGCGGCGAGAGCCGCGGCCGCGTTGAGCAGGACGGCGTCACGGACCGGCCCGCCTCCCCCGCCGAGCACCTCGCGCGCCCGGCCCGCGTTGTGCGCCGCGTCGCCACCGCGCAGGTCCTCGAGGGACGCGCGCGCGATGCCGAGCTCGGCCGGGTCGAACCGCTGCTCGGTGACCCGGCGCTGCGCCACCACCCACACCGTGGACGGCCCGGTCGTCGTGAGCTCGTCGAGCCCGTCGTCACCGCGGAAGACCAGCGCGTCGACGCCGCGGTCCGCCAGCACCTGGGCCATCACGGGCGCGAGGCGGGCGTCGCTGACGCCGACGGCCTGCGCAGCGGGCCGGGCGGGGTTGGTGAGCGGCCCCAGCGCGTTGAACACCGTGGCCACCCCCAGCTCCCGTCGGGTGAGCGCCGCGTGGCGCATGCCGGGGTGGAACACCGGTGCGAAGCAGAAGGCGATGCCGGCCCGGGCGAGGCACGGGCCGATGGCCGCGGGCGGGAGGTCCACGACCACGCCGAGCTCGACCAGCAGGTCCGCCGACCCGCAGGTCGACGACGCCGCGCGGTTGCCGTGCTTGACGACCGGGACGCCCGCGCCGGCGACGACGAGGGCGGCGAGGGTCGACAGGTTGACGGTGCCGCTCCGGTCGCCGCCCGTCCCGCAGGTGTCGACGACGCGTCCGGGCACCGCGACCTCGGCGGCCTCGTCGAGCATCACCTCGACCAGACCGGCGACCTCGGCCGGCGTCTCACCCTTGGCGCGCAGGGCGACGAGGAAGCCGGCGACCTGGGCGGAGCTCGCCTCGCCGGTCATCACCTCGCGCATCGCCCAGGAGGTGTCGGCGGCGGCGAGGTCGCGTCCCGCGAGCAGGCTGCTGAGCAGCTCGGGCCAGCGCGCGGACAACGGCTAGCCGACGGCGCGGCGGACCGGCTGTGCCGACTCCCGCCGGCGCAGCTGCTCGACGACGGCGGAGGTCAGCTCCGCCGGGTCGATGGGGAGCGGGACGACGCCGTCGGCGAGCGACCAGGTGGCGAGCCAGGCGTCGTCACGGCGCGCGATCAGGACGATGATCGGCGGGCAGTCGCGCACCTCGTCCTTGAGCTGCTTCGCGAGCCCGAGGCCGCCCGTGGGCCAGGCCTCCCCGTCGAAGACCGCCACGTCCACGCCGCCGGCGTCGATCGCCTTGACGACCGCCGGGCCGCTGTCGAGGTCGACCCACTCCACCCGCCCGAGGTCGCGCGCGGGGTGGCGTCCCACGGCGGTGCGCACCGCACCCCGCACGGCCGGGTCGTCGCTGTAGACGACCACCCGGTGGGTGCGCGGCGCCGACGCCGCGTGGCCGCTCCCGTGACCCGCCCCGTGCCCGGGAGCCTGGCCGTGGCCGATCGCGTCGCTCATGGCGGCCACCCTAGCCAGGGCCGGGTCCGAGGACGTCGTAGCCCGCGACGTCACCGCCGAGGCGCTGGGCGAGCCCGGCCATCCGCGAGCGCTCCTGCGACGCGGACAGCGCCGTGAGGACCTGCGTGCGCCAGGCCCGCACGGCGTACGGCGGGCCGTCGAGCACCGTCAGCACGTAGCCGTCCTGGTCCAGCAGGGACCGGGCCTGCTCGACGGCGGCCAGGTCGGGCAGTCCGACGAGGTGGTGGCGCACCAGCAGCCGCCGGTCGAGGTCCAGCCCCGTCGAGGCGGCCTCGGCCAGCACGGCGGAGTCCGCCCGGGCCGGGTCGTCCGCGACGAGCAGCAGGTCCAGGGAGCCGTCGTCGGCGTACGACACGCTCGGCGGGGGCGGCCTGCGGCGCAGCCGGTCGAGCAGGCCCACGGCTCAGGCGCGCACGGCGCCGGGCGCCACGACGGCTCCGCCGCCCGCCCCGGCAGCGGCCGCCGCCCCGGCCTCCGCCTGCGCACCGGCACCTGCACCGGCACCTGCACCTGCACCTGCGGCAGTCACCCCGTCCGACGCGTCCAGGCGGTCCAGGCGCCGGTCCTCGCGGGCCGCCTCCCGCTCGCTCGCGCGCATCCACTGGAAGGCCATCGTGAACAGGAACAGCAGCCCGACGATGTCGCCGGACGCCCACAGCAGCCCGCCCCCGATGTTCTGCTGGGAGACGGCCTCCGCGAGCGGGTGCAGCGCGAGGTAGTGCGCGGGTGCCAGCAGCCCGGTGCCGTCCGCCGTGACCCCCATGATCGCGACGCCGAGGAAGGCGTGGAAGGGCAGCGTCGCGGTGACCAGGAGCATCCGCATCGGGTAGCCGACGCGCCCGGGGATCGGGTCGACGCCGATGAGGGGCCAGAAGAACAGGCAGCCCACGAGCAGGAAGTGCACGTGCAGCAGCTCGTGGAGCGCGCGGTTGTCCAGCGTCGCCTCGTACCAGCCCGAGAAGTACAGCGCGAAGGGGTTGGCCACGAACAACAGCCAGCCGATCGCCGGGAAGGCCAGCAGGGCGACCACCCGGCTGTGCAGCAGGCCGAGCAGGGCGCCCCGCGGGGAGGCCGGCAGCGTGCGCAGCGCGAGCGTGACGGGAGCGCCGAGCGCCAGGAAGACCGGCGCGACCATCGCCAGGAGCATGTGCTGGACCATGTGGGCCGCGAACAGGCTGTCGTCGTACGCCGCGAGGCCGCTCGTCATGGCCACCAGCAGCGTTCCCAGCCCCAGGCCGACGAAGGCGAAGGTGCGACCGGGCGCCCAGGCGTCCCCGCGGGCACGCAGCCGCGCGACGCCCCACAGGTAGAGCCCGCCGAGCACGAGCACGAGCAGCAGGGGCACCGGCTCGGCCCGGGACTGCGTGAGGACGGTCAGCGGCCCGAACGCAGGCAGCGTGTCCGGCACCGTCGAGGCGTGCGCGAGGGGTCCGAGCATGCGCCGATCGTAGGTCCGGGCACCGGCCCCGGCGCGGCGGAGAGCCCCGCGTGGAGGGATGCCACCTCGCCTGGCACTATCTCGTCGTGGCTTCCGCATCTGTGCTCGACAAGCTGCCGGCACACGGCTCCCTCACCCGCCCGAACATGGTGTCGATCGGGACCATCGTCTGGCTGTCGTCGGAGCTGATGTTCTTCGCGGCCCTGTTCGCCATGTACTTCACGATCCGCTCGGTGAGCGGCCTGGAGAACTGGCCGCCGGAGGGCACCGAGCTGGCGGTCGGCTACTCCGCGATCTTCACGATCATCCTGGTGGCGTCCTCCATCACCTGCCAGCTCGGCGTCTTCAAGGCCGAGCGTGGCGACGTCTACGGCATGCGGCGCTGGTTCTTCATCACCCTGGTGATGGGGACGATCTTCGTCCTCGGCCAGGCCAACGAGTACCGCCACTTCGTCTCCGAGGGCACCACGCTGTCCTCGGGCCCGTACGGCTCGATCTTCTACCTGACCACCGGGTTCCACGGCCTGCACGTGATCGGCGGCCTGTTCGCCTTCGTCATCGTGCTGCTGCGCTCCACGGTCGGGCGCTACACGCCCGAGAAGGCCACCAGCGCGATCGTCGTGTCCTACTACTGGCACTTCGTCGACGTGGTCTGGATCGGCCTCTACTTCACGATCTACATCCTGCAGTGAGCACCACGAGAAGGAGCACCGTGAGCACGCACCCCGGTCGACTCGCGCGGCTGTCGCCGTACGTCGTCGTCCTGCTGGGCCTGGCCCTCGTCGGTGGCCTCTACACCGCCTTCCTCGCCCCGCAGAGCTCGGCGCAGGAGGACCCCGCCGCCGCGCAGTCGATGGCGGTGAAGGCCGGCCGCGACCTCTACCTCAGCGGCTGCTCCACCTGCCACGGCCTGGACATGCAGGGCGGGTCGGGTGGCCCGTCGCTCATCGGCGTCGGAGAGGCCGCGGTCGTCTTCCAGGTCGAGAGCGGCCGGATGCCGCTGGCCGCCGGGACCGTCCAGGCCCCGCGCAAGAAGGTGCAGTACTCCCTCGCGCAGATCGACCAGCTGGCGGCGTACGTCCAGGCGCACGGCGGCGGCCCGCAGCTGCCCGAGCTGGCTGCCGGCGACTCGCTCACCAACGGCGACCTGCAGGAGGGCGGCGAGCTGTTCCGCACCAACTGCTCGAGCTGCCACAACTTCGCGGGCGCCGGTGGGTCGCTGACGTACGGCAAGTACGCCCCGCGCCTCGAGCCGGCCAGCGCGCGCGTCGTGTACGCCGCCATGCAGTCCGGCCCCGAGTCCATGCCGCGCTTCTCCGACGGCCAGCTGTCCGTCGAGGACAAGAAGGCCATCACCTACTACGTCCGCTACATCACCCGCGCCGCGCAGCCCGGCGGCAGCGCCCTCGGCAAATTCGGGCCTGTCCCCGAGGGCCTGGTCGCCTGGCTCGTCGGCATCGGCGTCCTCGTCGTCGCCACCCTCTGGATCGGGAACCGCGCATGAGCACCCCCTCCGGCAACGACCACGGCACGGCCGCCGGCGCGACCTCCACGGGCGGGCAGACGCCCACCTCCGAGGCCTCCGGCGGCATGACCTCCTCGGCGGCCGCCGGCTCCATCCGCGACCGGCTGCGCTCCCCGGGTGCGCAGTCCTCCGGCGGCGACACCCGCGGCTCGGACCTGTCGGGAGAGCACTTCCAGCAGTCCGACAGCAGTCAGCAGCTGTACGACAACGGACGCGACGAGCGGCAGCTCTCGCACAGCTCCCCGCCGCAGGAGGCAGAGATCCAGGAGCCCCGCGCCGAGGACGTCGACCCGGCCGCCGCCCGTGCGGCGGAGCGGCTGGTGTCGGCGCTGTTCCTGATGAGCTTCCTCGGCGTCATCGGCTTCCTCGTCACCTACGTCTTCGCGCCCTTCACGTACGGCCTGGAGAAGCACAACCAGCTGTTCAACCCGCTCCTCGCGATCTTCATGGCGATGGCGCTGGGCGGCATCGGCGCGGGCGCCGTGGTGTGGGCCAAGCGCCTCATGCCCGACGAGGAGGCCGTCCAGGAGCGCCACCCCTTCGGCTCGGACCCCGACGAGCGGGCCGCCACGGCCGAGGCCCTCAAGGGCGGACTGGACCAGACCCAGCTGCCGCGCCGCTCCCTGCTGCGCAACACGCTGCTGCTGGGCGCGGGCTCGCTGGCCCTGCTGCCGGTGCCGCTGCTGTTCGGGCTCGGGCGCTTCCAGCACAAGGAGCGCACGCTCGCCACCACCGGCTGGAAGCAGGGCGTGCGGCTGATCCGCCAGAACGGCACCCCGGTCAACCGCAACGACCTGGAGATCGGCGGCATCGAGTCGGTCTTCCCGGACGTCCCGCGCGGGACCAAGCTCGCCGACTCCGCCGCGCTGCTCATCCGCATGCGGCCTGACGAGCTCAAGGTCCGCGCCGGCCGGGAGACCTGGTCGGTCGACGGCTTCGTCGTCTACTCCGCGATCTGCACCCACCTGGGCTGCCCGGTCAAGCTGTACGAGCAGCAGACGCACCACCTGTTCTGCCCCTGCCACCAGTCGACGTTCGAGGCCGACAACGCCTGCAAGGTCATCTTCGGCCCGGCGGCCCGCGCCCTGCCTCAACTGGCGATCAGCGTGGACCCCGAGGGATACTTCGTCGCACAGGGCGACTTCTCCGAGCCCGTGGGACCCAGCTACTGGGAGCGACCGTCATGAGCCTGCTCGAAAAGGGTGCCGACAGCACGGGCCGCTGGGTCGACGACCGCCTGGGCTCGTCGAACTTCGTCCGCCGCAGCCTGAACAAGGTCTTCCCGGACCACTGGTCGTTCATGCTCGGCGAGATCTGCCTCTACACGTTCATCATCCTGCTGCTGACCGGCACCTACCTGACGTTCTTCTACGACCCGAGCGTCCGCGAGGTCATCTACAACGGCAGCTACGTGCCCCTCAAGGGCATCACCATGAGCCAGGCGTACGCCTCGTCGCTGGACATCAGCTTCGACGTGCGCGGCGGCCTGCTCATGCGGCAGATCCACCACTGGGCCGCCCTGCTGTTCATGGCCTCGATCGTCGTGCACCTCATGCGGGTGTTCTTCACCGGCGCGTTCCGCAAGCCCCGCGAGATGAACTGGGTGATCGGCGCCCTGCTGCTCATCCTCGGCATCCTCGAGGGCTTCGCGGGCTACTCCCTGCCGGACGACCTGCTCTCCGGCACCGGGCTGCGCATCGCGTACTCGATCGCCATGTCGATCCCGGTGGTCGGGACCTGGGTCGCCTTCATCGTCTTCGGCGGTGAGTACCCGGGCGACTCGATCCTCGAGCGGCTCTACGCGGTGCACATCCTGCTGGTCCCTGGCGCGATCCTGGGTCTGATCACCTTCCACCTGATGATGATCTGGTACCAGAAGCACACGCAGTTCGCGGGCCCCGGGCGCACCGAGGAGAACGTGATCGGCAGCCGGCTCTTCCCGGCGTACGCCGCCAAGGCCGGTGGCTTCTTCTTCCTGGTCTTCGCCGCCCTGGCCGCGCTCGGCGGGCTCGTCCAGATCAACCCGGTCTGGCTGTACGGGCCCTACGACCCGTCGCAGGTGTCCGCCGGTTCGCAGCCCGACTGGTACGTCGGCTTCCTGGACGGCTCCACGCGCCTCATGCCCAACTGGGAGCTGCGCGCCTTCGACCACACGCTGTCGTTCAACGTGCTCGTCCCGACGGTCGTCATGCCGGGGATCATCTTCACCCTGCTGATCGTCTACCCGTGGCTGGAGTCGCGCTTCAGCGGCGACCGCGCCTACCACAACCTGCTGGACCGGCCCCGGGACGTGCCGGTGCGCACCGCCATCGGTGCCATGTCGCTGTCGTTCTACGTGCTCCTGCTCATCGCCGGCGGCAACGACATTGTGGCCCACATCTTCCGGGTCAGCATCAACACGATGACCTACACGCTGCGAGCGGCGATCTTCATCGTTCCGCCGCTGGTGTACGTCGCCACGAAGCGCTTCTGCCTGTCCCTGCAGCGCAGCGACGAGGAGCTCGTGCACCACGGCATCGAGTCCGGCACCATCCGCCGGCTCCCGTCCGGGGAGTTCGTCGAGGAGACCGTGCCGCTGCCGGTGGCCCACCACATCCAGCTCACCGGCGTCGAGTCCGACCGCCCCGAGCTGCAGGGGGCCACGGCGCACGGCCAGGCAGGCCAGGCCAAGGGTCCCGGCTACGGCGACACCCACGTGCTCGACGCGGAGACGGGCTCGCGTGGCGCCGTCTCGGACGGTCCGGACTCCCACGGCACCACCTCCCACGGCCGCGGTTCCGACCTCGGGCTGACCGGCGGCTCCGCGGGCAACGGGGCTGCTGCCGGTGGATCGCACGCGTCGGCGGGCCACCAGCCCACGACGCGCCGCAAGAGCCGCGGCTTCTTCTACGAGAAGCCCGCCCCGCGCAGCACCGCCGCGGATGCGCCGGTCGAGCGCGAGCTCGAGAACACCGTCGACTAGTCCGTCGAGGCACGCCGACGGCCCCGCTCCCCCTCGTGGGGGCGGGGCCGTCGGCGTGTACGGGTCGTGGCTACCCTGGCCCGTGACCCTGGACCGCGACCTCGACGTCGTGCTGCTCGACCTCGACGGGACGCTGTCGGAGGCCGGGCCGGCGATCGTCGCCGCCGTGGCCCTCGCGCTGGAGCACGTCGGCCTGGACCCGCTCGACGAGGCGAGGCTGCGGGCCTTCGTGGGGCCGCCGCTGGAGGACAGCTTCGCGGCGCTGCCCGGCATGGACGACCACCTGGTGCAGGAGGCGGTCGCCGTCTACCGCGCCTCCTACGACCTGCTGGGCAGCCCCCTGTACGAAGGGGTGGTCGACGCCCTCTCCACCCTGCGGGCTGCGGGCCTGCGGCTCGCGCTGGCCACCAGCAAGCCGCAGCCCTTCGCCGAGCAGGTGGTCGCGGCGCAGGGCCTCGGGCCGCTGCTCGAGGTCGTCGTGGGCTCCGACCGTCCCGCGGGTCGACGCACCAAGGGCGACGTCGTCGCCGAGGCGCTGCGCCGGATGTCGCCGTACCGGTCCCCCGTGATGGTCGGCGACCGGGAGCACGACGTCCTCGGGGCCGCCGAGCACGGGGTGCCGTGCGTGGGCGTGCTGTGGGGCTACGGCGACGCCGCGCAGCTGGAGCGGGCAGGAGCGGCTGCGGTCGTGCGTTCCCCTGCCGAGCTGGCCGGCCTGCTGGTCGGGACCGAGCCGGGCGCGGCCTCCACGCGCCCCTGAGGGACGCACCGCCCGCGGCTGGGCGGCCCTCGACGCGACGCACCGGGCGCTCACGCGCTGGCGGTCACCAGGCGCAGGGCACCGACGCGCTCGGGCTGCGTGCGCAGGTGCCCGTGCGCCCGGTCCCACGCCCCGCTCGCCAGGTCGTCCCGGAGCCGGCCGAGGCCGCGCTGGACCGCGACCTGGTCCGTCAGGACGAGGCCGGACGTGGCGGCCTGCACCTCCGGGCGCAGGAAGGCCTCGGGGCGGGCGTAGAACGCCTCACCGAAGCCGTCGGTGCAGTCCCGGGGCACCGGCACGACGTCGACCCGGACGTCCGCGCTGCCCAGGGCCAGCGCGCTCGTCAGCCGGTCGAGGACCGGGAACCGTGCCTGCTCGACGGCGACCACCTCGGGCACGTAGTCGGCCAGCCAGAACTCGCGCAGCGCCGGTGCATCGAGGGTGAGCACCACCACCGCGCCGCGGCTCACGCGTCGCATCTCGTGCAGGCCCTGCTCGACGTCGCTCCACTGGTGCACGCTCAGCACCGCCATCGCCGCGTCGACGCTGTCGTCGTCCAGGGGCAGGTGCTCCGCGGTGGCGTCGACAGCCGGCGCCGCTGCGGCCGGACGCTGGGCGCGCATCGCCGCCGACGGCTCGACCGCCAGCACGTACCGGTCGGCGGGCTCGTAGGACCCGGCCCCCGCTCCCACGTTCAGCACGGTGCGGCCGCCACCGAGCGCCGCGTGCACCTGGGCCGCGATCCGCGGATCGGGCCGGCGCACCGCGGCGTAGCCCGCGCCGTGCCGCTCGTAGTCGATGTCGCCGGCCGGACGTCCGCGCCTGGTCACAGCGCCATGCAACACCGGCCGTGGGGCGCGTTCCGCGCGGACCGGGCACCCCCGCCCCGGGAACGCCCGAGGGCCGGCCCCTCGGGGCCGGCCCTGGAGGCGGGGTGGGTCAGTCGCCCAGGAACTTGTGCGCGCTCGTGGGGGACTCCCCCATGGTCTCGAGGGCCCCGAGCGTCTGCGACTGCGAGCGGTTGATCCCCACGTAGTACTCGAACAGAAAGCCCGAGACGGAGATGAGCACCGCGAGGACCCCGATGGCCAGCAGCCACGGCCCGATGACGGCGCCGAGCGTCGTCAGGGTGAACGCCGCGGCCGTCAGGATCGGCCAGTAGGAGTGCGGCGAGAAGAAACCCATCTCCCCCACGCCGTCGCTGATCTCGGCGTCGCCGAGGTCCTCCGGGCGCGCCTCCATCCGGCGGGCCGTGAACAGCAGGTAGTAGCCGATCATCACACTGAGCCCGCCCACCAGGGCGAGGCACGCCGTACCCGTGGGGTCGCCGGACCAGAGCCAGTAGACGGTCGTGACGACCACGAAGAAGAAGAAGTAGACGGAGAACAGCGTTCCTTCGACTCTCACGGCACTACCTCGACTCGGGGCTGGCGTGGAACTCGGCGGAGCCGGCGGCCTGCGGGTAGTGCAGGTCGAAGGCCGGCCGCTCGGAGCGGATGCGCGGCATGCTCACGAAGTTGTGCCGGGGCGGGGGGCAGGAGGTCGCCCACTCGAGCGAGTTGCCGAAGCCCCACGGATCGTCCCCGACGGCCTTCTGGCCGCGGCGGAAGCTGACGATGACGTTGTAGATGAACACCAGCGTGGAGGCGCCGAGCACGAACGCGCCGATGGAGCTGATCATGTTCAGCGTGGTGAAGCCGTCGCTGGCGTAGTAGTCGCCGTAGCGCCGCGGCATCCCCTCGGCACCCAGCCAGTGCTGCACCAGGAACGTGAGGTGGAAGCCGACGAACACCGTCCAGAAGTGCACCTTGCCGAGACGGTCGTTCATCATGCGGCCGGTGAACTTCGGGAACCAGTAGTAGACGCCGGCGAAGAAGGCGAAAACCACCGTGCCGAACACGACGTAGTGGAAGTGCGCGACCACGAAGTACGTGTCGGTGACGTGGAAGTCGATGGGCGGGCTGGCGAGCATGACGCCGGTGATCCCGCCGAGCAGGAACGTGATGAGGAAGCCGACGGCGAACAGCATCGGCGTCTCGAACGACAGCTGGCCGCGCCACATGGTGCCGATCCAGTTGAAGAACTTCACGCCCGTCGGCACCGCGATCAGGAAGGACAGGAAGGCGAAGAACGGCAGGAGGACGGCGCCGGTGGCGAACATGTGGTGCGCCCACACGGTCATCGACAGCGCGCCGATGCCGATGGTGGCAAAGACCAGGCCCTTGTAGCCGAACATCGGCTTGCGGCTGAACACCGGGATGACCTCGCTGATCACCCCGAAGAACGGCAGCGCGATGATGTAGACCTCGGGGTGGCCGAAGAACCAGAACAGGTGCTGCCACAGCACCGCGCCGCCGTTGGCGGCGTCGAAGATGTGGGTCCCGAGGTGGCGGTCGGCCAGCAGCGCGGCGAACGCGCCGGTCAGCACCGGGAACGACATGATCGCCAGGATCGACGTCACGAGCATGTTCCAGGTGAAGATCGGCATGCGGAACATCGTCATACCGGGGGCGCGCAGCGTGATGATCGTGGTGATGAAGTTGACGGCTCCGAGGATCGTCCCGAGACCGGCACCGGCGAGCCCGATGATCCACAGGTCCGAGCCCAGGCCCGGGGAGTGGATGACGTCGCTGAGCGGCGTGTAGGCGAACCAGCCGAAGTCCGCGGCGCCCTCAGGGGTGAGGAAGCCCGCCGAGGCCGTCAGGCCGCCGAACAGGTACACCCAGTAGGAGAACGCGTTCAGGCGCGGGAAGCTCATGTCCGGCGCGCCGATCTGCAGCGGCAGGATGAAGTTCGCCATCCCGTACGCCGCGGCCGGCGCGAACAGGAACATCATGACCGAGCCGTGCATGGTGAACAGCTGGTTGTACTGCTCGTTCGAGAAGAACTGCAGGCCGGGACGGGCCAGCTCGGCGCGGATGAACATGGCCAGCAGCCCGGCGAACAGGAAGAAGCCGAACGAGGTGCACAGGTAGAGCAGGCCGATCGTCTTGTGGTCGGTCGTGGTGATGACCTTGACGATCTTCGCGCCCGGGCCGGGGCTCTTGCGCAGCGTGCGCGTCGGCGCGGTGGGGCCGGCGAGAAGGGTCACGAGGGGCTCCCGGCGAGGATCGAGGCGGAGGAGGCGGCCGTGTGCGGCCGGGAGAGGGCGACGGGGGCGGGCGTCGACTGCTCGTCGGCCGGCACGTCGCTCTGCGGGGGGGTGTTCACGGCCGGGCCGGGCGAGCCCTGGGCGGCGATGAACGCGTCGTACTCCTGCTCGGAGACGACCTTGACCTCGAAGTTCATGCGGTCGTGCTTCTCGCCGCAGAACTCGGCGCAGCGACCGATGTAGGTGCCGGTCTGCCGGATCGTCAGCTCGAACTGGTTCTCGCGGCCCGGGACCACGTCGCGCTTGAACAGGAACCGCGGCACCCAGAAGGAGTGGATGACGTCGTTGCTGGTCTCGACGAAGCGGATGGTGCGGTCGACCGGGAGGATCAGCTGGGCGGGCTGGCCGGGCACACCGGTCACGGACGGGTCCACCGTGTCGGCGTTGCCGTCGTCGTAGTTGAAGGTCCAGTTCCACTGGAAGCCGATGACACCGATCGTCACGTCCGGCTTCGGCGTCGTCTTGTTGATGTAGTTCTCGCCGACGGCCGTGTAGTAGAAGAGCACCGCGATGATCACGAACGGGACGGCCGTGTAGAGGACCTCGACGGGCAGGTTGTACTGCACCTGGCGGGGCAGCTCGTCCGACCGCTTCCGGTAGCGGAAGCTGGCGAACAGGATCAGGCCCCACACCGCCAGGCCGATGACGGCCCCGGCGGCGACGAAGCCGAGCCAGACCTCGTAGGCCTTCTCGCCCTGGTCGGTGATCGGGTCGGGGATGCCGAGGCCGAACGCGCTCTCGTAGGTTCCGCGGACATCGCAGCCTGCGGTCAGCAGCGCGACCGACGCAGCGGCGACGGCCGCGCGCACTCCCGTCCGGCGCACGGGGCGCCGGGCCGGGGAAGGGGTGGGACGCACGCTCTCGGACCTTCCTCCACGGGGGAGAACGACGGTCTCGCCGTCGCTCTCGGGCTCTCCTGAAGCAGGGCGCGAATGTATCCCAGCAGCTCCCACCTCTCCTGCCGGGGCGCGCCCGCCCGGCGGCGCCGTCGTGCGGGGTGCCGGCGCGAGCGCGAGCGCGGGGCGGGGACCCGCTACGCCGCGGGTGCCGAGGGCTCGCGCGGCCCGGCGCGCCGCAGGGCCGCTGTGCGGGGGTGCGCCGCGCGGCCTGGGATGCTGGGCCGATGAGCAGCCCGGCCGCCGACGACCCGGAGCCGGACGCGCGTCCTGCCGTCGCGGCCGGCCGGTCGGGGGCCTGCGCATGATCCCGTTCCCGGAGCTCGCGCCGCGCACCCTCGCAGCCGCGCTCACGCTGACCCTCGGCACCGGGCTCACCACGGTCGCCGTACGGGACCGGCCGGCGACCGCGCCGGAGCGGGGCGCCTCGCCCGCCGTCTCCGCCGCGGCGGTCCCGAGCGCGGGCCCGGACGCCCCCCAGCCGTCACCGTCCCCGGGCGGGGACGCGCTGCCCCGCGACCTCGAGGAGCGGGTCCAGGCCCCGCCCGCCCCCGCCACCCGGCTCCCGGACGACCCGCAGGGCCTGGGCGGCCTGGACGCCCGCCGGCTGCTCGCCCTGTCCCCGGGTACGGCCGAGGCACGGGCCGCTGCGGTCAGCGGCCTCGAGGGGCTCGGCTTCCGCTACGCGGTAGGCCACGCGTGGACCGTGCCAGGCGGGGTGTACGTGGTGATCCTCTACCGGTTCGACGAGCCCACCGGTGCGGCCCGGCTGGTGCGCGGGCTGCGCAGCCACCTGCCCGGCACGCGCTTCCGGAGCCACACCGTCACGGGCGCGACCGCCTGGTCGAGCCGCAGCCCCGCGTACTTCGAGCAGCACGCCTCGTTCGCGCACGGCCGCTACGTGTACGAGACGAACCTGCTCAGCAGGGCCAGGCCCGCGGGCACGCAGCGGTTCGACGCGCTGCTCGGGGCGCAGGCCGGCCACGCCCGCCGCGTGGACCCGGACACCTGAGCGCGGGGCGGCCCGGCCGGTCCGCCTCAGGCGGGCAGGTGCGGGCGGACGCCCTCGGCCGCGGCCTCGCCGTACGCCCCGCCCAGCCGGCCGAGGAACTCCTGGGGCGTGAACGCGTACTGCTGCGGCCCGACGGTCTCCACGACGTAGGTGGCCAGCAGCGCCCCGACCTGCGCGGCGGGCTCCAGCGCGAGTCCCCAGGCGGTGGCCGCGAGGAAGCCGGCCCGGAACGCGTCACCGACGCCCGTCGGCTCCGCGACCTCGCGGGCCGGCACCACCGGCACCCGCAGCTCCAGGCCGTCCTTGCGCCTGATCGAGATGCCCTCGGCGCCGTGCGTGGTCACCCGGGTGCCCACGCGCTCGAGGACCTGCTCCTCGGTCCAGCCCGTCTTGTCGCGGACCAGGCCCGCCTCGTACTCGTTGGTGAACAGGTAGGCCGCGCCCTCGACCAGCCGGCGCACCTCCTCGCCGCCGAGGAAGGCCAGCTGCTGCGAGACGTCCGCGGCGAAGGCCGTCCCGCGCGCGAGGCACTCGGCGGTGTGCCTGAGCATCGCGCCGGGGTCGTTGGGCGCCACGACGACCAGGTCCACGGCCCCGAGCGGCGCCAGCTCGATGGAGGACGCCTCGGCCATCGCCCCCGGGTAGAAGGTGCCGATCTGGTTCTGGTCCCGGTCGGTCGTGCACGTGAAGCGGGCGGTCGCCAGAGCCTCGCTGGTGCGCACCCCGCCGGTGTCGACGCCGTGGTCGCCGAGCCAGCCGAGGTAGTCCGCGGCGTCGCGGCCCACGCTGCCGACCAGCAGCGGCCGGGCACCGAGCACGGCCATGCCGAAGGCGATGTTGGCGCCGGTGCCGCCCCGCCGGACCTGCAGGTCGTCGGCGAGGAACGACAGCGAGAGCGAGGCCGTCTGCCCCGGCAGGATCTGCTCGCTGAAGCGCCCGGAGAAGCTCATGAGGTGGTCAGTGGCGATGGACCCGGTCACAGCGATGCGCACCGGCGGCACAGTACCCAGCGGGCCGGCGCGGCAGCGGTCGCGAGCGCCTGCACGGCCGGGTGCGCGCGGGCGTGGCAGTCTGCCGGGACACCTCCCCGGCAAGGAGCCGCCGTGTCCCCCGAGCAGACCCAGGTCGACGTCCCGGAGCTGGCCTTCCCCGCCGGGCTGCCCGGCTTCGAGGACCTGCGCCGCTTCGCCCTGGCCTCCTGGGGAGGCCCGGACAGCCCGTACGCCCGGCTGGTGTCGCTCGAGCGGCCCGGGGTCGCCTTCCTCGTCGCCCCGCCCGAGGCCTTCTTCGACGACTACGACGTGGAGGTGCGCGACGACGACGCGGCGCTGCTGCAGCTCGACGACCCGGCCGACGCCCTCGTCCTGGTGATGATCACCGTCGGCGAGCGCGCGGACCAGGCGACCGCGAACCTGCTCGGCCCGCTGGTCGTGAACACCCGGGCCCGGCTGGGCGCGCAGATCGTGCCGCCGGAGGCCGACCCCGCCCACGGGGCCCGCGTCCCGCTGCGCGCGGCGTGAGGGGACTGCCGTGCTCGTGCTGACCCGTCGTCCCGACCAGCGCATCGTCATCGGCGACGACATCGTGATCACCGTGCTCGAGGTCAAGGGCGACACCGTGCGCCTCGGCATCGACGCCCCCCGCTCGGTGCGGGTGCACCGCGAGGAGGTGCACGAGGCGCTCCGCAGGGCCAACGCCGCGGCCGTGCTCCCGGACGCCGACGTCGCCGCCCTGCCCCCGCTGCCACCGGGCCGCCCGCGCCGCTGAGCGCCGCACCCGGGCGGCTGCCCGGCGAGCGGAGAAGTCCGGCCCCGCGGCTCATGCCCGGGTGCCCGGCTGCCGAGGTCCCGTACGTGGACACGTTCGCGGAGCTGTCGGTGCTGCTGCAGCGTGAGCGGCTGCTGCTCGAGCTGCTCGTCTTCAAGCTGACCGAGCTCGGGCACCTGCTGCAGTCCGGCGACCCCCGCTTCCTCGGATGGGCGGCCGAGGAGGTCGAGCGGGCCGTCGAGGCGGTGCGGCTCACCGAGCTCGAGCGCGCCGTGCACCTGCAGTCGCTGCCCCCGTCCTCGCTGGCCGGCGCGGCGCTGCCCGGCGAGGGCCCGCCCGCGGACGAGTCGCAGCTGCTCGCCCGGCTCGTCGCGCACGCGCCCGAGCCGTGGGTGGCCCAGCTCGCCGAGCACCGGGGCGCCCTGACCGCGCTCGCGGAGGAGGTCGCGCTGGGCCTGCGCACGACGCGCCGGCTCGCCGAGGCCGGGACGGGCGTCGTGGACGCGCTGCTCGACCGGGTGGGCACGCCGGCCGCCCCGGCTCCCGCCCTGCTCACGTACGGACCCGGCAGCACCTCGTCCTGGTCCGCGCCCGCCCCCCGCCTGCGCGCGACCCTGTAGCCCGAGAGGCCTCCCATGTCCTTCTCCACCCTGAGCATCGGCGTCAGCGCCCTGAACGCGGCGCAGCGCGCCGTGGAGACCGCGGCGCACAACGTCGCCAACTCCGCCGTCGAGGGCTACACCCGCCAGCGCCTGTCGGTGACCGCGGCACCTCCCGGTGCCGGCACCGCGGGCATGCGGGGCAGCGGCATGCTCGGCACGGGCGTCACCGTCGTGTCGATCGACCGGCTGCGCAGCACGCTCGCGGACATCTCCGTGCGCAGCGAGGCCGCCACGGCTGGCAGCGCGGGCGCGCGCGCCGCCGTCCTGGACCGCTCCCAGGGCATCCTCGGCGCGTACGGCTCCGGGCTGTCCCAGTCGCTCTCGAACCTGTTCAGCGCCTTCTCCCAGCTCGCACTCACCCCGTCGGACGCCGCGGCCCGCCAGCTCACGCTGGACGCGGCCTCCACGGTGGCGGCGGGCGTGCGCGACGCGGCCCAGCAGCTGGACCAGATCCGTGCCGACGCCCTGGCGGGCCTGCAGAGCTCGGTGACCGAGGTGAACGCCTCCGCCGTCGAGATCGCCGACCTCAACAAGCAGATCGCCGACGCGCTGGTGGGCGGGCAGGCGCCCAACGACCTGCTCGACCGCCGCGACCTGGCCCTCGACAGGCTCGCCGGTCTGACGGGCGCGACCTCCCGGGTGCGCCCGGACGGCATGGTCGACGTGAGCATCGGCACCGAGACGCTGGTGCGCGGCGCCGGCACCACCCCCCTTGTCCTCACCCAGACCCCGCCGCCCGAGGGCGCGTCCGGCGCCGACCCGGTCCTCACGCTGGACGGGCGCGCCGTGGCCGCCGGCGGGGCGCTCGGGGGCGGCGTCGGCGTGATGGTCAGCGACCTGAGGCAGTTCGAGACCGAGCTCGACGGGGTGGCCTCGGCCGTCGCCACCGCGATCAACGACCAGCAGACGAAGGGCTACGACGCCGACGGGCAGGCGGGGCAGGCGCTGTTCGTCGGGACGAAGGCGCGCGACCTGGCCGTCGCCCCGGACCTCGGCGCGCGCGGGCTCGCCGCCTCCGCCACGCAGGTCGACGGCGGCTCGGCGTACGACGGCGAGAACGCGCTGGCCCTGGCCAGGCTGGGCGACCCGGACGCCACCGGCCGCAGCCTGAACGGCCGGCTCATCGGGCTGGCGGCCACCCTGGGCAGCCGGGCGGCGAGCGCCGCCCGGGCAGCGGACACCGCCGACGCGGGGCTGGACGGCGTGCAGCAGCAGCGCAGCGCGGCCAACGGCGTCTCCGTCGACGAGGAGATGGTCGACCTGGTGAAGTTCCAGCACGCGTACGACGCGGCGGCCCGGGTCATCAGCATCGCCGACGACATGCTCGACACGATCATCCACGGGCTGGGGGCCGGGCGATGACGCTGCGCGTCCCGACCTCGACGACCTACAGCCGGCTGGAGCGGGGGCTCGCGGTCAGCCTGTCGCGCGTGCAGGTCCTGCAGGGGCAGCTCGCCTCGCAGTCGCGCATCGCCAAGCTGTCCGACGACCCGGTGGGAGCCGCCACCGGGCTCACCCTGCGGGCCCAGGAGACGAACTGGGCGGCGTACCAGCGCACCGCGGACGACGCGACGGCGAACCTGGGCACCACAGAGGGCGCTCTGAGCACCTCCTCCACCCTGCTCATCCGCATCAAGGAGCTGGCCGTCAACGCCGTCAGCGGCGCGAACGACAGCACCGCCCGGGCGGCGCTGGGCGCGGAGATCTCCGACCTGCGCGACCAGCTCGTCGGCATCGCCAACACGCCGCACCTCGGCCGGGCGGTCTTCGGAGGGCACCGCGCGACCGCGGTGGCCGTCGACACGTCGACCTCGCCCCCCACGTACTCCTTCGCGGGCGACTCCGGCAAGGTGAGCCGGCAGGTCTCCCCCTCGGTCACGCTCACGGTCAACGTCGACGGCCAGAGCCTGTACGGCTTCGACGCCGGACAGGGCGCGGACCTGTTCTCGGTGCTGGACCGGCTCGAGACGGCCGTGCGCGGCGGGGACGCCGCCGGCATCGCGACCGCCCAGGACGAGCTGCAGGTGCGCACGAGCGCGGTGACCAGCGCCCTCGGCCAGATCGGCGCGGCCACCAACCGGGTGGACTCCGCGACCGAGCTCGGCAGGACCGTCCTCGACCAGCTCACCACGCAGCGCTCGCAGGTCGAGGACGTCGACCTCGCCGCCACCGTCCTGCGCCTGCAGGCCGCCGAGAACGGCTACACCGCAGCGCTCGGCGCCGTCTCGCGCGCGAACCTCCCCTCGCTCGCGGACTTCCTCCGCTAGCGGCTCAAGTCCCCCGCCCCGCGGGCCGAACAACCAAGTGCCGGCACGGAAGCCCGGCACGCACACCTCCACGAAGGAGCTCTCCCATGTCCCTGCGCGTCAACAACAACATCGCCGCGATGAACGCCTACCGGAGCCTGTCGGCGACGGACACCCAGATGTCCAAGAGCCTGGAGAAGCTGTCCTCGGGCTTCCGGATCAACCGCGCCGGCGACGACGCGGCCGGCCTGGTCATCAGCGAGAACCTGCGCCAGCAGGTGGGTGGCCTCAAGGTGGCGGCGCGCAACGCCCAGGACGCCATCTCCGTCGTGCAGACGGCGGAAGGCGCCCTGACCGAGGTCACCTCGATGCTCCAGCGCGCCAACGAGCTGACCACCCAGAAGGCCAACGGCGCCTACACCGCCGGTGGCGCCGAGGCGACCGCCATCAACGACGAGCTCACCGCGATCAGCACCGAGATCGGCCGGCTGGCCACCGCCACCAAGTTCAACGGCCAGTCGCTGCTGGACGGCAGCTTCACCGGCAAGACCTTCCAGATCGGCAGCGAGTCCGCCCAGACCGCGACCGTCGACATCTCCCTGGACCTGTCGACCGTGGCGTCCGCGGTCACCAGCAGCGCGACGAGCGACAACATCAAGACCGCGCTCGACAGCGTCACGGCGGCCCGCGGCACCCTCGGTGCCAAGCAGAACACGCTCGAGCACACGATCAACAGCCTCGGCGTGGCGACCGAGAACCTGCAGGCGTCGGAGAGCCGCATCCGCGACACCGACATGGCGCAGGAGATGACCAGCTTCACCAAGTCCCAGATCCTGGTCCAGGCCGGCACGGCCATGCTGGCCCAGGCCAACAGCTCGTCGCAGGGCGTCCTGACCCTGCTGCGCGGCTAGTCCCGGCGCACCACCGCTCGAGCACACCGACGGCGGCCGTCCCGATCCGGGCCGGCCGCCGTCGGCGTTCCCACCCCTCCCCGCCTCCAGGAGCATCCCGTGGCCAGCATCGACGGGCTCGGATCAGGTCTCGACACCACCACGATCGTGAGCCAGCTGATGGCGATCGAGCGGCTGCCCCAGACCCGGCTGGCCCAGCAGCGCCTGAGCGTCCTCACCCAGAACACCGCCTGGTCCGGGATCGACGCGAACCTCACATCGCTGACCACCGCGGCCAGGACGCTCACCAGCAGCGGCGCGCTGGCGCGCGCCACCGCGACCTCCAGCAACGCCGCGGTCGGGGTGACCGCCACCGCCGGCGCCGCCCTCGGGTCGCACACCCTCTCGGTGACCCGGCTGGCCACCTCGCAGGTCGTCGGGTCCGGCTCCCTGGCCTCGAGCACGGCGCCGGTCGGCGCCGGCGCCCTCGTCGCGTCCCGCGGGATGGACGACCTCGGGTTCTCCCGCACGGGGACGACGACCGCCGAGACCGGGACGTACACCGTCGAGGTGTCGGACGTGGACGCCGCCGCCGGCACCGCGCGGATCACCGTCGACGGCACCAGCTACGACGTCGACACGACGGCCGGACCGGTCGAGGTGGCCGGGCTGCAGCTGACCCCGGGGACCCTGAAGGCCGGCACGGCCGAGGTGACGGTCGCCCGCACCTCGGACCCGGACGCCACCGTGGCCGACCTCGCCGTGCAGCTCAACAGCGCCCGCGGCGTGGCCAGCGCGGCGGTCGTCGAGGTGTCCCCCGGCAGCAGCAGGCTGCTGCTGTCGAGCACGAGGACCGGGACGGCGAACGACCTGACGTACGTCGTCGAGGGGCTGTCGGGGCTCGGCGCCCTCAGCGGCGTGCGCGCCGCGGCCGACGCCTCGCTCACGTTCGACGGCGTGCCGCTCACCCGCTCCGAGAACACCGTCACCGACCTGCTGCCCGGCGCGACGCTCACCCTGTCGGCGCCGGTCGGCGACGTGTCCCTGTCCGTCAGCGCGGACGACGCGGCCAGCACGACGGCCGTCCAGGCCCTGTTCACCTCGCTCAACACGGTGCTCAGCGGGCTCGGCGCCGCGACGAGGTACGACCCCGCGACCCGGACCAGCGGTCCGCTCGCCGGCAGCTCGGCCGCCCGCGGCCTGGGGGACGCGCTGCGCACGCTGACGTCCACCACCACCACCGGCGGCAGCGGCGGCACGCTCGCGGGAGCCGGCGTGGCGCTGCAGCGCGACGGCACGTACGCCTTCGACCAGGAGGCCTTCTCCGCGGCGCTCGCGAAGGACCCGCAGGGCGTGGCGGACCTGGTCGCGAAGGTCGCCGCCGCCCTGGCGTCCGCGGCGACGGGAGCGACCTCCACGGGAGGCGTCGTCACCGGCGGGGAGGACGCCTCGCAATCGCTCGCCCGCGACCTGCAGTCGCAGGTGGACCACTACGAGGTCCGGCTGACGCTGACCCAGGCCCGGCTCACCAAGCAGTTCGCGGCCATGGAGACGGCGCTGAACAAGCTGACCAGCCAGGGGACGGCCCTGAGCGGACAGCTCGCGTCCCTGCCGTCCTGGTCCGGCGACTGACGCAGCCGCACGCCCTGGCCCGACGTCGCGCACGGACGCCCTGACCACCCCTGCCCGGTCCCCGCCCGCTGCGGCCACCTCACCCGCCCGGGCGCTCAGGTCCGGCGGCCACCGGTCGAGACAGGGCGTAGGCGCAGCTCGCGCCAGGAGGAGGACCCCCGTGAACCCCGCAGACCGCTACCTCAGCGACCGCGTCATGACCGCGACACCCGCCCAGCTGACGGGGATCCTCTTCGAGGCGCTGTCGGCGGCCGTGCGCGGGGCCGCCCGCCTGCAGCAGGAGGGCGACTTCCCCTCGGCGCTCCCCCGCTCCCTGAAGGCGCAGCGCATCCTCGTCGAGCTGCGGACCACGCTCGACCACGACGCCGGCCCGGAGATCGCCGGCAACCTCGAGGCGCTGTACTCCTGGTGCCACGGCAACCTCGTGCGGGCCAACCGCGACCGCGACCCGTCCGCCACCCGGAGCGTGCTCGACGTCGTCGAGCAGCTCGAGGAGGCCTGGAACGTGGGCTGCCTCGGCCGGGTCGCCCAGCCGGCGTGAGCCCGGCAGGCGTGACCCCGGCAGGCGTGAGCCCGGCAGGCGTGCGGCTGGCCTGGCCGGACCTGCTGGACGCGCTCGAGGAGCGCAACCGCCGCTGCGCGGCCCTGCTGGACGCCCGCGACGGCGACCCCGAGCCGCCCGCGCTGCCCGACCTGGACCTGCACGCCGACGGGGCGCTGCCCCCCGCGCAGGCCCTGCGCGCCCGGCTGCTGCTGGCCGAGACCGAGCGCCTGGAGCGGCTGCTGGCCGCGCGCGCCGGGCGGCTGCGCACCGCCCTGCACTACCAGCGCGCCGGGAGCACCGGCGCGCGGTGAGCCGCAGGTCGCGGCAGCTTTCACCCGCTCCGCCGCTCAAGCACCTGCCGGCAGCAGGCGAAGCACTCCCTGCAGGCCGAGGCACCCGCAGCAGGAGGTCCCGGCGGCGGGACACAGATCGCAGCACCACCGCTTGACGAGCCCCAGGACGTCGGCTCGGGAACGCACAGGGAAGGGCACCGCTCCACCTCAGGACGAGGCGGGACGGGGTCGCTTCCCTTTCGTGCGTCCTGGGCCGGACCGAGCAGGAGAGGGACCCAGGACACGATGACCCTGTTCACCGACCGCGTCGAGAGCGGCATCGAGCGCGCTCTCACGGCGGTCTCGCTGCGCCAGCGCGTGACGGCCGACAACCTGGCCAACGCCATGACGCCCGGCTACACCGCGCAGCGCGTGGACTTCGAGAGCTCCCTGAGCGCGGCCCTGCAGTCCGGCCGGCCGCAGGACGCCACGACGGCGGTGGTGGACAGCACCGAGGCCCGCAAGGCCGACGGCAACAACGTCGACGTGGAGGTCGAGGTCACCGAGCAGCAGCGGACCGGCCTGCAGTACTCCGCCCTGGTGGAGGCCGCCAACATGAAGCTCGGCCTGCTCAAGACCGCGATCGGCAGCTGACGTGGGCATGTTCGGCGCGCTCGACACCGCCAGCACCGGTGTGCACCTGGGACGGGTCTGGATGGACTCCGTCTCGGACAACATCGCCAACCTCGACACGGTGCGCCCCGCCGGCGAGGAGCCGTTCCGCGCCCGCCTCGTCGTCGCCCAGTCCCGCGCGGGCCAGGGCGGCGTGGCCGTGGCCGGCATCGAGGAGAAGGGCGGCGACCCGGTCGTCGTCTACGACCCGGAGAACCCGCTGGCCGATGCCTCGGGCTACGTCACCCGCCCGCAGGTCGACCTCTCGGAGGAGATGACCCACATGCTGGTCGCCCAGCGGCTCTACCAGGCCAACCTCGCGATGATCCAGCAGGCCCGCGACACGTACGCCTCCGCGCTGAGCATCGGCAAGGGCGTCTGATGGCCGTCCTGCCGATCGGCACCGTCACCACCCCCTTCGTGCCGGCCAGCTCCGGGATCTCCGGGATCTCGGGCATCTCCGGGACCGCTGCGACGACCGGGACGTCCGCCGCGACCCCGAGCTTCGGCGACATGCTCGCCAAGGGCATCGAGAGCGTCACCTCGGCCCAGGACACCGCCAGCACGCTCGGCGGCCAGCTCGCGACCGGTCAGCTCACCGACATCTCCGACTTCACCACCGCCGCGGCCAAGGCCTCGCTCGGCGTCTCGCTCACCGCCAACGTGCGCAACCGCGCGGTCGAGGCGTACCAGGAGATCATGAGGATGCAGCTCTGATGGCGATGGACGTCACGCAGTCCCTGGCCGGCCTGCGCGCCCGGCTGGCGCAGTTCTCCGGACCGCAGAAGGTCATCGTCGGCCTGCTCGCCGTCGTCGGCCTCGTCGCGGTGGTCACCTTCGGCCGCTGGGTCAGCGCCCCGTCGTACGGCGTGCTCATGGCGGGGCTGGAGCCGACCGACGCCGCGGCCATCACCGCCCAGCTGGACGCCGGCGGCGTCCCGTACAAGCTGGAGGCCAACGGCGGCACGGTGCTCGTCCCCGAGGGCGACCTGCAGGCCCAGCGCCTCGCGGTCGCCGCGGCGGGCCTGCCCGAGGGGACCACCCAGGGCTACGAGCTGCTCGACGCGCAGGGCATGACGTCCTCCTCGTTCCAGCAGAAGATCGCCTACCAGCGGGCCGTCGAGGGCGAGCTGTCCAAGACCCTCGAGCAGATGAGCGACGTGCGCACCGCGACGGTGCACCTGTCCCTGCCCGACGACCAGCTCTACACCGACAAGGCCACCCCGGCGCGGGCCAGCGTCCTGCTGGACACGCAGGGCACGCTCCCCCGCGAGTCCGTCGAGTCGGTGCAGCGCCTGGTCGCCGCCGCCGTCCCGGACCTCGAGCCCGACGGGGTCACCGTCAGCGACACCCGCGGGACCCTGCTGTCCGGCGACGGCGCGACCGCCGGCACCGACGAGGAGCAGACCGTCGAGGACGCGGCCGCCGCCCGGGCCGACAGCATGCTGGCCAGCGTGCTCGGCGCCGGGCACGCCGTGGTCCGCGTCAACGCCGAGATGGACCCGACGACGCGCAGCAGCGAGTCCGAGACGTACGACCCCAAGAAGACCGTCACCCTGCGGCGCGACGACAGCAAGGAGACCTACGACACGACCGGGACGACGAACGGCGGCGTGGTCAGCGTCCCGGACCCGGTCGCCTCCGCCAGCACCAACGGCACCGGGACGTACGCCAAGGACGAGAACAACGAGGAGTACGGCGTCACCCGCAAGCTCGACAAGTCCAGCGTGCTGCCCGGTGCGCTCAAGCGCCTGACCGTGGCGGTCGTGCTCGACACCCGCTCCCCCGGCCCCAGCAAGCAGGTCGTGCAGGACCTGGTGTCCAACGCGGTCGGGCTGGACCCCGCCCGCGGGGACACCATCTCCGTCGCCCTCGCCGCGTTCAGCGGCGACACCGCTCCGGCCCCGGCGCCGACCACGTCCCGGGACTGGGTGCGCACCGGGACCACGGCCTTCGCGGTGCTGCTGCTGCTCATCGTCGCCCTGGCCTTCCTCAAGGCGGCCCGCCGCGGCACGATCGCGGAGATCCCGCTCGAGACCCTGGCGCTGCCGAGCGCCGACGAGCCGGCCGCGCTGGAGAGGGCGCAGGTCCTGGCGCTCGACACCAGCGCCCGGGACGCCGCCGAGCAGGACGCCCGCATCCTCGAGCTCGTGGACAGCCGACCCGACGAGGTCGGCGTGCTCATCCGCAACTGGCTGTCGGAGCCGGGCGAGGTCGCCCGATGAGCGCCGCCGTCGCCGTCCGGGAGCGCAGCAACGTCCGCCGGGCCGCCGTCGCGATCGTCGCGCTCGGCCCGGAGCGCTCGCAGCCGATCCTGGCGAGCCTGTCGGAGAACCAGGTCCGGGTCCTCGCCCAGGAGATCGCCGAGCTCGGCCCGGTCAGCCCGCAGGAGGTGCGCGACACCCTCGCCGAGCTCGCGCAGGGCCTCGGCGGGATCGGCATGCTCCCGGCCCCGGGCAAGAAGTACGCCCGCGAGCTGCTGGTCTCCGCGCTCGGCGTGGACCGCGGCGAGATCGCGGCGTACGACCTCGACACCGAGAAGCCGTTCACGTGGCTGGCCGACGCCGACCCGAAGTCCGCGGCGCAGGCGCTCGCCAGCGAGCCGGCCGGCGCCGTCGCCCTCGCGCTGGCGCACGTCGAGCCGCGCGCGGCCGTCAAGCTGCTCACCCGGCTCCCGGTCGAGCTGCGCGCCCAGGTCGCCGCCCGCGTCGCCGGGCTCGACGTGGTGCACCCGGAGACGATCGAGGAGGTCGAGGCGGGCCTGCGCGCCCGGCTCGGGGACGTGCTGTCGGTGGACGTGCACCGCCTCACCGGCCCGCAGGTGCTGGCGCAGATGCTCACGTACGCCCCGGTGGAGCAGGAGCGGGCGATGCTCCAGTCGGTCGCGCTGTCCGCCCCCGACCTCGCCGAGGCGGTCCGCGCGGCGCTGTTCACCTTCGACGACGCGCTGTCGCTGGAGCCGCGGGCCATGCAGGCGCTGCTCAAGGCCGTCGAGACGCGCGACCTCGCCGTCGCGCTCAACTCCGCCGACGAGGCGCTGCGCGCCCGCGTGATGACCAACCTGTCCGAGCGCGCCCGCGTCACCCTCAAGGAGGAGATGGACCTGCTCACCAACGTGCGCGGCGGCGAGGTGAGCGAGGCGCGCCGCAAGGTCGTCGCGCAGGCCCGCGCGCTCGAGGAGCAGGGCATCATCGAGCTGACGCGCGAGGGCGCGGACTCCGAGGGCTTCGATGACTGAGCCCCGGACCGGCGGGCCCCGTCCCGCCGGCGCGCTGCCCGGCGCCGGGGTCCTGCTGCCCGAGGCCCCGCCGCCGGCTCCCCGCCGCGTGCTGCGTGCCGCCTCCGTGCTGACCGTCCCGACCTCCGAGCTCGACCAGGCGGAGGAGCGCACCCGGCGGCTCCGCGCGGCCGAGCTGGCCGGCCAGCTGGCCCAGGCCCGGGCGCAGGGGCACGCCGAGGGCGTCGCCGAGACGCTGGCGGCCGGCACGCAGGCCACGCTGCGGGCCGGCTCCGCGCTGGAGACCCTGACCGCCGCGGTGTGCGCGCAGCAGGACCGGGAGGTGGAGGCCACCGGCGCCGCCGCGCTCGCCCTGGGCCTCGCGGTCGCGGAGTGGGTGCTGCGGCGGGAGCTGAGCGCCGACGGGACCGCGCTGCTGCGCCGGCTCGAGGAGGGCCTGACCGCCCTGCTGCCCAGCCCCACCACGCGCATCTCCGTCTCCCACGAGGACCACGCCCTGGTGACCGAGTGGGCCGAGAGCCGCGGCCGGGTCGGCACCGAGGTCGTCGCCGACTCCCGGCTGGTCGCCGGCGACGCGGTCGTCGTCACCGACGCCGGCCGCGCCGAGGTCACGGTCGGCGCCGCCCTGCGCACCGCCGCCGAGGCCCTCGGCCTGCCCGAGCAGCAGGCCCGGCGTTGAGCTCGGTCGCGGAGCTGCTCTCCTGCGCCGCGCCCATGCGGGTCAGCGGCCGGCTCAGCCGCATCGTCGGGCTGGAGGCCGAGGCCCGCGGGCTGCAGGCCGCGCTCGGGGACACCGTGCGCATCGCCGCCGGCGACGGCTGGGTGCCCGCCCAGGTCGTCGCCGTGCGGGAGGAGGCCCTGCTGCTCGCGCCGTACGGCGAGCTGGCGGGCGTCGCCCCCGGCGCCCGGGTGGAGGTCGCCGGGCGCGGCCTGAGCATGCGGGTCGGCCCCGACCTGGCCGGCCGCGTCCTGGACGCCCTCGGCCGGCCCCTCGACGACGGGCCGCCGCTGACCGGCGAGCTCGTCGCGCTCGACGCCGCCGCGCCCCACCCGCTGCGCCGCCAGCGCATCGCCGAGCCGCTGCCGCTCGGGGTGCGCGCCCTGGACACCGCCACGCCGTGCGGCCGCGGGCAGCGCGTCGGCATCTTCGCCGGCTCCGGCGTCGGCAAGTCCACCCTGCTCGGGATGCTCGCCCGCGGCACCGCCGCCGACGTCGTCGTCGTCGGCCTGGTGGGCGAGCGCGGCCGGGAGGTCCGCGAGTTCCTCGAGGACGACCTCGGCGCGACGGCCCGCGAGCGGGTCGTCACCGTCGTGGCGACCTCCGACGAGCCGCCGCTCCCCCGGCTGCGCGCGGCCTACACCGCGACCCGGATCGCCGAGTCCTACCGCGACCAGGGCCTGGACGTGCTGCTGCTCGTGGACTCCCTGACCCGCTTCGCCATGGCCCGCCGCGAGATCGGCCTGGCCGCCGGCGAGCCGCCCGCGACCCGTGGCTACCCGCCGAGCGTGTTCGCCGAGCTGCCCCGGCTGCTCGAGCGCGCCGGGCCCGGCGAGCGCGGCACCATCACCGCGCTCTACACGGTCCTGGTCGAGGGCGACGACATGAACGATCCGGTCGCCGACCACGCCCGCTCGATCCTCGACGGCCACGTCGTGCTGTCGCGCAAGCTCGCCTCGGCCGGCCACTTCCCCACGATCGACGTCCTGGAGAGCGTGTCGCGCCTCGCCGGCAAGGTCACCACCCCGGAGCAGCGGGCGCTGAGCACCCGGCTGCGCCGCCTCATGGCCGCCGCCGCGGAGGCCAAGGACCTCGTCGAGATCGGCGCGTACGCCGCCGGGACCAATCCGGACGTGGACGAGGCGCTCGCGCGCAAGGCGCAGATCGACGCCTTCCTGCGCCAGCCCGTCGACGAGGTCACCTCCTCCGACGACGCCTGGTCCCGGCTCGCGGCCGTGCTCGCGTGAGCCGGCTGGAGACGGTGCGGCGGGTCGCCGAGCTGCGGGAGGCCGCGGCGCGGGCCGCGGTCGGGGCCGCCCAGGCGGCCCGCATGCAGGCGGAGCAGGAGCACGAGCGCCGGCAGGGCGCGCTGGCCGGGGCGGGCCTGTCCGCGGGCGGGGCCCTGCAGGTGCGCGCCGCGCTGGCGAGCGCCGAGCGGCTGGCCGACGCCGTCACCGCCGCGCGCGCCCAGGTCCGCGCGCGCGACGACGAGCGCGGCGCCGCCGTGACCGGCTGGGTGGACGCCGCCCGGCGCGCCCGCCTGCTCGGCGAGGTCTGCACGCGGCACCGCGAGCAGACCGAGCTCGGTCGCGAGCGCTCGACCCAGCACCTGCTCGACGACCTGTCGGCCAGCCGCACACGGAGGAGCGCATGAGCCTCGAGCTCGCCCAGGCCCGCATGGCGGAGATCAGCTCGCGGCTCGCCGCGCTGGGCCCGACGCGCGCCCCGAGCGCGGCCGGCACCTCCGCGACCTCCGCGACCACCGCCGCCGACGACGGGGACGGCTTCTCCGCCCAGCTGCGGACGGCGCTGGACGGGACGGCCGGGTCGACGTCGAGCTCCTCGGGCAGCGCGCTCGGCACGGCCCTGCGCACGCTGGCCGCGACGGCGCCGGCCGCTCCGGTGCCCACCGCCACGGGCACGGGAGCCACCGGCGGTACGGGAGCCACCGGCGGCACCGGGGCGACCGGGGGCACCGCCGCGACGGGCGGCACGGGAGCCGTCGGCAGCACCGGCGACCGCGGCGACGCCGTGGTGGCCACCGCCCGCAGCTGGCTCGGCGTGCCGTACCTCTGGGGCGGCACCAGCCGCCGCGGCGTCGACTGCTCCGGCCTCGTCCAGGCCGTCTACCGGGCGCAGGGCATCGAGCTCCCCCGGGTGTCCAGGGACCAGGCCCGGGCGGGCCGCGCCGTCTCCGCCGCGGACGCGCAGCCCGGCGACATCGTCGCGTTCGACAACTCCAGCAGCCGGGCCGGGGTCGACCACATCGGCATCTACATCGGGCACGGGAAGTGGATCGCGGCCCCGAAGACCGGTGACGTCGTCAAGGTCCAGGACGTCGACCTGTCCCGCGCGGCCGCCATCCGCCGGGTGCTGCCCACGACCAGCGGTGCGCCGGCGCCGGCGGCCTCCCCCGCCTGGGCCGCCGGGCTCCCCGCGGCCGCCCGGAGGTACGTCCCGGCACTGGTCGCTGCCGGCACGGCGACCGGCGTCGACCCCCGCCTGCTGGCCTCCGTCGCCTGGTCGGAGTCCGGCTTCGACGCCGGCGCCCGCTCCGCCGCGGGGGCGCAGGGCCTCATGCAGCTCATGCCCGCGACCGCCCGGGGCCTCGGGGTGGACCCGCTGGACCCCGCCCAGGCCGCGCTCGGCGCCGCGAGGTTCCTGCGCGACCAGCTCAAGGCGCAGGGCGGACGCACCGACCTCGCCCTTGCCGCCTACAACGCCGGACCTGGCGCCGTCCGGAAGTACGGCGGCATCCCGCCGTACGCCGAGACCCGCGCCCACGTCCGCACCGTCCTGTCCCACTACTCCGCACTCGGAGGCACCGCATGACCACGCTGCCCGTCTCGGTGGACCAGCCGCGCTCCGTCGCCCCCGTCGGGCGCACCGACCCGGGCAGCGGCCGGAGCCGCGCGGTCGAGCGCACCGAGCGCCCGGAGCACCTGGACCGCCTGGACCGCGGGCAGCGGCGGCGCCCGGAGCGGGCCTTCGCCCGGCTGCTGGACGCGGCGACCGAAAGCAGGGCGGCCCGGCGGGCCGACCGCAAGGCGCCGCAGCCCGCGGACGGCCCCACCGACCCCGCCGTCGTCCCCACGACGCCCGTCGGGCCGCAGCCGGACCCGGTCCCGGTCGGCGCGGCCAGCGGCGTGCCCTCCCTGCGGCTCGGAGGCATCGGCGGACCGGCGCTGTCGGGCGTGCAGCCCGGCGCGGAGCCGGCGGCCGCCGGGACGGCCGGCTCCGTCGTGGCCGTCGGTGGGGCCGCTGCAGCAGCCGTGCCCGCCGCGCCGGTCGCCGGCGCCCCGACGCCCGCTGTGCCGGCCGGCGCAGCCCCCACCGCCGGCGTCCCGACCACCGCCACCACCCCCGGCACCACCCCCGGCACCACCCCCGGCACCACCCCCGGCACCACCCCCGGCACCACCGGGGCCCCCCGCGCCGCGGCGGCCGGAGCACCCGCGTCCGGCCTCGCCCAGGGCGCCGGTCGGCGGGCCCAGCTCCACGGCGCCGAGCTGTCGGCCGGCGCGCCGGTCCTGTCCGCCGCTGCCGACCGGGGGGCAGCACCCGTTGCCGTTCCCGCGGCCGACGCCCAAACGGGCACCGCTCCGGCGGCGGCGACCGCCGCCGCCGATGCCGCGCTGCCGGTGGACGTCGCGCCCGGCGCGGGGCCGGACCTCGACGCCGCTGACACCTCGACCGAGCCCGCGGCCGACCCCGTGGGCGACCCGGCCGCGCCCGCCGCCGACGCCGCGCCCGGCGGCGCTGCGGGCGGGCAGCCGGACCTGTCCTCCGGGCAGGGCCAGCCGGGCGCCGCTCAGCAGGTCGCCGCGCAGGTCCCGGTGGCTGCCCCGCCCGCGGCGCCGGCGCTCCCGGACGGTGTTCCCGCCGTCGGCAGCAGCGCGGCGGCGGCTCCCCTCAGGCCCTCCGACGTGCCCTGGCAGGCGACCTCGACGACTCCCACCCCGCTGGCGCCCGCGGTCACCTCGCTCGCGCACGCCGCGGCCCGCAACGGCGGCGCGGCCCGGATCGTGCTGCGCCTCGACCCCCCGGAGCTCGGCTCGGTCGTCGTGACCCTCAGCCTGCGCGGCGGGGACGTCCACGTCGGCCTGCAGGCGGCCGACAGCGGTGCCGCGAGCCAGCTCGACGCCCGCCGCGCGGACGTGCGCGACGCGCTCGCGGACGCCGGGCTGGACCTCGAGGGCTGGAGCGTCGACAGCGGGGACCAGGGCCGGCAGCAGCGCCCGGACGAGCGCCGCGCTCCGGCCGCGCACCGCAGCGCCTCCGGCGCGTACGCCGCGGGCGAGCAGGACGCCCCGTCACCCGCCCGGGTGACCAGCGGGGTCTTCCTGTGACCGATGTCCGTACGACCGCCCACCTCGACCCCCGTACAGGAGCAGGCCCGTGGCCAACGACGTGACCGGCGTGGGCAGCGCCACCGGGACGGGCGGGGCGGCGGGCAGCACGCCCACGTCCAGCAGCGCGTCGAGCGGACTCGACAAGGACGCGTTCCTCAAGCTGCTGGTGGCCCAGCTGAAGTACCAGAACCCGATGGAGCCGACCGACCCGTCGGCCTTCATGGCGCAGTCGGCGCAGTTCGCGATGGTCGAGCGGCTCGAGCAGATCAGCACGGCGCAGACCGAGGCCACCACCTGGCAGCGCGTCATCACCGGCCAGGGCCTGATCGGCCAGCAGGTCACCGGCACCGGCAAGCTCGGGTCGGAGGTGTCCGGGCTGGTGACCGGGATGACGGTCACCGACGACGGCGCCACGCTCCAGCTGCAGAACGGCGGCACGCTCGCGGTCGCCGACGTCGCCACCGTGGGCGCGGTGGCCGGCTAGCCCGGTCGACGCGATCTGCCTCCGCGATCCCCCGGCACCACCTCAGGCACGACCGCCCGCCGCACTCCTGCAGCGGGCTCCCGGAGCGACTCGGACGTCGCTCCCGCAGGCCAGGACGGCCACCTCTCCCCCGAAGGGCTGTCCCATGCTGCGCTCGATGTTCGCCGGAGTCTCCGGCCTGCGCTCCCACCAGATGATGATGGACGTCGTCGGCAACAACATCGCCAACGTCAACACCACCGGCTTCAAGTCCAGCCGCGTGACGTTCCAGGACACGCTGAGCCAGCTGCAGACCGGCGGCGCCGGCGGCAGCGCGCAGTCCGGCGGCATCAACCCGCAGCAGGTCGGCCTCGGCGTCCGGGTGGGGGCGATCGACGCCGTGAACACGCAGGGCGCCATCCAGACCACCGGCCGCAGCACCGACGCGGCCATCCAGGGCGAGGGCTACTTCGTCGTCCGCTCGGGCGCGGAGCAGCTGTACACGCGCGCCGGCGCCTTCGGCTTCGACGACAGCGGGCACCTCACCGACCCCAGCGGCTACATAGTGCAGGGCTACCTGGCGGACGCCGGCGGCACCATCGACGTCAACGGCCCGCTGCAGGACATCACCCTCCCGCTCGGGCAGGCCATCCCGCCCCGCGCGACCACGACCGTGAACGCCGGCGGCAACCTCAGCTCCACCGCCACCACGCCGGTCGTGAACTCCATCGAGATCTACGACGCGCTCGGTGCCTCCCACACCGTCAGCATCACGTACACCCCGGGCGAGCCCGCCGCGGACGGCAGCCGCAGCTGGGACGTGTCGGTCGCCGAGAAGGGCTCGGGCGACGTGCTGGGCACCGGCACGATCAGCTTCGGCCCGGACGGCCGGCGCGACGCGACCACCGGCGACATCACCTTCGCGCGGCCGGGCTCCGGAGCGGGCACCGTGACCCTGGACCTCGGCGCGCCCGGTGCCGCGACCGCGCTGACCCAGTACGGCGGGTCGACGAGCGCGGGCGCACTGGGCCAGGACGGCTCGGAGACCGGCTACCTCAGCTCGTTCGCCATCAGCAACGACGGCACCGTGTCCGGCATCTTCTCCAACGGCGCGAGCAAGCCGCTGGGCCAGCTCGCCCTCGCGACCTTCGCCAACCCGGGCGGCCTGGTCAAGGAGGGCGACAACCACATGCGCGCCGACAACAACTCCGGCATCGCGCAGATCGGCACCCCCGGCGCCGTCGGCAAGGGGAGCCTGGCCGCCGGCTCGCTGGAGATGAGCAACGTCGACCTGGCGCAGGAGTTCACCAACCTGATCATCGCCCAGCGCGGGTTCCAGGCGAACTCCCGGATCATCTCCGCCTCCGACGAGCTGCTCCAGGACCTCGTCAACCTCAAGCGCTGACCGGTGTCCCGCCGGCCGTGCCCCCGCCGGGGGCGCGGCCGGCGGGAGCACCCGTTCGGGCGTACGCGTGCGGCAGATGCCCGTCGAAGCACCAGTACCGGTCAGGACGACCGGGCGGAGCGCGCAGCGCGCTCCGGACCAAGGAGGTCTCCGTGGTACCCCTCACCCGGCTGAACGGTGGCAGGCTCCACCTGAACGCCGACCTGATCGCGACCGTCGAGGAGCATCACGACACCGTCGTGACGCTCGTGGACGGCAAGTGCCTGGTCGTGGCCGAGAGCGCCGAGCAGGTCGTGGCGGGCGTCGTCCGCCACCGCGCGGAGGTCCTCGCGATGGCCGAGCGCCTGCTCGCCGTCCCCGCCGTGCACGCCCCGCGGACCGAGACCCACCGGGCCGACCGGGCCGAGACCCACCGGGCCGACGTCCAGCGCGCGGACGCCGCCGGCGCCCGCGTGCTCGCCCTGCGTCCCGAGGCGGAGTAGGTCATGGACATCGCCACCCCGGTCGGGATCGTGCTGGCGCTCGTCGCCGTCATGGTCAGCTACATCATGGAAGGCGGCAGCCCCGCCGTCTTCATCGCTCCTCCGGCAATCATCCTGGTCGTCCTGGGCACGCTCGGCGTCGCGCTGGCCAGCAACCGGCTGGCCGACATGGGCGGCATCATGAAGGCGGCCATCGGCGCGCTGAAGCCCGCCAAGAAGAGCGCGGCCGGCGCGGACACCGTCGCCGAGCTCATGGCCTTCGCCGAGGTCGCCCGCCAGGAGGGCCTGCTGGCCCTCGAGGAGAAGGTCAAGACGATCGAGGACCCGTTCCTGCGCCGCGGCCTGGAGATGGTCATCGACGGCACGGACTCCGACGAGGTCGCCGACGCGCTCGGCGAGGAGATCGAGGCGCAGCGCGAGCGCCACAAGGTGGCGGCCAAGTTCTTCGCCGACATGGGGGCCTTCGCCCCGACCCTCGGCATCATCGGCACGGTCCTCGGGCTCGTGCACGCCCTGGAGGGCCTGGCCGACCCGTCGGGCCTCGGCCACGCGATCAGCGCGGCGTTCCTCGCCACCCTCTGGGGCGTCATCACCGCCAACGTGCTCTGGCTGCCGATCTCCAACAAGCTCAAGCGCGCCTCCGCGGTCGAGGTCTGCCACCGGCAGCTGCTCATCCAGGGCGTGCTGGCCATCCAGGCCGGCTCCAGCCCGCGCGCCCTCGGCGAGCGGCTCAAGAGCCACCTGCCGCCGCGCGAGCGCGAGGCGATCGGCGCCGACCCGACCGAGAAGCTCAGTGCCTAGCGCCGGCCCGCGCCCGTGCCCCGGTGTCCCGTGTGCCGGTGTCCGGCGCCCTCGACGCGCGCTCCGCCGTGGCTAGGCACCGGCGTCGCCACGACGACGAGGAGCACGAGAACCACGAGCGCTGGCTCATCACGTACGCCGACATGATCACGCTGCTGCTGGCGCTGTTCATGATGCTGTACGCGATGAGCGTGCTGGACCTGCAGAAGTACCAGG
>Ga0210040_10001147_pt1 | contig 40966 bp, 35 predicted proteins | sample CryGeyCG12114_NA_FD_185462 | JGI IMG/M metagenome (GOLD analysis project Ga0210040, IMG submission 185462) | Groundwater microbial communities from aquifer - Crystal Geyser CG19_WC_8/21/14_NA (SPAdes) (version 2) | ecosystem: Environmental > Aquatic > Deep subsurface > Groundwater | place: USA... | reverse complement strand
CCGGCCGCTGGGGCTGGTGGAACGAGCAGATGACGACCGACGGGGGCTTCGTGACGGCCCTCAAGCACCTCGTGAAGGCCAACGTCCTCGCCATGCGGGCCATTCTCGAAGTCCGGCCCGACGCGCTCTTCATCCAAAGCGAGTCCTCGGAATACTTCCACGCGTCCTCCCCCGCCGCCATTCCGCTCGCGGAGACGTACAACCAGCAGCGCTTCCTCAGCCTCGACCTGAACTACGGCCAGCGCGTGAACAGCGACATGTACGAGTTCCTCCTGGACAACGGCATGACCCGGGACGAGTACCACTTCTTCCTCGACAACCGCCTGAAGCGGCACTGCGTCATGGGGACGGACTACTACGTCACCAACGAGCACAGGGTCTTCGCCGACGGCCGCATCACCGCCTCGGGCGAGGTCTTCGGCTACGACGAGATCACCCGCCAGTACCACGAGCGCTACCAGATGCCGGTGATGCACACCGAGACCAACCTCAACGAAGGGCCGACCGGCCAGGAGGCGGTGGACTGGCTCTGGAAGGAATGGGCCAACGTGCTCCGGATCCGGAACATCGGCATCCCGATCGTGGGCTTCACGTGGTACTCGATCACCGACCAGGTGGACTGGGACACGGCCCTGCGCGAGGACAACGGGCACGTGAACCCGCTCGGGCTCTTCGACCTCGACCGGAACATCCGCAAGGTCGGCGAGTGCTACAAGCAGCTCATCCAGGATTGGTCGAGCGTGCTGCCCGCCATGAGCCACGCCCTGGTCCTGCCCCTCGACATGCCCGACGAGGACGAGGCCGGGACCAAGGACGAGCGCCTCCGCCGCCATGCCCTGCGGCACGTGCGCCGTCCGGGCGCGCGGCCCGGGCCGATCCGCTCGCCCGGCCCCCCCGGCGGCTGGTAGGTCACACCGCCGTCCAGCCTCCGTCCACCATCAGCGTCGTCCCGGTGATCATGCCGGCGCCGGGCGAGGCGAGGAAGGCCACGGCCCGCGCCACATCCTCCACCGTCGCGATCCTCCCCAGGGGAATGCGCGAGAGCACGCTGGCCTTGAAGGGTTCGTCCTCCAGCCAGACTGCCGCCCCCTCGGTCGCGGTGAAGGTCGGAGCCACACAAGTGATGCTGATGCCCAGCGGACCCCATTCGACGGACCAGCATTTGGTGAGGTGCGACAGCGCGGCCTTGGTCATGCAGTAGACGGACTCGTTCTCCAGAGCGACGGCGCCCGCCTGGCTCCCCATGTTGACGATCCGCCCGCCACCCCGCCGCGCCATGCCCCGCGCGACGGCCTGCGCGGTGAAGAAGGCGCCCTTGAGGTTCGCGTCCACCATGGCGTCGAAGTCCTCGGGCGCGACTTCCAGCGCCGGAGCGGGACGGCTGAAGCCCACGTTGTTCACGAGCACGTCGATGCGACCCCAGCGCGCCTCGACCTCGGCCACGGCAGCGCTTACCTGTCCCATGTCCGTGACGTCCATCCGTAGCGCCAGGACCTCGCCGCCCAGCGCCTCGATCTCCGCCGCGAGGTCCGCCCCCGACAGGGGGTCGCGCAGGCCCAGCGCCAACCTGGCGCCCCGCCTCGCGAACTCCAGCGCGCAGGCGCGCCCGATCCCGCGCCCGGCCCCGGTCACCAGCACCACCGCGCCGTCGAAATCCTTGTCCATCTTGTCCGTTCCCTTGGCCATTCCCGGCAGTTGCAAGCCTCTTCGCGGCGCTACGCAAGCCCTTTCCGGGCCCACTCGCCATCGAGAGCCCAAGCGGCGACGCTTCGCCTCCCGGAGGTCCAATCCGCGCGTCCGCGATGCCTGCCGGGCAAGCGACCTGCGGGCCGGCAGCATCCCGTTCGTGGCTCAGGCTCGGCAGCGGTAGATGGGGGATCGGGCGCTCAGAAGAGGACGACGAACAGGACGATCCAGATCCCGAGGCCCGCCAGCATCGCCAGGGCCAGCATCCGAGCCAAGGCGACATCGTTCTCTGGCTCGCGGCGTGGCAGGTGCAGCATCGTCGAAAACCTGTCGTCCTCACCATAACGTTCATCAGTGTCGAGGAGTTCGAGCTGCGAAGCCTTCCATTCCCTGCGCTCGGAGCCAGGCTGGCGCTCCTCCGCTCGTGCAACGACGCCCGCTGGCCGTTCACCCATGTCACAGTCACCCGCACACATCCTTCCACGGATAACTACCATGGATGAGGCCCTCCGACGAATCCTCATTCGGGAGGGCTGGAGGGTCTCGAAGATGAGCGGGTGCACCTTGCCCGTTGGAGGCTTCCGACGTCAGGACTGGGCTTCGGCGCGGAGCCTCACCGGCACGCCCTTGAAGGCCGGTGTCTTGGACAGAAGGTCGTGATAGCCGACCGGGATCAGAGGGTTGGCCTCTGGATAGTAGGCGGCGACGCAGGCGTCCGGCAAATCGTAGGGCACCACCTTGAGGCCACGCACGACCCGGTCGGTCCCGTCGGCGACGGCGCATTCGACCGTCACGATCTGCCCCTCGGACAGCCCGCGCCGGGCCATCTCCTCGGGGTTGATGAGGACGACGTCGCGCGGCCCCGACAGGCCCCGCAGACGGTCCGAGAAGCCGTAGATCGTCGTGTTGAACTGGTCGTTCGAACGCAGCGTGACCAGCGTCAGCTCCTCGCCCTCCGGTTCCTTGCCCAGCGCGCTCAGCACCTCGGGCGCGGTGAACTCGGCCTTTCCGCTCTCGGTCTTCCATCGTCGGTCGCGCGCGGCGTTGCCGCGGTAGAAGCCGCCGGGCGTAAAGAGCCGGCCGTTGAAGTCCCCGAACTCCTCCGGGTAGGTCGCTTCGATCAAGTCGCGGATCAGGCCGAAATCGCCTGTCCAGTCGTCCCACTTCACCTTCGGGTTCGGCGGCAGGGTCGCCTTGGCCGTGCCCGCGACGATGGCGACCTCGGATCTCAGGTGAGGCGAGGCCGGCTTGCGCTTGCCCAGGGAGCCGTGGATGTGGCTCAGCGAGTCCTCGATGGTCACCGCCTGCGGCCCCGTCGCCTGCCTGTCCTCCTCAGCCCGCACAAGGCAGGGCAGCAGCCAGGCCGCCTTGCCCGGCAGGAGGTGCGAGCGATTGAGCTTGGTCGCGATCTGCACGGTGAGGTCGAGGCCCCGCCAGGCCTCCTCGGCCCGGGCGTTGTCGGGGATCGCACGGGCGAAGTTGCCGCCCAGGGACACGAACCCCCGGACCGACCCGTCCAGCACGCCGTCCACGACCTCCACCGTCGTGCGGCCCTGTTCGCGGGGCGGCTCGAACCCGAACAGCTCTGCGAGCCTGTCAAGGGGCACCAGTTCCGGTTTCTCGCTGATCCCCACCGTGCGCTGCCCCTGCACGTTGGAGTGCCCACGGACCGGCGAGATGCCCGTGCCCTCCCGACCGATGTTACCGCGCAGCATCAGGAGGTTCACCAGCATGGCGATGTTGAGCGACCCATGGACATGCTGGGTCAGGCCCATGCCATAGATGCCGATCACATTTCTGGACCGGGCGTAGAGGTCGGCCACCACCTCCAGTTCGGCGCGCCTCAGGCCGGTCTCCCGCTCGATCTCCTCCCAGGACACGTCGCCCAGCCGGGTCGCGAGCGCATCGAAGCCGTGTGTGTGCTCGTCGATGAAGCCGCGATCCAGCACCCCGCCGCGCTGAGCCTCCAGTTCCAGCACCCGCTTGATGATCCCGGCCAGCGCCGCGATGTCCCCACCGGGCCTGACTTGGAGGTAAAGGTCCGAGATCGTCGTGGTGGGCCCCGTGGTCATCTGCACGGGGCTCTGAGGATTCGCGAACTCCACGAGGCCCCGTTCCCGGATCGGATTGAAGGTCACGATCTTGCAGCCCCGCTCCTTGCAGGCCTGAAGCGTGTGGAGGAAGCGCGGCGAGTTGGTGCCGGTGTTCTGCCCGAAGAAGAGGAGGAGGTCGCAGTGGTCGAAGTCCGACAGGATGCAGGTCCCGACGGACGACCCCGTCACCTTCTTGAGCCCCACGCTCGTGGTCTCGTGGCACATGTTGGAACTGTCGGGCAGGTTGTTGTGCCCGTAGAGCCGCGCGAAGAGAGCGAAGAGGTAGGCCGTTTCCAGGCTCCCCTTCCCCGACATGTAGAAGACCGTGCTCTTCGGATCGAGGGCCTTCAGCCCCGCCCCGATCCCCGCAAAGGCCTCGTCCCAGGTGGTCTCCACGTAGCGGTCGGTGTCGGGATCGTAGCGGAGCGGATGAGTGAGCCGCCCCGCCTCCTCCAACTCGTGGTCGGACCAGCCGCGCAGCTCCGCGACGGTGCGCGCCGCGAAGAGCTCCGGCCCGCAACGGTCGCGCGTCAAGTCCCAGATCGTGGCCTTTGCGCCGTTCTCGCAGAACTCGAACAGATGCGGCTGGGCGGGCTTGGTCCACGCGCAAGAGGTGCACATGTGGCCACCCGGCTTGTTCTGGCGCGCCAGCGTGCGGAGCGCGCCGGCGGTGGGCTTCTGGTCCGCGAGGATGCTGGCCATCCCCCTCACCGATCCCCAGCCGCCCGTTGGATGGTCGTAGAAGGCCGTGTCGTCGCGCTGGGAGAGTTCGTCGGGCTCACTCATCGGGGTTCTCCCTCGGGGTGCGACGCGAACCGATGTGGCCCGGCCTAACCCGGGGAACGCCGCGGGGCAGATGGAGTTCCGCCCCGGGCCCGCGAGGCTGGGAAGGCTCTGCCGGGCCCATCGGTCCGTCTGGCCGATGGCTCTGGCCAGGCAGCCAGGGGCCGGGCCCGCAGTTGCCGCTGTTGCTCCTGTTCCTGGCCCGGGGTTTCTACCCCACGACCGCATTGAGCCGCCCGAAGAGACCATGCTAGGCCGCGTCTCATGAACGTACCGTTCGACAGCAGCACCGAACCGGGCGAGGCCTCGGGCCCGAGCCGCCATCTGGTGGTCGGCATCGGCACGTCCGGCGGCGGGATCCGGGCCCTCAGGACGCTGCTCGCGGACCTTCCCGCCACGACCGGCATGGCCTTCGTCCTGATTCTGCACCTGGGGCCGGGCGAGGACGACATCCCGATCGAGGCGTTGCGATCGGTGAGCGCCCTGCCCGTTTCCCTGGCGGTGGATGGCGCGTCGGTCGCGCAAAACCACCTCCATGTCGCGCCGCCCGGGACCGTCATGAAGCTCCGGCGGGGTCGCTTCGTCGTCCGTCCCGCCCGCGGGAGTGTGGAGCGGCGAACTGCCGTCGATCGCTTCTTCCGCTCGCTTGCAGAGGACGTGGGACCCTGCGCGGTCGGGATCCTGCTCTCGAACTCGGGGACCGATGGCCCCCTCGGGCTCGCATCCATCGGTGCGTCGGGAGGCCTCACCATCGCGCAACTGTCTGAGACCCCCGACCAGGGTGAGGTGCCGGGCAGCGCGGCCGCAACCGGCGCCTGCGACCATGTCCTGCCTCCGGAGGAGATCGCACGCACCCTCCTGGGCTACGCCGCCCACCTTCATTATCTGCCGGAGGGAGCTGATGCCGCCGCGCGTCACCGCGCGATCTTCGCGGCGCTGCCGCAGGTGTCCGACGTCCTCAAGCGCGTCACCGGGAACGACTTCCGGCACTACAAGGCGACCACCCTGGTCCGCCGGATCGAGCGACGCATGCAGGTCCTGCAGGTCGCCGAAGCAACCGACTACCTCGACCGGCTCGACCGGGACGAGTCGGAGGCGCGCACGCTGTTCCGCGAGCTGCTGATCGGTGTCACGAGCTTCTTCCGCGACCCCGACGCCTTCGAAGCGCTCGCGGCCAGGGCCCTGGCCCCGCTCCTCGCCGGCCGCTCGGCCACCGACGAATTGCGCATCTGGATTCCCGGCTGCGCCACGGGTGAAGAGGCCTATTCTATCGCCATGCTGGTACGCGAGGCCGCCGACAGGCTGGAGCATGCACCCCGCATCCAGATCTTCGCTACCGACATCAACGAGCGCGCTCTCGCGACCGCGAGGCGAGGAAGCTATCCGCAGGGCATTGCGGCGCAGATCTCGGCGGAGCGGCTCGCGCGGTTCTTCGTCAAGAAGGGGCGCCGCTATCACGTCCTGCCCGAGTTGCGCGAGATGTGCCTCTTCACGCCGCACAACCTCGTCTCGGACCCGCCCTTCTCGCGGCTCGACCTCGTCTCCTGTCGCAACCTGCTGATCTACCTCAGCCCGCACCTCCAGAAGAAGCTGTTCCCGGTCTTCCATTACGCCCTCAAGCCGGGTGGATACCTCTTCCTCGGCTCCTCGGAGAGCTTCGCGGGCCATGGCGAGCTTTTCCGTCCCATCGACCCCAAGAGCCGCCTCGCGCAGCGCAAGGACGCGCGAGGCACGGCGCCGGGTGGCCTGCGCGACTTCGGGGGCCAGGGCCTTCCTGGCCTGCGCAGCCCCGACCAGATGGCCGAGCCGGACCTCGGTGCCATCGCGCAGCGCATCCTCCTGACCGAGTTCGCGCCGCGCTATGCGATCGTCTCGGACCAGGGGCAGGTCGTCCATCTGGCCGAAGGTGTGGACAAGTTCCTCCAGCCTCCGGTCGGCAACTTCGCCAACAGCGTCACCCGCATGGCCAGGCGCGGCCTTTCGGCCGGGCTCCGCTCGGCCTTCGCGGAGTCCGTCCGCCGCCGCCGCACGGTGGTGCATGAGTTTCCCGCGGTGCAGACTGCGGAGGGCCTGGCCCGCGTCCGCCTGACGGTCCAGCCCATGCCCGAGCTGGGCCATGGCGAGGGCCTCTACCTGCTGGTCTTCGAGGACCTGGGCAGCGCGACCCGGACCTCGGGCGACTCCGGTTCCGCCAGCCCCGATTCCGAGGCTGCCATCGAGAGCCTAGAGCGCGAGCTCACCCGGGCCCGCGAGGAGATCGAGCGCGCGGCGCAGGACCAGGAGGCCGCGAATGAGGAGCTGAAGTCCTCCAACGAAGAACTCCTCTCGATGAACGAGGAGCTCCAGTCCGCCAACGAGGAGCTGGAGGTCTCCAAGGAGGACGTGCAGGCCGCGAACCGCTCTCTCGAGCAGGCGAATGCCGATCTCGAGAACCTGCTGCGTTCGACGCTGATCGCGACCGTGTTCCTCGACCGCGCAGGGCTTATCCGCACCTTCACCCCGGCCGCGGCCGAGATCTACAATCTGCGCCCCGCGGACATCGGGCGTCCGCTGGAGGAGCTCCGGACCCGGCTGCGCGACCTTCCCGATGTGCCGTCCTTCGACCGGATCGCCAGGGAACCCGGGCCGCTGGAGCATGTCGCCTTGCACTTGGACGGCCGCTGGTTCCTCCGCCGCGTGCTGCCCTACCGGGGCAGCGACGGGGCCGCGGACGGCGTGCTCGTGACCTTCGTGGACATCACCACCCAGAAGCAGGCCGAGGAGGCTCTGCGCGCCGCGCTGGAGTTCAACCGCCGGCTCCTCGACAGCTCCAGCGACGGAATCAAGGTGCTATCCTTGGACGGCCGCCTTGAGGCCATGAGCACGGGCGGCCTGCGCGCCAGGGAAGTCGAGGACTTCGGGACGCTGCGCGGCACCTCCTGGCTCGGGTTCTGGACCGGCGAAGCCCGCGAGGCAGCGGCGGCGGCCTTGGAGCAGGCGCGCCGAGGCGGCACCGGACGCTTCCAGGGCGCCTCGCCGACCGTGAAGGGCAGGGCCAGGTTCTGGGACGTGGTGGTCACCCCTATCCTGGACGGCGAGGGCCGACCGGAGAAGCTTCTGGAGATCTCGCGAGACATCACGGATCAGCGCCGCGCCGAGGAGAGCCTCCGCGACGCTGCCGCAGTGGTGGAGAACATGGACGAGGGCTTCCTCGTCATGGATGCCGGATTCGGGGTCAAGCAGATCAACGCCGAGGGACTGCGGATCGACGGCCGCCCGGCTGACCAGATCCTCGGGCGTCCACTTCTCGAGGTCTGGCCCCGCGTGGAGGACATGCCGACCTGGCCGCTGTTCCAGGGCGCCATGGCCGAGCGCCGACCGGCCGAGCTGGTCTACCGCCACGTTTCGGGCGAGCGGGACCTCTGGCTCGAGGTGCGCGCCTACCCCGTGGGCCAGGATCTCGCCATCTTCTACAGGGACGTCACCGACCGCGAGTCCGCGCGCGAGGCCCAGCGGACAAGCGAGGAGCGTCTCCGCGAAACGTCACGGCGGCTCGACGCAGTGCTCAACAACACGACCATGGCGGTCTTCGTCATGGACGAGCATCAGCACTGCACCTATGCCAACGCAGCAGCCGAGCAGTTGACCGGTTATTCCTTGGCCGAGATGCAGGGCCGGCCACTCCACGATGTCGTCCACCATACGCGCCCGGACGGGCGCCCCTACCCGCTGGACGAGTGCCCGATCGATCGCGCCTTTCCCGAGAACGCGCAGACCCAGGGCGAGGAGGTCTTCGTCCACAAGGACGGGCATTTCTACCCAGTCGCCTTCACGGCCTCGCCCATTCGGGACGACTCCTCCAGAACCGTGGGCACCATCATCGAGGCCCGCGACATTGCCCATGAGCGAGCCGCCCGCGCCGCCCTGGCAGAGTCCGAGGCGAAGTTCCGCACCATCGCCAACGCCATGCCGCAGATGGTCTGGTCGACGAGGCCCGACGGCTATCACGACTTCTACAACGACCGCTGGTACGAGTTCACGGGCGTGCCCTACGGATCCACGGATGGCGAAGGCTGGAACGACATGTTCCACCCCGAGGACCAGGAGCGCGCACGGGGGCGTTGGGAGAATTCCCTGGCCACCGGCGAGCCGTACGAGATCGAGTACCGCCTGCGACACCGCAGCGGCGCCTGGCGCTGGGTCCTGGGCCGCGCCCTGCCGGTTCTGGACGAGGCCGGGCACATCCTCCGCTGGATGGGCACCTGCACCGATATCGAGGACCAGAAGCGCATCGAGGCCGAGCTCGCCGAAGCCTTGGCAATCAAGGATGTGCTGCTCCACGAGGTGAACCACCGCGTGAAGAACAGCCTTCAGCTCGTGACCTCTCTCCTGATGCTGCAGGCAGGCCAAGCCAAGGACGCCACGCTCCGGCAAGCCCTCATGGAGGCACGCGGACGGCTTTCGGTGGTCGCGAGCATGCACCAGCGGCTCTATTCCACCAGCCAGCACGACCGCGTGGACTTTGGCGAGTACCTCCGCGAGATGGCGACCGAGACGCTGCGTGCGCTCGACGCGGAGGGACGCATAACCCTGCAGGCCGAGCTCGCCCCCGATCTGGTGCTGGCCCTCACCCAGGCGGTGCCGCTCGCCCTGGCCATCAGCGAGCTCGTCACCAACGCAGTCAAGTACGCCTTCATCGGCCGCGACAGAGGGTGCCTAAAGGTCGCACTTCACCGGACTCCGGGCGGCGCACGGATCGAAGTAGCCGACGACGGCGTTGGACTTCCAGAGGGGTTCGATCCCATGAAGTCCGGCAGCCTTGGCATGAAGATCGTCACGTCGCTCGTGCGCCAGGTGCGCGCACGGCTCACGATCGAGCGGAGCTATCCGGGCTGTCGCTTTGTGGTGGACCTGCCCCTGGTGCAGGAAGGGTGACGACGTGCCGATGCAAGCTTTTAGGACCGATCCAAGGAGCGACGCCTTGCGCGTTCTGATCGTCGAGGACGAGGCCCTTGTCGCCTTGGAGATCGAGGGGATGCTGGCGCTGGCCGGTCACGAGGCCGTGGCCCAGGCCGACGACCTGCCTTCGGCGGTCGCCGCCGCGGAAGCCGAGAGGCCCGACCTCGCCCTGGTGGACATCCAGCTCGCCCAGGGGACAAGCGGGCTCGACGTGGCGGCGGCGCTCAAGGAGCGGGGCGTGCCCGTGCTTTTCGCCACCGGCAACTGCCCGACGGAGCTGGGTCGCGGCCTCGCGCTGGGCTGCCTTCACAAGCCGATCTCGGACCGGGCCCTAGCGGCGGCCGTCGAGGCCGCAGGCGCGGTGCTGCGTGGTGAGCCTGTCCCGGAGCACGCGCCTTCGGCACTTCACTTCTTCTGAGCCGGAGGCCAGAGGTAGCCCCCCCTTTCAGGCTTCGGTGAAAAACCCTGCAAAGGCGTCAGCGACCTCGTCCGGGCACTCCTCCGCCAAGTAGTGCCCGCCCGGCAGGGGCCAGCCCCGCACGTCCTCGGCCCTCTCCTGCCAAAGAGCCAGCGGGTTGAAGCACCTCCCGACCACTCTGCCCGCCCCCCAGAGCGCCAGGATAGGCTGCGCCACCTTGCGGCCGCCATCCTCGTCGTCGTGGCGCAGGTCGATGCTTGCGGCGGCTCGGTAGTCCTCACAGGAGGCTTCGATGGCCCCGGGGTCGCGGAAGGCTGCGAGGTAACTTTCCAGCGCCCGGGGATCGAAGAGGTCGAGGCCACGCTCCCCGCACTTAGCCCGCCAGAAGCCGTCGGGATCGGCACCGATCATCCGCTCCGGCAGGGGCGCAGGCTGGATCAGGAAGAACCAGTGCCAGTAGGCCCGCGCAAACGCGTCGGTGGTATCGCGGTACATCTCGCGCGTGGGCGCGATGTCGAGCACGGCGAGCCGGCTCACTCTCTCCGGGCTGTCGAGCGCCATGCGATGCGCCACCCGCGCGCCCCGGTCGTGCGACCCCAACATCCAGCGCTCGTGACCCAGGGCTCGCATCGCCGCCGCCAGGCTCTCTGCCATGGCGCGCTTGCTGTGTCCGGCATGGTCCGGCGTCACCGGCGGTCGGTAGCTCGCGCCATACCCTGGCAGGTCCGCGCAAAGGAGGGTGAAGCGGTCCCGGAGGCGTTCCGCCACGCGATGCCAGAGCACATGCGTCTGGGGGTAGCCGTGGAGCAGCAGGAGCGCTGGGCCGTTCCCGCCCACGCGCATCCTGATCGTTCCATGCAGCGTGGGTACGTCCAGGAGCCGAAAGCCGGGGAACATGTCGTCGGAAGGCTCGATCTCGGTCATCGGGGTTTCTCAGTCTCCTTCGACGAAGACCTCCTCCCGCTTCCGTCGCACGCGGGGCAGCAGCATGACGACCAGCACCGCGGCGGTCAGCAGCAGGAGCCCGGCGCTGATCGGCCGCGTGAGGAAGACCGAAGGGTCGCCGCGCCCCAGGATCATGGCCCGCCGGAGGTTCTCCTCCAGGAGCGGCCCCAGGACGAAGCCCAGGAGCAGCGGCGCGGGCTCACAGCGGAGCTTCAGGAAGAGGTAGCCCAGGAGCCCGAAGAACGCGACCGCGAAGAGGTCGAAGGCGTTGCCCTTGACCGAGTAGACCCCGATCGAGCTGAAGGCGATGATGATCGGGAACAGCACGTGGTAGGGCACCTTGAGGAGCCTGACCCAGATGCCGATGAGCGGCAGGTTCAGGACGATCAGCATCAGGTTGCCGATCCACATGGAGGCAATGATCCCCCAGAACAGGTCGGGCTGCTCGGTGGCGACGTTGGGTCCCGGCACGATCCCCTGGATGATCATGGCGCCCACCATGAGGGCCATCACCGGGTTCGCCGGGATGCCGAGCGTCAGGAGGGGGATGAAGGAGGTCTGCGCGCCCGCGTTGTTGGCGGACTCGGGTCCAGCCACCCCGGCGATCGCGCCCGTCCCGAACTCCTCGGGATTGCGCGAAAGGCGCTTCTCGATGGTGTAGGACCCGAAGGCCGCGAGCACCGCGCCGCCCCCTGGAAGCACGCCCAATGCCGATCCCAGCGCCGTGCCGCGCAGCATCGGACCCACCATCTTCCGCAGGTCCGCGCGCGAGGGCCAGAGCCCGCCCAGCGACTGCCCGAGGATGGTGCGGTCCCCCTCCCCTCCTTCCAGGTTGCGCAGGATCTCGGCGATCCCGAAGATGCCCACCGCGAGGCCCACGAAGCTCAGCCCGTCGGCGAGCTCGGGGCGGCCCAGCGTGAAGCGCGGGTCGCCCGTGTAGATGTCGGTCCCCACGAGGCCGAGGAGCAGGCCAAGGACCACCATGGCCAGCGCCTTGAGGAAGGAGCCATGCGCCAGCGCGACCGCCGAGACGAGCCCCAGCACCATGAGCGAGAAGTACTCCGCCGAGCCGAACTTGAGCGCCACGGCGGTCAAGGGCGGCGCGAAGATCGCGACCAGCACCGTCGCCACCGTCCCCGCGAAGAAGGAGCCGAGCGCCGCCACCGCGAGCGCCGTGCCTGCCTTGCCCCGCCGCGCCATCTGGTAGCCGTCGAGCGCCGTTACCGCCGAAGAGCTCTCGCCGGGCATGTTGATGAGGATCGCGGTGGTGGAGCCTCCGTACTGGGCCCCGTAATAGATGCCCGCAAGCATAATGAGCGAAGAGACCGGTTCCAGCTCGAAGGTGATGGGGAGGAGCATGGCGATGGTCGCCGTGGCCCCGATCCCCGGCAGGACGCCGATCAGCGTGCCCAGGATGACGCCGATCAGGCAGAAGAGCAGGTTCCACGGCGTGGCGGCGGTCGCGAAGCCAAGGCTCAGGTTCGACAGTAGATCCACGGGGCGCCCCTCAGAACGGGAGCCAGGGGCCGAAGCGCCGGAACGGCAGGCCCAGGCCGACGGAGAAGATCAGGGTGGAGAAGACGGTGACCGCAACGGCCAATAGCAGCGCCGCCCCTGGCCGCATCCGCGGCGAGGCGAAGGCCGCCAGCAGCGTCGCCAGGAAGATAGCCGGCACGAAGCCTAGCCCCCGTACCGTCAGCCCGAATAGGATGGGGGCGGGCAGGAGGAAGAGCATCCCCCGCCAGGCGAGCCGCCCGACAGCCTCGGGCGCGGAGCGCAGGGAGCCGAGCAGGATTAGGGCCCCCAGCAGGAGAAGCACTGACGCCAGGACCAGCGGCGCATAGCCCGGTCCCATCCGCAGCGCCGAACCGATCTCGAGCCGAAGGAGCGAAGACAGGCCGAAGAAGAGCCCGAAGGCCATGAACACCGCGCCCGCGACAGCGTCGGTCGGATCGAAGGTCTTTCGCATCGGATGGCATCCCCAGAGGTTCGGTACGGGCGGGTCCTGGGGTTCTTCCAGGACCCGTCGCTCCTCAGTCGGCGTAGACGCCGGCCTCCTCGATCACCGGGCGCCAGCGCTCGATCTCCTCCGAGAGCCGGGCCTGGAGCGCCGCCGGCGTCGCGTCCTCGGCGGGCGAGGGCGCGGTGCCGAGCTCGCCGAGCTGCTCTGTCACGCCGGGATCGGCCAGCGCGGCCTGCAGGGCCGTCGAGAGGCGGTCGACGGCCTCCTGGGGCGTGCCCGCAGGGGCGTAAATGCCGTGCCAGACCGTGACCTCCACCCCCGGCAGGCCGCCCTCGGCCACGGTGGGGAGGTCGGGCAGGATGTCGAGGCGTTCGGGTGTGGTCACGGCATAGGCCTTGATGGTGCCGCCCTTGATCTGCTCGGTCGTGTTGGTCGTCTGGTCACACATCAGGTCGATCTGCCCGCCCACGAGCTCGGTCATCGCGGGTCCGGTGCCGCGGTAGGGCACGGTCACGATGGGGGCGTCCACTGCCTGCATGAACAGCATCCCGCAGAGATGCGAAGCCGCGCCGATGCCCGCGTTGGCCATGGTGATCGTGTCGGCGTTGTCCTTCACGTACTGGACGAAGGACGCCATGTCCGTGGGCTCGAAGTCCGCTCGCGCGACGAGCGTCATCGGCACCTCGGTCACGAGTCCCACCGGCGCGAAGTCCGTTACCGGGTCGAAGGCCAGCTCGCGGTAGAGCGTGGGGGCCGTCGCCATGCCGATGTGATGGAGCAGGATGGTGTAGCCGTCGGGCTCGGCGTCGGCGACCTGCTGGGCGCCCAACGTGCCGCCTGCGCCTCCGACGTTCTCCACGATGATCTGCTGGCCCAGTTCCTCGGACATCCGCTCGGCCACCAAGCGCCCCACGGTATCGGTCGGTCCCCCGGCCGCGAACGGCACGACCATGGTGATCTGGCGGTCGGGATAGTCCTGGGCAAGCGCCGTAGAGGCAAGGAGCATCGTCCCGCCGGCCAAGCCGGCGATCCGGGTCAGGGTCAACATAGCAGTCCTCCCAAGTTTCTCAGTTCGGGCGGCGGGCCTCCTCCTCCGGGACCGCGCCGCCGGGTTGGGCCGAAGCCGGCGAAGTCCTCGGCAACATAGGTCGGTTGAGCGCCGTCACCAGGGAGCTGAGCGGAGTCTGCGAGCCGATGGGGCAATGCCCGCCTGAAGGCGGCGGGAGCCTAGGATCGGGCGTCGCGAAGGCCGGAGCCCGCCGGGGGGCCAACCAAGACGATCTAAGCTGTCCTGACTTGCTCGCCGCCTGACGGTGGACCAGTTCCGCTCGGCGCAATGGTCTCCGTGCTACCGACTTCGAGCGCGCATAAATCCTTTCCTATGGGTCCACGGTCGACGCGCCCTACCCGTGAACCGATCGGCTTCAGGGCCGGAGCCGCAACGAGCTGGAATCGATGCACTACGCGGCTGCGGGTTTTGCGGTCGGCCAGATCCGAAGCCTTGCCGGCCCTCGTGGCCCAGGGCTCGCTTACCGACCTCGCTGGGCGCGCCTGAACTGGGCATCGAGGGCGTCTTCGCCCGTTTTTTCCAGGTCGAAGATGAACCCGCTCGGCGTTGGGGAGGACTTCTCCTGCTGGCCGGTTGTCCTGCCCACGCCCGTCAAGGCCCGCTGCGGATGCAGAGCCGCGCCCTCCGGGATCGCCAGCGCCGGGGCGCCCTGATCCGTCTGATCCAGCCTGAAGAAGGACATGCTTTCCTCCAGAGCCTCGGCTTGGTTCGCAAGATCCTGGGCGGTGGAGGCGACTTGCTCGGAGGCGGCTGTATTCTCCTGCGTCACATGGTTGAGCTGATCGATCGCCTGGGTGACCTGCGCCGCCCCTGTGGCGAGTTCCTGGTTGGCGTTGGAGATGCGTCCCACCAGCTCCGCCGTGCGCTCCATGTCCGAGACGAGTTGCAGGAGCTTGGGGCGCGCCGCCGCGGTGCCGTCCAGCGTTTCGACCGAAAGCTGGGACACCTCTCGCGCGGCCACTTGGCTTCGCTCGGCGAGCTTGCGGACCTCCGAGGCCACGACGGCGAAGCCCCGGCCATGGTCCCCAGCCCGGGCGGCCTCCACGGCGGCATTGAGGGCCAGGAGATCGGTCTGACGCGCGATCTCCTCCATAACGAGGATCTTCCCGGCGATGCCCTGCATGGTCGCCAGGGATGCTCCAGCCAACGAGCCCACTTCGCGCGCGGTCTGGAGGGACTGCGTGGCCATCGCCTCGGTCTCCTGGGCGCTTTCGGCAGTCTGCCGGATGTTCGCAGCCATCTGCTCCACCGCGGCCGAGGCCTCCTCGGTGGCGGCCGCCTGCTCGGTCGCACCCTGGCTCAGTTGCGCTGCAGTTGCGGCCATTTCGGAGGAGGCCGCAGCCACTTGGCGAGCGCTCGACGTCGCGTCGCCTGCCACGCGTCGCAAGTGCCCGACCATCGCGTTCTGACCCTTGAGCAGATCCGCGACCTCGTCATCGCCACGGACCTCGGCCGTCTGCGTCAGGTCGCCCGAACCGATCCGGGCCACCATTGCGAGGGCTTCCCCCAAGCCTCGGGACAGGAGGCGAATGTACCAGGCCGCCCCCAGGGTCCCGAGCACGGCCGCCAGCACGGTCAGCGCCAGCAACGTGCGACGGGTTCGACTGGCGGCGTCCTCGGCCCTCGCCAACTCAGCCGACATGATGTCGATCTCGGCCCGCACCATGCCGTCCAGGAGCGCCCTGACGTCTTCCAGCTTCTGACGTCCATCGGTGGCCAGAAGCTGCAGGGCGCTGCCCACCTGATGCTCCCTGGCGAGCTGCATGGCCTGTTCGTTGACGGCCATAAGCTCCGCCCCGAGCTCGTCGTACTGCGCGATCTGCTGGCCCAACGCCTCGCCGATAAGCGGGTCGAGCTGCCGCCGGATGTCGGCGCCGGCTTGGCGTACCTCGGCGATGCGTTGCGTAACTTCCTGCGTTTCCGTCACGTTCTGCGCAAAGAGGAACGACCGGATGAGTAATTGGACGTCCAGGCGATTGATGGTGAGCGCCTGAAGCAGACGAACGCTTTCGGCGTTCACATGGTCGATCTCCTCCGACGTGCTGGTCAGCAGGGCAACCGTCCGGACCGCCTGGAGCGAGCCCGCTGTGGACAGAAGTACGAGCACGAGGAAGGTGGCGGCAAGCTTGAGCTTGAGGGTCAGACGCAACACGATGGTCCCTGCTATGGATACAGCCTGCAGCTGAGTTGGCTGCAGTCCCTACATCCTTCGGAAACCATGAAAATCTGGTTAATAGGATCAAGAAAGGTTCGGGCTGGCGAGGCTGAGGTACGGTCCCTGTGACCCGGGTGTGCCTTCTCGCGCCCCCCGGGCCACCATGCTCGCCGAAGTTCAGGTAGGTATTCGCTCGCCCGTCAGGCTTGGCGTCACCGACGATTCGGCTCGTCCAAGTCGCGCTTCAAGAGGTGATCGGAGAGCGACCACGGTTGCGTTGCAGGGTCTTCTCGACCCGAGCTTCTGGTCCCGCTCAGCCATCCTGTTCCCCGGTCCTGACAGAGAGATCCTGCAAAGACATTGTGAGGGTCCAGTCGGCTCGGGCCGCAAATCTTGGTTGGCCGCCGTCCTGAGACCCGGAAACTCTAGCGCAGGACCCGAGGACCACCACAGTCTCCACCCGAAACGCCACCACCTCCGGGGACACTACAAAGATGAGCTTCCCTCAGATCCCTTCGAGAATTCTGGTCATTGATGCCGGAGTCCATTCTCCTCGGAACTGATTCCATGAGGCGCTTCGCTCCAATCGTCTGCTTCCTGCCTGTCAGTTGCCGATCAGGTCGGCCGTCAGGAGCGTGGCCATGGCCGGAAGCGTGATGTCCGTTGCGATGATGTCGACCCGCTCCCTGGTGTAGTGCCGCTCAACATCGAGAAGGTTGACCGTCGCGACCAACACTCCGGCGCGCAGGACCGGCAGGTTGACCACCGAGCCGCAGCCCAGCGAGCCGATCAGCTCGTGGTCCCCGAATACCTTCGCGATGTCGGCAAGGGTGTTAGCCACGAACATTTCGTGCCGGCCGTGGACCACCTCGAACCAGGCGTTCATCTCGACGGGCTTCGTGCCCGTGGCGGGATAGCTTATCGGGTCGCTTGTATAGGCGCGGCGGGCAAGGCCGGCCGCCATGTCCACCGTCATCACGGTGAAGAGCTTGGCGCCCACGACGGCGTCCGCCAGGCGGTGAAGTGCGCCATAGGCAGCCTCGGGTGAACCAGCGGCGGCAAGGTCGAGGTCGAAGGCCCTGCGGGCCTGGGCGAAGTCGGTCATCTGGTGTCCTCGGGTCCAGGGAGGGCGCCGCCGCTCGCGGCGTAGAGCTCACGAGAGTAGGGATCGACGAAGGTGCCGTCGTGGAGCGCCTTGGCGGGCGCGATCTCGACCACCCGGCCGCGGTTCATGATGGCCATGCGGTCGCACATGAAGCTCACGACAGGCAGGTTGTGCGTCACAAGCAGATACGTCAGCCCGTGCTCGGCCCGGAGACGCTTGAGGAGATTCAAGATCTCGGCCTGCACGCTCACGTCGAGAGCGCTCGTAGGCTCGTCGAGGAGCAGGACACGTGGCTCTAGGATCAGCGCGCGCGCGATGGCTACCCGCTGGCGCTGCCCGCCCGACAACTGGTGCGGGTAGCGGAAGCGGAAGCGGCGGTCGAGTCCCACGTCCCGCAGCACCGTCTCCACCCGCCCATCGCGGTCGCCGATCCCATGGATCGCCAGCGCTTCGGTCAGGATGGAGTCCACGGTCTTGCGTGGGTGGAGCGACCCATAGGGGTCCTGGAAGACCATCTGCACCGTCCGGGCCAGAGTCCGGTCGGGTCTCCGGCTCGCCTGCGCGCCGAGGATGCCGATGGAGCCGGTCCACTCCGGGGCAAGCCCCGTGATGGCCTTCAGCACCGTGGACTTGCCCGACCCGCTCTCGCCCACCAAGGCGAAGCTCTCGCCCTCGGCCACCTCGAGGCTGACGCCGTGGACGACAGGCGTACCGTTGTAGGCTATCCCTACATCGCACAGCGAGATCGCGCTCATGTCCCCTCCCACACTCGCCGGTCGAGGGTCGGGAGCTCGGCTCGCGTCTCGCGCATCCGGGGTACGGCGGCGAGCAGGCCTCGGGTGTAGGGGTGCCGCGCCTCATGGAGCAGGCGGGCTTCGCAGGTCTCGACCACGCGGCCGGAGTTCATCACTAGGATGCGGTCGCAATAGCGCGCCACGAGGTCGAGGTCGTGGCTGATGAGGATCAGGCCCATGCCCTGCCCCTTCACCAGGTCGTCGATGAGACCGAGCACCTGCGCCTGCACGCTCACGTCGAGCGCGCTGGTCGGCTCGTCCGCAATGAGGAGGCTCGGACGAGGAATCAACATCATGGCGATCATCACGCGCTGGCCCATCCCGCCCGAGACCTCGTGCGGATAAAGGCCCGCCACCCGTTCGGGGTCGTGGATGCGCACGGCCCGGAGCATCTCGATCACGCGGCTCCTCGTCGCGGCGCGGCCCAGAGGCGCGTGGACGCGCTGGGCCTCGGCGATCTGGCGGCCCACGGTCATCACCGGATTGAGCGAGTAGCGAGGATCCTGCATGACCATGGATATCCCTGCCCCGCGCAGCTTTCGCATCCGTCGCTCGGGAAGAGTGGTCAGGTCCTCCCCCTCGAAGGCGAGGCGCGCGGCCTCGACCCGGCCCGGCGGTCGGATCAGCCGAAGGATGGCACGTCCGGTCATCGACTTGCCCGAGCCGCTTTCGCCCACGATCCCCAGCCGCTCGCGGCCGAGGTCGAAGGACACGCCGTCCACGACGTTCGCCCGCCCGCCGTCCCGCATCGGGAAGCTGACCCGCAGGTCGCGGACCGAGAGCAGCGGCGAGTTCATGACTTCCTTGCGCTCTTGGGATCGAGCGCGTCCCTCAGTCCGTCGCCCAGGAAGCAGAAGCCGAGGCTCACGAGGACGATGGCGAAGCCCGGCATGGTGGCGACCCACCACTGGTCGAGGATGAAGGTCCGCCCGCGCGAGATCATGGCACCCCATTCGGGCAGCGGCGGCTGAGCGCCAAGCCCCAGGAAGCCCAGTCCCGCCGCTGTCAGGATGATCCCCGCCATGTCGAGCGTCACTCGGATGATCGTGGACGAGGCGCAGAGCGGCAGGATATGACGCGTGATGATCCGCGAATGAGAGGCGCCGAGGAGCCGCGTCGCCGCCACGAACTCGGAGTTGCGCCAGCTTAGCGTCTCGGCCCGCGCGATGCGGGCGTAAGCCGGCCAGGTTGTGATCGCGATGGCGATCACGGCGTTGCGGATGCCGGGCCCCAGCGCCGCCGCGAAGGCGAGTGCCAGCACGAGCTTCGGCATCGAGAGGAAGATGTCGGTGATCCCCATCAAGATCCGGTCGGTCCAGCCGCCGAAGTAGCCCGACACCGCCCCAAGGATCATGCCCAGCGGCGCCGAGATGACGGCGACGAGAACGACGATCAGAAGGGTGATCCGCGCGCCGAACACGACCCGGCTGAAGATGTCGCGGCCAAGCTCGTCCGTGCCCATCCAGTGCGCGGCCGAGGGCGGCAGGAGGCGGCTCGACAGGTTCTGTCCCAGCGGGCTTTCCGGCGCGATCAGCGGCGCGAAGGTGGCCGTCAGGATCAGGAGAAGGACTATGGCCCCACCCACGACCGCAAGGGGGTTCCGCAGCAGGAGACCGGCGGCCGCGTAGGCCCGCCCGACGCTCGCCTGCCACCGCGAGTCCGGGCTCTCGGTCAGGAGCCACTCGCGCGCGGTCATGCCCGGCTCCGCGGGTCGAGGACGCGGTAGAGCACGTCCGACACCTTGTTGATGACGATGAACACCGCCCCGATGACGAGGGTCGCGCCCAGCACCGCGTTCATGTCGGCGTTGAACAGCGCCGTGGTGAGATAGTTGCCGATCCCCGGCCAGGAGAAGACCGTCTCGATCATCACGGACCCTTCCAGGAGTCCCGCGTAGCTCAGCCCGATGACGGTGATGAGCGGCACCCGGATCGGTGCGAAGGCATGAACCCAGATGACCCGGCGCTCGGACAGGCCCTTGACCCGCGCCGTGGTGACGAACTCCTGGCCCAGTTGGTCCAGCATGAAGCTGCGCGTCATCCGCGCGATGTAGGCCAGCGAGAAGAAGCCAAGGATCGTGGCCGGCAGGATGATGTGCGACAGGGCATTGAAGAAGACGTCGGGCTCGCCCCCGATCAGGCTGTCCACGAGGAGCAGTCCTGTCACCGGCTCCACCAGCCCGTCATAGAAGACGTCGACGCGTCCCGGCCCCCCGACCCAGCCCAGGCCCGCGTAGAAGGCCGCGAGGCCCACGAGCCCGAGCCAGAAGGCCGGCACCGAATAGCCGAGGAGGGCCAGCACACGGATCGCCTGGTCCGTCCAGCTTCCCTGACTGGCGGCGGCCAGCACCCCCATCGGCACTCCCAGAAGGACGCCGATCACGATGCCCATCGTCGCCATCTCGAGCGTCGCGGGAAAGACCCGCGCCAGATCCTCGGAGACCGGGTTGTTGGTCGACACCGACATCCCGAGGTCGCCCTGCAGCACGTCGCCGACATATGCCCCGAACTGCGCGATGAGCGGCCGGTCGAGCCCCAGTGCAACCCGGGCGGCCTCGTACTGCTCGGGCGTAGCGCGGTCGCCCACGACCGAAAGCACCGGGTCGATGGGGATCACCCGGCCGATGAAGAAGGTGATGGCCAGGAGGCCCAGGAAGGTCAGGGCTGTCACCACCAGGAACCCCCCGAGCGACTGGACGAGGCGCAAGGAGCGCCGGGGTCGCGTCACGGGGCGGGGGATCGCGGTCACGGGAGGGGACGGCCTCTTGCCTGGTGAAGACCGCCCGGCAGCCGGACAGCCCAGATTGCACTTGGCAGTTACAGAAAGTTTTGCTTCTATCAAACAAATTTTTATCAGGAGCCCTCGTCTGGTGAACCTGCCCAACCCGGACCTGGGGGCGAGGAACGCCCTTGGCACCGGCCCCACGCTCGGTCCCCTGCTCCGCAAGCGGCGGCGGCTCCTCGGCCTTACGCTGCGGCAGCTCTGCGCCCGGGCAGGGCTGTCGGTCGGCTACCTGAGCCAGGTCGAGAATGACAAGGCGGTGCCGACCCTGGGAACACTGGCCCAGATCGCCGCGGCGCTGGATGTCGGCCTTGACTACTTCGTGGCCCAGCCCGAACCCGCCGACGCGCTGTCGCGGGCCGAGGGTAGGCCACGCTTCTCGCTCCCCGGCTCCCCCGTGGCCTACGAGGCGCTGGGCTCGGACTACCCCGGCTCGGAGCTGTCCTCCTACATCCTCCACGTCCCGCCGGGCTATGTCTCCGAGACGGTCACTCACGACGGCGAGGAGATCGTCGTCGTCTTGGAAGGCGAGATCGAGCAGACGCTGGGCGGCGAGGTCATCACGCTGCGTTCGGGGGACAGCCTGCATTACAGCGGCGTGGTTGCCCACGCCTACGCTAACCGAAGCGACGGCCCCGCCCGGCTGATCTGGACCGGGACGCTCAGCGTCCTGCACCGGCGCGGGGACCCCCGCCTGCCACCCTACCCCGTGTCCGGGAACCCTGGCACCGGCGTCAACAAGAACCGAACCCACAGGAGAGTGAGAACATGACCATCCTACGGACCACCCTTTGGGCGAGCGCGCTGGTCCTGCCGTTCGCCGGGCCGGCCGCCTGGGCCGAGACGCCCGACGATCTGCTCGTCGTCGCACAGAACATCGACGACATCGTCGCCATCGACCCCGCGCAGGCCTACGAGTTCACCAGCGGCGAGCTCGTGACCAACATCTACGACCGGCTCGTGCAGTACGATGCCGAGGATCCCACGGTGCTCGCCCCTGGCCTCGCCACCGAGTGGACAGCAGACGAGGCCGCCAAGACCATCACCTTCACCTTGCGCGATCGAGTGACCTTCCACTCGGGCAACCCCGTCCGGGCCGAGGATGTCGTGGGATCCTTCGCCCGGGTCATCAAGCTCAACCTGACGCCCGCCTTCATCCTCACGCAGCTCGGCTGGACGCCCGAGAACGTGGAGCAGATGGTCACCGCTGAGGGCAACGCCGTCAACGTGCGCTACGAGGGCGACTTCTCGCCGGCCTTCGTGCTGAACGTCCTCGCCTCGCGGCCCGCCTCGGTCGTCGACATGGTCACCGTCATGGAGAACGAGGTCGACGGCGACATGGGGAACGCCTGGCTCAACGCCAACAGCGCCGGCTCGGGGCCCTTCTCGCTCCAGACCTTCCGTGCGGCCGAGCTCGTGCGGCTCCAAGCCAACCCCGATTACTTCAAGGGCGCGCCCGAGGTGGACGGCGTGATCCTCCAGCACGTGGCCGAGTCCGCCACCCAGCAGCTCCTCCTCGAGCAGGGCGACGTGGACATGGCCAAGAACCTGACGCCGGACCAGATCGCCACGCTCGACCCGCAGGCCATCACGGTCGAGACCTTCCCGCAGGCCGCCATCCATTTCCTGTCCTTCAACCAGAAGGTCGAGGCGCTGACGAACCCCGCCGTCTGGGAGGCCGCGCGCTACCTCGTGGATTATGAGGGAATGACGAACAGCCTCCTGGCCGGGCAGATGGAGATTCACCAGGCTTTCTGGCCCAAGGGCTTCCCGGGTTCGCTGGACGAGGCGCCCTACGGTTACGACCCCGAGCGCGCCAAGCAGATCCTGGCCGATGCCGGGGTCGAGTTGCCCGTTGAGGTCACGCTCGACGTCATCAACTCCACCCCCTTCACCGACATGGCGCAGTCGCTCCAGGCCAGCTTCGCCGAGGCGGGTATCAACTTTGAGATCATTCCCGGGACCGGCTCGCAGGTCATCACGAAGTACCGCGACCGAAGCCACGAGGCGATGCTGCTCTACTGGGGTCCGGACTTCATGGACCCGCATTCGAACGCCAAAGCCTTCGCCTACAACGAGGACAACTCGGACGAGGCCTACCAGGCTACGACCACTTGGCGGAACGCCTGGGCCGTGCCCGAGGAACTGAACCAGGAGACGATGGCGGCGCTGAGCGAGTCCGACCCTGCCGCGCGCGAGGCGATGTACCGGGATCTGCAGGCCAAGGTGCAGGCGGAGTCGCCCATCGTGGTGGTGTTCCAGGCCGCCTACCAGGTCGCCATGGCTGCGGGGGTGACCGGCTATGTGAACGGCGCGACCTCGGACTTCGTCTACTACCGGCTTGTCGACAAGCAGTGACGCCCCGACCGGGCCGCCGGACCGTCCGGCGGCCTACTTCTCCCGAACCCGGAGCTGCCCCATGACGGTCCATTCCGACCGACTTGCCCGCCTGCGCGCGCGCATGGCCGAGACCGGCACCGACCTAGTCGCCCTCGGCCCCACAAGCCACATGCGCTGGCTCGCCGGCCTCGACCCCCACGGCGACGAGCGCCCCGTGATGCTCCTCGTGAGCCCCGGCTTCGCGGGCGTTTTGATGCCCTCGCTCAATGCCGACTCCGCCCGGCAGGCCACCGACCTGCCCTTCTTTCCGTGGGCCGACGCCACCGGGCCGGATCGAGCGCTCACCGACCTCCTCGCTGCGTGCGACGCCACCCGGCCCGGCCTCTCCGTCGCTGTGGACGAGGCGATGCGCGCCGACTTCGCGCTCCGCCTTCTCGACGCCCTCCCCTCCCCCCGCCGCAGCTTCGCCGCCGACACCGTGGGCGCCCTGCGCCTGCGCAAGGATGAGGCCGAAGTCGACGCCCTCCGTGCCAGCGCGCGGCTCAACGACGACGCGGCCCGCCTCGCCTTCGACTCGCTTCGGGAGGGGATGACCGAGCTCGACGTGCAGGCGATCATCCACACCCACTACAAGGCGCACGGCGCGGCGCCCGAGTTCACGATCGTGGGCTTCGGCGCCAACTGCGCCTTCCCCCACCACCATACGGGATCGACGCCGCTGGCCCGCGACATGGCCGTGCTGATCGACACAGGCTGCCGTCTGAACGGCTACCCGTCGGACATGACCCGCTGCGGCTGGTTCGGGACGCCGGACCCGGAGTTCGCCAAAATCGCCGAGATCGTCGAGCGCGCTGTTCAGGCTGGCCTCGGAGCCGCCCGGCCGGGAGCGCTGGCGCGCGACGTGGACCGGGCCGCTCGCGATGTCATCACGGCCGCGGGCTACGGGGATCGCTTCCTCCACCGGACGGGCCATGGGCTCGGGATCGACATCCATGAGGCCCCCTACATCACCTCGACCTCGGACAGCGTTCTTCAGACCGGAAACGTGTTCTCGATCGAGCCCGGCGTGTACCTTGAGGGAATGTTCGGCGTCAGGCTCGAGGATATCGTCGTCGTGCGCGACGAAGGTCCGGAGGTTCTCTCGGGCTTGAAGCGCACCGTTCGGACCTGAAGCAGGGCTCCGCTCGGCAGGAGCCTACGGTCAGCCGCATGGCTCATGCCGGACGGTATCGGCGACCGGCCAGACCATCCTGTTCCCACCGGGATGTGCCACGAAGGTTCTGGTCTGGTCGCGGGTCCACTCTCTCGACGAAGGTCGAAATCAGTACGTGACACCAACGGCCCTAAGTATCGGGCCGAAGCGGCTCTACCGGACCTCGAACGTCTGAAGACTGACCTCGATCCCGCATTCCTGCAGATGATCATCCAAATGGACTGCGCTGAGTGAGCCGGGACCACTAACGGGTCCCCTGTCCATGTTCTCCTGAGAGCTGCCTTTCGGCAGGTCCCGTCTTGGGCGTCACCCCGCAAGTCGGCTCTGCGGACGCCTCTCAGGAAACTGGTTCACCTGCTGCATGTCGGCGGCTGGCCTTGCGTTCCACCCGCTCGCGGATCGCGTCGAGCGACGTCACCGGCGTCGCTGCAAAGAGCGTGCGGGTATAGACATGCTGCGGGTCGCTGAACACCGCATCGCGCGATCCGCGCTCCACCACCTCTCCGTGCAGCATGACCATCACCTCGTCGGCGATGTGGCGCACCACCGACAGGTCGTGGCTGATGAAGACGTAAGTCAGCCCGAACTCTTTCTGGAGATCGGCCAGCAGGTTGAGCACCTGGGCCTGCACCGACAGGTCGAGCGCGGAGACCGGTTCATCCAGCACCAGGATGGACGGATTGACCATCAGCGCGCGCGCGATCGCGATCCGTTGCCGCTGGCCGCCGGAGAACATGTGAGGATAGCGGTCGAAATGCTCGGGCAGGAGGCCGACCTTCTCCAGCATGTCCCGGGCCCGGACCCGCCGCTCGGCCGCAGGGAGGTCAGTGTTCAGCTCCAGCGGTTCCATCAGCACGTTGCCGATCTTCTGGCGTGGGTTGAGCGAGCCATGCGGGTTCTGGAACACGATCTGCACCTTGGAGCGCAGGTCGCGCGGCGGTCGTCCCCCGGTGATCTGCGCCGGCCTGCCCTCGATCAGGAGAGTCCCGGAGGTGGGCGGATCGATCAGGGTGATGATCCGCGCCAGCGTCGACTTCCCGCAGCCGCTTTCGCCCACGATCGCCAGCGTCTTGCCGCGGGGCACGGTGAAGTCCACGCCTCGGAGAGCACGCACCACTTTCCCGGCGCCGAAGAAACCGCCGCTCACGTGGTAGTCGCGAGTGAGGTCCCGCCCTTCGAGGACGATGTCGGTGGCCGGGGTGGAGCCGTGCCGCACCGGGCTTCCCTCGACCGCGCGGCGGCCGGCTGCATCATGACCGGCGCCCGGATGCTCGGCTCCGGCTGGACCCACGCCCTGCTGGTGCTCCACCCCCGGCCCGATGCCGAGGGGACTGCCAGTTCCCGGCCCTTCGCCTGGCCGTTCATCACCGGCGCTCACGGCCTGTCCCCTGCGGTACGGTCCATGAAGTCCTTTACCGTCGAAAGCCGTCGGTCGGTCGCGTTCTCGGGCAGGGCCGACAGCAGCGCCCGCGTGTAGGGGTTCTGCGGTGCCTCGAACAGGTTCAGCACCGGAGCCTCCTCCATCTTGCGGCCCTGATACTGGACGACCACGCGATCCGCCGTCTCGGCGACCACGCCCATGTCGTGGGTAATCAGGATCAGCGCCATGCCGTGATCCTCCTGAAGGGTGAGCAGCAGGTCGAGGATCTGCTTCTGGATCGTCACGTCGAGCGCGGTGGTCGGCTCGTCGGCGATCAGGAGCGTCGGATTGCAGGCGATCGCCATGGCGATCATCACCCGCTGGCACTGCCCGCCCGAGAGCTGGTGCGGATAGCTCCGAAGCTTGTCGCCGGGCTCGGGCAGCCCGACGGCGGTCAGGAGCTCGGCTGCCCGGGACCGCGCCGCCCGTCCCGTCATGCCGAGATGGAGCCGTAGGACCTCCTCGATCTGGAAGCCCACGGTATAGCAGGGATTCAGGCTGGCCATCGGCTCTTGGAAGATCATCGTGATCTCCCGGCCGACGATGGCCCGGCGCTCGGCGTCCCCGATCGTCAGCAGGTCATGAGTGCCAAAGCGCATCACGTCGGCCGTGACCGTGGCCGTTTCGGGCAGAAGGCCCATCACCGCCAGCATGGCGACCGACTTGCCCGAGCCGCTCTCGCCGACGATGGCCAGCACTTCGCTCCGGTCGACCGACAGGTCGATGCCCCTGACCGCGTAGAACGGTCCGGTCGAGGTATCGAAGCTGACGGTCAGGTTGCGGATGTCCAGAACGGGGGCCATGCCTCAGCTCCGCTTCAGCTTGGGGTCGAGAGCGTCGCGGAGGCCGTCGCCCATGAGGTTGATCGCCAGCACCGTGAGCAGGATGGCAAGGCCAGGGAAGGTCACGACCCACCAGGCGCGCAGGATGAATTCACGCGCCTCGGCCAGCATCGTCCCCCATTCGGGCGTGGGCGGCTGCGCCCCCATCCCGAGGAAGCCGAGCGCCGCCGCGTCCAGGATCGCGTTCGAGAACGACAAGGTGCCCTGGACGATCAGAGGCGCGAGGCAGTTGGGCAGGATCGTGCGGAACATCAGGCGCAGCCGCCCGGCTCCGGCGACCTGCGCCGCGATGACATATTCCCGGTTCTTTTCCGCCATCACGGCGGCACGGGTCAGCCGCGCGAAGTGGGGCTGGAGCACCAAGGCGATGGCGATCATCGCATTCAGAAGGCCCGGTCCCAGGATCGCGACCAGCACGAGCGCGAGGAGAAGGGAAGGAAAGGCCAGGATCACGTCCATGACCCGCATGATCACCGCGTCGATCCAGCCGCCGAAGAACCCGGCGACCAGGCCGATCACGATGCCGCCCACCAGCGCGATCGACACCACGACGGCCCCGATGAACAGCGAATAGCGCGAGCCATAGATCAGCCGCGAAAGGATGTCGCGCCCGATGGCGTCGGTGCCGAGCAGGAACCTGGAGCTTCCACCCTCCTGCCAGGCGGGCGGTGCAAGGAATGCATCGCGGTACTGCATCGTCGGATCATGCGGGGCGATCAGGGGCGCCGCCAGCGCAACGACGACCAGTGCGATCGTGACCCAGAGCCCGACGACCGCGCCGCGGTTCTGGCTGAAATAGAACCAGAGCTCCGCCAGCATCTGTCGGCGAGTGCCGGCCGGCGGCTTGGAGGCAAGGTCGGGGGTCGCGGTCATGCCCGCTCCTTTGGGTGCTCAGACATGGCGGATACGCGGGTTGATGAGGCCGTAGAGCAGGTCGACGATGAGGTTCACCGCCATCACGATTGCCGCGATCATCAGGAGCCCGCCCTGCACGGCCGGATAGTCACGCCGGAAGATGGAATCGACCATCCATTTCCCGATGCCCGGCCACGAGAAGATCGTCTCGGTCAGGATCGCGCCGGCCATCAGCACCCCGATCTGCAGACCGATGGTCGTGACCACCGGGATCATCGCGTTTCGGAGCGCATGCACCCCGACGACCCGGCGCCACGGCAGGCCCTTGGCGCGGGCTGTGCGCACGTAGTCCTCGCCCAGAACCTCGAGCATGGCCGAGCGGGTCTGCCGCGCGATCACGGCAAGAGGGATCGTCGCCAGCACGATCGTCGGCAGGATGAGGTGCGCCAACGCGGACCCGAAGGCCCCGTCCTGCCCCGACAGGAGGCTGTCGATCAACATGAAGCCTGTCACCTCGGGGAAGTAGAAGAGCAGCGAGATCCGGCCGGATACCGGGGTCCATGCCAGGACGCCCGAGAACAGGATGATGAGCAGGAGCCCCCACCAGAAGATCGGCATCGAATAGCCGATGAGCGCAGTGCCCATGCTGATCTGATCGAACCACGACCCGCGCTTGACCGCCGCCAGCACACCCGCGGGAATTCCGATCAGAGTCGCAAGCAGGATCGCGCAGAGCGCCAGCTCCACCGTGGCGGGGAACAGGGTCAGGAACTCGCCAAGGACCGGGCTCTTGGTCACGAGCGAGTCCCCGAGATCCCCTCGGAACAGCCTGCCGAGGAACTCTAGGTACTGCCACCAGATCGGCTGGTCATAGCCGAGCTGCTGCATCAGTTGCTCGTACCGCTCGGGGGAGATCCCGCGCTCTCCGGCCATCAGCAACACCGGATCCCCCGGCAGGACGCGGACGAAGCCGAAGGCGACGATCGTCACGCCGAGGAAGGTCGGCACGAGGTAGAGCAGCTTGCCGAGGATGAATCGGATCATTGGTTCGAAACTCATTGGGCGCGGCGGAGGTCCGCCGCGCCCGTGTCTGAAGACCCCGTCTTACTCGGAGATGTCGACGCCGTCGAACTGATGGGAGCCGAGCGGGCTCATGACATAGCCCTGCACCTTGCTCGACATCGGCATGAACACCGTCGAATGGGCGATGGTCGCCCAGGGCGCCTCTTCCTTGAAGATCACCTGCGCCTGCCGGTACAGTTCTGCGCGCTCCTCTTGGTCCGACGTGGCCTTGGCCTGGTTGATCAGATCCGTGAACTCCTCGTTGCACCACTGCGCCCGGTTGGCCTCGCCAACGCCGGCGCAGCTGAGGAGCACGCCGAGGAAGTTGTCCGGATCCCCGTTGTCGCCGGTCCAGCCCAGGATCACCGCACCGTCGCGGTCGGTCGCGGAGGAGCGATCCAGATACTCGCCCCACTCGTAGGACACGATCTCAACGTCGACGCCAACCTCGGCGAAGTCCTCTTGGATCAGCTCGGCCGTGCGGCGGGCGTTCGGCATGTAGGGCCGCTGGACCGGCATGGCCCAGACCTTCATCGACAGGTCGGAGACGCCGGCCTCCTCCAGCATCTGCCGCGCGGCCTCGGGGTCGTAGGTGTCGTCCTGGATTTCCTCGTTGTAGCCCCACATGGTCGGCGGGATCGGGTTCTTGGCCGCCTCGCCGGTGCCCTGGAAGACGGCGTCGATGATGGCCTGCTTGTTCATCGCCATGTTCAGCGCGCGCCGCACCTGCGGGTTGTCGAACGGCGGGACCTGCGTATTGTAGGCCAGATATGCCACGTTGAGGCCCGGCTGCTCCATGAGCGTCAGGTTCTCGTCGGAGCGGATCGCCTCGATGTCGGCGGGCGCCGGATAGGGCATGATGTGGCACTCGCCGGCCTGCAGCTTCTGCAGGCGCACCGCCGGGTCGGTGGTGATGGCAAAGACCAGGTCGTCGATCGGCTGCTGGCCGTTCCAGTAGTCAGGATTGGAGCGGTAACGGATGACCGCATCCTGCTGGTAGGCCACCAGCTGGAAAGGTCCGGTGCCGACCGGTTGCTGGTTCAGGTCCGACATGCGGCCATCGGCCTCGAGTTGGTCGGCGTATTCCTTAGACATGATGGAGGCGAAGTCCATCGCCAGGTTCGCGAGGAAGGGCGCCTCGGGGCGGGTGAGGCTGAACCTGACCGTGAGGTCGTCCACCTTCTCGATGCTCTCGATGAGGGAGCCCATGTCCATCGAGTTGAAGTACTCGTAGCTGATCCCCGCCGTGTACTGGTTCCACGGATTCTCCGCGTCACCCTGCCGCTCAAACGAGAAGATCACGTCGTCGGCGGTCAGTTCGCGCGTGGGGGTGAACCAGTCGGTCGTGTGGAACTTCACGCCGGGGCGCAGGTGGAACGTGTACTGGAGCCCGTCCTCGCTGACCTCCCAGCTTTCGGCCAGGCCGGGGATCACGGTCGTGCTCCCCTTCTCGAACTCCACGAGCCGGTTGTAGACGGGGCGCGACGACGCGTCGAACGTCGTGCCCGCCGTGTAGGGCGCCGGGTCGAACCCTTCAGGCGATCCTTCCGAGCAGTAGACCAGTGTCTTGGCCTCTGCTCCCGCACCCGCGAGGCAGACCGCCACGGACATCAGCAGCTTCGAGTATCCCGTCATGTCGCACTTCCTTTGAGCCGGACAACGAACTGCGACCATTCAAGGCGCTGCTCTAGAGGATGGCAATCGCTCTTTGGCTTGTTTGCCGCCAAAACACGCCCCAAGCCCGGAGAACTTAGCGTCACGTTTCCTTCGCCGACCGGGGCGGCAAGGAGGCGAAGTTGGGCCTCTCGTCCGTTCGGGGCGGCATCAAGGCAGGACTTACGTTCGCAACCGGGCGGGGTCTTCACCCCTCGTCGTGAGCGGATGGCACCTTCTCGAATTCCCCAGGCTGAGGTTCCGCGAGACGAAGGCCGTCCGCCGTAGCCCGGCCGGGCTTTCCCTCGCTCGCCGCCTTCGGCATAGGCCAACCTTCCCCAAGGCTTTCGCACGGACGTTGCCATGACCGAGCCGACCCGCCGCCCGCTACGCTTCGCCCGCGACCTCGTGGAGGCCGGCCTTGCCTCCGAGACGGACCTCCCGGGCCTTGAGGCAGTCGCCGCCCGCTACGCGGTCGCCATCACCCCGGCCATGGCTGACCTCGTCGACCCTGGCGACCCGGCCGACCCCATCGGCCGTCAGTTCGTCCCCGACCCCGCCGAGCTTCGCGCCACCCCTGAGGAGAGCGCCGACCCCATCGGCGACGAGGCGCACAGCCCCGTGCCGGGGATCGTGCACCGCTATCCCGACCGCGTCCTCCTCAAGCCGCTGCACGCCTGCGCCGTCTACTGCCGCTTCTGCTTCCGGCGCGAGATGGTGGGCCCCGCGGGCCTGGGCACTCTCTCGCCGGAGCAGATGGACGCCGCCTTAGCCTACATCGCCGCCCACCCAGCGATCTGGGAGGTGGTCGTGACCGGGGGCGACCCTCTGATCCTTTCGCCCCGCCGGCTTCGGGAGATCTTGGAGGGGCTGGCCGCCATCCCGCATGTCAGGGTGGTCCGCTTCCATACACGCGTTCCTGTGGTCGCGCCCGAGACGGTGACCCCCGACCTGTCCGCTGCCCTGCGTGCGGGCGGTCAGGCCGCCTGGATCGTCCTTCACGCCAACCACGCGCGCGAGCTCACGCCCGAGGCCCGCGCCGCCTGCGCACGCCTGGTCGACGCCGGCCTCCCGATGCTGAGCCAGTCGGTTCTCCTGCGCGGCGTCAACGACAGTTCGGAGGCACTGGAGGCGCTCCTGCGCGCCCTGGTAGAGGCGCGGGTCAAGCCCTATTACCTGCACCACCCTGATCTTGCCCCTGGCACCGGGCACTTCCGCCTGCCGATCGCCCAGGGGCAGGCGCTCGTGCGCGGGCTCCGGGGCCGCATCTCGGGCCTGTGCCAGCCGACCTATGTCCTCGACATCCCTAGAGGCCATGGCAAGGCGCCGCTGGGTCCTGACGCCGTCACCCCCCTACCTCGGTCCCCTGGCGAGACAGCGCGCCACCTCGTCGAGGACTGGCAGGGGCGCACGCACCACTATCCGCCTGCTCCGGAGGACGAGCAGGACTGATCTGCAAGCCTCCCCGACAGATGGTGAGCCTGATCGATACCGAGTTCATGGACGGACTCCGGCTCATCGTTAACCCGTCGAACGCCGGAAGCAGGCAGGCGGTCGTCGTTGCCCAGGTCTTCCGTCGCTAGCTCGATCTGCTCGGCGTCCGCGAGTTGGAGGGCGGTCGCGTCAGCTTGCTCCGCGGCGTCGTTTGGCAATGGCCCGGCTGGCACCGTTCGTAATGCAAGGACAGCTCACTATGGCGCTCGCCACTAAATCGGCGCCCTCACCCGGGGAGGATAGGCCAAGGGCCCCGACGTCCCGCGCACTGCGGTGCTGCAAACCGGGCCGAACTTCGACGGCTCCGTGCCGGGCGGGTCGGCGCCCGAGCCGCTAGCGGCGGCTAGGGGCGGCATCGGCCCGACAAAGCAGGACGCAACCTACCAACGCAGCCATCGGCGGCCGGCCAAGGCACCCAGGACGGTCACGATCAGGATACCCGTCCCGTACCAGGTTACGAAGAAGAGCGGCTGGTCCTCGGGGCAGTGGAAGGCGTAGACCGACGCGGCTATGCCCCCGCCGCCGAGACCAGCCAAGGCGCCCGAGAGGGTCGATGAAAGGCTAGCCCCGCGCCGAAGCGCCAGCAGCAGCGCCAGCGTTGGCAGGAATGCGAGCGTGGGGATGGACAGGAGACAGGCGGCCAGAGTGGAGCCTTGCATCGCCGCACCCCAATTCTCCCGCGGCGTCACGGCAAAGCCGAAGGTCCAGAGGCCCAAGGCGGTCAGGGCGACGAGGGCCAGTGCTGCGACGCTGCCCCTTGTGTGCCCCTCGGGCCGGGCGAGACGGAGCGCGCCGACGACGGCGGCCCCGGCCAAGAGCGACGGCAGGACCACCTTGAGGGCGACTACGGGGTCGGCGTAGGCGCGCAGCAGGTCCGGGCGAAAGCCCCAGCCGAACGCCATCGAGGCAAACGCTGCCAGCACGGCCGGCCCGAGCCACCTCGCGAGCGTCCGGGCAACCGTCGGAGCGGGCCGGGGGTCGGCCGCGAGGCGGCGGATCAGGTCCTCGGTCGTCATCGGAGAGTCCCGTGCGCCAAGAGGGACAGCCGCTTCATCGCGCGATGCAGCGCCACCCGGATCGCTCCTTCGGTCATCTGCAGCCGTTCGGCCGCTGCCCCCGGGGTCTCGCCATCAAGGCCGATGGCCCGGACGATCTCGGCCGCTCGGGGCTCGAGTTGGTCCATGAGGCGGCGCGCATCGCCTGCGGCCGTCGGATCAGGGCCCGGCTCGGCGGCGAGGATCTCGATGAAGTCGGCGAGGTCGAGCTCGACCCGAGCTCCACGCGCACGGAAGGCGTCCGTCACCTTGTGCCGCACGATGGCATAAAGCCAGGGGCGCAGCGGGCGCGCCGGGTCCCAGGTGTGGCGCTTGGCATGGATGGCGAGCAGGGCCTCTTGCAAGATGTCCTCGTGCTGGTGGGCGGGAACGGATCGGCCCCGGACCCGGATGATGCCGCGCAGGACAGGCGTAATCTCCTGGAGGAAGCGGGCATAGGCTACGCGGTCCCCCCCGTTCGCCGCGCGGAAGAGCGCGGTCCAATCAGCTTCCCCATCTGGCATCACGATCCTGCACTTCGCGCGCTGGGTCGGATTGTTACAGAACACCGGACAAAAGGCGTAAGCCCGCCCGAAGATCTCACGGTTTCGTGATCGCCGTAACGAACACGGTCGGTCCCGCGAATGGTCTCGCCGAGGACCGGCAACGGGTCCTCCGCATCCAACAGGAGATTCCCATGACGATGATGTCCACAACGCTCGGGCTCACGGCCACGCTGGCCACGGCTCTCACGATGGCTGCCCATGCCGCCTCGGCGCAGCCCGCGATGGAAAAGTGCTACGGCGTCGCGACCGCTGGCACCAACGACTGCGCCGCTGGGGCCGGCACGACCTGCGCTGGCACTTCGACGGTGAGCTTCCAGGGCAACGCTTGGTCCTACGTGCCGGTTGGCACCTGCGCCAACATCCAGCTTCCGGCGATGGAGGACGGCACGACGCGCATGGGCTCCCTCGAGCCCCTCGACCGCGACCTGCCCGCCGGCTGATCGCGCTTCGGGGGCGCGGGCTGGACCCGCGCCTCCCCTCCCCGCCAAAGGACGCCATCATGACAGCGCTTCCCGCCGCCCCCGGCCTGGGCTTCAAGGCCGAGCATTTTGCCGAGATCCGGGCGACCCGTCCCGCCCTGGGCTTCTGGGAGGTCCACGCCGAGAACTACATGGGCGAAGGGGGACTGCCCCACGCGCAACTCGCCGCCATCCGGGCCGACTACCCCTTGTCGCTGCATGGCGTAGGGCTCTCCATCGGCGGCCCCGGCCGGCTCGACCGTCAGCATCTCGCGCGGCTGCGTCGCCTCTGCGACCGCTACGTCCCTGAAAGCTTCTCGGAGCACCTCGCCTGGTCGAGTCACGACGACGCTTATCTAAATGACCTGCTGCCGCTGCCCTATACATCCGAGACGCTGGAAGTTGTCTGCGACCACGTCGACGAGGTGCAGGAGGCACTAGGACGTCGCATGCTGATCGAGAACCCTGCGACCTACCTGCTCTTTGCGCAATCCACCTTGCCCGAGACCGACTTCCTGGCCGAGGTAGCGCGCCGCACCGGCTGCGGGCTCCTGCTCGACGTCAACAACGTCTTCGTCTCGGCCACCAACCACCGGACGAACCCTGCGGCCTACCTCGCCGCCTTCCCCCTCGACGCGGTGAGCGAGATCCACCTGGGCGGCTTCTTCACCGAGGCACTGCCGTCGGGTCCGCTCCTCATCGACGCGCACGGGGCGCCGGTCGCCGATCCGGTGTGGGATCTCCTTGAGGAGGTGCTTGCGCGACGCGGCCCCCTCCCCACCCTGATCGAGTGGGACAACGACGTGCCACCCTTGCCCACTCTCCTGCGCGAGGCGGAACGGGCCGGACAGGCTCTGGAACGGTACCGGGGAGGCGTCCTTGCTCGCGCATCCTGACGTCGTGGCGGCCTTCGCTGGCGGCCTCCGGGACGGCGCCCTGCCGCCCGGCGTGACCGCTCCGAATCCCGAGGAGTCGGCTCTTCGCTTCGCCGTCTACCGCAACAACGTCGCTCAAAGCCTGACCGAGGCCCTGGGGCGGCGCTTTCCGGTGATCCAGCGGCTGGTGGGCGAGGACTTCTTCGGCGCACTGGCCCGCGCCTTCCTCCTTTCGCATCCTCCTGCCTCGCCGGTGCTCCTCGCCTGGGGCAACGCCTTTCCAGGATTCCTCGAAGGCTTTCCGCCCGTCCAAGGTCTGCCCTATCTTCCTGATGTCGCGCGGATCGAAGTCGCGCGCGGTCTCGCCTTCCATGCCGCCGACCACGATCCCCTCCCGCCCGCAGCCCTGACCCGGGCGGCGCAGGACCCGGGCCTGACGCGCCTGCGTCTGCATCCGTCCGCGCGATGGGTTCCCTCGGACTGGGCCATCGTCTCGATCTGGCATTCCAATCAACCCGGGACGGAGGCATGGCCCCTCCGCGCAGACCGGCCGGAGACGGCGCTCATCTTCCGCGACCGCGGCTTCGATGTGCCCGTCCATGCCATCGGCCCCGGCGACGCCGCGTTCCTTCAAAGGCTCCGGGACGCCGCTCCGCTCCTCGCCTGCGCCGAGGCAGGGTCCCGCGCCGAGCCCGGCCACGACCCCGCCCCGCTGCTCGGCCTGCTCGCGCAGGCGGGCGGCTTCATTGCCAGCAACACCGAGGACCAGCCATGACGAGGCTTCTTCCGGAGGGTCTGCGCGACCGTCTCCGCGCCTTGAACGCCTTGGGCGATCATCTCCCCTACCACTTTGTCGCGCTGGCCTTGCGGATGTTTCCGGCGGCGGTGTTCTGGGCCTCGGGCCGCACCAAGGTCGATGGCTGGCACATCGCCGACTCTACCTGGGTGCTGTTCCAGAACGACTATGCCCTCCCCCTGATCCCACCTGCCATCGCCGCCGTCATGGCGACCCTCGCCGAGCATTTCCTTTCCGTGTTCCTCGTGCTGGGGATCCTCACCCGCTTTTCGGCGCTCGGGCTCCTGACCATGACCCTGGTGATCGAGATCTTCGTCTATCCGGAGGCCTGGGTGACGCACGGGCTCTGGGCTGCCTGCTTCCTCGCCTTGATCCGGTTCGGGCCGGGCGCCCTGTCGCTCGACCGGCTGCTCGGGCTGGATGGCCCTTCACGCCCGCAACGGGACAAGTCCGGCGCGCAGACGCGCTGGACCTGACCCTACGCGTGGGGCCGGACCTTTGATCCTGAGCCCTGTCGCTTCTGCCTCCCGACTGGCGGCCGCTCTGGGGAGGACCGCAGCATCTGGATCGGTCGCTCGGCAGGTCTGAGCCTCGCCTGCGTGGGACTCGGCCCGGGTTCGCCCGCGACAGGCCCTGTGTTCGGCCCCGACGACGAGTGCGGGCCAGCCTCATCTCAGAGAAGATCTCGGCAGCGCTCGCGACTGCGCACCGGCCCCGCTGCTCTCCCATGGAGCCGAGGAGCGGCCATCTCAGACGCTCGATCGCCGCTCCGTGCCGAGCCGCCAGGAGCCAGCAGTGAAGCCTGCGCAGGAACTGCCCGCCCAGCACTCGAAGGTAGGTCGTATGATCGAGCAGGCGCAAGAGCTGTATGACTGTATCGACGAACTCGGCCTCGGTAGGCTCGGACCAGATGCCCAGTCGTAAGCCTCGTGCGTGGCGGCTGGCACCGCCGGCACCTCTCTGGCGGGCTCGGCAAGGGTCGCGAGGTCGAGGTCAATCACAAAGGCTGAGCAGGGCTTCGCGAGCCTGGCCTAGGTGATCCAGGTGGACCGTATCTGCAAAGAGCGGCAGGGGCAGGAGAATCTTGGCCAGGGTGACCATGGCAACGCAAATAGTGGCGCGTCATTCTTCGCACGCGGCGATGTGGCGGAAGTCCTTGCAGCCGTTGTTCAAGCGCTCGGACCCGTTGCGCTCGCGACTGGCTTGCCGGGCGATGTCGTGCGGCGACCGCTGGACCTAGCAGGTGGGAAGCAAGTGCGTGACTGCTCACCTTGCGGATCTTCCTGCCTGGCCGGTGCGCACCAGGAGCCAAACCTCCAGCGCCGAGAGACCATCGTAGATCAGGACCGCGAGGATGCCGACGACCAAGCCGCCCTGCAGCACGAAGGCGGTGTTGGACGACAACAGGCCTGCGATGATGACTTCGCCCAAGGTGCGGGCAGCGACTGTCGATCCAATCGTAGCAGTTCCCAGAGAAATCACGGTCGACAACCGCACCCCGGCCAGAATGACAGGTAGTGCTAGGGGTAGCTCGATCCCCACCAGACGTTGCCATCCGGTCATGCCCATGCCCCTGGCTGCATCGGTGACCCTGGGGGGAAGGTTGATCAGTCCAGCCAACGTGTTCTCGAAAATAGGCAGCAGGCCATAAAGAAACAGCGCCACGAATGTCGGAGCTGTGCCAAAACCCAGAACCGGCACCGCTATCGCCAGCACCGCGACGGGGGGGAAGGTCTGTCCGACTTGGGCCAGTGCGCGGGAGACCGGCAGGAACTCGGCTCCGATGGGCCGCGTCACGAAGACCCCCAGCCCCACCGCGAGGATGGTGGCGGAGAGTGTGGCTGCGCCGACGAGGGCCAGGTGATTCAGAGTCAGCGCGAGCAGGCTGCCCTGGTCATAGATCGGCAGCTGTCGGGGGCTGGCAAATACGGCGAAGAACCCGGCAAACGCTTGCGGCCTCATCAGGAAGACGATCAGGCCCGCCAGCGCAGCCAGTCGCAGGACCAGCCCGACCTTCATTGCGGTTGCGCCGCCAATCGCCCGAGCCGGTCCAGGCTGACCCGCCCGACGACCTCGCCCTCGCGCCGCACGGGGGCCGCCGAGCGGCCTGACCAAAGCAGCTCGGCATAGGCGTCACGCAGCGACAAGTCGGCCTCGATGGGCTCCCCCGCCGCCTCGCCTGGCTCTATATGGTCCGCCACCCGCGCCAGCGACAAGAGCCGGAACGGCCGTTCCGCGGTCCCGATCAGCTCGGCCACGAAGGGCGTGGCGGGAGCGGCGATGATCTGCTGCGGCGATGCAGCCTGCAGCAGTCTGCCCTTTTCCATCACGGCGATGGTGCCCCCCAGGTAGATCGCTTCCTCCATGTCATGCGTCACCAGCACGATCGTGGTGCCGAACCTGCGCTGAATGGCCAGAAGATCCTCCTGCGCCTTGGCGCGGATGAGCGGATCCAAAGCCCCGAAGGGTTCGTCCATGAGCAGGATGTTGGGCCCGGCCGCCAGCGCGCGCGCCACGCCCACCCGCTGCTGCTGCCCTCCGGAGAGCTCGTTCGGCATGCGGTCGCGGAACTCGGCCGGATCGAGCCCGAACAGTTCCAGGAGCTCCTCCACACGTGCCTCGATCCTGCCTTTGTCCCAGCCGAGCAACTTCGGCACGGTCGCGATGTTCTGTCCAACCGTTCGATGGGGAAAGAGGCCAAGTCCCTGGATGGCGTAGCCGATACGGCGACGCAGCTGATAGGCGGGCATACCGGCGATGTCCTCGCCATCGATGCGGATAGTGCCCGACGTGGGCTGCACGAGCTTGTTGATCATCCGCACAAGCGTCGTCTTGCCCGAGCCTGAGGTGCCCACGACAGCACAGATCGTATGCGGCTGGATGGTGAGCGTCACATGGTCGACCACCGGCATGCCGTTGTAGGCCTTGGTGATGTCCTCGATCTCGATCATCTGCGGCGGCGGCGTCCACGCGAGCTCGTCTCGACCATGGCGTCGAGGATCACGGCTGCGGCAAAGGAGAGTGCGACAGTCGGAACAGCGCCCAGCAGCACCAAGTCCATGGCTGTCTGGCCGATACCCTGGAAGACGAAGACGCCGAACCCACCGCCGCCGATCAGCGCGGCAATGGTGGCTAGGCCGATGTTCTGCACCAGCACGATGCGAATCCCGGTCAGGATCACGGGATAAGCCAAGGGCAGCTCGACGCCGAGGAGACGCTGGGGACTGCTCATCCCCATGCCCCTCGCCGCGTCGATGGCTGATGCCGGCACGCCCTGGAGGCCCACGACGGTGTTGGAGACGAGCGGCAACAGGGAATAGGCGAACAGCGCCACCATCGCCGGGGCGGTCCCGATGCCCGAGATCCCGATAGCCGAAGCCCCCGGAACGTTCGCCGCCACCCAGGCCAGCGGCGCGATGAGCAAGCCGAACAGCGCAATCGAAGGTATGGTCTGGACGATATTCAGCACATTGAGCACGCTCGCGCGAAGCGGTCGCACCTTGTGGCAAAGGACCCCAACCGGCACCCCGACGAGGATGGCCATCGCCACCGACCCGAAGGCCAGCACCAGATGCGCCCGCGCCTCCTGCCAGAAGGCAGGGGCACGGGTTGCGTATTCCTTCAGGATCGAAAGGTCCCGCCATGCGCCGCCCCACAGGAGCACGGCAACCGCCATGCCGGCGACAGCCAGCAGGGCAATGCGCAGCCAGGGTCCAAGCTGCATCCGGATCAGGGCATCGGCAATCAGCATCGCGAACGCCAGGACGAGCAGCCAGAACCCGGCGCCGGGAGAGATACGGGCAAAGGTATCGTCCGCTGGTGTCAGATAGCTCGCAACCCGACCGATCAGGATTGCCAGCGCAGCCAGCACCAGGATCCCGGCAGCCAGCTTGATCAGCGGCGGAAGTCGCAGCACCGCAACAATGACCCCAGTCAACAGAGTACCGGTCAGGACCCAGGCGGGGACGCTCGGCAGCGCCTCCAGGAGATGTCGCCCCTCGCCCGGCACGATGCGGTTGGCGCGGAACAAGGCGAATGGGAGCACGGCGCCGACGGTCGCGACCAGCCCGATCAACACCCCGAGCTTGTCCAGCATCGGCAAGGCTGATCGGTCGCCGGCATCGGCGGCGTCAGTAACGCTCATGACGTCTCCCAGGCGTATACAAGTACCATTCCCTGCAAGGGCGAGGCCGCTCTCATGAGCGGTATGGCCGCCGTGCCCAAACATACGAAGACGTCAGGAAACGGCACCTAGGCGAACGACTCCGGTCCAAATCGACTACCCGAGAAAGCCGTTCCGGGTCAGGTAGTCGGTCGCGACGCTCGCCGCGGCCTCGCCGCCCACCTGCACGCGGCCATTCAGCTCCTGCAGCACCTCGAGAGTGAGGCCCTCGAAGACCGGCCGCAGCAGGTCCTCGATCTGCGGGTAGTCCTCGAGCACCTCCTCCCGGATGATCGGCGCAGGCTGGTAGATGGGCTGCACGCCCTTGTCGTCCTCGAGAACGGTCAGCCCCGAGGGCGCGATGCCGCCATCGGTGCCGTAGACCATCGCGGCGTTGACCCCATTGGTCTGCTGGGCCGCTGCAGCGATCGTGGCCGCCGTGTCACCGCCCGACAACGTCACCAGCTGATCGGGGGAAAGCGTGAAGCCGTAGACTTCCTGGAACTTCGGCAGGGCCCCTGGCGAGTTGACGAACTCGGCGGACGCAGCGAGCTTCGCCTCACCCCCGTCGGACACCCACTCGGCGAAGTCGCTGAAGGTGCCGAGGTCATTGGCTTCGGCGACATCGTTGCGGATGGCGACGCCCCATGTGTTGTTTGCTGGCGAAGGCGTCAGCCAGACAATCCGGTTGGCCTCAAGGTCGAGCTTGGCGGCCTCGGCATAAGCGCTCTCGGCATCGTTCCACACCGGCTCGTCCGCGCGCTCAAAGAAGAAGGCCGCGTTGCCGGTGTATTCTGGGTAGATGTCGATCTCCCCCGCGATGACGGCCTCGCGGACGATGGGCGTGCCACCAAGCTGGATGCGGTCCGTGACGGGAATCTCGTTCTCCTGCAGCACCTGCAGGATGATGTTGCCCAGTACCCCTCCTTCCGTATCGATCTTGGAGGACACTGCCACTTGGGCGTTCGCAACGGCGGTGGAAACGGCGAGCGCGGCAGCGACGCTCAGGATCATGTAAGTTGGGCGCATGGGCGGCTCCGGTTCTTTCCTGGTCACGCTCCGGCGTGACGATACGTGGTCATGCAAGTCGGACAGGTACTACTCGAAGCACTATGATAGTGCTCGCGGTGGAAGCGGCACCACATCGCTGCAACTGGCTTGCTCGACGGGTTGCTGGATCGCTTGCTCGCCCGACCTCACGCTAGCTCGTCAGGCCACTTTGCCTCTCAAGCCGCGGTCCAGGTCTAGCTTGGGGACCTATATAAACTCTGTTCTCTAGATCCATTCTCGGTTCGACGTGAAGCTGCGCCCGAGCTGGCTGGACGGGGTCTCCCACTTTCCTGAGGGGTAGGAGTACTGTTCGGATCCTGACTGGTCACATCCCACGGCCCGAGATCCTGACCGAGCCTCAGCGCCGCCGCCGCTGGTCGCCGGCCGAGAAGCTGGCGATGGTCGAGGGGACCTAC
>Ga0210040_10001146_pt1 | contig 40968 bp, 31 predicted proteins | sample CryGeyCG12114_NA_FD_185462 | JGI IMG/M metagenome (GOLD analysis project Ga0210040, IMG submission 185462) | Groundwater microbial communities from aquifer - Crystal Geyser CG19_WC_8/21/14_NA (SPAdes) (version 2) | ecosystem: Environmental > Aquatic > Deep subsurface > Groundwater | place: USA... | reverse complement strand
CCGGTCGACCTCGCCGCGGGCGTCCGCGCCGCTGGGGTAGGGCGTGGTCCAGGCCTGCTCCACCCGCCCGTCGAGGTCCCCGATCCGGTCGGTCAGCACCTGGGTGGCTGCCACGGCGGTCAGCAGCCCGCCGGCGACCGCCACCCGCCGGGCCGGCCGCGCTCCGCGCGCGACGCGGTCGGCCAGCAGGGGCAGGAGCTCGGCCAGCACCAGCACGCCCGCAGCCGACAGGGCCAGCACCAGGATGCTCTCCATGCGGAAGGCCAGCAGGGTCGTGGAGCCGGCCAGGGCGAGCGTGCTGGCGGCGTACCAGGCGTAGCCGCACGCCACGGTCACTCCCAGCGCGGCGAGGGCGTCGGGGTGCCGGCCCCAGGCCGCGCACACCCGGGCCGCCAGGCCCAGCAACCCGAGCGTGAGCAGCAACCGCCACGGGTCGGCCCCGAGGACGTCGGGCAGCAGGGCGGAGACCTCGGGCAGGTAGCGGGCGGCGGCGTTGGGGCCGATCCCGGAGCGGAGCGCCTCCAGGAGGAACGGCGCCCAGACGGGCAGGGCCACGACCACGGCGACCGCCGCGACGACGCCGACGTCCCGGAGCGCCCGGCGACCCGCGCCCCTCCGGTCCGGCCCGGCGGTGGCTACCGCTCCGGCCGCCAGCACGACGACCAGCAGCGCCGCGAAGAAGCCGTAGAGCGTGTAGGAGCTGCCGGCGAGCCCGACGAACAGGCCGACCGCCAGCAGCCGGCCGGTCGCCGCCCGGGGGGCGGCCACCACCTGCCGGAACGCCACCGCGGCGGCCGGCATCAGCGCGGCGGCCGGCCAGGAGTACGGCTCGGTCGCCGACAGCGCCACCCCGGCCACCAGCGTGGCCGCCGCGATCGCCACCGCGGTCCGCCCGCCGATCAGCCGCGACCACGCGAACCACACGACCGCCGGCATGAGCGCCACCGTCGCGACCGCCACCGGCTTGTAGGCCACCCACGGCTCGACGCCGGCGACCGCGGCGGCCCGGCCGGCCGACCAGAACCACGCGGCCGGGTAGAAGGGCGGCAGGTCGGCGTAGTTCATGTCGCTCAGCGCGGGGCTGTCGGCCAGCCGGGTCAGGTACTGCACGCGGAACTGCTGATCGCTCAGCAGCCCGCCGAAGTAGTACGCCGTCCCGTGCAGCGGCAGGGCCAGGACCGCCGTGGCCGTCCCGGTGAGCCCGGCGACGACGAGCACCGAGCGGGCCCAGGTGGGCAGCCGCCCGGCCAGCGCGCCGGTCAGGACGACGCCGCTGCCGAGCACGACCGCCCACGTGGTGAGTGCCGCCGGGACGTTCGAGACCGCGGGGAGGTCCACCACGGCGACGGCCGCCTGGACCACTGCGGTGATCCCGAGCGCGACCACCGCCAGCACCGGCACCAGCCGCCAGGGCACCACCAGCGCCCGGGGGGCGTCCTCTCCACCCGACGCTGCGCGTGCCACCCGGCCTCCCCCACGACGCTCCGGCGCTGCACGCTCCGGCCCGGCGGGCCCGCCCCCGGCGCGGCCGATCCTGCCACCCGGGGTGTGACCGGTGCGACCTACGAGGGCTCCGTGACCAGGCGTGCGGGACGGCCTTCCCGGGGCGTCGCACCCTGTGTCGGACGACCGATCCGCGAGCCCGTCCGATCTACCATCGCCCCGACCGACGAGCCCAGCCCAGCAGTGAGGACCCCCGTGAGCCGAGACCGGAACGAGCCCGACGACCGTCCCGGTCGTCCGCTCCCGCCGAGCCTCGATCCGCGCGCCGGGCGTCCGCCGCGCCGGTCGGCCGATCACGGCTCCTCGCGCGCCGAGGGCCCCGCCCGGTCGGGCTCGGGAGCCCGTCGCGCCGCCGTCGCCGCGCGCGTGGTGGCCACCCTGCTGTCGCTGGTCCTGCTGGTGGGCTGCGGCTGGGGCTGGTACCTCGGCCGGGTCGCCGACGCCGCGGTCAACCGCACCGACGCCATCCCGAGCGACGGCAACGAGGGCAGCGGCTCGGCGATGAACCTCCTGCTGGTCGGCAACGACAGCCGCACGACCCTGTCCGAGGAGCTCCAGTCGGAGCTGCACACCGGTGGCGACCAGGGGTTCAACACCGACACGATGATCCTGGTCCACGTGCCGGCCGACGGGTCGCGGGCCTCGTTCGTCTCCTTCCCCCGGGACTCCTACGTGGAGATCCCCGGGTACGGCAAGGACAAGCTCAACGCGGCCTACGCCTACGGCCGGCAGAACGCCCCCGACGACGCCTCGGAGGAGGAGAAGTCGGGTCAGGGCGCCCAGTTGCTGGTGCAGACCATCAGCGGCCTGACCGGCCTGCGGATCGACCACTACGCCGAGGTCGACCTGCTCGGCTTCTTCAACCTGACCGAGGTCGTGGGCGGCGTCGAGGTCAACCTGTGCGCGGCGGTCGACGACCGCAAGTACTCCGGCGCCGTCTTCCCGGCCGGGCCGCAGGTCATCTCCGGCGCCGACGCCGTCAAGTTCGTCCGCCAGCGCCACGGGCTCCCCCGCGTCGACCTGGACCGCATCGTCCGCCAGCAGGTGTTCATCGGCGGCGTGCTGCGCAAGATGCTCTCCGAGGACGTCATGCTGGACCTCGGCCGGCAGCGCGAGCTCGCCGAGGCGGCCTCCAAGGCGCTCACCGTCGACCGGGACCTCGAACTGCTCGATCTCGCCCAGCAGATGCAGTCGGTCACCGCGGGCAGCATCGAGTTCCAGACCATCCCGATCGTGACCCCGGACGGCCGCGACGAGCAGGGCCGCTCGATCGTCCAGCTCGAGGACGAGGAGACCCTGCACGCGTTCTTCGCCGACCTCTCGGCGGAGCCGGAGAAGCCCGGGACCACGCCCACCCCGACCACCGAGGCGCCCCGCACCGCGGCGCCGTCGGAGGTCACCGTGGAGGTCTTCAACGGCTCGGGCACCCCCGGCCTCGCGGGCACGGCGGCCGATGCGCTCACCGAGGCCGGGTACGTCATCGGCAGCACCGGCAACGCCGACTCGATGGACTACACCCGGACCGAGATCCGCTACGCCGCTGCCAGCAAGGCGCTGGCGACGACGCTGGCGACCGCGGTCCCGGGCGCGAAGCTGACCGCCGACGAGGACGTGCCGGCCGGCACGACCCACCTGGTGATCGGCTCGGACTTCAACGGCATCGGCCAGGCGGTGACCAAGCAGCCCGCCCCCCAGACGACGACGGCGAGCGCGCCGGCCCGGACCGCCGCGGACTCCTCCTGCATCAACTGACGGCGGGGGTCGCTCCCCGGGCTCGTCGACACCTCCTGTTCGCCGGCTGTTAACCTCGGCCGGCCGTTCCCGGCGTCGGTCCAGCTCGGATGCACGGCGCCCACCCTGCAGAGGAGACAGGCCCCTGCTGTCCCACCTGGTCCCGGACGACGATGGCCTCGCGTTCACCGCTCCGCCGGAGGACGACGACCGGGTCGTCGACCTGGTGCTCGGCGGTCGGCGGATCTGGTCCTTCCGCGTCTCGGCGACCGAGCCCGATCCGTCGGGGGTCCCGCACCGCCGCCGGCTGGCGTGGCCGCGGCCGCTGCGGCCCTACCTGACCGGCACCGGCACCATCGGCCTGCGGCCGGTCGACGGCGGACCGGACGTGCTGACCGCCGCCGCGCGGTTCGGTCACGGCGACCAGCCACTCCGCTTCGACGACCGCCACGGCATCGGTCTGGTCATCAACAAGTTCGGGCGGATCGGCCACGCGCTGGCCGACTACGACCCCGGGATGGTGCAGCGCCTGCTGGACAACCTCGACCGGATCCGGGCAGTGCTCGCCGAGCACCGACCGGACCTGCCCGTCTACGTCATCGGCGGCACCCTGCTCGGCCCCTACCGGGACGGCCGGATCATGCCGCACGACGACGACGCCGACCTGGGGTACCTGAGCGGGCACAGCCACCCGGCGGACGTGGTCCGCGAATCCTTCCGGCTGGGGCGGATCCTGCGCGGCGCCGGGTTCGAGGCCCTCCGCGCCTCCGCCGGTCACGTACAGGTCCACTTCAGCCATGAGGGCCGCCCCGACGCCTACGTCGACCTCTTCTCCGGGTTCATCGACGAGCAGGGCTGGTTGGAGCACACCTTCGTCATCCGGGTACGCGCCAGGAGCGACCAGGTGGTGCCGACGATCACCATCGACGTGGAGGGCCGTCCGGAGCCCGCGCCCCGGGAACCGGAGCTCTTCCTCGAGGCCAACTACGGTCCCGGCTGGAAGGTCCCCGACCCCTCGTACCGGTTGGACATCCCCCGCTCCGTGCAGGAGCGGTTCTGGGGCTGGTTCTCCGACCACGGCATGGACCGGCCCGTGTGGGAGGACTTCTACCGGTACGACATCGAGGGCGCCCGCGTACCGCTCGGCAGCGCACCGTCGGGCTACGCACGGTGGCTGGCCGGCCGGATCCCGGCCGGGTCGCGGGTGCTGGAGCTCGGCACCGGCCGTGGTCACGACGCGCTGTGGCTGGCCGGGCAGGGTTTCGACGTCGAGGCGCTGGACTACGTCCGCTGGCCGATGCGCGCGGCCGCAGCGGCCGCCGAGCAGCAGGACGTGAACGCCCGCTTCCGGGTGCTCAACCTCTACGACCTGCGCCGGGTGATCGCGCTGGGCGCCGAGATGGCCGCCCGCCGGGAGCTGCTGGTGGTCTACGCCCGCGGGTTGCTGGGCACCCACTGGGACATCGGGCGTCCCACTTTGCTGCGCGGGCTGTCGATGCTGCTGCGCAGCGGCGGGCAGGCGCACCTGGACGTGCCCCGCACCAGCCTGCTGCCGCAGCCGGGCACCGGTGTCCCCATGCACCGGGCGGTCCCGGTGGGGACGCTGCGCGCGGAGATGGCCCCCTACGGACTGCGGATCGACGAGGTTCACGACGCCGACGAGGTCGACGCGCACACGCCCTGGGAGACGGGCGACGCCCCGCTCCCCACGACGAGGATGGTGGTCACATGGCAGCGACCGGTGCGGTGAAGCGGCTGGTGCGGAAGCCGGCGAAGGCGTTCCGCAGAGCGCTGTTCCCGGACTACGAGGTGGTGCTGCGGGACATCCGGCTGACCTTCGAGTCCCTCGAGGCGGCGCACCGGGGCATCGCCGACCTGCAGGCGGAGACCGCCGCGCTGCGGTCGCTGCTCCACGAGGCGCACCTCCGGCTGGACGAACTGCACCTGCGGCTGGGCGAGGCACACCTGCGGATCGACGAGCAGAACGGCCGGCTGGACGAGGCCCTCCCGCGGCTGAGCGAGGGCCTGCTCGAGGAGCGGCGGCTCAACCTGCGCATCGCCGAGCTGACCGACCTCGTGACCGAGATCGTGCTGCCGCTGCACGACCGCGACATCGACCCGCAGCACCTGCAGCGGCTGGCCCCCGACACCCTCTGAGCCGTCCGGACGGGCGGCCGCCCTCCAGGGACCCGCGCCGAGCGTGCGAGGCGTGGGGGGAAGGATGGTCCTCTCAGAAGGGCAGGCGGCGGAAGACCGCGCGCGGCGTGTGCCGCAGCCCGCTCATCACCCAGCGCATCGCGCCCGGGACCCAGACGGTGTGGCGGCCCTTCCGGACGCCGGTGACGATCGCCTCGGCCACGGCCTCCGGTGTGGTCGACAGCGGCGCCTCGGGCAGCCCCTCGGTCATCTTGGAGCGGACGAACCCGGGCCGGACGACGAGCACCGAGACACCGGTGCCCACGAGGGAGTCGGCCAGGCCCGAGTAGAAGGCGTCGACGCCGGCCTTGGTGGAGCCGTAGACGTAGTTGGACCTGCGGGCCCGCTCACCGGCCACCGAGGAGAGGGCGACGATCGCGCCGTGCCCCTGGCTGCGCATCCGGTTCGCCAGCACGGTGCCGGCGACGACCGGCGCCACGTAGTTGACCTGGCCCAGCGCGGCCGCCGCGGCGGGGTCGGAGGCGAGCTGGTCCTGGTCCCCCAGCTGGCCGAAGGCGATCACGGCCACGTCGATGTCGCCGCCGCCTGCCGCAGCCGCGACCATGCGCTCGGCCGAGCCCGGGTCCTCGGCGTCGAAGTCGACCACCTGGACGTCGGCGCCGGCGGTCCGCAGCTCGTCGGCCACGGCTGCCCGGCGCGGGGTGTCCCGGGCCGCGACGACGACGCGCAGCGGGCGCTCCGCCAGGTAGCGGCGCGCGGTGGCGACGGCGATGTCGGAGGTGCCGCCGACGAGCAGGAGCGATCCGGGGGATCCGAGCGCGTCGATCACAGTGCGAGCCTCCTGGCCAGGTCGGAGGTGAAGACGCCGTCGGGGTCCACCTGCTTGCGCACGGCGCGGAACTCCTCGAGCCGCGGGTACATCTTCTCGAAGGTCTCCGGGCGGACCCGGGAGTCCTTCGCCAGATACGTCCGCCCGTCGGCGGCGATGACCACCTCGTCCAGGGAGTCGAGCAGACCGGCCAGCCCCTTCATCACGGGGATGTCCAGCGCCAGCGTCCAGCCGGGCGACGGGTAGGACAGCATGCCGGGGTTGCCCGGGCCGAAGCGCTTCAGCACGGCGAGGAAGGACGCCGTCCCGAACGAGCTGAGCCGGTCCAGCACCTCGCGCATGGCCTCCTCCTGCCCGAAGGGCACGGTGACCTGGTACTGCACGAAGCCGCGCGGGCCGTAGATGCGGTTCCAGCCGCCCACGGCGTCGAGCGGGTGGAAGAAGGTCGGGATGCTCTGCAGCTGGTCGCGCTTGCGCTTGGGCGACTTGCGGTACCAGAGCTCGTTGAACGCGGCGACCGTGGCCAGGTTCAGCAGCCCCGGCGGGAAGACGTCGGGCACCGAGAGCTTGATCGAGCCGTGGTACTTCAGCGGGTCGGCCTTCCGCTTCTCCGGCAGCTCGTCGAGCGTGGCGAACCGGCCGCGGGTGACCACCGACCGGCCCATCCGCTTGCCCTTGGCGAGGGTGTCGATCCAGGCCACCGAGTACTCGTAGAGGTGGTCGGTCTCGGCGAGCAGCGTCATGAGCGAGTCGAGGTCGGGCGTGCGGTCGGTGTCGACCAGGCAGCGCGAGGACTCGATCCGCTTCATCTGCACCTGCGCGCGCAGGATGACGCCGGTCAGGCCCATCCCGCCGGCGGTGGCCCAGAAGAGGTCGGGGTCCTGCTCCGGGCTGACCCGGCGGACCTGGCCGTCGGCGGTGAGCAGGTCCAGCCAGCGGACGTGCTGGGCGAAGCTGCCCGCGACGTGGTGGTTCTTGCCGTGGATGTCCGCGCCGATCGCACCGCCGACGGTCACCAGGCGGGTGCCGGGCGTGACCGGCACGAAGAAGCCCTGCGGGACGAAGCGGTTCATGAGCTCGTCCAGCGAGATGCCGGCCTCGACGTCGACCAGCCCGGTCTCCGGGTCGAAGGACAGCACCTGGTTGGCCGCGGTCATGTCCAGGACGTGGCCGCCGGCGTTCTGCGCGGCGTCGCCGTAGCTGCGCGCCAGACCGCGGGCCACCACCCCGCGACCGCCGGCGGCCGCGAGCACCGCCCGCACCTCGGCGTCGTCGTGGACGGGGGTGAGCACCGCCGGGGTGGGCGCCGTGCGCCCCCATCCGTTCAGCAGGGTGGACTCAGACATCGAAGACTCCCATCGCCATGGTGGCCACCCAGAGCACACCGAGGCACAGCAGGACACGGTCGCGCAGGACGATCTCCTCGGGCGCACCGGCGGCACCCTTGTCGACGTCCACGGCGTACCTCAGGATCGCCATCACGAACGGCGCGATGGAGATGGTCGACCACGGGATGCCGTCCTGGGTCTCCCCCAGCTCGAAGGCCCACAGGCTGTAGGCGGTGACCGCCACGCCGGCCGACAGGCTCCACACGAAGCGCAGGTAGCTGGCCGAGTACTCCTTGAGCGTCTTGCGGGTCGCGGCGGCGTCGCCGACCAGGACGAGCTCGGAGTACCGCTTGCCGGCCACCATGAACAGCGAGCCGAAGGCGGCCACGAGCAGGAACCACTGGGACAGCAGCAGCCCGGCGGCGACGCCCCCGGCGATGCCGCGCAGCAGGAAGCCCGAGGCGACGACGGCGAGGTCGATCACCGGCTGGTTCTTGAGGAACACGCAGTAGGCCAGCTGGATGACCACGTAGCTGGCCAGCACGAACGCCAGCTCGGGCCGGGTGAGCAGCACGGCGGTGACCAGCGCGATCGTGAAGAGCACGGTGGCCATCGCCACGGCGAGCCAGCGTGGCACGATGCCGGCGGCGATCGGCCGGAACCGCTTGCGCGGGTGGCGGCGGTCCTCCTCGACGTCGATCGTGTCGTTGACCAGGTAGACCGCCGACGCGGAGAGGCAGAACAGCACGAAGGCCACGGCGGTGGGCCGCATGACCTCGGCGTTGAAGATCTCGCCGGCGGCCAGCGGCGCGGCCAGCACCAGGACGTTCTTGACCCACTGCCGGGGGCGGAGGGCCCGGACGAGACCCCAGGCGAAGCTGCCGCGGAAGCCGGGCAGCCGAGGGGGGAGCTCCGGCGAGGACGGGGACTCGACGTCGGGCGGCACGGTCGTCGCCGCGGGAGCCGGTGCGGGGCTGGTCTGAGGGTGCACGGTCACGCCTTCCTGCCTGCGTCTCTGATCATGCGGCGCCGCACGGCCGCGGCCACGCCGCTGCCGAGCACGGCGCCCGACACCACGTCGGAGGGGTAGTGGACGCCCAGGAGGACCCGGGAGACCAGCATGACGCCGGTCAGCGCCACCATCGGGGGCCGGCCGAGCATGGGCCCGAAGCCGACGGCCGCCGCGGCGGTGGAACAGCTGTGCGCGCTCGGGAAGGACAGCCGGCTGGGGGTCCCCACCAGCGACGGCACGTCCTCGAGCGACGGGCGCCCCCGGCGCACCACGCGCTTGACCGCCACTCCGGCCGCGTGCGCGGCCACGACACCGGCCATGCCTGCGGCCCACTCCTCGCGCCGGCGGCCCGTGGCCCAGCCCGCGGCGCCCAGCGCCAGCCAGCCCAGGGCGTGCTCGCCGAAGTGGGACAGACCCCGGGCGACGGCGACGGCAGGGGTGTCCCCCAACGCGCGGCGCGTCGAACGGAGCACCGCGTGGTCGATCCGGATCAGGGCAGCGCTCGGTGCGGTCATCGAGTGCCGACTGTAGACGGGCGACCCCGTCGTCGCCGGGACCACGCGGGGCGGACCGCTCCGTCGCAACCGCCCCTGCCACTCTTGACCCGTGTCCACCACCCGACCCATCCCGACCGGCGCCGGGCGGCCCGAGGCGCAGCTCCCGGGCGACCTGCTCGCCGCCGTCGTCCGCCGGAACGCCGCCGCCCCGCTGCTCACCGCCTACGACGACGCGACCGGGGACCGCGTCGAGCTGTCCGCCGCCACGCTGGCCAACTGGGTCGCCAAGACCGCGAACCTGCTGCAGGACGAGTTCGACGTCGGGCCGGGCAGCACGGTGGCCGTGGCGCTGCCCGTGCACTGGCAGACCACCGCGGTGCTGCTGGCCGCGTGGAGCTGCGGAGCTGCGGTCCTGGACACCGCCGCCGAGGACGACGACCGGCTCGCCGGCGCCGACGTCGTCCTGGCCGACCGGGACCGGCTGCCGGCCCTGGAGGACGCCGTCGGAGCGGGCGGGGCGGAGCTGCTCGGGCTCTCGCTGCACCCGCTCGGCCTGGGCATGACCGACTACGTGGGACCGGCCCGCGACTTCGCCCTGGAGGTGCGGGCGCACGGCGACCACTTCTCGCCGTGGCAGCCGCCGGACCCGGCCGCCCCGGGTCTCGTGACCGGCGGGCTGACCCTCGCCCTCGGCGGCCTGGTCGCCGCCGCCGGCGAGCTGGCCAGCCGGCTGGACATCCGCCCCGACGACCGCGTGCTGGTCGACGCGGACACCGCAGCCGAGGCCGGGCCGGTGGCGTGGCTGCTCGCGCCGCTCGTCGCGGGCGCGTCGACGGTGCTGGTGCGCCACCCCGCCGTCGAGGGCCTGGCGCACCGGGCGGCCACCGAACGCGTGACGGCCACGCTCGGTATCCGGATCGAGGGGATCCGCGCGCTCGGCGCGCCGGACTGAACCCACTTCGGGGCGCGCGTTCGCGACGCGCCGTGATCGGGCGGTTACTGGACTCGGGCGCCCACTTCTTGGTCTGCTGCACCGCGTTCCATCCTGCTCCGAACCGCCGCTCAGCCGCCTCGGATTCGACGGCTCGGCCGTCCTGTCCCGGTGAACGCTGCGCTCGACACCACTGAGGTGTTGCTGTGCCTTCCCACCCCCGCCCGACCGGCCGCCGTCGCACGCTCCTGTTCCTCCTGCTCGCGGTGGCCGTCGCCGCTGCGGCAGGCTTCTGGCTGACGACCCGCGCGGACGACGACCGCGACACGGCTGCGGGGGACATCTCGCCCGCGGCGGCGCCGACGACCGCGGCCCCCAGCGCAGGCGGCGACGCGCTCTCCTCCCTCGAGCCCGAACGCACCGGTGGAGCCCCGGTGCCGACGGCACCCCCGAGCGAGGTCGCCACGGATGCCCCCGCTCCGACGGCGGCCGCCGGCGAGGACGTGACCCCCCAGCTCACCTACTACGGCTGGAACGCCGACATCCCGGGGGTCGAGGCCGGAGGCATCGTCCTGGGCATCGTCGAGTCCGGCGGCACGTGCACGCTGACGATGACCCGTGACACGACCACGGTGGACATCTCGGTGGAGGCCGTCGACAACGTCTCCTCGACGTCCTGCCCGGCCATGACCGTTCCGGGCGACCGGCTGGAGCCGGGAAGCTGGCAGGCCACCCTCTCCTACGAGTCGGGCACCTCGCAGGGCGTCGGCGACGCGGTGGAGGTCGATGTCCCGTGATGCGTCCGCTGCTGCGCGTCCTCGCCGTCCTCGTCGTCGTCGGCGCCTCGCTGCTGAGCCCCGTGGCCACGAGCACCCCTGCCCAGCAGGCCGCAGCCGCGGACGCGCGGCTGTTCGATCCCGGCAACATCATCTCCGACGCCGTCTTCTTCGACGGTCGGGCGATGGACGCCGCCGCGATCCAGAGCTTCCTGAGGAGCAAGCGGTCGGGCTACTGCCCCGACCCGGCGGTGGACAGCAGCCCGTGCCTGAGCGACTTCCGGATGACCACGAGCGACCGCGCCGCGGACAGCCTGTGCGCCGGCTACCAGCGGGCGGTGGGCGAGAGCGCCGCGACGATCATCGCCAAGGTCGCGGTCTCCTGCCAGGTCAACCCGCGGGTGCTGCTGGTGCTCCTCCAGAAGGAGATGGGCTTCATCACGAGCTCGAACCCGACGGCCAAGATGTACACCCGGGCGGCCGGCTACGGCTGCCCGGACAACGGGACCGGGACGTGCGACCCGTCGTACGAGGGGCTGCAGAACCAGCTCTACCGCTCCGCCTGGCAGTACCGGAAGTACGCCGCCACCCCGGAGCGCTACAGCTACCGGGCGGGGTACACCAACACCATCCAGTGGAGCGTCCCCCTCTCGTGCGGGACGTCGAAGGTCTACATCCAGAACCAGGCGACCGCGGGGCTGTACAACTACACGCCCTACCGGCCCAACCAGGCGGCGCTGAACGCCGGCTACGGCACCGGCGACAAGTGCTCCGCCTACGGCAACCGGAACTTCTGGCTCTACTACACCGACTGGTTCGGCACCACGCAGTCCTCGGGTGGCTCGGCCATCGTCGCGCGGGCGGCTCTGCCCGACGCCGCCAAGATCGGCCGGGCGACGTCCGGGACCATCTGCGGCCTCGTCGACGGCGGGTGCTTCCGGGCGTTCGAGTTCGGCGCCATCTACTGGTCGCCGAACTCCGGGGCACACATCGTCTGGGGCGACATCCACCGGCGCTGGGCGGCACTGGGCTGGGAGAAGAGCCGGCTGGGGTACCCGACCGGCAGCGAGTCCTGCGGCCTGCGCGACGGCGGCTGCTTCCAGGACTTCCAGCACGGCGCCATGTACTGGACGGCGGCGACCGGCGCCCAGCCGATCCTCGGGGCGATCCAGGACAAGTGGGCCGGCACCGGGTGGGAGACCGGTTACCTCGGCTACCCGACGGACGCCGAGAAGTGCGGCCTGACCGCCGGCGGCTGCTACCAGCAGTTCGAGGGTGGGCGTACGTACTGGTCCCCGTCCAGCGGCGCGCACAACATGGTGAGCGGCGGCGTGTGGAACGCCTGGAGCGCCCGCGGCTCCGAGAAGGGCTTGGGCTACCCGGTGGCGGAGCAGGTGTGCGGCCTGGTGGACAACGGCTGCTCCCAGGTCTTCCAGCAGGCCACCGTCTACTCCTCGACGTCCTCGGCCGCCGGCATCGTGGGCGGCGCGATCCGCGTCGCCTACGACGCACTCAAGGCACAGGCGGGCCCCCTGGGCTACCCCACCGGAGCCTCTACCTGCGGTCTGACCGCCGGCGGGTGTGTCCAACAGTTCCAGGGTGGCCGCATCTACTGGTCCCCGGCCACGGGCGCGCATGCCGTCCTCGCCGGCCCCATCCGGGATCTGTGGCAGGCGCGCGGCTCCGAGAAGGGGCTGGGCTACCCAACCGGGGACCAACGGTGCGGCCTGGCGGACAACGGCTGCTCGCAGCCGTTCCAGGGAGGCACCGTCTACGCCTCCGCGTCCACCCCCGCCGTCGTCGTCGGCGGCGCGATCCGCACCACGTACGACGCGCTCAACGCGCAGGCCAGCCCCCTGGGCTACCCCACGGGAGCCTCGACCTGCGGCCTCGCAAGCGGAGGCTGCGTCCAGCAGTTCCAAGGGGGCGACATCCACTGGACCCCTGGCAAGGGCACGTACGCCGTCTGGGGCGAGATCGGGAAGGCCTGGCGCACCGACCCCACGGCGGCGGGCTACCCGACGAGCGGTGAGGTCTGCGGCCTGGCGCGGGGAGGCTGCTTCCAGGTGTTCCAGAAGGGCCACCTGTACTGGTCGGCCGCCACGGGTGCACACCTGGTCAGCGGCAAGATCTTCTCGACCTGGGCCGCCCAGGGCTGGGAGGGGGGCGCGCTCGGCTACCCGACGGGGGCCGCGGTGACCACCGCGACGAGCATCACCCAGCCGTTCCAGGGCGGAACGCTCGTGCAGAACCGCAGCACGGGCAAGGTCGTCCGGAACTAGCTGTCACCGCACCGAGGAGCGGCCGGAGGGGCGAACCCCTCCGGCCGCTCCTTCGTCCGTCCGGAAAGTAGGGTGCGCGGTGATGACGACCGCCCCGCAGGGCCTGGTTCGCCGGTGACCGGGGACTCGCCCGCTGAACCACGGCCCGGCGCGACGGCCACGTCGGCCGGCGATCCCCCGGCCGACCGGACCCGTCGGTGGCGGGGCGCCGCCTGGGCCCTCGCGCTGCTGACCCTGGTGCTCGCCGTCTCCCTGCCGCTCGCGCCCGTCTCCGTGGACACCCCCGAGGTGCAGTGGCCGCTGGACCGGGCCGATCCGCAGCCCACGACGGCGCTGTTCATGCCCTACCGCCCGCTCGACCTCACGGCCACCGCGCCCTGTGCCACGGTCCGCTCGCTGGCCGCCGGCCAACCGGAGGGCGACGGCCCCGCCGTCGTCCTCGCGACCGCGCTGCCGGGCTCGACCCGCGGCAACGAACGGGCCCTGTCGATCACCGTCGCGGGGGACGACGTCCGGGTCGTCTCCTCGGGTGCCCAGCTGTGGCAGGGCCCGCTGCCCACCGGGACCGACTGCACCCTGGTCGTCCGTGCCGACCAGGAGGGTTCGCGGGCCTCGCTGGATATCCCCGGCGCGCAGCCGCAGGTCCTGGCCGACGATCGCGGCGCGAAGGTGCCCGAGGTCACCGCGTTCACGACCGACGTCACGTCCGGGACCGGCCCCTCCCCCACGGTGGTCGCCCGCCCCGACGCCCGGTTCCAGACCTCGCCGACGGCCGCCAAGCTCGTCCTCGTCGCGCTGCACGTGCTCGGGGTGCTCGGCTGCCTGTGGCTGCTGTGGCGGGTCGGCCCACCGGGCGTCGCTGGCAGGGCCCGGGTGGACGGCGAGGGCGCCCGGGCGCCCCTGGTCTACGACCGGGTGCCGCGGGGTCGGGCCATGGCCGTCCTCGCCGACGTCGGCGTGGTCGTGACCCTGGCGGCGTGGACCCTGATCGGTTTCCTCAACACCGACGACTACTACTACAGCCTCGAGGCGCGGACCCTGGACAGCGCGGGCTTCGTCGGGAACCAGTTCCGGTTCTTCAACGTCCCCGAGGTGCCCTTCGTCCTGCTCCAGACGCTGCTCGCGCCGCTGACCGAGCTGTCCACCCAGCCCGTCGTGCTGCGGCTGCCCTCGCTCGCCGCGGGCCTGCTCGTGTGGTGGCTGCTCACCCGCCAGCTCATCCCCCTGCTGGTCGACCGGCCGCACCCGGCGCTGCGGCTCGTCGCCGGAGTGGCGCTGCTCGCGTGGTGGCTGCCGTGGAACATCGGCACCCGGCCGGAGTTCCTGGTCACGCTGGCCTGGACGGTGACCGTCACGCTGGCCCTGCAGGCCATCCGTCGCGAGCGCCCCTGGCTGATCGGCCTGGCCGCCGCCGTCGCCGGGACGGCGGTCACGATCACCGCGTCCGGGCTCGCCTGCGTGGCGACGCTGCTGATCCTGCTGCCCCGGATGTGGCCGACGCTGCGCCGGTCGGCCCTCGGCGGGTGGGTGTCGGTCGCCCTGGTGACGGCCTGCGCCAGCCTCCCCGCCACCGTGGTGTTCTCCGACGCGACGCTGGCCACCGCGATCACCGCGCTGCGCGTGCACCAGGAGGTCGGCCCGGCCGAGCCCTGGCACATGGAGATCATGCGGTACTGGTACCTGACCCTGGGTCCCGACCTGAACATGCGGACCTTCGCCAAGCAGCTGATCGTGGTCCTCACCCTGGTGGTGGTCATCGCGGTCTCCATCAGCCTGCTGCGCGCGACCCGCACCCGCGGTGGGCGCACGAGCTGGCTGGTGCCGGCGCTGGGCTTCCTGATCACCGTCGTCGCGCTCGTCCCCTCCCCGACCAAGTGGACCCACCACTTCGGTGCGCTCGCCGCGCCCGGCGCGCTGGCCCTGACGGTGGCGGTCGCGCTGCTCGTGCGACGGCGTCCGGACCGCTGGGCCTCCGTCGGCATCCTCGGCGCGGTCGCCTTCACCACGGCGCTGGCCTTCCACGCCGGCAACTTCCAGGTGGAGTCCTCCTCGTACGGCGTCACCCCCGTGCTGCCCGACGTCCTGGGCAACCCGCTGCTGTGGCTCGGCGCCGGCTCCGGGGTGGCGGCCGTCGTCTGGTGGGTGCGCCGTCGTGCCGGCTCGACGCACCAGCCCTGGCCGGAGGCGGCCGTCGGCACGCTGGCTGCCGCGCTGGTGATGTCCGTGCTCCTCCAGACCAGCAGTGCGGCGCTGGCCACGTGGCGGTACCGCGACACGTTCGCCATGGCCGGGGGGGCGGTCGACGCGCTCACGGGAGGCGACGACTGCGGCTTCGCCGACCACGCCGTCGCGCTCACCGATCCCTCGGTCCTGTCGGAAGGCCCCGGCCCCGGCACGGACAGCGAGGGTTCCCCCGACGACGCGTTCCCCGGCGCGGGTGGATCCTCGGGCGCCCTGTCCCCGGACGACGTCCGGCGGTGGTCGACCTGGACGGCGGAGCCCACCGTCGGGCCCACGACGATCACGACGCCCTGGATGGAGATCGGTGATCTCTCCGAGCGCGACGTCCTCGCCCTCTCGGTGACCGGGAACATCGACTCGGGCACGGAGGTGAGCGTGGAGTACGGCACCGGCGACGCCGGCGCGGGGGCCAGGGCGATCGGCGCCGTGCCGGTCGAGTTCGACGAGGACGAGGTGGGCGGGAGTCCCTGGGACCAGGAGCGGCTCGGCTCCACGACCCACCTGCCGGCCGGCGCGACGCTCGTGCGCGTCCAGGCCGTCGACCGGAACTTCACCGAGAGCGGCTGGCTCGGCGTCACCGACCCGTACCGGGTCGACGGGCGGACCCTCCGGGAGCTGTTCGAGGGCGAGGACGTCGTGCTCGACTGGCCGGTCGGGTTCACCCTGCCGTGCATCGAACCGCCGCGCATCGCCGACGGGATGGTGCCGCCGGTCCAGTGGGTGATGCTCAGCGAGAAGTACGCCGACGCACCCGAACTGCTCGTGATCGACGAGCGCGGCGGCAGCTACTCGACCATGTCGGAGGTGGCGGAGGAGAACACCTATCCCGGCTTCTCCCCCGGCGTCGGCCCCGAGTACACCGAGTGGGGCCGCCTCATCCGGTGGGACCTGGAGCTGCCGGCCGATGCCTACCGGCTGGTCCAGGACGAGCGGGTCATCGCCGGGTGGGGTTGGTGGCCCGGCGCCGGCGAGGGTCCGGTCCCCGAGGGCGACAAGCCCGACTGACCGGCGTCCTCCGCGTCCTCCGCGGCCTCCTCCCCTCAGCGGAGCAGGCTGCGGGCGATCACCATGCGCTGCACCTGGTTGGTGCCCTCGTAGATCTGGGTGATCTTGGCGTCGCGCATCATCCGCTCGACCGGGAAGTCCTGGGTGTAGCCGGCGCCGCCGAACAGCTGGACGGCGTCGGTGGTCACCTGCATCGCCACGTCGGAGGCGAACGCCTTGGCCGAGGCGGAGACGCGGGTGACGTCGGGACGGCCCGCCTCACCGGCGGCAGCCGCGACGTAGACCAGGTGCCGGGCGGCCTCGATCTTCATCTCCATGTCGGCGAGCACGAACTGCACGCCCTGGAAGCTGCCGATGCTCGACCCGAACTGCCGGCGGTCCTTGACGTAGGCCACGGCGGCGTCGAGGGCCCCCTGCGCCACGCCCACGGCCTGCGCGCCGATGGTCGGCCGGGTGAAGTCCAGCGTCCGCAGCGCGGTCTTGAAGCCGGTGCCGGGAGCGCCGATGATCCGGTCGGCCGGGATGGTGCAGTTGGTGAAGTACAGCTCGCAGGTGGGCGAGCCCTTGATGCCCATCTTGCGTTCCTTGGGGCCGACGGCGAATCCCGGGTCGTCGCGGTGCACGGCGAAGGCGGAGATCCCGTTGGCGCCCTTCTCCGGGTCGGTCACGGCCATGACCGTGTACCACTCGGAGATCCCCGCATTGGTGATCCAGGCCTTGGTGCCGTCGAGCACCCAGGTGTCGCCCTCGCGGCGGGCGCGCGTCCTCATCGCGGCCGCGTCCGACCCTGCCTCGCGCTCGGAGAGCCCGTAGCTGATCATCGCCTCGCCGGAGGCGATGGAGGGGAGCACCGTCCGCTTCACCTCGTCGGACGCGGACAGGATGATCGGCATCGACCCGAGCTTGTTCACCGCCGGGATGAGGGAGGCACTGACGTCCACCCGCGCCACCTCCTCGATCACGATGCAGGTGGCGATCGCGTCGGCGCCCTCCCCGCCGTACTCCTCGGGGATGTGCGTGGCGTGGAAGCCGGCCGCGGTCAGGGCCTTCAGCGCCTCGGCCGGGAAGCGCGACTCGGCGTCCACCTCGGCGGCGTAGGGCGCGATCTCGCGCTCGGCGATGTCGCGCACCGCCTCCCGGATCGCCTCGTGGTCCTCGGTCAGCGCATACAGCCCGGCGGCGTTGTTACCCACGGGTAGATCGTAGGACGACCGACTACCGCTCGGAAGCGAGGCGCTCCTGGAGGGTGAGATCGCGGGCGACGACGGACTCGGCCAGGTCGGCCTGGAAGCGGGCGACGTCGGCCAGCAGGGCGGGGTCGCCCGCGGCCAGGATGCGGACGGCGAGCAGCCCGGCGTTGCGCCCGCCACCGATGCCCACCGTCGCGACGGGCACGCCGGCCGGCATCTGCACGATGGACAGCAGGCTGTCCAAGCCGTCGAGCCGGTCCAGCGGGCGCGGGACGCCGATGACCGGCAGCGGGGTCGCGGCGGCGACCATCCCCGGCAGGTGGGCCGCACCCCCCGCGCCGGCGATGATCACCCGCAGACCCCGGCCGGCGGCGCCCTCCGCGTAGTCCAGCATGCGGCGCGGCGTCCGGTGGGCGGAGAGGACGTGCGCCTCGTAGGCGATGCCGAACTCGTCGAGCGCCTCGGCGGCCGGCTGCATCGTCGGCCAGTCCGAGTCGCTGCCCATGACGATGCCGACCACGGGATCGTCGGCGTCGCGCCCCTGCTCGCTCACGGTTCTCCTCGGCTCGGCGTTCGGGTGGATCAGTGCTCGTGCTCGTGCTCGAAGGCGAAGGCCGGGTCCACGACGCCGTCGGCGAGGTAGCGGGCGGCCGCCACCGCCCGGGCCCTGACCTCGGCGACGTCGTCGCCGAGGGCGGTGAGGTGGCCCAGCTTGCGGCCGGGCCGCTGGGTCTTGCCGTACCAGTGCAGCTTGACGTCGGGCCAGTGCGCCATCAGGTGGTGGATGCGCTCGTCCAGGCCGGGGCCGGCCCAGTCCTCCGCGGACGCCGCCCCGCCCAGCACGTTGGCCATCACCGCGACGGGGGCGGTCATCGCCGTCGACCCGAGGGGGTAGTCGAGCACGGCGCGCAGGTGTTGCTCGAACTGGCTGGTGCGCGAGCCCTCGATGGTCCAGTGGCCGGAGTTGTGCGGCCGCATGGCGAGCTCGTTGACCAGCACGCCGTCGGCGGTCTCGAAGAGCTCGACGGCCAGCATCCCGACCACGCCGAGCCGGTCGGCGATGCGCACGGCCAGCTCCTGGGCCGTCGCCGCCAGCTCCGCGGAGAGCCCGGGCGCCGGTGCGACCACCTCGGCGCACACGCCGTCGCGCTGCACCGTCTCCACGACGGGCCAGACGGCGACCTGCCCGAACGGGGAGCGTGCCACCTGCGCGGAGAGCTCGCGGAGCATGGGCACCCGCTGCTCGACCAGCAGGGTCCCGTGCCGCTCCACCAGCTCGGCGGCAGCGGCGAGGTCGTGGACGACGAAGACGCCCTTGCCGTCGTACCCGCCGCGCGGGGTCTTCAGGACCACCGGCCAGCCGTGCCGCCCGGCGAAGTCGGCCACGTCGTCGGCACGCTCCACCCGCGCCCAGGCCGGTTGGGGCTCGCCCGCCCCGGCCAGCGCCTCGCGGAGCACGAGCTTGTCCTGGGCGTGCACGAGGGCGGCAGGGCCGGGGGCCACCCGGTGCCCGGCCGACTCCAGTGCACGCAGGTGCTCGGTGGGCACGTGCTCGTGGTCGAAGGTCAGCACGGTGGCTCCGTCGACGAGCCCGCGCAGCGCGTCCAGGTCGCGGTGGTCGCCGATCCGCACGTCCGCGGCCACCAGCGCGGCCGACTCCTCGGGCCCGGCGGAGAGCACCCGCAGCGACTGGCCCAGGGCGATGGCGGCCTGGTGCGTCATGCGGGCGAGCTGCCCGCCGCCGACCATCGCGACCACGGGCAGACCGGTGACGGCGGAGAGGGGTGCGGAACCGGACATGGCCGGTCGAGCGTAGCGGGCCGACCGATCCGCACCCGCATGCCTAGAATCGTCCGGGTGCCTTCCCCACGCGGCGGTTCCGCTCTGATCGGCAGACGGGCGCGCCGTCGGCTCAAGGAGCTCGGCGCCTTCGGTGTGGTGGGCGCGATCGCCTTCGTCGTGGACATCAGCCTGTTCCAGCTGCTCTACGGACACCTGGACGTCGGCGCGGTCACCGCCAAGACGCTGGCCACGCTGGTCTCGATGTCCGTGGCCTTCCTGGGCCACCGGAACTGGGCCTTCGCCCACCGGGACACGAGCACCATCCGCCGCTCGTTCAGCCTGTTCACGCTCATCAACGTGGGCACCCTGGTGCTGGGCGCAGCCATCATCTGGTTCGTGCGGTATCCGCTGGACCAGGAGAGCCTGCTGGTCATCCAGTCCGCGAACATCGCCTCGATCGGGCTCAACAGCGTGCTGCGCTACCTGGCCTACCGGCGGTGGGTCTTCCCCGCGGTTCCCCGTCCCGAAGCCGCTGCGGGCACGGAGCCGGGGCCGGGGCCGGACGCCATGCTGCCCCCGGCCGCGCTCTCCGACGGCACGCCGCCGCCCCCGGCGTCGGCCGGCGGCGGTGACGCGGTCCCGGCGGTCACCCGCGCCGTCTGACGTCCGTCGCCGCGTACCCGGGGTCCCCAGCCCCGCTCAGCCGGCGAGCCGGGAACCGTTCCGACCCGGGACCACCTCCAGCCGGCTGGTGATGCGGGTGCGCAACTCCTCCACGTGGCTGATGACGCCGACCGTCCGTCCGCCCCGGCGCAGCTCGTCGAGCACGTCCATCACCGCGTCCAGCGCCTGCGGGTCGAGCGTCCCGAACCCCTCGTCGACGAAGAGGCTGTCGATCTGCACCCCGCCGCTCTCCGCGGTGACGACGTCGGCCAGGCCCAGTGCCAGCGCGAGCGAGGCCATGAAGCTCTCCCCGCCCGAGAGCGTCTTGGTGGGCCGCCGCGTGCCCGTGTACTCGTCGAGCACCTCCAGGCCCAGACCGCCGCGGGCACCGTGCCGCCCCTGGGCGTCGCTGTGCAGGAACGTGTAGCGCCCGCCGGACATGTCCTGCAGCCGGCGGCTGGCCACCTCGGAGACCTGCTCGAGGCGTGCCGCCAGCACGAAGGACTGCAGGCGCATCTTCAGCCGGTTGGCGCCGCGGCCGGTGGCGAGGTCGGCCAGCGACGTGACCTGCTCGCTCAGCGACCGCTGCTCGTCGAGCTCGACCTCCACGCCGGTGAGCTCACCCGCGAGCTCGTCGAGCCGGGCGACGCGGCGGCGGGCGTGCTCCAGCGCGGAGACGGCGGACTCCCGCTCCGCGGTCGCCGCCCGGCAGGCGGCCGTCAGGACCTCCAGGTCGGGGCGCGTGCCGAGGTCGGCCAGCTGCGGCTCGGCCAGGACCCCGGTGACGACGGCGTGGGCGCGGTCGTGCTCCTCCAGCCGGCGGGCCAGCTCGGCGGCGCGGCCGGGCGGGAGCAGCGCCCGGGCGGCTGCGTCCAGGTCGGGGAACCCCGCCGCCTCCACCCGCGCCGTCGCGACTGCCAGCGCCGACCGCTCCGCCAGCCGGGCGCGGGCGTCGGCGGCAGCTGCCTCCACCTGCGCCTCGCAGCGGTCCGCCTCGGCGGTGAGCCGGGCGATGCGGGCGGGCAGGTCGGGGTCGTCCCCACAGGCGGCGGAGAGCTGCTCGGTGAGCTCGGCGAGGCTCGATCGGATGGCGGCGACGGCCGCCTCCCGACGGCCCGTCTCCTCCCGGTCGGTGGCGAGCGCGACCGACTCCGCCTCCCGCTCCGCCCGCAACCGGTCGAGCACCGCGCGGGCGCTCTCCAGCCCGTCGGCCACGGCCCGGGCCGCCCGCTGGTCGCCGACCAGCCCGGCCAGGTCGACCTCCTGCTCGGCCAGGGGCTGGGGGCCGGCCTGGGCGCGGCAGGCGGCCAGCTCGCGCTCGGTGCCGGCGCAGGCGTCGCGGGCGCCGGTCCAGCGCACCTCGGCCCGTTCGGCCGCCAGGCGGGCGGCCTCCTCCTCGTCCCGGGTGACCAGCGGCCCGCCCGGGAGCGCGGGGACGGGGTGCTCGAGGGAGCCGCACACCGCACAGGCGGAGCCGTCGGTCAGCGCGGCAGCCAGCTCGGCCGCCATGCCGTCGAGCCGCTGGGTGCGCAGGTCGTTCCAGCGCTCGCGGGCGTCCAGCCAGCCCCCGCGCGCGGCGTCGGCCGCCTCCCGCCGCTCGGTCAGCTCCGTGTCGAGCGCACCGGCGCGGCGAGCCGCCTCGAGCGCGGTGCGCCGGTGCTCGACGGCGGCGGTCAGCCCCGGGAGACGGGCAGCGGCCGCCGCCGCGGCGTCCACCGCCTCCTCCTGCTCCAGGACCCGGGCCGGCCACCCTGTCATCGCGGACTCGGCCGCGGCGCACCGCGCGGCCAGCTGCCCGACCGTCCGCTCTCCGGTTGCCAGGTCCCGGGCCAGCCGTTCGGCGCGCGCCACCTCCGGCAGCAGCGCCCGCAGGGCGGCGGCCTCGTCCCGCAGCGTCCGGGCCAGGGGCGCGTCGGGCTCCCGGTCCGGGTCGACCGCCGCCCAGGCGCGGCGGGCGGCGTCGAGCGCGGTCGCCGCCTGCTCGGCCTCGACCGCGGCGCGGCCGGCCGCCTCGAGGACGTCGCGCACCGGCTCGGCACGACGGGCGGCGTCCAGCCGGGCGCGCAGCGGCTCGAGCTCGGGCGAGGCAGCCTCGAGGCGGGCCAGCTCGGCGCGTGCCCGGTCGCGCCGGGCGTGGCACTCCTCCTGCGAGCGGGCCTCGACGAGGGCCGCCTCCTGCGTGCGCGCCCGCTCCCCCGCGGTCTCCGCGGCCGACTCGGCCCGAGCCGCGGCGTCCGCGGCCTCCGCCCGGATGCGCCGCACCCAGGCCGTGACCGGCGATCCCGGTGCGGCGCCCACCAGCTCGGGCGCGAACTCCTCGGGAACGGTGACATCGGCCGCCTGGGCCACCAGCGAGACCAGCGTGCCGGTGCGCGCGCGGATGCGGTCGAGGTCCTCGCGGACGGCCGTGCGACGGCCGACCAGCCAGTCCTCGACGCGGGCGAAGCGGCCGACGTCGAACAGCGTGCGCAGCAACCGGCCGCGGTCCTCGGGCTCGGCGCGCAGGAAGCGGGCGAAGTCGCCCTGCGGCAGGAGCACCACCTGGCAGAACTGCTCGGCCGAGAGACCCAGGCGCGTGCGGAGGTGCTCCGACCCCTCGTCGATGCGCGTGCTGACCGGCTCCCACACCGTCCCGGACCAGCGCTGCACCGTGAGCCGGGCCTGCTCGGTCGTCCAGCCCTCGCCGCGGCGCTTGGGTCGCTGCTGCTCGGGCCGCCTGGTCACCCGGAGCCGTTCGCCGCCCAGGGTGAGCTCGAGCTCGACCTCGGTGCGGACGTCGTCGGCGGCGTGATCGCTGCGCAGCCGCTTCTCCTCGCCGCGCGCACCCGGCACGGTGCCGTACAGGGCGAAGACCACGGCGTCGAGCAGCGTGGTCTTCCCCGCGCCGGTCGGCCCCCAGAGCAGGAACAGCCCGTCGCGGCCGACGTCGTCCAGGTCGACGTCCACCCGGGTCGCGAACGGACCGAACGCGGTGAGTGCGAGCTGGTGGACCCTCACGCGGCGTCCTCTCCGGCCGCGGCGGCCAGGGCGCGGCCCAGGAGCTCCCGCTCGGTGTCGCTGACCCCGGCGCCCCGGACGTGCTCGACGAACTCCTCGGCGACCTGCAGGTCGCTGCGCCCGCGCAGCCGGTCCTGGTAGCTGCGACCGTCGACCGATGCCCCCGCACCGGCCCACTCCAGGTGCACGCAGTGCGGGAAGCGCTCGCGCAGCTGCCGCATCGGATCGGTCGGGCGGATCGTGTCGGTCAACCGCGCCGACACGAAGTGCTCCTCGGCTCCCGCGTGCTCCGGCGCGGCCAGCAGCTCGGCGAGCTCACCGGTGAGGATGCTGAGCTGCCGGGGTGTCGGCAGCGGCACCGCCCGGACCTCGGCGAGGCCCGCGGCGTCCAGCTCGACCAGCCAGGCCTGCTTCTGCTGGCCCGCCTCGCCGAAGGAGTAGGCCAGCGGCGAGCCGCTGTAGCGCAGCCGGGGGCTGAGGGTCTGCGGCCGGTGCAGGTGCCCCAGGGCCACGTAGTCGACGCCGTCGAACACACCCGCGGGCACCAGGTCCACGCCGCCGACGCAGATGTCGCGCTCGCTGTCGGTGGGCACACCCCCGCCCACGAAGGCGTGCGCCAGCACCACCGACCGGACACCGGGACGCAGGAACAGGTCGGCGCGGATGCGCTCCATCGCCGCGGTCAGCACGCCCTCGTGCCCGCGCACCGCGTCCTCGCCCCGGCCGGGAAGGCCGAGCTCGTGCCGGGCGACCTCCGGCTCCAGGTAGGGGATGCCGTAGACGGCCACGTCACCGTGCTCGTCGGCCAGCAGCACCGGCTCGTCGAGGGCCGGCGTCGCGGCGCGGACGTGCAGCCCGGCGGCGGAGAGCAGCCCGGAGAAGGTGCCCAGCCGGCGGGCGGAGTCGTGGTTGCCGGGCGTGAGCACGACCTGCGCGCCGGCCCCGAGCAGCCGGGCGACCACCCTGTCCAGCACCGCGGTGGCGTCGGCCGAGGGCACCGCCCGGTCGTAGACGTCGCCGGCGACGACCACCAGGTCGACCGACTCGGTGGACACGACCGCGGCCAGCCCGCCGAGGACGGCCTCCTGCTCGGCGAGCAGATCGGTGCCGTGCAACGTCCGCCCGAGGTGCCAGTCGGACGTGTGCAGCAGACGCATGCCACGACCGTAGGCGGGGCCACCGACAGTCCTGCTCCAGCACGCCGTGACGGAACGGTCCAGCGAGGCCGGTGCGCTCCGTGTGGCGCGCGTGGGCCGAGGGAGGACACGCCGCCCCCGAGCGCACGGGCACGGGCCGGCCCGTGCCCGAGACTCCCTGCATGCCGGCATCGGGGAACGAGGCGCATCCGCGGCAGGCGTGGGACGCCGCCGTCGGCCGGCTGCTCGCCGAGGCAGCCGCCGCGGAGGCCCGGATGAGTTCCCTGCTGCGGATCCTGGCGGGCGTGGACGGTCCTGCCGCCTCCGCCGTCCTCCCCCGTGACGTCGCGGCCATGGTCGGCGTCGCCGAGGACCTCCTGCCCGTCCACGTGCGCGACCGACGGCTGCTCGACGACTTCCGGCGCTGGGTGCACACGGTCGCGCGCCTGTGCGCCCTGCGCACCACCGTCGTCCACGCGGTCTGGGAACTGCGCTCCGAGGACGACCGGGCGGTCATGCACCCCGCCTGGTCCAGCACCGACCCGGGCCGTCACCCCATGACGCCCGGCGAGCTGTCGCGGACGACGTCTGCTCTCGCCAGGATGCTCGGGGCGCCCTCCGACGACCTGCTCCTGCGACTGGACAAGGCAGTTCCCGAGCTCGGGGTCCTCAGCCGCCGCTGAACCGGTCCCGCCACCGCGAGGCCGGCGGCACGGGCTCCACGTCCGCGCCGTCCCAGTCCCCGCCCCAGGCCCCGGCCCGGTCCTCGTCCCAGCCGTCCTCGCCGGCGCCGCGGATGTAGCTCGCGCTCTCCTGCGCCCGGCGGTCGGCGTCCTCCTCGACCATGTGGTTGAGCAGTTGCTGGACGCCGTCGCTGTCCGGGATCCGGTGGAGCACCGTCGCGCCGCCGTCGCCGGCCGTCTCGATGGTCACCGTGCCGGAGCCGATCAGCCGCTCCCACAGCGTCTGCGTGTACGAGACGTCGGTGATCCGGGCCAGGCCCAGGTCGCGGCCGCGGCGGACGAGGATCCCCTCGCGGAACAGCAGCCGGTGCGTGGTCACGACGTAGTGCGTCGCCCGCCAGCGCGCCAGCGGCACGGCGACGGTGACCAGCAGCAGGACGAGGGCCACCCCCAGGAGCAGCAGGCGGTAGACGCCCTGCTGCCGCCCGTCGGGGATCATCGCCGCCCCGAAGGAGGTCGCGCCCACGACCAGCAGGAAGCGCACGACCGGCCAGAACACCGTCACCCAGTGCGGGTGCAGGTGCCGGACGACCTCTTCGTCCCCGGCGAGCAGCTTGTCCGGATAGGGCATCTGTCCAGGATGACGCAGCGCACCCCCGGGGTCATGCCTCCGGAGCGCGTGTCCTGACGTGCTGCACGTCGCCGCTGGCCAGCTCCACCGTGCCGGCGGGGGTGCGCACCACCAGCCGCCCGTCCCAGTCGACGGCGTCGGCGACGCCGTCCAGCACCGACCCGTCGGGCATCTGCACCCGGACGGTCGACCCGACCGTCGACGACCAGCGCAGGTAGTCCGTCGCCAGTCCCGAGGCCACCGGGTCGCCGAGGTGCTCCACCCAGCGCAGGTAGCGGCGCTCCACCGCGCGCAGGAACGCCAGCAGCACCGGCGCCCGGTCGACCGTCCCGCCGGTGACCTCGGCCAGCGACGTCCCCGTCCCGGGCAGCTCGGCGGCGGTCGTGGAGACGTTCAGCCCGGTGCCGACGACCACGGCCCGGCCAGAGCTCTCCGCGAGGATGCCGGCCAGCTTGCGGCCGTCGCGGGCCAGCAGGTCGTTGGGCCACTTCACCGAGGCCAGCACCCCGCTGGACTCCCCCACCGCCTCGGCCAGTGCGACACCGGTGAGCAGCGGCAGCCAGCCCCTGCGGGCGGCCGGGACGTCGGGACGCAGCAGCACCGAGACGGTGAGCCCGGCCCGGGGCGGTGAGGTCCAGACGCGGTCCAGCCGGCCACGCCCCGCGACCTGGTGCTCGGCGACGAGGACGGCCCCCTCCGGCGCATCGCGCTCGGCCGCCGCGACCAGGTCGGCGTTGGTCGAGCCCGCCTCGGCGACCACCTCGAGCGACCGCCAGAGACGGGAGTCGCGGGTGAGGGCGGCCTCCAGCGCAGCGCCGTCGAGCGGCGGACGCCCGAGATCGGACCATCGGGGTGAGGAGTCCTCGGGCACTCCCCTACGCTACGGAACCCGTGGCCGGGCGTGCGCGGTCGCCGGATGTGCACGTCGGCCCGACCCGGGGCCGGGGTGCGTCAGCGAGGAGGAAACGTGAGCGCGGCTGAACTCGAGAACGCCGGGGAGCAGGTCCCCGAGGACATCGACATCCACACCACCGCCGGCAAGCTGGCCGACTTCGAGCGGCGCGTCGAGGAGGCGCAGCACGCCGGGTCCGAGCGCGCCGTGGAGAAGCAGCACGCGGCCGGCAAGATGACCGCCCGCGAGCGGATCGAGGCGCTGGTGGACCCGGGCTCGTTCACCGAGTTCGACGAGTTCGCCCGGCACCGCTCCACCAACTTCGGCATGGACGCCAAGCGCCCCTTCGGTGACGGCGTCGTCACCGGCTACGGCACGGTCGACGGCCGGCCGGTGGCGATCTTCTCCCAGGACGTCACCGTCTTCGGCGGCAGCCTCGGCGAGGTCTACGGCGAGAAGATCGTCAAGGTCCAGGACTTCGCCATCAAGAACGGCTGCCCCGTCGTCGGCATCAACGAGGGCGGCGGCGCGCGCATCCAGGAGGGCGTGGTCTCCCTGGGCCTCTACGGCGAGATCTTCCAGCGCAACGTGCACGCCTCCGGCGTCATCCCGCAGATCTCGCTGGTCATGGGCCCGGCCGCCGGCGGGCACGTCTACTCCCCCGCGCTGACCGACTTCATCGTCATGGTCGACAAGACCAGCCAGATGTTCATCACCGGCCCCGACGTCGTGAAGACCGTCACCGGCGAGGACGTCTCGCTGGAGGAGCTGGGCGGCGCCCGCACGCACAACACCAAGAGCGGGGTGGCGCACTACCTGGCCGAGGACGAGGCCGACGCGCTCGACTACGTCAAGGCGCTGCTGTCCTACCTGCCGAGCAACAACCTCGACCCGCTGCCGGCCCTCGACGTGCCGCCGGTCGACGTCGTCCTGCCGGACGCGCTGACCGAGGAGGACCTCGAGCTCGACACGTTCATCCCCGACTCGGCGAACACCCCCTACGACATGCACACCGTCATCGAGCACGTGCTCGACGACGGCGAGTTCCTCGAGGTGCAGCCGCTGTTCGCGCCCAACCTGCTCATCGGCTTCGGCCGGGTCGAGGGCCGGCCGGTCGGCGTCGTCGCCAACCAGCCCACCCAGTTCGCCGGCACGCTGGACATCGACGCCAGCGAGAAGGCCGCCCGCTTCGTGCGCACCTGCGACGCCTTCAACATCCCGGTGCTCACCTTCGTCGACGTCCCGGGCTTCCTGCCGGGCACGTCGCAGGAGTGGGAGGGCATCATCCGCCGCGGCGCCAAGCTGATCTACGCCTACGCCGAGGCCACCGTCCCGCTGGTCACGGTCATCACCCGCAAGGCCTACGGCGGCGCCTACGACGTCATGGGCTCCAAGCACCTGGGCGCCGACGTGAACCTGGCCTGGCCCACGGCGCAGATCGCCGTCGTCGGCGCGCAGGGCGCCGTCGGCATCCTGTACCGCAAGGAGCTGGCACAGGCCGAGGACCCCGACACCCGCCGCGCCGAGTTGATCTCGGAGTACGAGGACACCCTCGCCAACCCCCACATCGCCGCCGACCGCGGGTACGTGGACGCCGTGATCCCGCCCTCGCACACCCGCGTGCAGGTGACCAAGGCGCTGCGCGTGCTGGCCAACAAGCGCCAGAACCTGCCGCCGAAGAAGCACGGGAACATCCCGCTGTGAGCGAGGGAGCCGAGCAGGCCGCGCCGCTCCTGCGGGTGGTGAAGGGCGAGCCGTCCGCGGAGGAGCTGGCCGCGCTCACCGTCGTCGTCGCGGCGCTCTCCCAGCGCCGCGAGCGGCGCCGCCCCACGCCGGTCGGGGCCTGGGCGTCCCACGGGCGCAGCCACCGCAGCGCGCTGCTGACCGGCCCGGGCGGCTGGCGCGCCGCCGGGGGTCCGGCATGACCGTGGACCGCAGGCTCGTCCTGGCCTCGGCGTCCCCGGCCCGACTGTCGCTGCTGCGCCAGGCCGGCCTGGCCCCCGAGGTCGTGGTGAGCGACGTCGACGAGTCGGCGTACTCCGCTCCGCGGGTGGCCGAGCAGGTGGCGCTGCTGGCGGCGGCCAAGGCCGCGGCGGTCGCGAAGCGGGAGACCGACGCCCTGGTGATCGGCGCGGACTCGCTGCTGGAGTTCGCCGGCAAGCCGCTGGGCAAGCCGTCCGACGCCGCCGACGCACGGGACCGCTGGCGCCGGATGGCCGGCCGCTCCGGGATCCTGCACACCGGCCAGGCGCTGTTCGACGTCCGCGACGGCGGCGTCGCCAGCCGGGACATCGCCGTCGCCTCGACCGTCGTCTACTTCGCCGAGCCGACCCAGCCCGAGATCGAGGCCTACCTCGCCACCGGCGAACCGCTGGCCGTGGCCGGCGCCTTCACCCTCGACGGGCTCGGTGCTCCCTTCGTCCGGCGGGTCGAAGGGGACCCCGCCGCGGTCGTCGGGTTGTCCCTGACGGTCCTGCGCACGCAGCTCGCCAAGCGGGGTCTGGCCATCACCGACCTCTGGCGGCACTGACGTCACATCCGCCACAGAACCGCCCGGTTCCTGTGGAATCGTGGCACGCCTACCGGGGGGTGTCCGCATGACCAAGCGCTGGATGCGCGTCTTCGTGACCGCAGCCGTCGGGCTCGCGCTCCTGCTGCCGGGCGGCGGCATCGCGCGGGCCGACAGCTGGCAGGACCGCGTGTCGGCCGGGAACGCGGCCGCGGCCGCGCGCGGCACGACGATCGAGATCGCGATGCTGGACCGGGTCACCGGCCAGTACCGCGACAACGGGCGCGCCGCGCACACCCGGATCGAGTCGGCGTCGGTCATGAAGGTCTTCATCGCCGAGCACCTGCTCCACCGGCGCGACCTCGGCCAGATCCGCCTCTCCGCGACCGACATGGCCGACATGGGGCGGATGCTGCGCGACTCCGCCAACGCACCGGCCAACCGGTTCTGGGGGGCCTACGGCGCCAACAACATCGTCCGCGACGTGATCGGCCGCTACGGGCTGACCGAGACGGGCGTGACCTCCAACATCCGGTACTGGGGCAACACCCTCATCACCGCGCACGACATGGTGGTCTTCTACCGCCGCATGATGGACGGGTCGGCGGGCCTGTCCGCGGCCTCCCGCAACTGGATCGTCGACCAGATGCGCCACTCCACCGTGCAGGGCGACGGCGGACGGCAGTTCTTCGGGCTGCACGACGGCCTGCCGAGGGAGCAGGTCATCGCCCAGAAGCAGGGGTGGATGTGCTGCGTCAACGGCAACATCTACCGGCACTCCACCGGCTTCACCGGCCCGGACAGCCGCTTCATCGTGGTCGTGCTCACCCGCGAGCCCTCCAGCCGGGGCGGCGCCCACATCGAGCAGTCCATCAGCGGCGCGCTGCGCGCGATGTTCCCCGAGGGGCTCGTCCCCCGCGTCCAGGGGCTGATCGGTGAGCTCTGGTACGGGATGGGCGGCACGTCCGGCCGGCTGGGCTACCCGACCAGCGACGAGATCGCGCTGCGCGGCGGGGCCCTCAGCCGCTTCCAGGGCGGGTACGTCTACTGGTCGCCCCCGACCGGCGCCCACGCGGTGTGGGGCGACATCCTCAAGGCCTACGGCGCGCACCGCTGGGAGACCGGCCGGCTGGGCTACCCCACCAGCAACGAGATCGCGCTGCGCGGCGGCGCCCTGAGCCGCTTCCAGGGCGGGTACGTCTACTGGTCCCCCTCGACGGGTGCCCACCCGGTCTGGGGCGACATCCTCAAGGCCTACGGCGCGCACCGCTGGGAGACCGGCCGGCTGGGCTACCCGACCAGCGACGAGATCCGGCTGCCCGGCGGCGCCCTGAGCCGCTTCCAGGGCGGGTACGTCTACTGGTCCCCCTCGACGGGTGCCCACCCGGTCTGGGGCGACATCCTGAAGGCCTACGCCGCCCAGAAGTGGGAGACCGGGCCGCTCCGCTACCCCACGAGCGACGAGATCGCCCTGCCCGGTGGCGGCGCGCTGAGCCGCTTCCAGGGCGGCTCCATCTACTGGTCGTCCCGCACCGGTGCGCACTGGGTGATCGGGTCGATCCTCGGTGTCTACAAGGCCCAGGGGTACCAGGCGGGCGCGCTCGGCTATCCCACGAGCGACGAGATCGCGCTGCCCGGCGGCGCGGTCAGCCACTTCCAGGGCGGTTCGGTCTTCTGGTCGCCGGGCCGGGGCGCCCACGCGCTCAGCGGCGGACTCCTCGCCGCGTACGAGGCCCAGGGGTACCAGAAGGGGTCGCTCGGCTACCCGGTGAGCGACGCCTACGCAGTCGCCGGGGGCACGCGCATGGACTTCCAGGGCGGCTCGCTGGTCATCCCCACGACGCCCCCCGCGGTCGGCACCGCGCCGAAGGTCTCCCCCGCGCCGGCGTCCCCCGCCGCGCCCGCCACGCCGGGCGGCGTGCCGAGCGAGCCCACCGCCCCTGCGCCGACGACCGCCCCTCCGGAGACGACTCCCGCACCCACGGGGACCACACCCACGGAGACCGGGCCCACGACGACGGCTCCCGCACCGGCCACCGGGGCCGACGGCGCTCCCGGCGAGGACGATCAGCCGTGAGGTCGCTGCGGGCGGCCGCCGCGGCGGCACTCGTGCTGCTGGGCGCGACCGGCTGCACGGCCGACGCCTCCGGTGCCGACGAGACCCCTCCGGTCTCCACCGCCCCGTCGGCGTCGGGGACGACGCCCCCGGACCTCGCCGGCGACGCGGAGGCCGAGGCCCTCACGCGGCTGCCGGCGGGCCCGGCCACGGGCACCGCGGTGCTCGTCTACTCCGGCCTGGGCGAGCTGCGGGCCCCCTTCACCGGTCAGTGCTCCCACGAGGGGTCCACCACCCGCATCGAGGGCTCGGCCGACACCGCCCGGATCGTCCTCGACGTCACCCCGGACGGCGCACGGATCGCCCTGGACGACGACGGCGTCGCAGCCACGTCCGACCTCGCCACCGGCCGCTACGAGGTCACCGGGTCCCACCTCTCGCTCCGCGCCGACATGAGGCAGGACGGGGAGCCCGCGGGGTCGGCGGAGCTCGAGATCGACTGCGGCGGCTGACCGGCCCGCTTCCCGGCGTCTCCGGACGGGCCACCCTGTCGCACCGGGCCGGCGACGCCTGGCTAATCTCCGTGCGGTCGACTGAGAAGGAGAGCCCCGGTGCAGAAGGTCCTGATCGCCAACCGCGGTGAGATCGCGGTGCGAGTGGCGCGAGCGTGCAAGGACGCCGGTCTCACCAGCGTGGCCGTCTACGCCGAGCCGGACCGCGACGCGCTGCACGTGCGCGTCGCCGACGAGGCGTTCGCCCTGGGCGGCACGACACCCGGCGACTCCTACCTCGTCATCGACAAGATCCTGGACGCCGCCAGGCAGTCCGGAGCCGACGCGATCCACCCCGGGTACGGGTTCCTCTCGGAGAACGCCGACTTCGCCCAGGCCGTGATCGACGCCGGGCTCACCTGGATCGGCCCGTCGCCGCAGGCGATCATCGACCTGGGCGACAAGGTCGCCGCACGGCACATCGCCACCCGGGCCGGCGCCCCGCTGGTGCCCGGCACCAAGGACCCGGTCGGCGGCGCCGACGAGGTCCTCGCCTTCGCCGAGGAGCACGGCCTGCCGGTCGCCATCAAGGCGGCCTTCGGCGGCGGTGGCCGCGGGCTGAAGGTGGCCCGCACCAAGGAGGAGATCCCGGAGCTGTTCGACTCCGCCGTGCGCGAGGCCGTCTCGGCGTTCGGCCGCGGCGAATGCTTCGTCGAGCGCTTCCTGGACAAGCCGCGGCACGTCGAGGCCCAGGTGCTCGCCGACACCCACGGCAACGTGATCGTCGTCGGCACCCGTGACTGCTCGCTGCAGCGGCGCAACCAGAAGCTGGTCGAGGAGGCCCCGGCGCCGTTCCTCACCGACGACCAGCGGGCCCGGATCCACGAGTCGGCCAAGGCCATCTGCACGGAGGCCGGCTACCACGGCGCCGGCACCGTCGAGTACCTCGTGGGCGTCGACGGCTCCATCTCCTTCCTCGAGGTCAACACCCGGCTGCAGGTCGAGCACCCGGTGTCCGAGGAGACCAGCGGCCTGGACCTGGTGCGCCAGCAGTTCCGCATCGCCGAGGGGCTGCCCCTGGAGATCACCGAGGACCCGACGCCCCGGGGCCACAGCATCGAGTTCCGGATCAACGCCGAGGACGCCGGCCGCAACTTCATGCCCGCCCCGGGCCCGGTGGAGCGGCTGGAGATCCCGCAGGGGCCCGGCGTGCGCTGGGACTCCGGCGTGGAGACCGGCGGCGAGGTGGCCGGCGCGTTCGACTCGATGCTAGCCAAGCTGATCATCACCGGCGCCACCCGCGAGGAGGCCCTGCAGCGAGCCCGTCGCGCCCTGGACGAGCTGGTCGTCGAGGGCATGCCCACGGTCATCCCGTTCCACCGCGCGGTCGTCCGCGACGAGGCGTTCACCACCGAGCCGTTCACCGTGCACACGCGGTGGATCGAGACCGAGTGGGACAACCAGGTGCCGCCCTACGCCGCCGCACCGGCCGAGGCCGACGAGCAGGCGCCCCGGCAGACCGTCGTCGTCGAGGTCGGCGGCCGCCGGCTCGAGGTGTCGCTGCCCGCCGGCCTGGCCGCCGGTGGCGGAGGCGCCGCCGCCGGGGCCCCGGCCAAGCCGCGCAAGCGCGGCGGGAGTGGCGGCGGTGCCGCGGCCTCCGGGGACTCCCTCACCTCCCCCATGCAGGGCACGATCGTCAAGGTCGCGGTCGAGGACGGCGCAACCGTCGCGGCCGGCGACCTGGTGGTCGTCCTGGAGGCGATGAAGATGGAGCAGCCCATCACCGCCCACAAGGCCGGCACGGTGACCGGCCTGTCGGCCGAGGTCGGCGCGTCGGTGACCAGCGGGGCGGTCATCTGCACCATCGCCGACGCCGCCGAGTAGTCCGCGCACGCACGAGACGCCGGCTCCCGCCCAGGCGGGGGCCGGCCTCTCGTGCGTCCGGGGTCAGCGGATGCGCAGGCGGCGCACCCGGCGCAGGGCGAGCAGCGTCGCCCCGGCCAGCCCGGCGCCGGCCACCGCCAGCAGCAGGGTGCCCGTCGGGGCGGATCCGGAGGCCGGCTCCAGCGCCGGCGTGCCCGCGACCGCCGCGGCGGTGGGCGGAGCCGGTACCCACGGCACCGTCATCCGGGGCTCCTCCGCGGCGACCGCCGGGGCGCCTCCGGCAGGCGCTGCGACGACGCCGGTGGACGAGCCGCCCGGGCTCGCCAGGACCCGGCCGGCGCCGTCCTCCCGCGGGGCCGCCGGAGCGGACGCCGTCGCCGGCGTCCCCGCCGGGACGACGTCGAGCGTGGCGCCGCGGGCGGTCACCGACCGGACGGTGACGGTGAAGTCCCCGCCCGAGAGGACCACCGGCGCGCCCACGGGCAGCGCGGCCTGCAGGTCGTCGTCCCACCCGGAGGAGGACGACGGGGTGCCGTCGAGCAGCACGGAGGTGTCGGGGAACTCCGCCTCCCGACGCAGCAGCACGCCGGTCTGCAGCCCGTACGGGTTCGAGGCGGCGCTGCCCAGCCAGGCGTCCGCGCCGGTCGCGGCCCGGTACTCCAGCCAGTAGGCGGTGCCCTCGGCGTCGGTGAGGCGGACCGCCCGGGTGCCGGTGCGGGTACCCGTGGGCGCGAGGACCACCGGAGCGGCGTCGTCGGCGACGCCCAGGGACCGCATGGCTGCCGCGGGCAGGACACCCAGCCGTGCCGCCTGCGGGGCGCTCAGCGAGCCCAGCTGGCTCCACGAGACGCCCATGACGTCGTAGAAGTCCCGGTAGCCGGTCGTGCGGCAGCTGCCGGTCTCGACCGCCTCGTCGCACTGCACGCCCGAGGAGTGGCTCAGCCCCAGGTTGTGGCCCAGCTCGTGGGCGATGACTGACGGCAGGATGTCGCGCACGTAGAGCCGACCGCCCGACGAGGGGCCGGCCCCCACCTCGGCGAGGGCGTAGGAGCAGCCCGGCTGCTCGGCAGTCTGGCTGCTCAGGTGCAGCATGAGGTGCTTGCCGGGACCGGGCCGGAAGCCGACGGCGGCCGCCGCCTCGTCCCAGAGCGCGGTGGGGTCGGCGCACCCGGCCGCGGTGCTGATCCAGCCCGAGCTGCCGGCCACGCCGAACCGGATGGCGCCGCCGGTCTGCTCCGACCAGAAGTCCGCGACGGCGCCGTCCACCACGTCCGCGACGTCCGCCGGGGTCACCCCGGCATCGGGCCGCGTGCCCGCCGGGGCGACGAGGACGACGGTCACCTGGTTGGTGACGGCGCGGCGCACCGGAGCCACGGTCTCCGCCGGGGTGACCGATCCGGTGCTCAGCACCCGCTGCGCCGGCTCCAGGCCGTGCTCCTGGCTGCCCTCGTCGCGCACGTCGTCGCCCACCGTGAGCTCCACGGTGGCACCGGCCGGCACCCCGGGCAGGTCCTCGGTGGGGACGCGCACGGACCCCTCGGGGGTCTCCACCCAGCTCAGCGGGGCCGCCGCCTCGGCGTGGGCGTGCTCCTCGCCGGGGGTCTTCTCCGGCCATGCCTGCACGAGCCGGCCGACGACGGCGGTGCCGGCCGGCTCCTGGGCGGAGGCCAGGCCCGGCCCGGCCAGGACGACGGCGGGGGCGGCCACGGCGACGGCACCGGCCACGACGAGTGCGCGCAGCAGGGCGGGACGGCGGCGGACAGCGGAGGGGAGAGACATCCCCTCCTGCATCGGCGGGCTCCGCGCGCGTCGGCACCGGATCCCGGTAATCAAGCGGAGACCGGGTCACACCCGACCCAGCGAGCCCATCCGGCCCTCCTGCGTCAGGCCAGGTGGTCGGCCCCCATGAGCCGCCGGCCGGCCTCGGTGATCGAGCCCGACAGCGAGGGGTAGATGGCGAACGTCTGCGCGAGGTCGGCGACCGTCAGCCCCTTGGTGACCGCCAGGGCGATCGGCAGGATCAGCTCGGACGCGCCCGGCGCCACGACCACACCGCCCATGATCACACCGGTCGAGCGGCGGGCGAACAGCTTCACGAAGCCGTCCTTGAGGTCGCTCATCTTGGCGCGGGCGTTGGTCGCCAGGGGCAGCCGCACCACCTCGATGTCGTCGCCCTCGGTGACCGCCGCCTCCTGCACGCCGACGGTCGCGATCTCCGGGTGGGTGAAGACGTTGGCCGCGACCGTCTTCAGCTTGATCGGCGTGACGGCCTCGCCGAGGACGTGCCACATGGCGATCCGGCCCTGCATGGCCGCCACGGAGGCCAGCTGGAAGACGCCGGTCACGTCGCCGGCGGCGTAGACGCCCGGCACCGACGTCCGCGAGACGCGGTCGACGACGACGTGCCCGGCCTCGGTGAGCTGCACGCCGCAGTTCTCCAGGTTCAGCCCGCCGGTGTTGGGAACGGTGCCCACGGTCATGAGCACGTGCGAGCCCTCGACGGTGCGCCCGTCGGTCAGCTCGACGACGGCGCCCTTCTCGGTGCGGCGCACACCCGCGGCGCGGCCGCGCTCGAGCCGCCCACCGCGGGACTGGAAGACCTCCTCGAGCACCTCGGCGGCATCCGAGTCCTCGCCGGGGAGCACCCGGTCGCGGGAGGAGACCAGGGTGATCGGGACGCCGGCCTCGAGGTACCCGGAGGCGAACTCCGCGCCGGTGACGCCCGAGCCGACCACCACCAGGTGCTCGGGCATCTCGTCGAGGTCGTAGACGTCGCGCCAGTCGAGGATGCGCTCGTGGTCGGGCTCGGCGCCGGGCAGCACGCGGGGGTCGGCGCCGGTGGCGATGAGGACGGCGTCGCCCTCGAGCTCCTCGGTGACCTCTCCGGCCGCGTCGAGCACCTGGACGCGGTGGGCGGCGAGGCCGCGCATCTCGTCGGTGAGCCGCCCCTGCCCGGCCACGATGCGCACCCCCTCGGTGGCCAGCCGGGAGTGGATGTCGGCGGACTGGGCCACGGCGAGGCCCTTGACCCGCTGGTTCACCGCGGCGAGGTCCAGGCCCACGGCCGCGGGCTCGGCCCCGTGCACGCCGAGGACCGCGGAGTCGTGCACCGTGGTCATGGCGCCCGCCGCGGCGATGAGGGTCTTGGACGGGACGCAGTCGGTCAGGACGCTGGCGCCGCCGATGCCGTCGCGCTCGATCACGGTGACCTGGGCACCGAGCTGCGCGGCGACCAGCGCGGCCTCGTAGCCGGCCGGGCCGCCGCCGATGATGACGATGCGGGTCATGGGTCCTTCTTCTTCACGCTCGGGAGGACGTCGTCCGCCATTGTCCCCGTCCGGAGGTGCAGGCGGCGTCAGCGCCGCCCGGCCGCGTCGTCCCCGGAGCCCGCCTGCCGGGCGGCGCGCGCCGACGGCGCGGGCGTGAGGCGGATGCGCCAGACGGCCGACACCGCCTCCACGGCGATGCCGGTGTTCATCTTCGACTCACCGAGCTCGCGGTCGCGGAAGGTGATGGGCACCTCGACGACCCGGGCACCGGCCTGCAGCGCCCGGTAGGTGGTCTCGATCTGGTAGCCGTAGCCGTTCGCGGCGAAGGAGTCGACGTCCAGCCGGGCCAGGAGGTCGGTCCGCCAGGCCTTGAAGCCGCCGGTGAGGTCGCGGAGCCGGGTGCGCAGCACCGTCCGGGCGTAGAGGTTGCCGACCCAGGACACGGTGCGCCGGCTCCACGGCCAGTTCTCCACCTGTCCCCCGGGCACGTACCGGGACCCGATCACCAGGTCCGCCCCGTTCATGTGGGCCAGCAGGTCGTCGATCGCGCGGGGGTCGTGCGAGCCGTCGACGTCCATCTGCACGATGACGTCCCAGCGCCCCAGGGCCAGCGCCTGCTTGAAGCCGGCGACGTAGGCGGTGCCCAGGCCGAGCTTCCCCGAGCGCTCCAGCAGCTCGACGCGGCCGGGGTGCTCGTGCGCGAGGGCCCGCACGATGTCCGCGGTGCCGTCGGGGGAACCGTCGTCCACGACGAGCACGTCGGGCCGGACCGGCCGGGCGAGGACGGCCTCGACGTGCTGACGCACGTTCTCCGCCTCGTTGTAGGTCGGTGTGACCACCAGGATGCGCACGTTCTTCCTTCTCTCTCGTGGAGCAGGAGCGGATGTCACCGGGCCGGCTCGGGCACCGGGCCGGGTCTGCGCCGACGAGCCAGGAGCACGTGGACCAGACCCGCGACGAGGGCCACCCCCACGACGCCGAGCACGATCTGGTCGACGAGGGGGCGGGAGTACAGGTCGGTCACCGAGTGCCCACCGGGGAGCGTGGTGAACAGCAGGACCACCGACCACACCACCACGAGCAGGCGCTCGGCGGCCACTCCGGCCGCGGCGAACAGCAGCGTCGGCCACACCAGGTACCAGGGCCACACCACCGAGCCGGTGAGGATGACCGTCAGGGCGACCCACGACGTCACCCGGATCAGGCCCCAGCGCCGCAGCCGGGTCAGGAACAGCAGTCCGACCACCACCGAGACGATCACCCCGGCCAGCCGCGTCCCGTCGATCGGCGGGTCGTCGACGTCCAGCGCGAACGCCAGGGCGGTGGTGGGGGTCATCGCCTCCAGCGCCTTCCCGGGGGTGTCGAGGTTGTCGAGGAACCCCCACCCCCGGCCGGTGAGCTGCACCGACAGCGCGAAGGCACCCGCACCCAGCCCGCCGGCGAGCACGAGGGCGCGCAGCCGCGCCGGCCAGCCGTCCTGGCGCTGCGCCCAGTCCACGCCGATGACGAGGACGGCGATCAGCGCGGTGGCCTTGATGCCGGCACCGGCGACGCACAGCAGGATGCCCAGCAGCGGGCGGTCGAGGAGCGCGAGGAGCAGCCCCGGCAGCAGCAGGCCCAGCATCAGGGCGTCGTTGTGGTTGCCCGACACGAGGTGCACCAGCACCAGGGGGTTGATGCCGCCCAGCCACATCGCGACCGCGGGACTGCCACCCAGGCGCGCCCCGATCCGGCAGACGATGAGCGCGCACACGGCCCAGCCGGCCACGCACAGCACCCGGAGCGCCACCAGCACGGCGAGCAGGTCCTGGTCGAACAGCCACGACAGGCCGCTGAGGAGGGAGACGAAGGGCGGGCTGTAGGGCGTCGGGCTGAACCGCCAGAACCGCTCCGCGCCGCGCACCACCTCGACGTCGCCCAGCACGCCCGGCCCGTACTGGAACGGGTCGACGCCGTTCTGCGCGGCGGCGCCGATGGCGGTGTAGAACCACGGGTCGGCGGTGAACAGCGGGGGGCCCACCAGGAGCGGCACCGACCAGAGCACCCCCACCAGCAGCAGCCACCGGACGGCGACACCCCGGCGGACGGCGAGCCCGGCCAGCAGCCAGGCCGCGGCCAGGAGCCCCAGCGCGCCGGCGCTCCAGGACCGGGCGGCCTCGAAGCCCAGCGCATCGGGGCTCAGCGAGGGGGGATTGTCGTAGAACCAGAGGTCGGGCGCGTCGAGGTGGTCGCCCAGGCTGGTCCCGGCCGCCGCGAGGTAGGCGGTGCCCGCGGTGCCGAGCAGGGCGCTCAGCACGAGGATCACGGCGGTCACCGGACCCGACCGGGCCGGACGGACGGCGGTGGCGGCGGGCGCGGCGTCGATCGGGGTCGTACCGGCCACGCTCGTGCTGACGGCCATCTCCTGACTGCTCCCGCGGACGGGCCCTGCCCCGATCCGTCGTCGTCCCCGCCACCGGACCGGCAGGCGGGCCGAGACTAACAGCGCGGCGCGGACCCCTCGGCACGCTCGGCAGAGGTCCCGAAGGTCTCCAGGATCTGCCGCGCGGCCAGGGCCGGCGTCAGTTCACCGGCGAGCACCGCCCGCTCCAGCCCGGGAGCCGTGGCGCGCACGCCGGGATGTGCCCGCAGGGCGTGCTCCAGACCGTCGCGCACCAGCTGCCAGGTCCAGCGCACCTGCTGGGTGCGGCGCCGCTGGTCGAACTCCCCCGAGCCCTTCATGCGGTCCTGGTGCGCGACCAGCTGCGCCCAGACCTCGTCCATGCCGTCGCCGGTCAGGCCCGCGCAGGTGAGCACCGGCACGTCCCACGTCTCGCCGTGGCCGCGCAGCATGCGGATCGCCTGCGAGAGCTCGCGCGCGGCCTTGCGGGCGGCGGGCGCGCCGTCGCCGTCGGCCTTGTTCACCGCGATCACGTCGGCGATCTCGAGGATGCCGCGCTTGATGCCCTGCAGCTGGTCGCCGGTGCGGGCCAGGGTGAGGAAGAGGAAGGAGTCGACCATCTCGGCGACGGTGATCTCCGACTGCCCGACGCCGACGGTCTCGACCAGGACGACGTCGTAGCCGGCGGCCTCCACCACCACCATCGACTCCCGGGTGGCCTGCGCGACGCCGCCGAGCGTGCCCGACGTCGGCGACGGCCGGATGAAGGCGTCGGGGTCGACCGCCAGCCGGGCCATCCGCGTCTTGTCACCGAGGATCGACCCACCCGAGCGGGCCGACGACGGGTCGACGGCGAGCACCGCCACCTTCGAGCCCGCCGCGGTCAGCGTGACACCCAGCTGGTCGACGAAGGTGGACTTGCCGACGCCGGGGACGCCGCTGATGCCGACGCGGCGCGCTCCCCCGGCGTGCGGCAGCAGCTCGACGAGGAGCTCCTGCGCCCGCTCCCGGTGGTCGGCCCGCCGCGACTCGACCAGCGTGATGGCCCGTGCCATCACCCGCCGGTCGCCGGCGAGCACCCCCTCGACCAGCGCAGGGACGTCCACCTCACGCGCCATCAGTGACCCCGCATCTCAGTGACCGAGGCGCTGCGCGAGCGTCCGCAGCAGCTCCTGGGCCGCCTCGGCGATGACCGTGCCGGGCGGGAAGACCGCCGCAGCACCCATCTCCTTGAGCGTGGGCACGTCGTCGGGCGGGATGACGCCGCCGACGACGATCAGCACGTCCTCGGCCCCGAGCTCGGCGAGCGCGTCCTTGAGCGCGGGCACGAGCGTGAGGTGCCCGGCGGCCAGCGACGAGACGCCGACGACGTGCACGTCGGCCTCCACCGCCTGGCGGGCCACCTCCTCGGGGGTCTGGAACAGCGGGCCCACGTCGACGTCGAAGCCGAGGTCGGCGAACGCCGTGGCGATGACCTTCTGGCCGCGGTCGTGGCCGTCCTGGCCCATCTTGGCGACCAGGATGCGGGGACGGCGTCCCTCGGCCTCCTCGAACTGCTCGGCCTGGCGGCGGGTCTGCTCCATGGGGCTGTCCTCTCCCGCCGTGCGCCCGGCCATCGCCTCGTCGCGGTAGACACCGGAGATGGTGCGCACCTGACCCGCGTGCCGCCCGTAGACCTCCTCGAGCGCGTCGGAGATCTCACCGACCGTCGCCTTCGCGCGGGCGGCGTCGACGGCCAGCTTGAGCAGGTTCGAGTCCAGCCCGCTGTCCCGCCGTCCCTCGGCCGCGGCGCGCGCGGCGTCGGTGAGCCGGCGCAGGGCCTCGGTGACGGCGCCGCCGTCGCGGTCGGCGCGCAGCTGCTGGAGCTTGGCCTTCTGCTGGGCCAGCACGTCGGCGTTGTCGACCTTCAGCACCTCGATCGCCTCGTCGGCCTCGACCCGGTACTTGTTCACGCCGATGACCGGCTGGCGCCCGGAGTCGATGCGGGCCTGGGTGCGGGCCGCGGCCTCCTCGATGCGCAGCTTCGGGATGCCCTCGTCGATGGCCTGCGCCATGCCGCCGGCCTCGGTGACCTCCTGGATGTGCGCCCAGGCGCGGCGGGCCAGGTCGTAGG
>Ga0210040_10001145_pt1 | contig 41010 bp, 30 predicted proteins | sample CryGeyCG12114_NA_FD_185462 | JGI IMG/M metagenome (GOLD analysis project Ga0210040, IMG submission 185462) | Groundwater microbial communities from aquifer - Crystal Geyser CG19_WC_8/21/14_NA (SPAdes) (version 2) | ecosystem: Environmental > Aquatic > Deep subsurface > Groundwater | place: USA... | reverse complement strand
GGGCACTCCCAACAGACAAGATTTTACTTCTACGTACCTCCTTCACCGCCTTGTCAGCCGAAAATCCAAGGCCCTTCTCAAGCATGGACAGTTGCTCGTGCAGCTTCACAATGGTGCGATTGTTCCTGCTGTTAGTTTCAACGACATCTACAACGAAAACGAAACTACTCGACCGCCTTATCAAAATCACTGGTCTGCAGATCGCCACAATGGGAGACCAGAACTCCTGTTCAAATACAAGGCACCTATGCCCGTTCACAAAACACGAGTTGAGATCTTTCCTGCAATGTTGAACCGAGACGGCCGCGTCTTCGTGGACCACAACAACGAGCCAATGAGGCCACTAGAGCACATTCCCACCACAGTCGGCCAAGACATCCCTGACTGGTACGTCGAAGCTGTCGTCCGGCTCAACCCACAGGTGGCCAACAGTGATTTCATCGATAGAATGCCCACCGGCCAGAAGAATCGGTTGACCGTCAACGAAAAAGCTGCCATGCGAACGCTCAACAATCGCAGGATGCGCGATCGCCAAAAGATGCGTATTATGTGTTGGGTGCCTACGGAGGTGCCAACCTATGCGGACAAGATCTTGGAAGAAGAGATGTACTTTTGGCAGCACTACGACAACTCCACCAAGCATCTACAAGATCTCACTTCCAAGGAGGCGCAAATCCAGCAATTGGTCAATTACGGTAACAACTGGAACAAAGCAGGGGCGAATGCTAAGACCGAGCTAGGCCGCGTCGCTCAGCTAGGTTCTCCACGAGGGTTTCGTCCCGGACTCCGACGAGCTGACCAGCATCGAGTGGCGTATCGCGCTGATGGATGGTGCAGGCCAGTATTGCACCGATCGTCGTGTCAGACCTGCGCTCCCTGCTGCGGTGTCTAAGGAAGTGGAAGAGCAGCGCCGAAAGGTTGTGGAGAGACGGGAAGACATCGTCACTGGCAAGAACTACGTCTGGTGGTTCGAAAATAATCACCTTTGGCGACCTCGCTATGATCGTGCCAGGGACCTGCAGAATCTGCCACCAGGAAATACTGGGAGGATACTAAGCGCTGCACTGCGTGCTCCTATGCTATGATGTGCAGAACTTGGGTTGTCCAGCAAACGCTTGTGTCGAACGTCGTGGTGATGAAGACATTGCTGCGACGTATGAGTCTTGAACCTACACGGCCCTCCATGTCCAGGCAGTGTCGTGGAATAAGAGTGGGTGATCGAGGACATGATACTACTGCAGGGGGCGCGCAAAACCCGCGAGCTCGTCTATAAACTCCCACGATACAGCGTCGCGGAAGCACGTAACTCGGCGTGTTCCACGAGACCCGAGGTCTACCTCGCTATGCGAACCACAGCTCTACGTCTCTCTGGTTGCTACACGGCCTTGTTGCGAAAGATGCTAATCTTCCAGCAGACAGTTCAATCACCTCACCAACCCACCAGTCCGCCCCGATAGTACTCAGCCGGTATCTTCTACCGTCGAAAGCGGAGGCGCTCAGTATGAGCCGTCATCATGAAAAAGAGTACCGAACAAGAACAAAACCAGGGCCGGATTCCGACGTCGACTCGGACGACGAAACAAAGGACAATGGGAGACAACTGAGCTCTTTGGATCAGCTCCGCGAGGAAACTAACCAACCAACACGAAATCTTTACGGAGGAAGTGGCCTACTGTGGTCGACGCCACCGTGGTATGGGGACGAAAGAAATGTCGAGGAACGTGCCCTTTGTTGGCAATGAGCATCGTAGTGAACAAGGTACAGACCTGGGCCGAGCGTGATCATAGCTTGTCAAAGAAAGTTCAGGAACTCAGAACCATGGCTTCAGGGATGACCAAGCCAGGCGAAGAAGCAGCCAGGGAGCGGGTTGTCCGTAGACGGGCAAGAAGAGAGGATTATAACCAAGGCGGAAATTCGTGGCAGAAACAAACAAGATGAGCGATGAGGCAAAGTTCAGGGCCGGGATTGAAAAACCGCTCAAGAGGACGTGGACATGGTTACAGATGATGTGAAAGCAGCCGCAGCGCCGCTTGATGACCTCGAATCAACGGTGTGCTCGGATGGAAGTTTGGGATCCACGTCAAAGCTGACATCCTCGCTGCATGAGACGACTAAGTAAGAAATAGATGTCAAATTAATGCCTCTTCCGACGTTTCGACCGTTATAAGGTTTATCAAAGACTGATTCATCCACAGCTATCATATTCTTTAGCTCTTTAGGCCTAACAGCTATCAGTGCTAAAAGTTCAGCTTTCATACGATGTTGTCAAGTTCATGCATAGTCATGACAATAACTTTGTTCATCCAGTAAAGCCTCCAGACCTGAACCCAAAAGGAAACTCATATCAATCTTGACGTCGTAGCGAAACTTGATCGTCGAAAAAAGGAAGTAATGGAATGCTCTCTGCCAATACGCAGTAGCCTGAATACCTGTGGCTCATTCCCCAGGGTTACACATTATTTCCAGGTTAGCGTGTAGGCCAACACACTCCACCATGTCAGTCCCATCGTTCATGTCCAGTCTGTGTGGGCATTAGCACACTTGGTGCATTAGTCGTGTTCAATGTTCCATAGCCACACAAGGTGTGCCATATTCCTCCAAAGTTGAAATAGAAGCCAAGTGTATGCAAGACGATGTCCATCATCAATATCGTGTCGTAAAGCTTCGAGCGCCAAGTGATGGACGTCGAGCGTGATTAGCAGGCAAGCCGACAGCTTGTGCAGCTGCATGCCCAATTTTTCCAAAGCCTTGGAGAATATCCAATCCTTCCCCATCGTCGTCGTTATCTTCAGCAAAGGAGTTGAAATCAAAAAGATCTTCTTGATCATCGAGTGTAGGGTTGCCTGTGACTGTTCCTTTGAGAGGTGAGCCAGGGAAGCTTGATTTCAAGGTAGATTTGAGCAAAGGCCCTTTACTAGGCGTCTTTGCATTGAGCCGACTGGCATTACCAGTGATTTGTGAAAGTGCAGTCGTGGAAGTGTTGGCCCGCAGCATGGATGGACGCTTTACAGAAAATCTCATAGGTGAAGACCCGAAAGCTGGTGTCCTCGGTGTCATTGCGAGTCCGGGATCGTTCCAGACATCGAATTGCTCGTCAAACGCATTATGAAGCGGCCCGCCAGGGATGCGAAACATAGGGCTGTAGGTAGTGACATCGTGCTCGTAAAGTCCCAGACTTTTGACCGGCGAATTCGCGAACTCCTGCATGGCCATGCGATGCTGTCGAAGCTGTGTGTTCGGTGAGACGGACTGCGGTGGACGCATAGGCTTCTTGAAAATCACAGCAGGCGTCATAGGGTTCCGCTTAGCTATTGAGCCAATCCGAATTGGCGACGACGAGCCGACATCAACATTGGTGGCATTTCTGAAGCGCCCGTGACTCGGAGTAACGTCGTGTGATGAGCTTCTAATACGTTGGATCTCTTCTTCAGCTCGGCCTGTCTTGTTTCGACGCGTCTCCATGTCGATTTCAGATGTCAAGACAACTGCAGATTTGTTCGGTCGTAGAACAGACGACTCTAGAGACGAGAAGTAGCCGCTATCGTCCATTGCAGTCGAAGTTCTTTTGCGTCTGACCGAAGATGACTGACGAACACGAGTTGGTGAGGAATCACCGCGGCGATGCTGAGCAGCTGCGATTGGTGGTGATGAATTGATGGCGTCTGGCACTGGTGATTGTGGCCGAGGGACAACTTCAGCTTCGGCGACGTCTTCTTCTCCAAGTGCAGGGTCGGAAGCTGGTACTGTCGCATCAGACGAGAGATCTGGCAAAGCAGGCGCACTCTGTGGTCTTGGTGGAAGTTTAGCCTCGATCAGCCATGGATTCGGTGCAAGTGCTTCGGCTAGCGGAGGAGCGACTGGCTCCTGTCGTACCATGTTCTGATGTACTGTGATGCCCGACAAGTTGTTACCCTTTCTCGATTTGTCCTTGACAAATTGTGTTTCCATACCAGGCTCAATGATCCAGTAGCTGCCCTTTCCAGCATCACCTTTAGGTCTCTCCTGCTTCTTGAACGCCTTGTTAAGGGATAAGTTGTGTCTTATGCTATTGTGCCAACCTTGTTTGGTATCTTCGCGGTAGAATGCAAAAGTACTAGAAATCCACTCGTAGATTTGCGCCAAAGTAAGTCTTCGGTGAGGAGCTCGTAGTATGGCCATACCAATCATCTGGGCGTAGCTGTATGAAGGCTTGTTGCCATCATCTTCGATCTTTGGCATGTCACCAGGCTCTGGCAATTCGGTCGGTACATCTTCTTCAGCTCGCGGTTTCTTGAACGGCCTCTCGCTGTTTGGTGCGACGTCTGAGTATGATCGCTTCAACACCTGCTTGCGAATAAATGCTGGCTCGGGAAATTCAGCATAGTTGTCGTGGTGTGAAGGCAAGGGTTGGTAGTTTTCCTGCTCAAATGAGTCGAAAGAGCTATGGAATGTATGAAACATCGGTTGTTGAGGCATGTGGACCGGCCGGAATTGCTGTGCATGTGGCATTGGATCTCTCTTGACGACTGAGTCAGTATACATGTTGGCCGTGATCGGAGGTGGTATTGACACGTAGTTAAGGTTGCCGTAGTTGGGCATGGAGGGCGAGAGAGGGTGTGACTTCAACGGCGACATCTGCTGAGGTGCCATGGATGGTGGATTTAGAACAACGTCAGGTTGGTTTGGGATGTTCCTCAGAGGCTGCAGAGGCATTGCGGAAGGTTGTAGTTGTGGACGAGGCTTTGGGTATTGTGCTGAGGAGTGAGGTCGCTGTATGGGGTCTTGAAAAATCTGAATATGCGGAGGTTGACGCGTCGACGCCATGGTCGTTGGCGGTCTATTCGACAAAAAGGTATCCGGTGAGATTCTGGACGTAGTCGGGCGCGTCAGGGTGAACAAAAGAAGTCTCTTCTACCTATATGCAGATGGAGTGCAGTGGTCGGGAGGCACTAGTAGTCTGATGCGTAAGCCTGGCCGTATGCACGCATGACAGCGTTTTAAGATTTGACAGGTGTAGAAATATCGACTGATGTAGTAATCCACGGACGACTGCCAGAGGTGTGAACGGAGATTGTAAGGTTGTTCGGCGCGTCTGTGCTGATCGTGGAGGGGTGTAGTCGAAGTTGTGAACCGAAGGGATATGCTTGGTACTCTAAGTGTTGGGTTCGAAAGGTTGCCAGCGGTGCCGTTTGGATGATTGTTGACACTGAAACTGTCGATACGGCGTCCGTCTCACTGATGTCGGGTCGATGTTGCGTACTGTGTCGGAGGAAGAAGTAGAGTATGGTCTCAAAGTGAGGAAGGAAAGATGGAAGAGGCAGCTTGAAAAGTGCGGGTATAGGTGTTGGATGTGGGATGAGTGAGGTGGGCCGGGCGGAAAGCGAGAGCCAACGTGCCAGCGCGAGAGCAAGGAACATGGCACCGTGGCATGGGCATGAAGTTCGAACCACGGGCGTGTACTCGACCCCGGTATGCACTGCCCAGAGCCTGAGCCCGCGCCTGAGCCGCCGAGGGAAGCGAGTTCGAGTGCCAGCGCCAGTGCCAGTGTGAGACACGACGAGCCACGACCGCACGGGACGCCGAGCATGCATCCAAGCTAGGCGGGGCACGCTTAGGCCGCGCTTAGGCCACGCTTAGACGAGCCTGGCGAGCCCGTTCTCTACAGTGTCCACCAACGCACGTCAGCGCCAGCCAAGCCCCCGGATAACGAGAGATTCGCATCTTCCTATTTGTCGCATGTCCGCAGAAGGCCTGAACATGCCTGAACATGCACTTCTCCCACTTCGATCCCCTCTGCCAATCGTTCGACTCTACGGCGCGACACCTGCAGCGTGTTACAGGTTCATCCCAGTCTGCAGTGTCATCTAGATACGTATCAGGTATCTTGTGTACACCTCTATCGACGCTTCCTGGCAAATCCTGCTTCTCCCTTTCCCTCGCAGCTCGTCAAGCTCGTCTCATCTCCGCCCTCTGCCAGCTCTGGCTGCCCCTCCGAAATTCCCCTTGCAGCAATCGCGCTGAAAGTGCGGATGGATCATTTGTTAATCCGGGAATGAGCACGCCAACTGCGCCACCTCTGTCATTCCTCATTTCCACGCTCAACGTGCTTTGACAGTCGAGCCAGCCTTGCCCTGGCTTCCCATCTGTCATGCACCCGAAAGCCTCGACGCGACACTCCTTGACTGCTGTCAGATGCGAACACCAGCTCCTGTGCTGGAGCCTCGATTTCCGTGCCTCCTGACTCCCCTTGAATGTCCAAGCAGCACCAGTAAATGGTCAATACTCCATCAAATGCACCGCATTGATCGCTTTCGGTTCCTCCAGGTCATCATGCCACCTTGGCCATCTATGTCATAAGACCCATCTCAGCCTGCGCTGTCTATGCCGAAAAACCCGCTCGAAATTACTACTCAAGAAATGTGAAAAGATTGGTGTGCAAAATGTTCAATGCGCGATCGGCGTCTCGTTCCTCGATCACGCATGAGATATTGATCTCGCTCGCCCCTGGTCCCATAGTCAGCACCTGCCACCTCAACCATACGGTGCGTTTTGGAACTTACCTTGGGAGATCATCTCAATGTTCACATTGTTCTCCCCAAGCGTGGAGAACATCTTGCCCGCTATGCCGACCATGTTCTTCATTTGCTTGCCAACCAAACTAACGATTGCCATCTCGGGAATGACATCCACAGTGCCGAAGCGCTGAAGTTCTTCGATAGCTCCACGGAGGTCTTGATCCACGATCTTGTATTCGTCGTCTCCGCCTCCGGTGTAGAGCGGCGCTTCCGAGTGTAATGCCATGGACATGTTGACCTCACTTGTTGAAATAACGTCCACCGAAAGCCGCCATTTGTCCAGAATAGAAAATATGCCTACAACGCAAATGGAGTCAGTGTCGACTTTCTAAGTGGGTAAGTGCAGAAGGAAGGCGAAGACGTCTCGTGGTCTCTGGAAGGCCATAAAGTGTCGTCATCCTATATAGCACAGTGACTTGTATGATTCGAGATATAGAGTTGCGAAAAAGAATTTTCTTACCTGCGAAGAAGCCATGGCTGAGACTCCTCTTGTTGGAGTGTATGTTCATGACCAGGATCTCATGCTTCATGGTCACCGCAGTGGGTCGCCTCGGCCCTTTGCGGTCACTGAGTAGGGTCGAACTCCGCGAACGTCGAAAGAGTCCTGGATCGTGGCCCGAGGAAGCTGAAGCCAGCTCGGTTGGCGAATCCGGATATATGATCGTGCCAGTTCCCCGAGGATTCATGACGTTCTTCACCCTGATGGGTATTCGTGCTCGAATAACCTGGTCCATGGTGCTTGGATGTATTACTTCGCTCCCGTAAAAGGTAAGCTCTGCCGCCTCCGCCGGGCTGATCTGCGGTATCAGCTGCGCAGTGGGCACCTTCCTCGGGTCGGCCGTGAAGATACCATCGACCTCCTTCCAGATCTGCAACTCGGTGGCAGAGATGCCTATTGCTACCAATGCTGCGCATAGATCCGTGTAGCCGCGGCCCACAGTCGCCAGGAGACCGGCAGGTATAGCACCGAAATAACCAGTGATGACAGGGACTTTGCCTTCAAGACCCTGTAGTCGCCTACCCAGTGCTTGGGCAAGGGCATCATAGAAGGCTTGGTCAAGCGACTGCGAAACGCCGAAGGTGATGATCTCACTCAAATCCACGTATTCGCTAGGAACTCCATGCTCTTGTAACAGGCTCGCCATGTACAAGCATGATAGTTTCTCGCCCACGCTCATGACCCGGTCCCTGGATTTGCTGCTGACTTCGTGGAGGTACTGCGCAGCCTCGAGGATCCTGATAACATGGTCGCATTCATTGTTGATTTCTCGCTCCAGAGGACGTAGAATCTCTGCCGTCTTTATATCTCTTCGTGCGGCTTCAAGATGGTCGGTCCGGACATCTTCAATGAATTGCTTGAACTCTTTGTGACTCTCCGCCTCGGAAGCTGCTCTTAGCAGTCTATTCGTAGTGCCGGCCGCCTTGGTGTGGGAGGATCTCGCGGAGACGACGACGGTGGGCAAGGACTCGCGGAGGGCCGACCTGTCAGTAGTAAGCTTCCATCACTAAATACAGTCCCAAGCGCTGTATACTTGATGACTTCAGCGACCGCAATTGGCAACTTGCCAACCGAAGTTCCACCAAACTTCAAGACGACCTTTTTCTGAGGCTTGGTATGAGATGCGCCATTTGTGTGGCTGTGAGCATCTGCACCATTCGCAAGCGTGTCTAAGGTCATAATGGATGCGACTGGGGGCTAAAGAAGATTAAGCAGTATAACATGACTCGACAACAAGAGTAAGGAGCAAACATAAGCACAACCCATAGCAAAGAAAGTGTCAAAGATGGGGAGACAGGCCTAGTCAGGCTCGTCGGTGAGCACGCAAAAAAAAAAAAGGACCCTGCAGACGCTGTGATGTTCGGCGCAGGTCCAAGTGCGGGCGAGTCCGAGTGTGAATCCTCGGCCAGTGGTATACTGTGTCTGGCACCAGGCTAAATTGTGCCATCTTTTAGTACGCCATAGGGGATTGCTTGGGTAACAGAGCAGAGTCTTGTGCCATGAAGCGGGTACTACGAAGGCTGATGCGTGAGCCACAGTGATAAGAATAGCAGTACCTAGGTGCCTGGGTACCTAGGCAGATTGAAAGACCATTGTAATCGACGTTGAGGTACTATCAGTATCGTACTGTAGTAGGTCTCATCGAGTGCAGATGCAGCCTGAAGCGTGTGCAAGATGGAAGGAGCGGTCAGCCATCAGCCGGCAGCCTTCGAGGTCTGGTCTCAAGTTCAGTAACTTTAGGTACTCGTAGCCTGTCTGTGCAATCCGACCTCGAGTCACTTACTACTAAGGCTTGCTACTGCCACCGTGACCGTGACGGTCGAGACTCGAGGCGACCTCGATACTGGGCTTGGCAAGCACCCCCCCCCACCGTGACTGCCACCGTGACTGCCACCGTGACTGCCAGTGACTCGGAACAGCTGAGCCTTCCAAGTTCGCCCTCGTGCAGTCTGAACTTGACTGCCAGTGCTGTGTGACACCTAAGACTTGACCCTCTGAGTCTCCGGCCCGGTCAGCATACCTAATCGAGTGTGGCTGACACCTTTGCTTCGTCACTCCTTACCTAGTCTGTGTATGCTACACCTTGTGCGTTTGCTCAGTATGCTTCATCCTGTTCGAGGCAATTGCCTGATGAACACAATGGACATGTGTTTGTTCACCCGAGCAATCACTCTGTACTGCCAACAAACTTGATCATGCTTCAGGTAGAATGCACACTGACATCCATCAGCCTGTGTCACTTGCAGCATCCAAAAGACTCGAGGCCTTGAGACTCTCTTCAAGATGTCGATATATGTCTTTACGTGTCCATTCTGTGGCGTGCAAGACGACAGCTTGGACAAGTTACAAAGCCATCTCGAACATGCACACGCCGAAGGTGACCGAGGCGCAACTCATGGGCGAGCGAACATCGCTGGCGAGTTCCAGGAACCGCAAGAACAGTCTGACGCTGATTACGCCTTGCAACTCGCACTTGCTGAGGCTGGCCTGGATCCGGCTTTAGGACTGTCCATTAATAACAGGGACGCTCCTTCGCGCAGAAGCAAAGAGGAAAGGGAAACAGCAACCGAGCACGCTTCTTTCTCTTCAGACGACTCGGACGATCAAGATGAGCTTGACGAGTATGTGGAATGTCCGTGCGGTGAACGTGTCACACTCGCCGAGATCGAGGAGCATTCCTCTCTACACGCCGATGAAGATATGGATCTCCCGGCCTCGGCTCTGCCGCTGGACGTAGAGTACTCCACGGGCTCTCGGAACGACAAGCAGGCTGTACGCGATATCTCAAACTCATTCAGTACCGATATCCCCCGGTCCATCCGCAATCACGACCAGACATTTTCAAAGACTCACTACCGACGAGAAGGGAACCGCTCATTCTCGCTTAAGGAGCTTTTCTTGGGTGACTCCTCGCTTAAGAAGCGGCGAAGTCCCTCTAACCCGGTTCCGCCTTCGATAGGGAATGCAAGGAGACTAGGCGTAAGTAGTGCAAGCCAAGGTGGAGGCAGGCCACTGACATCTTATAGCATGCTGAACTAGGACCGTATGCGCACGAGAAGCAGATGCCACGATGGCTACGACAGATGCTAGAACAGGGTGCAAGAGTCACCATCACGAACAAGCTCGGACCCAATGGTACCCTCATCAAGGTCGAAGCAGTTGCCAATGAAACGCCAGGTCTTGTACCTGTCCTTGCGCGCCTGTCTCAACTCGACAATACAGTGGAAAGAGCGTTCTACTGCAGCTCGGAAGTGCACCATGTTGTGAAGATGCCCAAGGAAGGGGGGTTCTGTGGCTATAGGAATATTCAGATGCTTACGACCTACATTCGTGGCGCTCGCGCATACGGACATGAACACTTCCAGCGCAAAATACCCTCGATACTCAAGTTGCAAGATATGATCGAAGAAGCATGGGACAAGGGGATCAATGCTGTTGGCAGGATCGAGACTGGCGGAATCAAATTGACTCGCAAATATATTGGTACACCAGAAGCACAAGCTGTCTTGCTCAGCTTGGGCATACCTTGCGAAGCCATGGTCTTTACGACAACCAAAGAATCCGAAGCTTACGAAGGCATGTTGCTAAATGTTTGTGAATACTTTGACGACGCCGCTACAGCTCAGAATGTGGACAAAGTGGTCATCACAGAGAAGCCTCCAATCTACTTCCAGCACCGGGGTCATTCCATGACTATTGTCGGCATCGAAATCAGATCTCAATCTACAGTCAACCTGGTTGTCTTTGATCCAATGTTCGCACCATCACCAGCTGTCCAAAAACTCAGCGGCCCGAGCTCGTTCAGGAGTCCTGAGCCAGGTAAGCTGATGAAGGCTCATCGGAGAGGAGAGAAGTACTTGAGCAAGTACAAAGATTTTGAGCTACTCAAGCTCACCGGACCCCTCCCAGGCAGTGTTAAGGAGGTTTGAAGAGCTGTACAGGCAGAAGGGTGCATTGGCATATCTAGCATAGGATGAAGCGTTCAGCATGTCGGTTTGTTGGCAGTGCGGTATTGCATAGCATTTGGCGTTCCGGATTGTCGCGGCATTGGTGATCGGACACCTTCGGGATCACCAGCGGCGAGATTGATATCAGCACGATAGAGCTGGTATTGAGGCGTTGCTTCAGCATAAAGCATGGCGTGGTTCAGCGCTTAGCTTGCATGACACAAGGTGCATTGAACAATCATACACTGATATCCATAAGCTCGATCCATGTTTCGAAGTACCTGCCACAATTACTACGTATTTAGCTGGGTAGGTTGGTTGGCAGGTATATTTCCGAACGACCTTTTCTCAACACCCTCATGCGCTTTTAGTCGGCGTACTCGACCGTACCGACCACCTTGGCAGACGTCTTCGGAGGAACTTCGGGAGAATTCACCGTCGCAAAAAAGTCACAACCGCGAACTCTGTCGCATACTCGGAGGCCTTCAATTAATTTACACTTCTACCGCCCATTTGCTTGTTTGCAAACAGCTCAGATATCCTTTCCGTTGTCTCGCATCATGCCGCGCCGACTTCCCAATATCCTTCTGACGGGTACTCCGGGCGTCGGCAAGACGACGACGGCGGAACAACTCATCTCGCTTTCGTCCAGCACCCCGCGGCGGCTGAAATACCTGTCGATCAACGACCTGGTCAAATCGCGGGGGTGCCACGAAGGCTACGACGAAGAGCTGCAGACGTACATGGTGGACGACGACAAGCTACTCGATGAGGTGGAGAAGGAAATCCAAGACGGCGGCGGCGACGGCGGCTGGGTGATCGACTGGCACAGCAGCGCCGGGTTCGCGGTGCGGTGGATCGACCTGGTGGTCGTGCTGAGATGCGAGGACACGACGGTCTTGTACGACCGCTTGAAGGGACGCGGGTACAAGGACGAGAAGGTGCAGGAGAACATGGACGCCGAGATCTTTGGCGTCTGCTTGGAGGAGGCGCAGGAGGGGTGGGGCGAGGAGAGGTGCGTGGAGTTGAGGAGCCAGGAGGTGGACGAGGTGGAGGGGAACTGTGAGAGGGTTTTGGCTTGGGTGGAGCAGTGGATTAAGGACAGGGAGGCGGAGCAGACTTGAGATGGGTGTGAGGGATGGACGATTGATACCCATTGATGCTGGGCTCCGCGATCTACTCAAGACTCATGCGCGCCTCCTGCGAGCCAGGACTTCAGCTTTGCAAGGGCCTTGTATCGGTGAGATATTTGGTTCTGTGCGGTTGTCAGCTTGACACCTCACAACGAAGAGGAAGTAGCCTGGGTGGTTCCACTGCAGCACTTCTGGCGCAAAGACCAAGTACCAAATCGATCTGGAAAGACACCACGGCCGTTACCGACATACCTTGGCAGCCTTGTCCATCTCAGCATACGTCTCGCCTTCATACTCGAAGCACGGATCCCAACCTGTGACCGAATCAGCAGGCACACGCATCGCTGAGAGGCCAACCCTACCAAAATTCAGCGGTCCACGAGCAGGAACCAACTTCCCATACGTACGGCCTTGGAACAAGAGCGGCTCCTGTCCCGGCCCGGCACAATACGCGAACGTGCAGACTGCGATGATGGTCTTGTCCTCATACGCGGCGAGGAGTTTGTTGAGCCCTGCGTGGCCGAGGGCGGAGAGGAAATGCTTGCTGCAGCGGCAGGGATGCAATTAGTCATGGTATCGGTCGAGGGGTTACCACCAACACCAAGCCTGAATCCGAGGCGTCGCACGTGGTCGACAAATGCTTTGCGACACGGTTTAAAAAGGTGAATGTAGACGGGACACATACATATAAGGTCCCGGCAGGCCCTTCAAAGCCTGGAACTCCAACGCCGTGTCCTCTGTAAGAACGGGGCCGTTGACCTATGCAAAACCACATATTAGTTGCCACCCTTGACGCTCGTTCCCCGACCGTTATTCCATATTTCGGGGGGTTTAATTACACACCGCGGCAGCCGCCCTGGTGCACTTGTCCCTGGCGATCTCCTCGATGGTGCCTTGGATCTCGTCCACCTCGACGGACTTGCTTTGTAGATCGACGACATCACCCAGGATAGCTCGGACTTCTTGGAGTTTGTTGCTGTTGCCTGTTTTTTGTCCTTAGAATTCAGACACCGGAAACGTCCACCGGGTTCTTGTGAAATCCCGGTGCAGAGAAAACGTACCTGTGATGAAGTTTAGCGTCGTTGGTCGGGCGGAGGAGGTAGACATTTCTTCAAGATGTCTTCCCGGTAGTGTGTGTGGGATTCTGATTTAGATTTTTTTGTGGCACTTTCTCAAATACCCTCAAGGAACTTTGGCGAGAGCTCGAGCTGAGCTTCTTGTGGAAAGGGTTGGGAAGTCCTCGTCGGGTAAACAGGAGGCGTTTGCGGTGGGTAATTAAAGTCAGCTAAATTAGTAGAATCTATGATAAAATTCCACTCATGAGAAAAACATGTATGGAAACAAAAATGGCGAGGCCTTGAGAGGTTACGAGCTGTACACAAAGCTTCTCACCTTGACGACGATCTACGCGTGGTAGGAGAGTTAGGAACATATGAGTAGCAGACGCGCGGGATGGAAACGGTGGATTAAGCTCATGCCAGTGATCGCATCCAATTATATACGAGTACTTTCTCATCTCCCAGAAATGGATAGACGCCGTTCGCTAAATCGAAGGAGGCCACATGGTCTGCTTGAAAATCGAGCCTGCCCTTCTCGAAGGGTACAACATGTTGTGTCCCGACTCCCAGTGCTATGCCAAAATATCGCTCAGAAAAGTACACCTCTGTGAAGCTAGCCCGTGGTATTTTTCGGTCTGAACCACAATCGTAAAGGCCAGGACCGGCAATTATCAAACCACATTACTGTTTAGACACGTCCGAAATTCAAATGCAGAGACAGAAGCGTGCTTGCCATTTACATGTCCTCACCATCACTGATTTCACCTTCCATGCCGTCTGCTCCACCTTGCTGTGCCATGGCTTGCGCCGAGACAATCTCCGCAAGGCGCTTCAGGCGAGGAGTTTGAAGCCCTGGTACACAGTCAGTTATGAATCTTTGTTTGATCACGGGAAAACTTACAAGCTGGAGTGTATGTCTCCAAAGCCGTGATGACTCTGGGTTCAGCGATCTCGTATGGACCACTGTCTTCCATGTCCACAGCTTGCAGGAGCAGAACGTCACTCTTCTCTGTCACTCTTGAAGCCACAGCTTTCATGATCTCACCATTGATAGGCTGCTCATAGTCGGCAACGAGATACTGATTTAGCAACTTTTGGATTTGATTAGGCGATAGCATCCAGCAAATATCCTGAATGATCTCAATGTCGTTCAAAGTAGCCTTCTTCAATTGCAGCAACTTGGTGGCTTGCATCAGATGCTCGAGCTGTAAAGTGCCTTCGGGCATCTCGTGACTCTTGCACCATTCTTCGATTCTAGTGATATTGTAATTGATCTGTAGGCCGCGCTTCCATGACAAGAAGTTTCTTCTCATCAACAAGTCATTGAATGCAGTAACTCCAACAAGACGGAGAAGCTCGGTTACCGTCTGATTGATGATCGAGTCTTCAATGTAGTATGCCTTCATAGCTCGGAAAACATTATTGAGCAAGCTGAGAAGGTTGTCCATGCTGTATGCTGGTGTATTGTTTGAGGGAAGCAGCTTACCAAGGAACCTGTTGCTTTCATTTGTGACAAAGCCCGGTAATGATTGCGACTCAATGATGGCGGGCACGATCATTTTGTGCAACTTCTTCTTGAGCACCTTCATCCAGGTGTGGTAGATGTTGAACTCGAGACTTTCCAGATCATGCTTGACAATCTCGAGTAATCTGTCGTATTCGTAATTGTCAGTTTTTTGTGCCTCGTACCAATCCTCTGCAAGGAAAACGAATGACAACATCTCGTGCACGTTGGACAACCAGAACGCGCCAGGATTGATTGCTTCATCTCCGTCATGCTGCATAACTTCTTGCTGGATAGACTGCATGACATTCGCGAGGAACCTCTCAGATTCCTTCACAAAACCATTGTTCCACATTTCTGAGGTGACTAGGTTGATGAGGTAAGCTGGGAACAGCACTTCCTTTTCTGACGGTGCTGGAGTAGCACTAGGTTGAGGTATCTTGATACCCTTGATGAGACCCATTGTAACCTCGTCGTTGAGCTCTTCTTCCTGCGACAGGAGGTTCTCTAGCTCCATCTCGACGTTGTCAAGTGGTGGTGCGAAGGTCGAGCCAGACAATGCTTTCGTATCAACAGCCATGGACATCGGCCTAGCGTTGTAGGCACCGCTGTACCGGTCAGTTTCTATCCTTTCAACTGCGCCGGCGCTTCTGCGTTTGGGCTTCTTGGACGAAACAAGATTGATCAATCCATTGGCTGGCTGTGAAGTATTGGCATTGGTATAATCACCGTTGACACCGTTGGCGACCGGAGCTGGTGCGCGCTTGGCCATCTCAAGCTGGTCTTGCAGATCATTGATTTGTTGCCGCAGAGAGCCCTTGTCAGTCTCATGAGTGGTATTGGCTTGTCGTACCTTGTCCAGCTCGGAATTGGATGTGCCGAGAGAATCTTGCAGTTTGCGTTGTTCTTCTTGCAATCTCTTTGCATTGCCCATATGTTCGTCATGACTAGCCTGCAACTTGACGTGCTCTTCCTCGAGGGCGCTAAGCTTCGCTGCAACGATACCAGCACGATTCGCTTCGGACTGCAATTCTTTCGAGCGTTCTTCAAGGGCGTTGTGCCTGCTCCTCCAAGATTTGAGCTGGCCCTCGTAGTTTTCAAGCTGGTTCTGTAAAGTCTTGTTCTGTTGCTTCAAGGCACCAAGTGACTGAGTAAGTTCAACAACCTTATTCTCAAGCTTGTAGGAGATTTGCTTGAGATCCCGTGCTTCCTCACGTATCGTCTTATATTCACGACGAGCAACTCTGCCGCGCCATAGATTTTGCACGATAACGACGTTCCTACGATGCTGTCTCCAGGCCTTGAGCGAACTGTATGACCTGAACGCACGCTGTATTGTCTCGGCAGCGTTGCGATACCTCGTCTCGAGGAGGTCTTTCCTCAACAGATAGCCTTTAGCCACGGATTCAAAGAGTATGAGATTGTTTCGAACGCTGGTGTAGTTCTTGCGATCTTTCGATCCACGCCACACACGCTGGATGGTGGTAGCAGACTTGATTTGACGAGTCTCGTCAGCCTGTCGTCTGGCGAGTGACCCCCTTGCTGCAGCTTGGAATTGCAAGATGGACTGCCTGGTTTCGAGGTACTTCCGACGATAGTACTTCGCTCGCAGGTTCTTCTGTATCATGATCGCGCACGCTTTCAATCGGGCTGATCGCAGGTTTTCAAGGAATGCCAACATGCCGGCACGGAAGAATATCTTCGTGAGACCGAGCTGATACTTGTCATTCTTCTCAGCAGCCGAGTCGCCCAGTGCTTTTCGGAGAATGTTGTGAGCCATACTTCTGATATCTGAAGTCCACTGTGATGAGGGGCACAACATATAATACCGCATTGCAAATTCCTCATATGTCCACCTCGTCGGGTAGCCCGCAGTACTAATGCGAACCGTTTCGAGCACACCACAGGCTCGTAATTGACCCAAGACCATTGGACCTTCGAATTTCCATGACTCTTTGGACTCGTTGGGCTTGATGCAGCGAATGTAGTGTGCATCAGTGGAGTTTATTGTTGTCATAAGCTCTATCAAAGAGCTCTTGAAAATACCGCCGAGAGTCGGTTTTCTGTTCACAGCAACACCTACGCGACGACCAGGAGCAGCAATGGCCTTCTGGGCAGCGCCTGCCGAATCTTTCTCACGTACAGCGATTGCCGTGTCCAGGACCTCCAACAAAAATGAGTTACTTGTGGCACGAAGTACCTCCATCTGCTCATCTGGAACAGTATCTCGGTTCTTCTCAATAAAGCCATCGGATTCATAAGTAACGTCGAGCGCGTAATGGCAGACAGTGAATGCAGATCTTCCGAATCGTGGCTTCTTGTAGAACTTCTGCTTGTCAGCGGCGAAGTTATGATGTAGCTTCGTGACAAATTGTTCGTCGGAACCCATGGGCAGCCTAGACTCCTCGTCCAAAAGGGAGAGGACACCAAGCTTGCCTTCTATCAAGTCTATGCATGGCTGGTTGTCTGCAAAGTCGATAAAGGTCCAGTCGATCTCTTCCCGCATGTATTCTTCTTGTTCAAGCTTGAAGACGTGCTGGTTGAATTCCTGTTGCAATTTCTCGTTCGCATAGTTGATGCAAAACTGCTCGAACGAGTTCTTGGCAAAATGCTCGAAACCGTAGATATCCAGAACACCAATGAAGGTATTCATTTGTTCTAGAACGGCTGGGGTGGCCAGCCCATGGTTGATGGTCTCTACTAGCCAGTCGAAGAGACTTGAGTATATGAACTTGGCAACCGAATCCCGAACAACGGTGGCCTGCTGTTGTGTCAAGTTCGAGGTGATCTTTTCACCTCTTGTAATGAGCTGCTTTTTTACAGTCCATTTGGCAAAGTCGGCGGCATTGATGCCGAGGATACTACAAGCCTGGGCCAAGGCAGGTTCCGTGGCGGATAGAGACGAGTCCGTTCTCGTTGCGGTAATTTTGATGTTACCGAAGTGTAGAAGAGCTCCGAGCATGCGGAAGATCTCTCTTTGGGTCCCTTCGCGAACTCCGATGGTAGACAGCGATTTCCGGGTAGCCGCGAACTCTGCGGCGTCATCCACCCCCTCAATGACGGGCTCGGTACCTTGGTTCAGGTATTCAAATTGTTCGACTGGCAGCAGACCAAGCTCTTGCCTCTCCTCATCCGTAGCTCCGGCCACAAGTTGATAAAAGATATGGTAATTGCGCTCTTTCAGTGGCTGGAAAACCAGCCGCGATCTCTCCAACAAGTATACTCTTATTCTTGCGCCAATAATGGCGGTGTTTTTGTTGAAAATAATCTCGATGTACTTTCCGAATCGCGACGAGTTATCGTTCCTTGTAGTCTTTGCATTGCCAAATGCTTCCATCACCGGGTTGGTTGCTAAGATTTGCTCCTCTGTCTCACTTATGGCATCTGCTCTTCCTTTGCTTGTCTGACCAGGCGCTCCACGGGTAGCAAAGTATCGCATGATGTACTTCGCACTGACTGTCTTTCCCGCTCCAGATTCGCCGGAAACAACAACCGTTTGGTTTCTCGTGTCTCGTAACATATCTGTAAAGGCTTCTTCGGCAATAGCAAACAGATGTGGTGCCTGCGACGCTCTTTGCTTGCCAGCATACACCTGAACCATTTGAGGTACATATAGGGAATCTACCCGGGCAAACGGGTTTGTTGCTATTAGAACTATGCCTGAGTATGTATAAATCTCTTTTTGTGCATATCGAAGTCTGATTGCTTGCAAGATTGCAGGCTCGTTAAGGTGTGAGAGGTTGGTCAAGTCTTCGGCGGCCTCGAACATGGGAGGATTCATGAGTGGAGGTAGAGACGCATGGCGGCTGTCCAACAGCGCATCTTCCGTCGTCTCGACGGTCTGCGTGGATTCATCGGAAAGCTGAAAAACGAGAGCGACCTTCCGGTCTCCCAATTGCTTCCTCTCTGCGAGTTCGCCAGGTATGAAGCCCTCTGCCTGGTTGGGGAACCAAGCCCTCGTACCGATATCCCAGCTCGCCATGGTTGGCGTGGCTCACGCTGTCCTTATATGGTGGGTAAGGGTGTGGCCGGCGAGTAAGCCATAGATTGACACCGTTGCAGGTACTTTGGCGGATGAATAAATTGGATGAGAATATTCCGAAGAGACGACTGGAGAGATTCAATCCGACTACTTAGGTAACTATTCGCTTTTGGATGGAGACGAGCTGACGGCGGTGCTGTTCAAGTTTGGCGGTGGGAGTCCTTCCAGAAAGTCAAGGGGATGCCAAACCGCCGAACGCGCTCTGCACACTAAACATGGGGAGATCCCTGCCAGCCCAAACTCTTTATGGCCCAAGCGCCCAACTCCCTACTCTTCATCCGTAGCTGGGCCCCTTTTTGACAGCCAGTGACAGGCATCGCTACTTTAACATACATGAGAGTACTAATAATGCCTTGACATGAAATGGTTACTTTTGCATCTTTGACAGTTGTTGGGAGATCTCTGCTACCCAGAACGCATGCATTCCCTCAACGCCAGGAACTCGATTTTCGCTAGGTATTTTCTGATGTACTTCGTGAACACGGGTCTGTTATCCTCCTCGAGCACTTGACGCCAGGTTGTGCCAGGACTCAACAGGCGTATTACGGTCCTGGATGCGCACGCTCTGCCATTAGATCGACCTTGCATGCAGAAGCCAGATTGCCAACCATCACCACGGCATGATGCCAGTCATTACGGGTTCGTTGATCTGCCTACTGGTTCTTGCACTCAGAAGATGCCTGCTGTGAGCGAGGCTTGCCACCCTCTTCCTCGTCGTCTTCATCAGATTCGGCCTCCTCCTCATCATCCTCGTCCTCGTCATCTTCGTCGTCGAATTCAGCATCCTCAGCGTCGTCATCGTCAAACTCTTCAAAGGCCAAGGCCTCTCCGGTAAACCAATCAATGGCTCTTGGGATCAATTTCTCCTTGATGTCTTCACCGAGCTGGTAATCCAACTCGAGACGCTCTTCAATGTCCTCCTCAACCTCGTCCTCGTCCTCAGGCGCTGCTGGAGGAGCAAAGAAGTTGAAGAATGACTCTGTAGGAACGGTCTTTTTAACAACACGCGTTTGCTTAGTGTCTGGATCTTCATTAGTAACTTCCATGTAAGCGACTCTGCATGACTTACTCTTGTTTCGCTGCTTCTTGCTCTCAACACGGACAGTGAGGTCCTTTCCAGGCTTCCACTCGACCTTGTCGCCTTCAGCGTGGTCATAGATGAAGTCTCCACCATAGCCGCTCTCCTCTCTATAGAAATACGTCTTAGAGATGGTCTTGTTGGCGAAGAAGTCATTGGGAGCAAACTCAAAGATGAGCTTGAATCCTGGTTTGTCGAGATACTCCATGCGGATGTCTGTGAGGGATCGAAGTGCTTCCTCGTCGCGATCTGTGATCAACTCGGCGAGCGAGATCTGGTTCTTCATGGCAGATAGCCAGAACTCCGGGATGCCCTTCGTAGCTTCGGTCGACTCCTTGTCTGCGGCATCTCCCTCTTCGGCCTCCTCTTCCTCTCCTTCCTCCTCCTCAGCCTTTCCAGCTTCTATCTCAGCGTCCGTTGGCTCAGAGTCGCCGTTGACGATCTTTGCTCGCTTTTGGTAGAGAGGTGTGAATTTGGCGAAATACTTCTTCTCCAGTTGTAGGACCTCCTCCTGAAACTCCGCCTCGAGCTTGGCATGGTCTTTTTGTATGCCCTTCAGACCAGTAACTCGGCGACGGACAGGCGCGGGAAGGGACTCAACGTAACCGGACGAGCGGCCAACGAGAGAGCCAAGCTTAGCTTGCATCATTGATACAAGGGCAGGGTTCTTTGCGAAGATGGATGCAGCGGCAGCACGATCCAGGTCCTCTGCATATTGTTAGTTGTGGCCATGGATAGCTGCAACATCGTTCTAACCTTCTTGAATGCTACCGACTGTGGGCGCTTGCGCATGTGAAGAGATAGGAGCATTGTTTGCGGGTGCTATAGAATGTGAGCTACTTGATTGTTGTCATGGTGGGGTTGGTGGCATACTGTTTTGAGGGGTTCTGTTGACGGAAGATTGTTAGCTCATTGAAGCTATACAGCTATAGAGAACAAAAGACTTACGGAGCAGTGATACCACCACGTGTCTTTGGGATTTCTGAACCCATCTTTTGGTAGATGCCTGTGGTGGAAACAGGAAACAGCGTCGGCTGGGGCGGTCTGAGTTCACTCCAACAATTGGAGGTCGGTGGAAAGTTTCACCACTGATTGAATACTTTACTGGACTAGAAGGCGGTCTCGGTGGTGTCTGCCTTGATAAGGCGTTTGGAACTTGCTGTAGACGTGCGACAGCGATGCGTTAGGAGAACAAAGGTTGCAGCAAATTTTCGAACGGATGGCGTTGCACTTGACTGGCAGTGCTCGGGGCTGGATTTCTCAACGCGGCGGCTGCCACCAACCTTGGAAGCCGCCAATCGATAAGCGAAGTGCCAAGCCCAGGTGGAAGCAGCCTGCATCATTGCCCAGCACTTTTCGTCGGACGGACCTGGCTGTAGCTGGATGTGCCCGAGACGTGTTTCTGCAGTAAGACTTCCGCGCAGCGCGGCCACAATGCCGTAGCATAGACACGAAGTCCCTCCCGGGGCACAAGTATAGCAGAATGGATATCACATCAACCATGGAGCGGCCTAAACGGCCATCCTCAACACAGCGACGAAGTAGTTCTGCTCGCCGCACCATGCACCGAAGAGACTCGAACATGAGCACGTATGTATAAGAATGGAGTTCTTTGGGCAAGGGTTGACAGTCCTAGGGCAAGTTTCGTTTCTCAGGTCGAGATGGCCACGGACGAGGTATGCTCCAGTCCACCTCTGTCGCAGTATGTCTAACAAAGTGAAGGCTTTCTCCGGGCCTGTGTCGGAGAGCGTGCCTACTAGTATCTCGGGTTTCGCCTACCAACGCCCGAGGCAACGACAGGGGTCTATAGCGAGCTTTACCTATTTCCAAGAGGACAATGATACCCCCCAGTATTCAGACGACGAAGCTATACTTGATCCCAGTGATGAAGAGGACGGATATGCCGACGGAGACGACAGAGACCTCGAGGCTGGTCACGCTTCTTCCATGCATCGCAAGTCCTCCGGACGGCCAAGAGCATCTTCGGACCAGCCCCTGCTTGAGCGTGAGGAATCGGCACAAAGTGATACACAAGAGCACGATCGTGGAGGCAGCTTCAGCCAGAAGCTGTACATTGAGAATGAAGACCTCACCATGGTCATTGCAGGGTTCACGACAAGCACGATCGGTTTCATAATATATGTTGCGATTTGTATCCTTTCCGCCGGCATTGGATACCTCGTGTTTCGATGGGTGCCTCGCTGGCGTGTCAGACTGGTGGGTTCAGCAGCCCCACTGAGGAAGTGCGCCTGGGTCGTTGTAGAGGTGAGCCCTTGGATTGCTAGAAGACTGAAGAGGACACGCGCTAAAAAAAGTCAGAATCAATGGGGCGAGTTCACAGTCCATTATGTTTCAACCGAGGAGTATGGACATCCCATGTCTACCGTTTTCACACGCCCTGGAAAAGAAAAGTCTAGCGGCTATCGATTCGACGACGACCCAGAAATGCCTATCCTTCGTTTCCTAGACTATCGGTATATGCGTCTACTTTACCAGCCCCACGAGGACAAATTTGTCCTCAACAACGACTGGTGGGATCCACAATGGACAGATGTAAAAGCATTGAGGCAAGGTCTTGACACCGAGGAACGAGATCCGAGAGACCAAGTTTTCGGCCAAAATGTGATCGAGATTCAACAGAAGACTATACCACAATTGTTGCTGGATGAGGTAAGGTTAACTGTGTGGGACCATAACGTGGCTAACGACTTCAGGCTTTCCACCCGTTTTACGTCTTCCAAATTGCAAGTTTGATTCTCTGGTCCGCGGATGAGTACTACTACTATGCTTTCGCTATCTTCTTGATATCCGTTTTCAGTATTACGACCACGGTTGTTGAAACCCGATCGGTGAGAGATTCCAAGGGTATTCGTAGCTCAGCTAACCCTTTCATAGACAATGAACCGACTTCGGGAAATATCACGATTCGAGTGTGATGTCCGCGTTCTGAGAAATGGCTTCTGTATGCTACGTCTGGAGCGTTTGTAATGATATCGCTGACAAGCTATAGGGCGTTCTTCTACCTCTGGTGATCTTGTTCCTGGGGATGTGTATGAGGTTTCAGACCCGTCTTTAGATCAACTCCCATGTGACAGCCTGCTCTTAGCAGGAGATTGCATCATAAACGAAAGCATGTTAACTGGAGAATCCATCCCAGTTTCCAAGATTCCTATCACGGACGATGCGCTTCCATACGTCGACTTGGGAGCTGCATCAATTCATCCAAGCGTGGCCCGGCATTTTCTCTTTTGCGGAACCAAGATCATCCGAGCCAGGCGGCCACAGGACACCGACGACGATGAAGCCGTTGCTCTTGCGATGGTAGTGCGTACAGGCTTTAACACTACCAAAGGCGCGCTTGTGCGGTCAATGCTCTTCCCAAAACCTTCCGGTTTCAAATTCTATCAAGACTCGTTCAGATATATCTCCGTCATGGGTGGCATTGCTGGTATCGGATTTATTGCATCTTTCATCAACTTTGTCAAGCTGGGCTTGGCATGGCATCTAATCGTAGTTCGAGCACTAGACCTCATCACCATCGTGGTACCGCCAGCTTTGCCAGCAACTCTGACAATAGGCACCAACTTTGCCCTGCAAAGACTCAAAAAGCAGCAAATATTTTGCATTAGCCCTCAGAGGGTTAATGTCGCAGGAAAGCTCGACGTGGTCTGCTTCGACAAGACTGGCACATTGACCGAGGACGGACTGGATGTACTGGGTGTTCGCTTGGTTCAACATCCAGAAATCAGATTTGGAGATATGCTGTCCGAAGCAGATGATGTGTTGCCTTCAGCTTCTTATGATCGAGACCCTACGGTCAATTACCGTGTCAACAAAAACATCTTGTACACCATGGCTACCTGCCATTCCTTGCGCTTGGTCGATGATGAGCTCATTGGTGATCCTCTGGATCTCAAAATGTTTGAATTCACAGGCTGGTCTTTTGAAGAAGGTTCACATAAAACGAGCCATTTCATTGAGGGTACTCACCAGGCCGCACCTTCAGTCGCAAGACCACCACCAGGAATGGAATATGATGTTGAGGATCAGCACAGTGACAACCCAACGGCGGTTGAGCTTGGCGTGCTGCGGTCGTTCGAATTCGTCTCCCATCTACGTCGCGCAAGCGTTATCGTTCGACAAAGAGGTGATCCTGGGGCAAACGTGTTTGTGAAGGGAGCCCCCGAAGCACTGAAAGACATATGCACACCTTCTAGCATTCCTGACGACTTCGATGACTTATTAAGCTATTACACCCACAAAGGATTCCGTGTCATCGCTTGCGCCTCAAAATACATCTCGAGATTGAGCTCGGACAAGCTCCACAGCATGGAACGATCAGAGGCCGAGTCTCGGTTACAGCTGACAGGGTTCATCGTGTTCGAGAACAAGCTCAAGGAGATTACCACGGAGATTATTGATGAGCTGCAAGAGGCGAATCTCCGAACCGTTATGTGTACTGGTGATAACATTCTGACCGCGATCAGTGTCGCACGGGAATGCAATCTCATGGACCGAAACACTCACTGCTTCGTCCCGCACTTCGTTGCCGGAGATAAAATGGATCCACGGGCCCAATTGATCTGGGAAAGCGTGGACAACTCAATCTATCAGCTTGACGACCACACTCTGCTGCCGGCACCTCTTCCGGTGGAAGAAGACAACGCGGCACCATACGACACTATGGCTATAGGTGACTACAGTCTCGCCGTTACTGGAGATGTCTTCCGATGGATCATAGACTTTGCTTCACCAGAAATCTTGCAACGGATGCTTGTCAAAGGTGAAGTTTTTGCACGAATGTCACCTGATGAGAAGCATGAGCTAGTGGAAAAGCTGCAGAGTATCGATTATACCTGCGGCTTCTGCGGCGATGGTGCTAATGATTGTGGTGCACTCAAGGCCGCCGATGTGGGCGTGTCCTTGTCAGAAGCTGAAGCCTCGGTCGCAGCTCCTTTCACAAGCCATATCTTCGACATCTCATGCGTCCCAATATTGATCAGAGAAGGTCGCGCAGCACTTGTCACCAGCTTTTGTTGCTTTAAGTACATGAGTCTGTACTCTGCTATCCAGTTTACGTCCGTCAGCTTCCTCTACGCCTCGGCGTCCAACCTCGGAGACTTTCAATTCCTCTTCATCGACCTTGCTCTAATTCTTCCGATTGCTATCTTCATGGGATGGACTGGTGCTTACCCGTCCCTGAGTCGGAAGCGTCCGACAGCAAGCCTCGTGTCCCGAAAGGTTCTCACACCACTCCTCGGACAAATCTTTCTATGCATCCTTGTGCAGCTCGTTGCATTCGAAACAGTCCAGCAGCAGCCCTGGTATCAACCACCCGAACTCAACAAGCAGAAATCTAATGTCGATAACTCTCAAAATACAGCATTGTTCTTGGTTTCATGCTTTCAGTACACACTATCCGGCATCGTCTTGAGTGTCGGACCTCCCTTTCGGCAGTCAATGGCAAAGAACGTTCCTTTCTGTGTCACCATAGCTGTGGCGCTTCTCGTCGCTCTGTACATGCTTACAGACCCAGCGGATTGGTTACAGAATTTCATGGACTTGACGGACATGTCTATCAGCTACAAGTTGTTCCTGCTTGCGCTCGCAACCGTAGGCTTTATCGTTGCATATTTGGCGGAGAGATATGTATTCCTTGCCATGGCGAAGTACATTGGAAAGTTGAAGACATTGTTGAGACCTTCTCATCCAAAGAAGCGGAAGCGATATAAGGAGATCTTGGACGAGATGGCGATCTAAGAAGGGGATTTATGTACAATATCTACAACAGGCGATTGTATAGCCTCAAATATGTACAGAGAAGACGGCCAGTGGCTTGGGCGATAGAGCTAGAATTGAAACAATTTCACAGCACTTTGCAGACAAGCTAACAAACATGGAAGGGTCTCGACCTAATGGCCTGCAAATTCAATGTAGACTACGGCCAGAATTGAGGTATTGTGAATATCATGGGCAAAATGTCGCATCGATCAAAACGTCGGTTTCGGCTATAATTTCAAGAACCTTCGTCGTAGCTTCGTATGAGGCGGAGATACTACACCGCCAGATGCGCATTCGGAACGATTCAAGGAACCAGCACGCGGACAGGGCTCGACTGTGCTGGAGTGACGTTGGTTATCGCAGCAAGGCGTTTGTAGTTGGGCCTCGAACGCCCATTGTTTTGACCTGATATATACAATAGTTTTCTGCTTATTCTCCGTCCTTGGTGTATGTCATGCATATGAAAAGTGGTTTGTTCCATCTCCGGACCGCTCAGTGATCCCATGGGTGCTTCAAGCCGATCAGGGCTGGTCCATCCTTCTTCGCTCTGTACATCAACTACGACACCGTTAGCTTCTTGTAGTGCTTGAGCACTTCCGTGACATACGAAGAACCACATAGCGGCGCCGAGACCAGTCGCTGCGAATCTGTATAGAGGGCGTTGTGGATTGATTCGGTTCACTGGGTGGTTGGTACCCTGCCAGACAGGCTTGCCGTGTCCGCCGCCTCCAGCCATATTGAATGCTGCAGAAACCGTCAGTACAGAGTGCGAAAGCTGCGGAGCATACTGCGGACCTTCCGGCTGTGTGAGAGAGCGTGAGTAGAAGACGAGAAGCTCGAACGTGCCGGAGTCAGTTGGCTGCGTTGTGATCAAGATACGTAGGCTTGGCAGATTTGTAGAGCCTCAGATCGGCATCAATTTGGAGACGGTGTCGACAGAAGCGCAATTAAGGTGGGTATTACCGTCGACTCACCCTTCAATTCGCATCTTTAGACATCAAAGTAGGGTCGCATAGTCGTTGTCGTCGCAGTTAGGCACGACTAAAGAGTTATTGAACTGATGTGTGCGAACTAGACGTCTTTGTGTTCCAGTATCGATTCGTCTGTTGTCAACCTGCTCACACCCTGTCGGACATACCCCATGGAATAAAGGTCCTCCTGCCTAACTTCACAGCACAACATCGTTCTATGGAGACATGTTTTCTTTTGAGTTGCCGTCACACAGAACACGTCCGCATTCCACAAGTCACAACAATCTAGCCTAGGGCCAACCTACCCTTGCGTTCACAACAAGACAAAGGCCCATGTCGGCCAACATGGAGTCCTCGTCGCAGCAGTCGCGAAAGCCGCTAGATCGGCTCGACGACGGTAGACCACGATTCCACGGTTGTTCAAGGATCACCGAGTACGATTATATGGGCAAGCTAGGCGAGGGTACCTTTGGTGAAGTCTCAAAAGCAAGATCAAAGAAGACAGGGCAAGTAGTGGCACTGAAGAAGATTCTGATGCACAACGAAAAGGATGGGTTCCCGATCACAGCGTTGCGAGAAATCAAACTTCTCAAACAACTAGATCACGTCAACATCCTAAAACTGGAGGAGATGGCCGTCGAGCGTCCTAAAAATGCGAGCAAAAAGCCAAGCATGTATATGGTAACTCCATATATGGACCATGATCTCTCGGGCTTGCTCGAAAACCCTGAAGTGCAAATGACGGATCCTCAAATCAAGTGCTACATGAAGCAGTTGCTGGAAGGCTGCGCATATCTCCATGAGAACAGAATATTGCACAGGGATATGAAAGCTGCGAATCTGCTCATCAACAATCGAGGCATCCTCCAAATAGCAGACTTCGGACTTGCACGACCTTACGATGACGAGCCACCCAAGCCGGGTCAAGGAGGTGGTGAAGCACAAAGAGAGTACACAACCTTGGTTGTCACGAGATGGTACAGACCTCCGGAACTGCTGCTGCAACTCAGAAAGTACACCACTGCCATCGATATGTGGGGCGTCGGATGCGTCTTTGGAGAGATGTTCAAGCGGAAGCCAATTCTAGCTGGAAATAGTGATTTGAACCAAGCGCATATGATCTTTGAGCTCGTTGGCACGCCGACGGACGACAACATGCCTGGTTGGAAGGATCTTCCCGGATGCGAGGGCGTCACAGATTTTGGTCCTCCACGGCGCTCGACTTTGGACCGTGTCTTTAGCGAGCAAGGCACGTTGACGCGATCTCTACTCTCGGAATTCCTCAAGCTTGATTGGCGTAAACGTATCAATGCTATGGATGCATTACAGCATCCTTACTTCCATACTCCGCCTCTTCCCGCACGGCCTGAGGATCTTCCTCGCTTCAAAGAGTCCCACGAACTCGATAGGAAAAAGTTCAGGGAAGAAAGACAAAAACCACCACCCGCACCTGCGGGCGGTTCCGTGGGCACCGGCCCACAAGGAGAATGGGGCCTTAATGGTCGTCCTGTGTCGCATGACAACAGAGGAGGCATGCGTGGTGGTGGCCGACCATACGCCAACGGCGGTGGAAGAGATTACGGCCGAAGACCACCACATAACGGGTACAACGACTACCGTGGTCCGCCTCGAGACGTACCACCATACCAGCAGCCACCTTCATATGACCCACCACCATACAACGCCGGCCGCATCCCACCACATGCGCACGAAGAACCACATTCCCGCCGTCCTCCTCCTCCCGCAGATTATGGCCTCCCACCCCGACCTCCGCCACCGAATGAGCCCTACCGCCACAATTACGATGCACCAGCACCATATCGGGACGGCCCACCGCGGTCTCGTGCCCCACCAGCCGTAGATGGAAGGCGGCCAGAACCCGAACGACAGCCTCCAACGGGAGCCGTGGATACGTACATACCGTCATACTCGAGTGCCGATCCGCACGCACGACCACCGACCACTGTCCTTAGGAGCAACAGAAGGCCGGAGGACCGAGACCGAGGTCGACCAGCCGACTATGGCGAGCCGGTGCGCTATGATGATGGTGCAACCAGTGGAGGCAGCCGAGAGATGAGTGGGCCGCCTCCGGGTGCGTACGAGAGGAGAAGGAGTAGGAGTCCAAGACGAGATTGGGATAGGGAGCGTGATCGTGATCGTGATCGTGAACGCGATAGGGGAGGATATGGTGGGGGTGGTACGGGCCAGGACTTTTATCGCCGGTAGGAGTAGCTTTGTTGGGCCTGTCTCCGCACTCCGGCGAGTGTGGAAAGACATGTCTGAGGGCGGTCACCTCACAGACCATAGTGTTACTAATAGCAGTCAGGCATAGCGATGGCGCATTACGAATTGGGTTCTGGTGTGAGGACACGAGAGCACATGATACCACGGCGGAGCACGGCGTCAAGGACGTTACGCCAATATAGCTAGAATAACTTAGGACTGGTATAGTTGGCCTGATATCTGCTAATGATCAGGAAATCTAATTCAACTATGCCCAATCCCCAAATAGTTCGTCGATTGCGTTTTTCTTCTTGGGTTTCTTTCTCATTTTGCCGGCGATCGGTGTAGAGTTCGTCAGTCCCTTCGTGGTCTTGCTTTCAGGTTTGACTTGTAGTCTTTCGGCCGCCGCTGTGGGTTTTGATGCTGGCGTCGTGGAGTCTTCTTCAGCGGCACCCGCAGGCATGACCTTTACCTTCGTCGTCATCGAGTCGACTGCAGACGGACTATCAACCTCTAGCACTTGTGGTGGAGGGTCTTCCATCTGTACGTCTTGTCTCGCAAATCTCTCACCAAGATCTTCTACATCGGTCGCTCTGGTTGCCCACTGCAGTGATGGCCCTTTCATCCTGTCCACCACTTCGCCGATATCATCGCTATCGTAGACGTGCTCTTCAACCATTCCACTTTCATTCCCGGTAACTCTCACACTCCACCCGACCACGCTCGTGACTTGCTCCTGCAACATTCTTTGCTCCAACCGCCTTGTCGGTACCCCGACTACACCCACCACATCGCTCAAGATGCCCAACAGCCCCACACCTAGCACGCTGAACTGGCTGTCCTTCACCACGGAACTGAACGCGATATACGCGCCTGGAACCACAACCTCCCGTACCCATTCAGAGAGTTGCTCCTTCTGCCGCCGTAGCTCCGTTTCGTTCTCAAAACGTTTGCGTACGTCTTCTGCTTTGCCACTCGTGCCTTTGGTTAATTTGAGCGAAACTTCGCGACTCTCAATATCAAGGAGGAGTCTGACGGCTTTTCGTACAAGGGAAAGGTGCTTGTACCATTTTTGTGAGTGGTGTTGGTTCTTGTTGCGGCGGTGGAGTTGATGTAGGAGGGACTCGATACGGGAAAGAGTCGACGCGGAGGCGGGCAAAGTGACAATTGAAGGTGTCCTGGGGCGTGGAAGCTTTGGTTTCGGCTTTCTGGTCGAAATGGATGATTTAGTCTTGCGTGAGCGTGAAGGTTGTGGTTTGCGCTGAGATGCAGCAGTTGCCGTGAAAGGCGTCGATGAGGTAGATGTAATGTTTGTAGGCTTATGCTGTGCCATGATGTTCTAGTATGGATGTAATCCGGATGGTGGTATGTATGCGATTCGTGTGTTGTTCACACCCGAGGTACTCAGTGGTAGGCCTCCTGCTCCTTTCGGGGTATTTGTGAACGCGTAGATCTGGCTAGCTGTCTACAGGTCGAAGTACTCAGAAAAAAACGAGGGTTCGAAATGATTGTTGTTGTTTTTCGGCTTCAGCAGAAGAACGAATAGGTACAGGCGCAAGGTACTTCGAGGCGGAGTTCGCGGTATGGACTGAGGACAAAAGGCAAGATTCTGCCTTTCGAAGTACTCAAAGCAGTGGTATCATAAAGGAAAGGCGGCGTGCCTGTACTTGGGCGGTCGATAGGTCGTGCTTTTTAAAAGCTCAAACTTCTGACGATGCAGTCACGTTTGACAGCAGACTACCCTCCAGTTGCTATGCTGCATGAAGGACACATCCTTGAATTGCTTAGCCGGTAAAATGCGTATTATGGTCAGGAAGTTCCGGCTGGATATTTTGTTGGTAAGCAAGGGTGTTACGACATAACTATTACGATGTCGAGTGGTGATCAACTACGTGTACCGTCACCAGTGTCCGAATCGTCGGGTTGACACAAGCAGCATAACTGAGCATGTAGTAGCAGAAACGGAATTTTGTGACATCAGCCGTGGTTTTGCAGTGAAACGAGGTTGCATGGTAGTCGTAGTGGCGGAGTTTGTGAGAATAAACATTCTCACCCTGTCCATATGATCCAAATCGCGAACATAGTCAAAAGGTCCGCTGTGTCCCAAAGCATACAAGACCATCAGGACTTTCAACTACGGAAACAATAACAGTGGGAGAATGACTAGCCTTGCGCGAAAATAGACCCAAAAGAAATGCGACATGAACAGAACGTTATATTACAACGAGTGAAAGGCTTGGAAAGCTGGAACGTGGTCTTAAAGACCGAGACGTAGAGGTCGCGTCTCCCGGATATGGCAACACATCGTGACTGGCAATGGATTGAACGCCATCCCTGTTGCACTCAGTAATGTTCAAATCACCGAGACGCGGAGTGAAGACATGATTCGACGAAGCACGTCTTGCGCATGGGCATTCGGTGATGAAACAGTGGACTGGCGAAGCGCCATGACTCTGGTGTGCTACGTTCAAGGCAAGGCCCAGCCGAGTTGGTGCAACTATCAGGACCATGACCAAGTCACGTCTCGCAGACGTGCGGGAGTACGGAAGGTATGAAGCAGGCAGAACAGTGTGGTTTACAAGCACGAGGATGTTGCAGATTGAAATCTGATTTCATTGTGGCCAGTACAGTTGCTCTGACATGACTCAAATTAGTACCACCTTGTGGTACGACAGGTATTCCATTTCGCAAAGCTCAAGCCCATTTGTTCCGTCTATGATCGAGATAGGAAAATTGTGTTTTCGAAATGAAGTCGTGGGTGATGTGAGGACGGGCCCTTGGCCAAGTCACAGGAGCAGTCAATCCAAGCCAGAAGGCAAGAAAGACTCTCCAGACTCATGATCCACCCCAACAAACAAAAGAAATCCAGGCATGTTGTGACAAGTGTCGAGACAACCTCTCTTGCCCAAACCACTCCGAAAAATCCTCACCAGAATGGTCTGTGTCCTAAGACACCAAGCGTTGTATGACCGCGTGCGACTTATTAGTCGCGACGATAGCCCATTGGTCCAGCGCCTGGCGTAGCAGAGTATGCGTAGCGAACGTGCTGACGAGCTCGGACTGGAGACAGAGCCGGATCTATCAAGCGCTGACCGAAGGTCTCGTACTCGGCGGTAGGAATGCCACGATCGTATTGTGACTGACGACGTCGCTGCTCCTCACGGTAGGCCTGGCCTTGACGTGGAGCAAAGAGACCTGAAGAAGTAGACATTAGCATGCTGCATTTGCACGGACCAATGTGTATATGAAATGTGTGTGGGTTACCGGACGGACGGAAAGGACGAGTGTGCTCAATGAATGGATCGTCGCCATCAGCAGGTGCAAGGCTGTATGCCAGAGGCAGACAAGCGCGGGCACGAGCTGGAGCTTGCCACTGTGCTCTATGAGAGCGAGCACCCTTGTATGATCGTGGTGACGACTTTCGGGGAGAGAATTTTGTGGGCTTGTACAAACCAACGTGTTCAGCGTTCTCCACACTTCTTCTCATCTTGGATGGGTTGTCCGGTGCAGGAAACTTCTCCTCTTGACCAGCATCAGAGCTTGGGCCGGTGATGTAGAGCTGGAGTGTATCAGCAGATGCAAAGCAAAACGACTGAAACCCATGAACATACCTTTGGTCGGAAAGTTGGGTGCTCCAACATGACAGACGAGTTTCTGAACTTCTGTACGAGACAGTCTTTGCCTTGGATTGCTGCGAAACAGAGGTAAGCGATAGGCCAATGACAACGATCGATAAGTACTCACTAGCATAAGAGATCTCAGCAACCTTGTCAGAATTGAAGCGGTTCCATCTCTGGCCTGAGCGAGCGATGGCAAATGGAATGATGGAAAGCGCGTCGGTAAAGTTGATGAAAGCATAGCCGACGTTGCAGTTGTTTGCGAAGTCAATGCGGAGGTACATGAAGTCGTATTGACCATGGCTTGTCTCATCGAGGATAGATTTCAGCATTGCCTGGTCTATCTTGTTTGGGATGTTGCGCAGCATGATCTATTACTTGTCAGCATGTTGTGATAGCAAGGAAGCAGATGAGCATACCGTAGTGCGAACATCGACACCAGCTTGAATACGACCAATGACGACCTGGTTGTGGTTGCCGTTGTGCACAACGCGAGCGTTGCCGAAAGACTGTGATGCCAGAATAGGAGCGATATGTGAGCGATCGTAGTCACCGACCGGAACAGTGGAACGACCAGTCAGACTCAATTGCTCTTGGGGTTGACGGAGTGGCTCTGGAATGTAGACATCGGGAGCATATGGCTCGATGCCCAAGACAAAATCCTGAAGTAATGTTAATGAATGACAGTCGACGGCGGGATTGTACTTACACCAATAACAGCACCCTTGAGTGAGGCTACGGCGTTCTGAGCAGCACGAGTGTCATAGTACTCGACGCGGAACTCTCGAAGGTGATCTTGCATGGGAGCAAGCGAGTGGATGGCCTTCACATTACCAAAAGTGGACAAAGTCTGCCTCAAGAGACGTAGGGCATCAGCACCATATGGATGATGACGTCCATCGTAGAAGATGGTGACAATGACTTGACCCTCGAAATCAGAGACCATGGTTGGATCAGCCTCTCCGGTATTAGCCATGAATTCCTTGTTAGTCATCTGCATTGGCTCCCATGAAGCGTTGACAACTGGGGTGAGAGCATAAGCTTGCCTAGCATCACGAACGTCGGAGAAGCCAGTGATACAGAAGCCACGTGGAAGGTGGGCATTGTTGATGACTTTGAGTGAGGGGAATCGAGTGACCTGCAATAGAGTTAGAGTAGTTTATGAACAAGGGCTTTGAGACTCACGCTGAAAGCGCCGGCAATGGTTGTGTAGGGTGTGTATGGGTCGACATTAGTAATGAGGAAGGCTCTGGTGGCGTTATCATCGTTCGAGAACGTGCCTTCGCGAATGACGACGTCGTCGAGCAATGGACCGAATGTAGCAGCTTGTCTGGTGACGTTGACGTTCTGCATGGCCAAGCGCATGCCCTCGTTCACGTCATAAGACGCATACTCGTGGCTGCCGACGGCACCGACCGCATTGTTGCCGGCCTGGCCGTAAGCATGAGTATACGGGGATTCATCTGGGTAACTGTCTTGCAGAAGGGTTCTTACACCATAAGGAGTAGGACCATATGTGCCTGTGGCATGACCGATGGTAGCGTTGACCTGAACACCTGGAGCTTTCTTGCCAGCTGTCACGATAGGAGCTTGTACTCCGGGTGTGAAAGTGGCAGCAGTTGGAGAAAGCTGTGAACCTCCGGTACGTGGAGTTGGAGCTAAGAAGGGGTCGGCATCACTGACCAATGTTAGAGGAATCTTTGCGAAGGACGAGGAACTTACGTTTGCTTGCCAGAGGCCTTCACGTCGCTAGAACCAGCAGTGGGAATGTTCAAGACCATCTTGGGAGCCATGGACTTCTTGGTAGTAGTCTGGACAGCTTCTGGGGAGAATGCTGTGATATTCGTGGAAGGAGTGCCATTATGAGTGGCCTCGTCCGATGAGTGAGGGCTAGAATTCAGGGCGCCGATACGAGCGGACGGCATGATGAGAGACTGCTTGCTATGACGACTCGGTTAGCATGAATTTTGTACAATGTGGTCTCAAGAAGCGCTAAAGCAGAGTTCCGATGGTTGAACATCAGGTCGAGTGGTGGTCTGCAGAAGGAGCACAGCCATGAAATCTTGACCGTCTTTTCCCAGAAACGCGAGGTGCTTGCAACGCAAGGATAGGCAAGGAGCGTCCACTGTCATTGGCAAGTACTTCAAGACAGGCAGACCAAGAGTAAATTTCTCAAGCGCTTACACTGGCTGCGAAGGTAGCTTGCCTGGGACACGCACGCATGAGAGAAGGTCCGGAAGTACTTACAAGAAGCGATGAGAACTTGTGCTCAGCAGAAGGCTGTTGGATGATAGGATTGTTTGAGTAAACGAATGTAGGTGATGATCGTAGGTGATGAAGTAATGGAGTAGGAATGAAGAAAGAGGAATTTGGGAGGATGAGGAAGAGTGAAATTGTAACGAGGGCGGAGAAGAACTTGGGAAGGAAGGGAACACCCACTGCGCTTTCGTAGCTCGCGCTCTTGCCAATATCGACGTGAATGCCAACCCTGCCGAAAGGGGGTTGGCCTCGACTCGGGGCCCCGGTGCCAGCCAATGGAGACAGGATCCCCAGGTCATGAGCAGCGGCAACCTTGGCGGGAGTCCTACGCGAAAGACTGCCGCGGTAGATGGAAGGCACCCCGAGCGACCATCTACTGCCATAAGACATGCAGATTCCCATACAAATTGTATGACACTCTGCATCAACCTGGACTCTTCCTTGTCCACCTCCATGCTACACCATATCGCCGAGACAGAATTGCCTTCGCTCTTCTTAAAACTATACCCTCGCAAGCAGCTAGACTTCATCCAGACTAGAAGCTATCTGAAAGCTGCTTGTGTTCTTTTAAGGCTCTTGTGTTGGCAGCTGCCAAGGGAAGCAAACATTTGCTGTGTGCTCAGCCTGAGCATACAATTGTAGCTGGAGGCCAGAGTTGGCGCCCACAGACAGCTCAAGTCATCAAACCTGTCTTTGTTGCAACTGACCAGACGGCTTTTTGTCCTTCACGATACATGTGTCTTTCTTGCTTGATGACAAGCATGCATGCCATCTGCCAGAGTGGCTTGTCAAGTGTAATGGCATGCATGCTTGTTCAGTATTGATGGGCAGACACAAATGTCCACTCTTCCATACAGCACCTGGTGTGCCGCATGCACCTGGCCAAAAGATAGAGAGTGATGGGCCAGGCGCACGCGGCTTGTCAGTGGAGAGTAGTCATGACTTCTCACGGTGGACTCTTGGAGGCCCTGGAGCCAACGTGAATGAACAAGGTAGGAGTGGTAGCACCTTCCTTGCGTGGTCAAAAGAGAGGTGAGGTTGCTGGCGGAACGGCGGAACTTACCTGGTAGAGGACGGAAACTCCAAAAGCTTGGCACGAGACCGTCTTGGCAGGGAGCATATCACGTGATTAACCAGGGCATCAGTGGACTTCCGCTTTTGCTTTGGTCTTTGAATTGTAATGCATGCAACAATCGATCCAAAGGAGGCTGCCAGACACTGGTTGCAAGAGGTGCATATCGAGCAGCCCATCAGTCATCGTGTACTGCGGGTGTCAGGGTTTGCGGCGGTAACACAGCTCCTTGACCCGTCCTCGTACCTTCAGGAGTAAGCAGTTGCCGGCTGCACCATACTTGCCATCCCGGAAGTTGGAAGTGGTGAACGTCCGTCATCATGCCTTCGATAGTGCAGTTGCGGGACGATCCTTTAAGCTCTTTGAAACAGGTATGTCGTTTCTGGGCCCTGGTGGGAGAGGCTGATGATGTGTCCGAAGATCATTGTATCCCCTTCCGAGGGCGACTACCTCGATCAGTTGATCCCGTTGTTGCGCGAATACAGTGATGGTAACAGAACAGCTCAGCTAAGTGAGGACCTCAGAGACTTTGCTGCAACCAAAGAAGCCGAGATAGAGCGGCAATGTAATACCGACCATCAAGAGTTTGTCGGCTCGATCAACCAGCTGCTTAGAATCCGCGAAGGTACTGTGAGCTTGACCAACGAGATCCTCGACCTCAACCAGTCAATACAAGCTAGTACTGAAAAGCTTGTTGAGCAGAAGAAGGCCTTGGTCGAATCTCGTGGTGTGAGACAGAACATTGACGACGCAGGCCATGCTTTGCAGGATTGTCTGGAAGTGCTGCGCTTAGCAAACCAAGTCCATGACTTGCTTGGTCAGAAGAAGCATTATGCTGCGTTAAGAGCTTTGGACGAGCTGCAAAGTGTTCATCTGCAGGGCGTGACGCAGTACAAACTCAGTGAGTTGATACAGCGATCCGTCCCCGCGACGCAAAAGACAATTGCCGATGCTGTTATGGCCGATCTCAACACCTGGCTGTTTCGTGTACGAGAGATGTCACAGTATCTGGGTGAGCTGTCCTTCCACCAGACTAACCTGCGCCGGGACAGACTGAGGGAAAGGGCGGAGAAGAGACCGTACCTGTCACACTTCAAGCTCAATTCCGCCATTGAACTGGTAGCAGATGAGCATGAAGAATATGATCTGCTCTCGAATGAGGATCTCGAAGTCGACTTCGCACCATTGTTTGAGGCCCTGCACATTCACCGCTCTCTTGGTCAGATGGACAAATTCAGATCCGATTACGCCAGCAATCGAAAAGGTCAGAAGGACTTACTGTTACCACAGTCAATATCACTCGAAGATGAAGATTTGGAGAATTTGCACACCTTGCTTGAGAATATCGCAGGGTTTGCTATCATGGAAAGGGCTACAATGAAGAAGATTCCAGATCTGAGATCGACTGTTGATGTAAGTGTGGATCTTGCCCTCTTGTGTTCTACCCCAATCTCTGACCCAACACTGCGCAGGTCGAGGAGCTGTGGGATTCACTGAACCAGACTGCTATGACTCTCATGTCCAAAGCTCTTGGAGCTGTAGAAAACGCCGAGCATCTCCTCAATATTAAGACCGTGGTCGCTCTCTTCATACAGACTATGACCACTTTCAACTTCAATACGACAGCCATGTCCTCTTTCCTCTTGGTTTTGTTCGAAAAATACGCCGAACTTCTCAAAGCCCGGTTCAGCGAAGACTTCGTCGAAATCGTATCCACGGACGACTACATGCCCATGCCAATTCAAAATGCAGAGGAATTCGAGAAAGTCGTTAACGTCAGCTGGTATACCCCAGAGCGACCTTTAGAATCAATGACGTTCCCTACAGTCTTCCCGTTCTCACAAATGTACCCTCTCTGCTGCATCGACATCCGCAATTTCCTCAACCAGTTTTACTTCTTTTCCGACGAAACCTTCCCCAACCCGGCCCTTATTGACACACGCCTACAACAGTCCCTAGACGACCTCCTCAGCAACCGAGTCTGCTCGTCTCTTATCTCAAGACTTGCATCTCAATATCTCGGCCAAGTGGTCCAAATCCTCATCAACCTATCCCACTTCAGCACCGCATGCCACGAGCTGGAAACTCTCCTCGTCGCGGCGCGCAGCTCTCCGTCTCCACCTACATCCGCCATCCACCTTGCAGCCACCAATTCGTTCATGACCCATCAAAAAACAGCTGAAAACCGGATCTTCGAACTTGTGAACCAAAAAGTCTCCGATCTGGTTGAAACCGCTGAGTACGAATGGACGTCGCATAATACGCCCTCCGAACCGTCGTCCTACATCGTCACCCTGACTGGCTACCTCTCCAACATCATGAACAGCGTCCTCCTCTCCCTTCCGACTGAGCTCAAAGAACTCATGCTCTTCAACGCAATCTCCCACACCGCCTCCTCCATCCTTTCCCTTCCCCTCTCACCTACCGTTTCCCGCATCTCACCACCTGCGGTCCAACAACTGTCTCTCGACATATCCCACCTAACCTCCTACGTCAACACGCTGCCCAACGCGATCGTACTGCTCTCCTCTCTCTCTGAGCTCACTCAAACAATCGACCTCCTCAAGACGGACAGTCCAGACGACTTCTATGATATAAGCATGCGAAACAAAAAATATCGTGACGTGGATCCGTTGAACGGACCTCAATTACTCGAGAAGCTGACGCACGAGACGCCCAAGAGCCCGACGGCTGATAGATTCAGTGGGAGCACGGGGACAATCGGTCGGGCGGGTATGGCGAGGGAAGGGTTGGCGGCATTTCAGCAGCGGTTTATGCATGGTAATAGATAGGCGATTTGTTCTTTTCGGAGAGCCTGTCAGCGTAGGAAATTGGTAGCGTGTAGCGACCTTGCGATGTATACTCTAGCTCGTGCACCGAACACATGTGAACATTCGGTGTCGGACGCCTATGTCAACGGACGCCATCTCTTCTTCCCCTTCAATGTACACCGTGCGTACATTTTGTGCTGGCTTCTAACTGTGATTCTGCAGAGTCGTCACGCCATGCTACTCTGGAATATCGAGACGGCTTTACGATTGATCAACGTCTGGGCCGCGGAAAAGAGCAAGCCTCTTTCCCGGCTGAGCGAGCACTGTTAAGTTGTCCCGAAGACAACGACTACGTGGGAAGCTGGGACGAGTCATCTCTTGGGCACATCAGAAGGAAACATGAGCTCGTGTGCGCAAATGAATGCGATCTATTCCGGCCATGTGCCTTGTCTGCTCGCTGCACTAGTCACAGCTTGAGTTAAGTAGTTCTAACGACCATCACGCGCGTATTGTTCAACGATCCTCCGGATGATACCATTGGGGGTCAAGTCTTCGGGAGGCGGATTTTCTACAGGCATTTGTTTTGTGGTCGGAGCCTCATGATACCACCCGTCGTCCGAGTCCGACTCTGGCTCTGGCTCTGGCTCCCGTCTGGGCTTGTATTGAAAAGGACTTCCCAGTCGTGGACGTGGTTTGGGAGGACCCATGCTGCCCCGTTTGTTGTGCTCGTCAAGGTACTAACCTGGACCGTATCCTGGGTCGCCGACGTTGTCGTCGCCGGGTCCTCCTGCTGTTCGCGGCCGAGCCGTGCCGTAGCCTTGGCTTTGTGGACGCTGTTGAGACATTGGGTTGTACATCTATACCGTTTGTGTCAGCAGATGTGACGGCGAACGGATGGTCTTTGAGAACTTACCTGCTGCGGTGCTGCACCACCGAATTGTCCCTGCGTGTAGGGGTTGTACATGCCTGCACCTCCGAACATCTGCGGGTCAGGCTGGCCGTAACCTTGATTCGGATCTTGCTGAGCATCTCCACCCATATGGGAGCCGTACATTTGAGATGGTCTACCATATGGCTGATCGGGCGGTGCCATGCTTGGGTGCTGCATCGTGCTGTAGTCTGGAGGTCCCATCGACTGTTGCGGTTGCTGTTGGGTTACTTGCTGTGCAGCAGCTTGGCCGCTTGTGGTTGGTCGCTGCTTTCCAGCACCGCCATGTCCGCCGCTCTCCTCTCGAGGCACGATATCGATCAGAAAGTCGAACATGTCTGATTTTGCAAGAGCTGCTGCGATGTCGCTTCGTTGCAATGTTCTTCGCTTATTGTCTTCTGCGTGAATCCAAGCTCGCATGGTTAGCTCGGTGATAAAGATATCGCATCCTTTGGCGAAGAGTATTGGAGCTTCTGCTGAGATCATCTTAACCTCTGGATCGGCTTTCATTACTTTCTTGATGCGTGCAAGAGGCAATTGGTGGACTTTGAAATCGTGGTTCTCTGTCTCGAGGTGATTGATGGTCTGTTGCCAGTACGTGGCCAGGATTTCGCGCGAAGGCCCTGTTAAACCTTGATTGATCTGTACGCCGGTTAGCACCGACTTGGAATTCGAAGGTAAGCTGTCGCTTGCTTACATTGCTCCATAAGCCTGAATAGAGTTCGGTGTGCGGGACGTAGCCTTGTGCCGATAGCTGTTTACACGTAGTCCAAGTCAGTGGCTTGTCCAAAATTGGGGCTTTGACCAGCGATTGAGGTTTTTCAACTGCTTCCTTCCACATTTCCAGAGCTGCCGCAGGATCCTCGTCCATCAGTCGAAGGTAGTCTGGGTCGCCGGACAACAACAGCTGCGCACGCTCGAGCTTACGCTCCAAGACAGTGTCAGGCTCCTCGCCGTGCTGGCAACTCGCCATTCTGAGCAGAGTCACCTCGCGAGTCGAAGCGTTGATGATGCGGTTGGTGTAATATCTTGCTTGCGCTTGATTTCTGCAGGACTTGTTTGCAGGCCATCCTCGTGTTCTACAACGACTGTCTTATTGAGACCGCTGGACCGTGTGCTATCGCGCGATAATAAGGAAAACTGAACGTACCGCTGCACTTGCGCCTGTAACGTTGACACCATTAGTCAGGCTTTCATATATAGATTGTTAGAACTCTACGACGCGCCGGGTGCTTGGGTTTAACACAATGCGATTGTTCTAGCTTACCATAGTGTCCGCCTTGAGAGATATCATATGTCGGCTGCTGGCGCGCCTGCTGCTGGCCACCGCCTTGCAACGGCGGATCCATTAGGACAAAGGACTGTATGCGCTGACTCGTACCGTTTGGCGCGTCGGGAGGCAGCCGTCTTCACAATGCGCCGATCGCGTTCAGAGTGCTTTTTGGGCGTGTTTGCGACGCTTTCACGAGTTGGAGATAAGTCTCGCCAACGTGCGCTATGAGATCATGCAAGAGAACACTGTTTGCGAGGAAGATGGTAGCGGTGAGTACGGATGCGCGGCGGCAGGGTGAAG
>Ga0210040_10001144_pt1 | contig 41018 bp, 32 predicted proteins | sample CryGeyCG12114_NA_FD_185462 | JGI IMG/M metagenome (GOLD analysis project Ga0210040, IMG submission 185462) | Groundwater microbial communities from aquifer - Crystal Geyser CG19_WC_8/21/14_NA (SPAdes) (version 2) | ecosystem: Environmental > Aquatic > Deep subsurface > Groundwater | place: USA... | reverse complement strand
GCAGGGTAACCAACTCCGCCGTGACCTCAACGCTATTGTGGCCACCGGAAAGAACTGGAAAATCCCTGTATTCTGGGGCGGCTTGCTACGATTCATCTCGGCGCCAATCTTGGCCATTGTCTACAGCTTCGGATACCCCGAGTTCCACACCTTGCGCAACGATCCACCATATATCTTCGGTTTCATTCTGGCGCACATCGTGATCCTTGCGGTTGTTTCCGCGCTCGTCCTTCCGCGGTACCTGGATGTCTTCGTCCCGCCGGACCGTCGCCTGGACGGCGCTAAGCCTGTCGCTCCGAATGTTGCTGAGAATGTTGTGGATGCACAAATCCTCAGAGACACCGAGAACGGAAGTCAGAGTGAAAGTCAAGATGAAAAGGAGGACAGACGGAAAGCATTGCAGGAGCAGAATCTGGTCAAGTGAGAGGATTAATGGATACCACATACAGTGATTTGGAACGAAAGTAAAAAGAATATGTCGTAACGAAGGATATATTTTCTATGTGTTAGCTGTCTCTCTTACCTCCTGGTCGATCGAAACGATCGTGGCAATCGGTCCAGTACTGTACCTTTACGTTACTGTACCTTTACGTAACGAATCTATCGCGCCCAATATAGGGAAGAGTTCAGGTCGGTATATATATACGGCAAGCCAGAAGTGCACGTCCGCAGTTTTGACCTTTGGGATTCCCGCTGTTCTTAGTAGCACATGCTAGATGCCATATTATCAACAACCTATTGGCGACTTGTCGTTTGCTCACCGATGTCGCGTCTCAAACCATCTCTGCAGAAGAAGAGATGAGAGATCATATATAGTCCCTCTATCAACGCAATCCGGGCAGTGAAAACCGCACGGACTTAATACCCTCTAACGTGCTGTGATAAAATCAAGTAAAGCAGACCAACCAAACTCCACCATCTCCCTCACATGCCGGTCTTTGCACAATAACCGCCTTGGTCAATCCAAACACCACGCAGTTAAGCCCTACAAGCCCAAATAATGCCGCCACCCTCCTCACCACCACCAACACCACCAGGCACAACCCTCTCAACACCCTCCCCAACAGAACTCCACGACCAAGACCCAATAGCAGCAGAAGCCTCCAAACCCACCATGTCCGCATCACCACGCAAACTGAAACACATCTACCTCGTTGTCGCGACCACGCCGTGCAAGAACGGGCGACTTGGCATCGGACTCAACGGGAAATTACCCTGGCCCATGATCAGGGCGGACATGAATTACTTCAGGGACGTCACGCGTAACGGCTCGAGCGGTGGTACGTCCAACCGCACTGATCCGAAGAATGACGGCAAGGTGAGGAACAGTGTGATCATGGGACGGAAGACATATGAGAGTATCCCGCCGAAGTTTCGGCCGTTGGGCGCTAGGACGAATGTTATTGTGACGAGGTCGGAACCCATGGATGTCGCGAGGAGCGTTGTTGGCGATCTTCAGAAACAGGCGCGTGAGGCGCAGGGGAAGAAGGCTGAGCTTGAGCAGAAGCGGAGTACGAATCCGACGCCCACTATTACGCAGCAGTTGAAGATGGCGGGGGCAGAGTTTGAAGTCGTTGGAGATGACGGAGGTGCGACTGTGGCAGTGCAGAGTCAGCCTGAGGGTGCCGTGCCTGGTGTGGTCGTTGAGTCAAACCTGCGTTTGGCGGCGGAGAGCTGCCTTTCTGAACCTGGGGAGGTTTACTGTATTGGAGGTGCGGAAATCTACAATGCGCTCTTGGGGGACGAAAGGTTAAGACCGAGGTTGCGTATATTGCAGACGGAGATCAAGAAGGTGAATGAAGGGGAGGAGTTCGAGTGCGATACTTTCTGGTCTGAGGAGCTGGAGGATCCGAAGAATGGGTGGTCTGAGGCTCAGACGAGAGAGCTGGTCGGTTGGACGGGCGTCGATCCGCCACAGGGAACATCGATGGACTGGGTAGAAGACCAAAAGGTTGGTGTAAGGCTGAGAGTCAGGGGGTGGGAGCAGAGAGAAACGTGAATCTGAATTTTATGACTGCGGCAATCGACTAATCAACGCTTCTCGCTTAACGGAACCTAGGCCTTCGGCTTCTTGATCGTGATTCCTGGCTTCCCTCCTTCCGTTGTTCTCGACTCAATTTGCGTCTCATACTTCCAACAATCCATCCAGTTCTCAAACGGCTGTTTGTCTGCACCCTTGATATAATACCCCGTGACCCACCCAACTTTAACACTCACGTCTGCAGCATTGAAGGTGCGCAGCATTAGTTGCCAAGATCCTGGCAGGACGGATACGGGGAGGTAATCTCTCGAGCCTTTCGCATCTTCGGAATCGTCTTCGTCTTCTCTGCTTGCCTCGTCAGACTTTTTGACGGACTTCAACAGGCGCGGATCGATGACGTGTTGCGCGATAGGCCTGTGTCCGTCCCCACCCTCTTCGCGGCCAAGATCGAGCTGAAGTTCCTCCAACACCGGCAACTGCTCCTTTATATGCTTTGCCAACCACTGAAGAGGCTTTTCCATGTCAGTGTAAACATGTGTCAATCGTAAATTCACTAGTGTTCCTGGAAAGAAGTCATTGAGCAAGTCCTCTTTCTGCCCAGCCACCTGGTCCCCTTCGCCTCCAACCTTTGTGAATATGTTGTCCTGCTCAATACTTAGACTTCTCAAGGCGCTGAAGTCTTTGAAAGATACTATTGGGAAGATGGCTTCCACGTCCTCGTCGTCCTCCCAACGACAACTTTCGGCCATGTCAAGCATGAGGTGCTCCAGGTTCTTCGCTACAGGCTGCAATGCAGCAATGAGTTGTTTAGGTGTACACTCATGAACATCCCCCTCACTAACCGTGGCACCGCCTGTATGAAAGCTGAATGATTTGAGGTTCGGGAAAGCGCGGATTACATGTAATATGCCGTCTTCGTCCAGGCAGCTCCTTGTGAAGGTGAGGCTCTTCACACTATTATTTGTGAGTAGTGACGAGGGGTTGGCCATGCCTTGAACTTGGTAGAGCTGAATGTTTGCCAGGGAGGGCGCCGCAACAAGAGCAGCGATATCATTGAGATCGAAGCCCCATTGCTCGTCTTGATACTCGACGTAGAGCTCTTCAAGGCTCGCGAACGGCTGTTTATCAGGTTCGCACTTTGATTTGGTGTCCTTCAGTATCTGTTGAAAGCCACAGGAGGAGTCAACTTCGATGCTTAGGCGGCGAATGGTGGGAACGTGTACAGATAGGAGCTTTACAAGCAATTCGGTGAAACCTTTTTGTACACATTAATCAGCAGAACCTAGACATAAACATATGTAACAGAACAGTATTTACCTGTGACGTCGTCGCCGTGAATTTTTCGGTCAGGTCCGGGTTCCCAAGACAAGGATATGTTGCTTTTCGCGGCTTCATCTATGAAGTACGCTTCATCTCCCTCCTCCACTGCTTCAGTGACCAAAGGCTTTTGAAGAGGGTAAATTTCAACATCCTCAACATGTTTAGCAAGTGCTGGATGATTGATGACGGACTTTGTGAAAGGAACGAGGTGTCGCTCGTGTCTGGTGCTGAATTTGGACCAGAGAATCGGCTGAGCAATCGCCCGAAGCCCTTCTGAAGTCTTGCTGAGGCTACTGAGCGTTCCGTATCTATGGCGATCGCTGGGGATATTATTGCAAATGTTCTGCCATATTTCGGGTGGGAGTTGAGCGCAGGACGGGCCCGACATCTTCGCCATGGTCAGCTCGCTCAGCAAGGTCCTTGCAAGTGTGCTGCGTACCACATCCACTTGTTCAGATGCCGCTTGTTGTAGTGAATGATGATTCTTGGAAGACTACCGCAGTCTCCTACTTGTCTTCTGAATACTTTTCACTTCGAGACCACGTATGACGGCGCCAAAGATTGCTCGCGAGATTTGACGATGAAGACCGTGGACCACTTTCAAGCATGTATATATACTTGTGCCGGGACATTGTAAAGGCTAGCTAAGAGCTATTGCATCGGCCCCATCGCTCCATGCCACTAGCCTTCACACCGGTTGATGGTGCTTTCATGAAAGAGAAGCATACTTGCTGATAGAATATAATGCTTTTGAGCACAGCGACATATCCTCGTGTAAATCAGCCGTCTTAGTTGTGCGAGAAGGGCTCCCACAAGTGAGGGAGACAACCACCACAAATCTCAACGCCCAAATGTCAATGTATTATTTTTGATGGCAAGTCGACAGCATATGAGAACGCTTAAACCTTTCTTGGGCGCCTAAACGAGCCTTTGAAGGTTGTGGCTGCTGAAGGGGAAGCTAACGTTGGACCGCTCGAGTCCATCAGGCCCGCAGCATCGTCATCGTGTACGCCTGACCTGCTTTCTGTGATCTGTGATTGATTGCGGAAGGAGAGTCTTGCTACTAATCATATATCCTAACATCGTGCAATGTGCGATGTTGGGACACTGACAACGTGGAAGGCGTGGCCCCGGCTAATGCTTGGCACGTACCAGACATTCCAACGAGAAGGCCATCACGACCGGACATATGTCAAATACAGTCTGAGGTCTACAAATACAGCCCAGAGTCTGGAAATACGCAGCAAAGAGGCAAGCGGAGCATTTGTAACAAGAGAGCGATGCAGATCCCGCAGGAGGTGGTGAAAGAGTTGATCCGGAATCCACTCAATCTTTGAGGCATGATTGCCATCTTCATTGTTCAAGTCTAGTTCGTTCTCAGGACCGTGAATCGTATGCATCAATTATGGCGTACCTCATCGGGCCCATCTATGCTTCCTGTAGCCCAAGTACCAGTACTCTCAAATCCACTCAAGGGGCGCACTTACTCATCTTCCAATATCAGCTTCGTGATCTTCCCCACAGCAATAGTTTGACCCTGATCTCTCAACGTGAATCGACCCAGCTGCGGATAATCCTCGAATCTCTCGACACAGATCTTGCCGCCACCACTAGTGACTCTCAACCTCGCAATGATACCCATTCCCTTACTTGCAAATGGTGGTGGCTTCTTACTCTTGCGTCCTGTTTTGGGCTCAAGTTTATGAAGTAGTGCTTCAAATGTAACTTCTTCCGTTGCAGAGTGCACGTGGAGCACACAATTAAAGCCTGCTGAGAGGATAGATCTCAGATCAACGATGTTTATCTGTGCTTCAAAGGCGCTGACACAATGGACCAGTCGTTTGGGAGAGCAAAGCACGAAACCAGGCATGATGTCTTCTTCTTCAATGCCACGGAGACGCACCCGAATCTGGTCACCGCAAGTGGCGTGAGGGATTTCTTCTTCTGTCTCCCCGAATAAGGCCGATATACTGACTGGTTCTCTGTTCGGCATCATGATCAGACTTGATGTCTTCTGGACAACGCCGGCCTCAATTCGTCCTTCAATCATGGTTCCCAGATCGCGATATTTGGCCCCGATGGGCATCATGAACGGCGCATTTATGTTCCGTTGGATTTTCTGCATGTTATCAAGGAATTCTAGCAGAGAAGGGCCAGTATACCAAGACGCGACATCTTTGGGAATGCGGTCCTTCACACCCAGCCCGGTTTGTGCTGAGATGGGCATAAAAGTAGAATCTAGACCCATCTTCTTCTTGAGGAAGGGCTTCAACTTGCCCAGAATCTCATCGTATCGTGCCTTATCCCATTCAACGGTGACATCGTCCATTTTGTTGACGACGACGACAACTTCCTTGGCTCCCGTTGTCTTGATCAGCATAGCATGTTCTTGTGTTTGGCCGCCCTTCTCGAAACCGGTCTCGAATTCACCTTTTCGGGCAGAGATGACCAGGATGGCGACGTCAGCTTGAGCGGCACCGCTGAGCATGTTCGGTACGTATGTCTTATGACCAGGGGCGTCAAGGATGGTATATTTGCGCTTGTCAGTCTCGAAGAACCCTCTACCGACCTCGACTGTTTTGCCTTTGGCTCTTTCTTCGGTGTTCAGATCCAGGACCCATGAGATGTACCATGTTTCTCGGCCAGCCTCTTTGGCCTCTTTTTTGTACTTTTCTAGCGTTCTTTCGTCGACCATGCCTGTTTGAATAAGAACCTGTCCGCCCAAGGTCGACTTGCCGGCATCGACATGACCGATGAAAATGACATTGACATGCTCTTTGCCATACATCTCCTCCAGCACCGTCTGATCGACATCGGCGGTCTGAGCCGCGGCAACAGCAGCTGCGTCGGCTTTCTTCTTCGCTTCTGTCTGTGCTGGTGTTGGAGAGCTTTTTCCACCTGTTTTTGAGGGCGGTGTAGTCTTCCCCGAAATCTTCTCTCCTGCCACAGCTTTTGCAGCGTTGACCTTCGCGCCTTCCTCGGCCGCAGGCGGAGCTGGCGCGGGCACCTGACCTTCTGAAGGTGCTGTTTTGGTGGTAGGAGAATCGGCTTTCTTTGTCGTAGCTGCCGGAGCAGCTGGCACTCCAATGGAAAGAACCTTAGGCTTTGATGGGGCGCCGTCTACCTTTGCTACTGCTGGCGCTGGTGCGGGTGCAGGCTTTGAGGAAGGAGGTGGCGCTGGGGAATCTGCTGTCCCCCTCTTTGCAATGCTTATAGGTGCGCCCTGTCGTGGCTGGAACTGGCCAGGGCTCTGATTATAGGCTGCAAACGCAGCACTGTTGTTCTGCCGAGGTTGCTGCTGCTGCTGCTGAGGCTGTTGATATTGCTGATATTGACCGTACCCTTGCTGTGGGTACTGTTGGTACTGATTGTAGCCTTGCTGCCCATAGCCTCCCTGTTGTTGACCATAGCCATTGTACTGCTGAAACTGCTGACCAGGCTGGAACGACGAGACTCCTGGCTGGAAGGAGGAAGCGCCTGGTCTGAAAGAGTTTGCGTTCATATTGAGGTTTTGAGTCTGCCTCGAGAGTTCTTCATCTTGTGCCGCGGCATCTTCCCACGAATCGTAATTGCCAGACATGTTTTCTTTAAGTAGCGGAAAGTCTTGCTCGATCTAACAGAGTGAAGGGGGTTCGAAAAAGGGACTTATGTATGGAAAGGTCGTGCTGTGGGGTGGCCGCGAGCAGAAGGAACCAAGTCAAACGAAGGTAGGGACACTCGACTTTCCAGATAATTTTAAGTCTCCGAATGCCAGACGTAGACTGCTCTAGCTACGGTCGAATAACTGTTCTTTTGAGGAGCATGGCTCTTGGACACTCTAGACTCACTGGCACCGCTTCGTGGTGCCTGATGGCTACAAATCTAGGGCCTTGCCCCACTAAAATTCAGGCATCTAGCAAGGCTGAGATCCGTGGATGATGTAATTAGTGCTAGCCTCGTCTGCACAAGCCTGCACAAGCGTGTCGCCTGAAAGTCCTTCCGCTGTGGCTTCCTACCTCATCACTACCTCACCAACTGCTGCTGGACAGTGGTTTTCCAGGTTCCGTAAATGGTGGCAGAGCAAACAAAGGCTTTGATGCTTTCGATCAGAGTGTCACATCTCACATTGCTGCAGATATAGTTCTTCACCGCCAATGACTGTCTGCTTCAACTATGTTATGCCAGCCTTGATAGAGTCCAACCGGTCGTTCTTGCTGATCATGTTTCACTAAGCAATTGATCTAGCGCCGCTTGTTGTTGTCAGTATCAAGTGCTATCTCTGCCCATCCCGCAACATACACCATTTGTTGTTATTCGTTACACCTAATTGTCTGTACTAAACGCCACCATGGAGTTCCTTCTAGGCAAGGTCACCCAGCAGGCGATGAATTATGCCATCAAGTCTGGGGTGACGTTAACAGCAAGTTATGCCATCAAACAGTCGACCAAACTGCTCCAGAACGCCCCAGTGAGCAACGTGACAAAAGAGTTTGCTGAGCTCCAGCAGGTAAGCTTCCCGTCTGCACATAGCTGCGCAGCCCTGGTTTTTTGGCTTCTCTAACAGTTGATACAGCGCCTTCAGCATAGGATACGAATTGTATCACCAGCAATCGATATGGTTGAGCTCATTGCTGCTAGGGGCAACACCTCTCTTGAGTCAGCCGTGTCACTAACAAGGGAGCTACGGCTAGATATGCAAAATCTTGGCCAGCGTGTGGCTCAAGCAGCTGCCTCGTCTGAGGAATATAACAGTAGAAGCTCTCGTAGCAAAGCTACAATTCAAGCGGAAAACGAGGATGAACTGAAGTTAATCATTCACGACGTGAAGAAGCTCATGGCGAGAATTGAGGATGCCGTTCCCTTGATCAACCTTGCCTTGACTACGTCCGGCGCAAGACTTTCAACTCAGCTGCCGTCTACTGTTTCTCCTTCTAGGTTGTTACAAGCAAGTACGCTGCTTACTGCAGGAGATACACAGTACGCGCTGTCGCCACACCGTGTCGCCCAGATTGGCCCTACCTTCACTTTGAGCGTTTACATGCTATTCGCGGGGCATGATAGACCGGAAACTGAGGAGGACGTTCGAAAAACCACTTGGAAGGAAGTAATTCACAAAGCTCGAGTGAAACTTCGAAGAGTGCCACTCGACGTAGTGGTGTCCACAGGCTCCGGCTCGGATGCGCTGCAGTCGCATAACATTCAATCTCCTCATTTCGCACCATCTCAAGCTGACACGCCTTCCCAAGTACGTGCAGAGTCAAGAGCAGACGAATATGCCTACCAATTGATGGTCGTCGAGGATTTGGACGATGGCAGACACCACGACTTCGAGGACGATGAGGCAAAGCCAGTACCTTTTGACGATATCCAATTGGCCGGCGTCCGAGAGATGATACCTGTCCACGAGGTCTCCAAGATCTTCTATGCTGACACAAGCAAGGTGCTCAATATTGGGACCGATGCGGAGTCGAACCACCCTGTACTCTTGTTGCGAAGAGATGTACAGGCAGCTCCTCCCCGAAGAATGGTTGAGCAGGACAGTCCCGAACCTACAGAGGAGCCGCGAGATGGGAATGGTCCAGATGATGGGAAGCCCAAGTCGAAGGAAGAAAAGCAGCACGTCGAGGGAGATCACGCGGATCGGAAACATGACCCCTGGCGTATGCCTTCCTCACTGGATCCTGAGTGGATCGCTTTCGAGGTGTACACAGAAGACCAATGGGCAGAGGAGGAATCCGAGGATGATGAAGACGCCAGGGATCAGCACTTTGCGACGCCGGGAGAAGAAGAGCCTCATTCCTCCGATCTTTCTATGGAGTTGTCCTCATTGCACCTCGATTCGCCCACCACTATCGCCTCGCAAGCGGCACCGACAAACGCGCAGCCTCAACAGCCGTGGGTGCCAAGAATCAAGACGTCCTTGTCTATGCTTGAGCTCCTACTTCGACTGACCAGCCTCCAACAGTTCCAGCAGCAATCGCATTTATCTATTCCTGATGAGCTGCTCAACTTCTTCCTCGAGGAGGCCGCGTCGACTGGAGCAGGTGGCAATGAGAAACACCGTCAAGCCATTCGAGCTGACGCTCGCCGCAAAGTAGGGTGGGATCCGTACGATGAAAGCCCAATCAAACGCCGAGGTGAAGACTACCAATACGGCCAACAGCAATATTATGGCAGCCCGCGTCCAAGTCAACAATATCAATACAGCTACAATGGCAGCCCAAGCCCTCGGAATAGTCCAGCTCCTCCATCTTCAGCACAGAGAATGCCACACAGCCTGTCACACGGCATAGATGGTTCCATAAATAGTCCGGCTCCTCCGTCTCAAAGCCAATCATACGTCGCAGACGGTGGCATGAACAGCTTATCACCTAGTGTCCAGCCAGTGTCGAGAAGTATGGTCAGCACGCCCGATGGCAGGGTCGATGGTCATACACCTCCACCAAGTACAAGCGTCCACAAGAGCATTACGATCAACAATAGGCCTGATTGGCTAAAGCAACCAGGGTTTACTCCCGGTCGCGGTAGTCCTTTGAGGCCCGTTACTGCCCATAGTGATGAGGGTATAGGGACCAGCCCCGCTAGCATACCTGAAGCTGGCCAAAAGTAGAACAAACAAGCGTTGAAATACAGAGCTGGAGCAGATATGTAGACTAGCAAGGTGTACAGGACAAGGTGCGAATTGGATCGAATGGACTCCCTACATTTTCATCTCGAGTATTCGCTCTTGCTGCGCTGGCTGCTTAAAAGCACATGCGACTCCTGTAGCAAGGTGCCGGAGAAAGTCCGAGTGGCGCATGACTTCGCGAGGCAACAGGCTGCTCCTCGTGCAGTGGCAAGAACATATTTCTTTCAGCAGACCTAATATCTTGCGTTATGCAAATGCAGCCGTGCGGACCGCATCGTCGTCTTACTGCAAAGGTGCTGGACCATTATGCGACAGTCCACTCTGCATAGACTGCTTGAGTGAAGCCTCTGGAGCGGCCTAATTACTTTGCGCTCGAGCACACAGCCAGCCTCGCCAGCCCACCATGGCTGAAGTGGAAGTGGAAGCGGAGCAGAGACCCGCTAAAAGAAGACGCGTACTTGCTTGTGACACATGTAGGAGGCTCAAGAACCGGTGCGAGTACGATGCAGCTATTGGCAAATGCACAAGGTGCAGACGATTGAGGTAGAGGTCACTGCACCGTCTCGCGACACGCCCACGTGCGCTCTAACACTTTGGCAGACTTGAGTGTTCGCTAAGACCCTCGTCCTCCGATCTCACAGATATACTGAACTTAGAGCCAACGGGAAACTTGGGAAGTGTCGAAGACAAGTGAGGGCGACGGCCTTGTAACTGAACTCACCTGCTGACCCTTCAATAACAGACTGAGCGAGCATGGAGCGCTACTCAACGACATCAGGGACATCGTCCAGCGTATACACTTCTCCACACGAAGTCCACAGCAGTACCGAGCCGACCGACCGCGAAGCCTCTCTGTAGAGACTGCAGAACAAGAGAACGGAGCCGACGATGAACAGGCCAACAGCCATACCGCTGCCGATCGAAACACTACCTCCGCGCCTGTCAATCTGATCAGGAATCGCTTCTCTGCCCTGAGTGGTCTTGCTCGTCTGGCCAGAAACTCGAAAGATGTGGTCGAGCTAGGCTTACTGTCCGAGAGGCAGGCCTTGACATTGCAAGAGCTATTTTTTCAGCGCGTCGGGCCTTGGATCGGCGTCACTAACTGGAACGCCATATCTGAAGCAAGAGACGTGCGCCGCATATCGCCTTTGCTGTTCGCTGCAATATGCTTGCAGGGAGGCCGCCTTGACCCTTCCTTCTGCAACTCCCCCCAGCATGATCATCTTTACGAGCATGTCCGGAGTCTCTCTGGTCGCGAGCTGCTCATCAGTCCCCTGCCCTTGGAATCAGTCTGCGCTTTGCTGATTCTGGCAATGTGGAGCACGAGTCCAAAGGAGAAGGCCGAATTCATCGACAGTTGGCTTATGAGCGGATATGCTGTCCAACAGGCAAAGCTGACCATCAATTTCTCCGCTCTGCTCAAGAACCTGAACGATGGCAGGGCCGATCATATCGACCAGAGAAGACTCCGACTGTGGAACATGATCTGCCTTTGTCATCTCCAATTCGCCGTGGGTACAGGTCGGCCGTCAGTGATAGCCCCGGAATATTTGGAACACTGTCCCGCCATCTTGAACACTATCGAAGCCACTGTCTACGATGGTATATCTGTCGCCACTCTTCAGCTCTTTGCCATTGTCCAGGATCTGCTCAAGCACAACAGTCTCTCAGAAGAGCATTCACGGAAACATCTCAAGGCCTGGACCATCAAGTGGGGGCATCTCCTGGATGCTAATGATCATAGGGTGTGCGTGCTCCAGATGGCCATCGACTTTTGCCATCTCGTCCTAGATCGAAGGTGCCTGGATCACCTCAACAGCGATCCCTCATCCGCTGTGGAGCGGCACACCATGTCTCCCAACGGGGAGAAGCTGAATTCGCCTTCAGCCTCCAGCCGGGCGGACAGATCTTCAATCCATACGCATAGCCTGCGAGAGCGGTATTTTCTGCTCTGTCAAGAACATGCCATGCAATTACTGCACACCTTCAAGTCGCTGCCGATGACCACAAGCGAGGAAGTGCCAGAGTTTCTACATCTCTGCGTCGTCTACGCCATGATCGTCCTTGCAGAGCTCTACAAAGAACAGCCTCACGACCAGACCGTTCCAGCAATTATTCGCGAGACATTAGCGTACGGTCAACAGGCAGTTTCAGGCACCACCATCAGTTTCGAGTTCACAAAAGCTGCGCTAGGTGACTTTCTGGATAGCACTGATGTGCAGGCTCAGCAGCAGCATGTGGTAGATCCGAGCAATCATCATATAGACGTTGTTGCGCCTCCACCGGAGCTTTGGGAGCTGCCTCAGATGGAGGATCTCTTCAGCGGTGCATTTACTGACAACTATAGATGGTACGGCTAAGGCACGCATGACTGCCATAGCCAACCGTTGGCGGCCCGATATGCCGTCCGTGGAGTCGATGGGCTGGTAGTTGGGATCACGTCCGTTAAGCTCCATGCTCTTTTCGGGAGATCTCGAGATTAAGAGGATCACAAGATTATATCTAGCGGACATGTCTGAGACCAGGAAGGATCTCCAGTGTTGGATCGTGCTTCGGCATCGAACAGCCGATCATGCGCAGATCTGTACTTTCCTCGTCTCGCTGAGCTCTATTTCAGCATCGGAGAAGGCTTGTCTAAAGCAGCATAACAGCCTTGGACGTTTGTCGAAAGAGTCAATCAAGTCAACGTCCGGCACGAGCGACTTGACCTTCACATGTCTGTGTGCCCTCTCTAGTAAATGCATGACTTCCATGCGCCAATTCACAACGAAGCTCGCAAAGCAGCCCGGCGGGGTGCACGGCGACTCAGGCCAACCTTGTCCCGACGGCAAGGAGGGTAGGTATGCGAGCGCAGGTCATGCCTCTATACATGGTCAGCCAGCAGGCCCCACATCTCTTACGAGCATGAATGGAGATGGTTGCCGAACCTATGACACCTGGATAGGAACACATGGGCTCAGCCTGAGGCAAGACATAATGAGAAGCAAAAGCAAAAGCGACGGACTGGACTAGCTAGCGTTGAAGAGTGTACAAATGGCGGTAAGGCTTTCCAGGCTGCGCATTTACCAGGAGAATGGCCATGGTGGCGATGAAGGCATCGTCAAGACACCGAAGCTGGTGACCGCGAGAGAGGGTGAGGCGCAGTGTGAGCACGGAAGTACGGATGAACTGAAAGAGGCGGGTATTGGCAGGGGCAGATACCGGGTCAAGACAGCGCTTAGGGTCGACTCGAAGTGAGACCTTCGATGGTAGTGCTATGAACCTCGAGGGACAAATACATCGATCTCATTGCCTGATACTAGCATGCCATCATCTCTCGGATGAAGTCCCTTTCCCGAACTGTGCAAGATCAGGAGCTCTTCGCCATGTGCGCTTTGGTTAGAATCAATCCGCTCGAAGCAAACTGCCAACCGCCGTGTCATCTCAACCCGCAGAGGCGCCTGTGCAAAGGACTTGCCAACTTTGCCGACCCAATCTGCAGTAGAGGGGCCTCCGCTCGGGGCATACAGTAAATCGTCCGGCTCCCGGAGACATACCACCGTGACCCCTGGCCGCACGAACCCGGACTAATCACCACGATACCCCCGCCGCCAAAGTCTTCATATACCAACCACACTACACTGTGAATCCGACCCGCCAATCAACTCAGCCTCCTTCTGCCCCCGCCTGTATCTCTCAACCACCTCTCAACCACCCCCAACCCCACCCCATGTCATTGCCGTCGTCCTCCACCGCGCTCGTATTCCTCCAGCCTCGACGCATCCGCCCTGCGCGCCCCAAACTGCCGTGCCGCCACACCATAGCCCCAATCACCATCCCTAAAGTCCACCCCACCCCACCCCAGCCATGACGAACGCGCAATGAATGGGCTGTGCTGCCCATTTCGCATTTCGCGCCGCTGAAGCACACACGTCCGAGCCGCGTTCCCCGTGACAGGACAGACACGGAACGGAGATATTCGAGGCGCAAGGTGGTGGCGGACGGTCCGGGCGAGTTTCGAGACGACGACGACGAGGCGCGGGTCAAGTGGGAGTGGGAGTGGGGGTACCAGGGGCAGTATATCTTCATATTCAACTTCAATGAGACGGGCGAGAAGATCGAGCGAGCGGATTGTCGAGTTCGTTGATAGTGCGAAGCGAAGGTTTTGGAGGTCAGGGGGTTGATTGATTGAGAGGGCAACGCGGAATATGGTGGGGGGTTCCTCGGGGGACAACACTTTGTCGGAAGAGGCTTGGGACCTACTTGGGCTCGGGTGGGGAAGTTGCGCGATGGGGGTGCGGGGTGCTTTGGTTGTTGGTTTACTGGCTTGCCAAACTTGAAGGGAGACTGCAGCGGCCGTGGGTGAGCGCGGGGCAGCAGATACTGTAACGCCAAGCAGTTCGCTGGCTGGACAAGATGAATGAGTAACCAGACAGGACGTCATCTGGAATCTTTCAAAAGGTCGACCGCTCGGGTACGTACAGCTCAGCCTACTAGCCCACGAGACGAGCAGCGCACCAGCCAGGAGTCTGAGACCCCGATGCCACGCCGTGGCTCATGCTCATGTGCTTTCTGACCCAACAACAACCTTGTTCTCCTCCGGCACAACCTTCTCGTCGCCCCTCACGTCCCGCTTGTGCCGCAACATCCACTTGTACACCTCGATATTACCATACGCCGCCGTCCAGCTATCGTGCATCAAGTCCGGATACCTAGTAAACTCGACCTCCGGCGCCCCGGCCTTCTCCAACGCCCGGACCATCTGCTGAGACGCCCTCAACGGGATAATATCGTCTTTATCACCGTGATGGACCCTAGAGCACGTCAGTCAGTCAGTCAACTGCTAGCCATCCGCTGCAACGGCTAGCTGTCAGAGTCCTCACTCACCAATGCGGAATATGCTTAATCAACCCCGCCCGAACCGTATCCCCACCCCCACAAATCGGCATCACCGTCGCAAACCGATTCGGGCTATACATGGCCAGATCCCACGACCCGTACCCGCCCATACTGAACCCCGTGACGTGCACCCGCTCAACATCAACACGGTAGCGCTCCACAATCTCATCCAGCAGCGCGGAGAGGATGCTCGCGTTCCACCCGTACCCGTACTCCATGTTCAGCGAGGGCGTGACGGTGATGAAGTTCTCCGCTAGCAAGCAACAGACTTCGCTGTCGATGGGCTCGGTTGACTTGTCGCCTTGGCGGGTCTGGCGGGAGGATCGGAGGCGCGGGGCGAGCGGGATGTCGATCTTGGCCGGGTTGACGCCGGATTTGAATTTGTCATAGCACAGGATGACTTTGGGGATGCCGTGGCGGATGGAGGCGAAGGACTCGTTGATGCCGCGTTGGGACTCGCCGGCGCCGTGGAGGAAGAGGATGAGGGGCCAGGTCTTCGTTGTGTCTGTGGTGTAGGCTGGGGGAAGGGAGACGTAGTATTCGTAGCCGAAGGGGGCATTGGATTTGCGCTGGTCGAAGTAGTTGAAGGAGATGTGGGACGTGGAGGCGTGGGGGTGGCCGGGGTCTTTGGGGAGCCTTCCGGGGGGTTGGTCGGAGTCGGACATTATGATGTGGTCAGGTATGTTCTTGGGGCCTCGTTTCGCGGTGTGGAAGGCGTGAAGGGCGTTTGGATTGTCCTGGGGGTCTTCGCGGACCACTTTACTAGTATGCTTGGGTGGCGTCATCTTGACATAAGAGCGGAACAAGGATGGAGGTCGGATGGTATAGCCGAGTCGCATGTCCAACTTCCCTCATTCATGGTTGTGGTACCTGAATAGGGACTCGACGCCAACGTTCAAGCATACCTATAGCGAGAACAAGCCGTTGATGTTTTGAGGTGACTGCATTGCACGCTAGGAAGGTTATGATGTGGGTTACCACCCACCCGTATGGTTCATGCAGGGAAAAGAAACTCGCCGAGCCAAGTCGTTTAGCGCTAGAACAACTGACTACTACCCGCTGACGATGATGCCCGGTGCCTTCAGGGCCTCCACCTGTCTCACTTTCCTTGGCAGAGGATCAGTACATTGATGTGCGTTTGTACGGCAGGTGAGGTTCAGTCCCTAGGGTTGTAGACACCGCTCTTGCGGAGACGGACCTGTCATAGGACATGCCCTGCGTTTGCAGGCAGGGCAAGCAGGCCGGGCTCGACGAACATGGCCGTGCTCAGCCTGTGCTGTCTCGAACTCTCCAAAGGCGCCCTATGTGCTCAGGAAACACGTAATCATGTAGCTTGTACGTAGTTTTGCTGTTGCTTCTGCAGCATCCAACGCTACATCTGGACAATCTGCGGTATAGCCCGTGGCCGCCGGCGGTAAGTCTCCTAGGGGACAAATAGTCTCGCATCAAAAGTATCGGTGTATCGAGCAGGGAGGCGGACACGTATGTTTGGGTTCAGGTGACGTTGTCGCACATGTCAAATACCTGGTCCGGGCATAACTGGTGGCATTCTTGGAATGGGGCGTCCTCGGCTCTCCGCCTGAGTAATTCAAGCCTGGACCTTTTGTCTCTGTCTCCGAGTCTGGCAAAACCTGGACGAGTCTGGATCTATGATGGTGCAATGGCTTATATCGAATTTAAGTGCCCCTGATAGGCGACATCATCCCTTGAGACAAGATGCGTACTCGCAATATACCTTTGACAAGCGCTCTGCGTGAGGACAAGGGTTGCTTTGTCGTTCACCTCCAGTAGGATGACTGATTCGTCTTAGGGGTCCAAAGCATCTCATACGGCTCTACTTGACAGCCTTGCGCCCGTGGCTGAAATCAATGACTTTTCGCTTAGGTTGTGATGGTCAAACCCAGTATCACTCTGTTGACCTACCTGTGTCGCGGGCTCCAACTTGGGGAGAGAGTGAAGCAAGCTGCCGTGCGGCCTTCAAGTTCATCTCCCAGAAGAAGCTGCAGAAGTACTAATCCATCAGTGTTGAGCTTCGAACCAGTCTATAAAACAGCGAGACTCACTATTGTAGTATTCTTCAGACAGTAAGTGGCCGTCGCATCTTGCATCCAATCCGGAGTGCGTCAGTTTCGTGTTTCTTCCTACAAATAGCTATCGCTTAACTTAGACTTGTTGATGGTCGAGAGCAAGACTGTGCATGTTTGACAAGTGCACGATGTCCGAACAGGAAGTAGCGTCACGCTACTAGTATTTCACCTACTCAGCATCATGGGGAAGAAACCGCAGGGCAACGAATTGTGGGTACCAAGCGCCTTGGAGACTGCACTATATTGATATCATGAATGGTTTTGTATCTCTATCTAGGTCATTTTCATTCAGCCGTATTTCTCGTATTATCGTGGTTCAGACACTGCTCGCGTTGCGACCCTGCACATCGAGCTTCAACGTACCGTACCACCGATCCTTCGCATTCTGATACTCGAGTATGTTCTATGATGTTCATGACATGGTCCTGTTCAATGGCCGACGCCTTACTCAATTCGAGGGACGCTTTCCGCAAACCACATGCATTTCCTCCATCGACGAATGCCCACATCATCCACTACGAGAGATGGAAGGCTCCCTGTCCTTCTCTGATCGCAACGCCCAGCTTGTTCTTCAACACATTAACGTCGGAGTAGTCTGGCAACTTGAGGTAATTTGCACAGGTCATCACACTTGGCAGGTAATCGTCACTCGCGTATGGCGGCTCGCTTGGCTTGCAGACAACTGTGAACATTGGCGTAAGACTCTTGAATCCGCCAATGGGCAATCTCGGACTCCCAGTGATGAATTGCAGGAAATCACGTCGCTGCGCATTGGAAAGCTCAGACATGTATGAGAGTAAGTTCTTGACGCTCTTGCTGTCCATGTTGAAGCCGTGATCTGCTTTGAGGGAATCCATAAGAGTTTCAATGCTCCAGTCTTCTTCCACACGCCCGAAGAGCATGACGAGCTCGTTGGGAGTGAACGCTTTGAGAGAGTTGTATGGAAAGACCTGCGAGAAGCCATTGCGGAAAGCTTGAATTTGAGCTTGGACACCATGATCGAGGGTGAAGTCGAGGACTTTCTCAATGTAGAGGTTGACATTATCCTCGGTGACATCGACATTGTGACCATTTTCGATGAGGTCGATGTGTGGAAAGCCAGGAAGCGTAAAGTCGAGGGCGAGGTCTTCCAGAGTAGCACCTCGGATTGTCAAATTCTGCAAAGCTGTAGTCTTGGAGCTAGTACTCATGGTCAGATCCGACTCAATCTTTGCTCGTTTGCTTGCGTATGCCTGCAATTGTGCCATTGAATTTGCGAGATCTTGGTCAACGGTTCGGAGGAGAGCCATAGACGCTTTGGTGTCGTCGCCGATTTTGAAGAAAGTGGGGCTGAAGTTGACATCTATGATTCGAGAATCGAGCATGGAACGTGCGACAAACTTTCCAAGTATTTTGAAGCAATCGAGCACCTTCTTGCCCTTCTCTGTCTTCTTGTCCTCCTCACTCATAGGTGCTGGGAACAAGCCATTCTTGCCGAAGGCGTACTGGTCTCTGGCATCAGTGTCGTTCTCCCGCCACATCTTGAGATTCTTTTTGGCAAATTCTTTGGACACCGTCGAGTAGAACTCCAACGTCGGACCAAGACCGGTGCCAACTTCGTCGAAGTACTCAACCTCCAGAATGCTAGGTGAGGGGCCGAAGTGATCCATGACCTTCATGGCTGATTCGAGCATCTTAGTTCGAGCAATACGCACCTTCTGGCGTTGAGGTCGACCCATCAAGGGACGATCATCTCTTCGTCTGTCACGTCTGTCGTCGCTCTCTTGACTGTTCTGCCATCTTGTGATAGATCGTGCGTAGCCGAACGATGTTGACTGTAAGAACAGATGTCGTGTTTCGAACGGGAACAAGAAAGGGAAGGATCGAGCCAAGTCCTCGCTCCAGTCAGGGAGACAATTGCTAGCCACTATCAAGGGCTCCTCAAGCTGTCTATTCATCTTCGCCGTAAGCTTTGTATTGATGAAGGAGGCAAGAGGTTCGGGATATAGTTTGACGCCTGTGCGACCGAGAGCTTCTCTGATGTCATCAAGGCTTGCGTTAAGCTCATGCAATATCCCCAGCAATGTCAGAATCACAGATGTAACAGGATGACCATCAAGTGATGCAGGCAAACCATCAGCCTTTCGTGTTCGTGAATCATCTTCGGATGTAGATAGTTTGGCATCAGGTGCGGGCCCGGACACTCGTCGAAAGCTGACTTCGTGAATGCCAGCCCAAATTGTCCTACCAGGAGGTTCATTCACAGAAGCGTCTCGGTTGTGATGAATGGCTCGGTAAATGGTGATGTTGTCAGGAAGCGGCTTGCCGTCAATGCTGAATTCGATGTGCCAATCTTGTGGAGTAGCGGCAGCGGCAGCATAACTAGTGTGCCGCTTCGAGCTGGAACTTGAGCTTCTAGGCACAGCTGGAGACTGGTCTGAAGATGCTGTGCGACTGGGCGCGACAGGGGTGCCTGGCTCGCGCGGGGTGTACACTCGAGATCCGTCCTCCTTTCGGGCAGTAACCTTACCTCCAGAGGTGACCTCCATGTTGACAGCGTCTGGCTCACGGCCGTCGTCTGAGCCCTCCTCTTCGACTTCTCCAACGATGGGATCTAATTGCTCAGTTGAGCCTGGCTCGTTGTTGGCATCGTCGTCTTCGACATGCTTCTCATCGACAATCTCGAGCTTAGACGCAGAGTCTTCTGGGTCCGGTGGTGGTGGAGGTGCAGACTCTGAGTTATCTGGAATAGGGTTCCGGCGGCTGGACCTCCGACGGGACGACTTTTCACTTTTGCTTGACTCTTCCTTCTGTCGAGAGGAGGGTGTTGGTGGCTTTGACCTCGAGCTCGGTCTTGACAGCGACTGAGGGTTTGACCCTGGAGGAAGGGAGCCTAACTCCGTACCAAACGGGGAGAACAAGCCTGACTCTGCGGCGCCATACAATTGAGCCATGCGCGCGTTGGCAAGCTGTTGCAGCATATCTCGACGACTTCGGCTGCGATCCGTTGGTGCTCGCTCCGATAAAGTGACTCGAGGTCTGAGATAGTCGTCGAGAGCTTTGAACGTGGCAATTGCGTGGATAGAGACAATCATGTCACGAAAGCTCGGCGGTATGTTGCTGTCTCCGTCTGCCTTGAGCTGAAGTCGAATTTGCCTCGACAACAATGAAGTCGAGCTGCTTCGGCTGTTCTCGGAAGGATTGCTATTGACAGTCAACACCTCGAAATGCTCGGCCCGGCTAAGCAGATCCTGTAATTTGAAGACAAGAGCTGTGAACGCGGTAGACGTTGAGGAGGCAGTCGATGTCTTGATCTTGGCAGGATTTGTGGTGCCCATGAAAGCTGCCACAAAATCGCTTCTGGCGTTTCCTACCAACTCGTCATTCGGCTTGAGTATATCCCCCAGCAAGCTGATTACCCCAGAGTCCAAGAGCTCGGAGCTTGTGATGCTTTCAAGCGCATCTCCTATGAAGTAGTTTGCCAAACGCTCGAAGAGGTCGTGACCCTTCTTCTTGTCGCACGGCTTTTGATAATGTTCCCGGATAGCATCTGCCAGGTCTCGAAGGTCGGACCGAATCTTTTCAGCCTTTTCGCGCATTTCACGACCACTTTCTCCGTCGTACTTGTCAACGAAAGCCTTGGCTCGTAGCACAACAAGATCCTTAATCCCAGGTATTGCTAGCGGAGCTGGAATGTCCTCTTGTTCCGAATCAGAGTCTCGATCATCGTCCATGTCTACTTCATCCCTGATGATGATATCATCCTCTCGGTCTTCGTCATCATCCTCATCATCTTCGTCGTCTCTATCCTCTTGATCCTCATCTCCTTCGTCACTAGAGCTCTCAATGTCTTGTGGAACTCCCGCAGCGTTCTTGTGATTGCCATTGGTGGCACTAGTAGCTGAAGCATGACTATCCTTTCTAAGGTTCGAGCGAGCTTCGATTTCAGGTGCGCGTGCAGCAAGCTTCTTGATTTCGCCGATTACGCCCTCTCGGTAGAATTGGTAGCGGTAGATGCCCTCGAGGCGCTCGAAGAGCAGCTCTGAAGCCTGCAATGCAAACATGACGAGACTGGGATGATCCTCTTGTGACAAAATGGAGGCCAAGAACGAGGCGTATGGAACGGGGCGCAATGCATCTTCGATGACCTTGCTGTCAAGATTCGACAGCATTTTCAAGTGAGCGGTGAGGACTTTCTGGCGGACACTCAGGTTGACTGTACTTGAGTATGCGTCTGTCAATGTTGGCAGCAGAACCATTGCGAAGCGGCGCGTCTGCTGCGTGCAATCCCTTAGCAGCCTCTTTCGTTCTTGTTGTTTCGAAATCTCTATCTCGTCATCACTATCGGATGAAAGATCGTCGAATGCGCCATCCATACTGATGCGTGGAAGCAACTCGCAGATAACATTCAAAGCCTCGTAAATTTGCTCCCGCGGCCGATGTATAAGTGCTTGCATGATGACAACACTGTCGATGCTAGCAGCTACATCTGAAGTGTCAGTCGGTGGAGAGACGCCAGTCAGGATCTGGTACAGGGTATCGACAACGTTGAGTTTGAGCAGCTCGGCAGCCAGCTTCGGACTGTTTCGGGCAACAATTGCCAGAACTCGGAGGAATTCTGTGTGAATGTTGGCGCCAATCAGATTGGTGGTGCCAGGCAAGAGCAGGCCTAGGATTGCCTTCAAGAGCTCGGTGTCAACCAGCTGCTCAAGCTTGTCTGGATGGTATTTGAAGCTGTCAATGAGTCGAGTGACACAGAGACTGCCCTGCTCAACCACTTTCTGATCGTGTCCAACCAGGACATTCCGTAAGTTGGGCATAACATCGCGAATGACAGGGAACGAGTCTTGCGGAATATTTCGACAGCAGTTCGCAGCAGTGGTGACAGCAGTGCGCTGGGTGCCAGTAGCGAAGAAGTCGAGGTACTGGAGACATGCTGTCAGGCCACCTTCCCTGACAATCGAAGCTGGAAAGTCTCTCGAGATGGTAGAAAGTGTGCTCAAAGCTTGTTCAGCGACATCGATATATTGGATGTCCAGCAGTTTCTGGCACAAGACCGGGACGGCACCTCCGTAAACAACGTTGGCGACAGAACCTCGCAGTGCCTCCATCAAATTGGCCAGCGATCTGCATGCTAGCAACATGATCTCGGGGTTCTCTTCTCCTGTGATGGGGTTAGGCTGCATGAGCGCCACCAACTCTTTTACATACGGGTCTGGAGAAAATTGACCAGCCAGATTGTCTTCATTAGACACCAATAATAGGTTTGACAACTCTTCCAGAGCCATCATCTGCATAGTCGGATCGTCCATCCGGCGCAGGTTGTTCAGGATATCGCGAAATCTTGAAGCCATACCCGTCATCATGCCACTAAGAGCGCGGAGAGTGCTTGAAAGACCAGAGGGGCCGCCAGCACCAAAGAGAGCAGTAGAGAAGGGATCGTGCATGCCCTCGGGAGGAGCTTCAGGCGACATGTCTGAGTTGCTATCCCGACGGAGAGGAGGAGGGGTAGAAATTTGGTCTCGCTTTGAAGTCTTCGAGTCCTGCTCAGGGTCCTTCATCTCGACATCGTTGTCCTTCCTTGAGCGGGTCTTCTTCAACTTTCTGCTCGAGGTTGGTTGTGCAGGTGGAGAAAGATCTTGGGAGCTATCAGTCAAGACACTTTCCTTAGATCGGAGGGGTAGGGGTATACCTGGAGCGGATGATTTCTTGGAACGACTAGATGATCCGCGAGATGACGACTTGGAGGTTGATTGCTTCTGATTGTCTTCGGAGTGTTTGGTGTTGGATCTTGTCGTGGTCAACTGATCATCGGCTGCTGGAGCAGGCTTATCTTGGTTGTGACCATTGCTCGACATAGCCAGCTCTTGCTTCGTGCCTTTCCTGGACGACCTGGTGGATCGGGGTGAGGTTGTCGATGGGGCGAAGGGGGCGTTGGTGGTTTTCTGTCGCTTGGATCTACGAGCAGATGTCTGAGGCGGGGTCTGGTCGTGGTCGGCGTCGGCTGGGGGAGGGCTCGACTCTGGACGAGCGGGTGCTCTACGCTTCTGGGACTTCGCAGGTGTCTTCGAGGCAGAGGCAGACTTTGAAGCAGGTTCGTTATGATCGTTATCGTCGTGGTGTTCAGACTCGGCTGCGAGTCTCGCAGAGGAACGAGTGACTCTAGAAGACATTTGTGTCAATGGCCGATCGCCGACATGGAGGTGGCATGAACGAAGGATTTATGGAGGAAGCAGTAGTCCAACAGCAACAGAAGCGGGCCAATGTGCAAGCGTGATGTGTCAAATGCAGTAATGAAAGACTGAAGTACCTGTCAGAAGGTGAAAGCGTTTCGGGAAACTGCCACTGTGTTGGAGGCTTGCGGTTGCCTACGGTCCTGATATCGTGCTGATCGTGACTGACTGTTTGGCGACTGTGACTGTGACTTCCGCGAGGCAGGCTGTCCATTTATGCCTGACCCTCCATCGACGCGGGCTGATTATCACTTAAAGAATGCAATGTATAGTGACCAGAAGTAGATGGCCTTTATTATTTCGAACTTGAGCAAGATACAATGATAGGGATGGATGTTGGAACCACACAACCATGAGCCAGCGCTACCATGTCAATGCCAGTTGTGGTGGCCCATAGACTGCATCACCTTCCATTTCCAAGCTATTCTAGGCCTGGTTAGTGAAGTTGATCGCGCCACTGACTTCAATTTTGCTCCTCGCCAGGGTTCCACACGCCCGCATTCATGCCTGACAACAGCCTGAGAGGCATATTCCTTGGCCTGCTCTGCCATCCTGATCCTACTGTATAATCATTGTTAGGAACACGACCTCGGCCAAGCACATCCAACCTGTCGCTTGAGGCTGCTATCATATGCTCGCAGTCGGACCCTTCTTGATGTCCGACGGTGGCGTCCCAGAGGGGGTCCCACCAGTAGTGCTTGCCATGAGTGCTGTCCGGCGGCTCGGGTGGAATACTACGTGAACATATCACCACACTCTCGAACCATGAGCAAAGCCCGAGATTGGCGAAAACTACGAGGCTAATAACGGAAGTCCCTGTGACTTTAGTGAGGTTCTCGCATAGTCTCCTTGTCCCCGCTGTTCTGTTCCAAGGTTGTATGCTCAACTGAAACGAGCAATTCATGGTTAGCACAGCGTGTAGAATCCAGCTATTGCAAGCCACGGACCAGCATGACATTGTCCTGAACAGCACTCAATGTACTTTTGATCAAATCCTGTATGGCAACCAAGACCTTGTATCGGGCAGGGAGGTTCAAGTGTCAAACCTCGTCCGCACCCAAGCCTCTGCTCTGGTGCGATATCATATGGTATGACTGAAGCAGAAGTGCTGAACAATCGTCATGCTCCAATCACGACAAGTCCCTCTTCCACTTTTAAGGTCCTCCTTGCTGATCCGGTCATTGACCATGAGAGCATAAAGAGGCTGGAGCATCCAAGAAGTGAGAGCCAACTCTACAAGTTCCTTCAATACGTTTGTAAATACACACTACGAAAATTGCCGACCAAGACGAAATGGCAAAAGCGGAATGGAAATGCATAGCAGAGCACGACGACCTTCAAAGGTCTTCACATGTGGTCTCGGTGATCGGCCGTACAGCCTACATCTTCGGCGGAGAACTGGTTCCGCGTGAGCCACGAGACAACAAGATGTTCTCTACCGATCTCAATGGCGGTGACGCAACCGTCAATGCTACAGAGTCATCCCCAGCACCGTCTCCACGCGTTGGCTCAGCTTCCACGACCCTCAATGGACGCGTCTACCTCTTTTCTGGCCGTGGCGGCACAGCCATGGCTCCCATAGACGAAGCCGGCGGTGTCTGGGAATATGACCCCTCAGGCAAAGGCTGGTCCCTCCTCAACCAAGCCGACAAGTCAGCGCCCTGCCCGCCAGCACGAAGCTATCATTGTATGACGAGCGACAGGGCCACTTCCATTTTCCTTCACGCTGGGTGCCCTGAATCTGGTCGGCTGTCTGACCTATGGTGCTTCAACGTGCAAGAGAAGAAGTGGACGCAGCTTGCGGAGGCGCCAAAGCCAGATAGGGGTGGTACGAGTGTCTGCTTCTTCGAAGGATGCCTGTACAGAATGAATGGCTTTGATGGGAAGACGGAGCAGGGCGGCAGTCTCGACGTCTATGATATCAAATCTGATTCGTGGTCGACAAAGGACTTTTCTGCTGATGGCGAATCTGGTCCTGAGGCTCGGAGCGTGGCTGCGCTCCTGCCAGTCAATGTCCAGGGTAAACAGATGCTAATGACATTGTTCGGTGAACACGATCCGAGCTCGCTGGGACATGCAGGTGCGGGTAAGATGTTGGGCAATTGGTGGTTGTACGATATCAGGGAGGATAAATGGTTGAAAGGAGGAAGTGATTCGGCTTCTACTCCGGCCCCGCGAGGTTGGTTTGATGCTGATGTAGTTGATCAATCGAAGATCGTGGTTGCTGGTGGCTTGAGTGAGACGAACGAGCGGTTGAAAGATGTTTGGGTGCTGTCGTTCTAGACTATTGAAACACCTCAATCCTCAATAAGCATCTCTCTCGCCCTTCTTCTCTCTTCCGGCTTTAACTTGTCCGCTACCTCCATGGCACCTCCTTCCTTGAGCAACTCTTCCCATTCCTCCTCATCCATGTTCATAACCATGCAAATCTGTGCGCACCTCAAAAAAATCTCTCGTATCTTCCAATTCGTCTTCTGCCCGGACGACACCACAACTTTCACTATACCGTTGATGTCATGCTCCAGTCTCGATGCTCCTGCTTGGTTGACTCTTCCGCCGTACGTCCATAAGCGCTTCTCTAGCAGTTTTGACAGGTAGTTTGCCGTTGTGCTTAGCAGGTTTGAGTATGTGCTCTCGGTCATGAGGCGAGCGATCGGTCTGGTCAGAGCTTCCCAGTTGTGAGAGAAGCGAGATGACACAAGACTTTGGAAGCTAGTTAGATCCTGAGGATCATGGCCTAGCGAGTCGGCTAGAGTTGAAAGTGAATTTGCGTCTAAGTCGTACTCCACGTCACGGAAGCTGTCGAGAAGGATACGACGCAGACGCGGCTTCATAACGTTATTGAAGAGAACGCTGATTGCATCAGACAGCAGCTCAGACGTCTTTTCTGTAAAGTTAGATGCGAAAGATTGCAATGTGGCGGTCACCACCTCCCTTTCGCCTAAGCCGGGGAAGAGCTGTGGTAGTGAAGGCTGCGCAGCCGCATCAAGCCGCGAAGAAACAATCTGCTTGATATAGCTTGTGGCGACATCGACGTTGTTGACAAGCACTATGAAGGCGACAACGGTGGCTTCTGGTGGCAGACTGTCTTGCACCACGGGTCGAGGATAGTGCTCGTCTCTCATCTTCCGCTGTTCCATACTCACGAAATCCGAGCCCATCACTCTAGATAGTGTTGGCACCACGGACGAGACGACAGAGACTTGAGATGTTGTAAGACTCTGTTGTACTATCCTGTTGAGAATATACATGATGTCCTCAATCGCAGACGACACATGTGGTGGTGTACTCTTGAGGGGCTGCCGTGGGTTGAGATTGAGGTCTGAAGGTGATTCGTCCAGCTGGAATGCCTTTTCCACTGATCGTCGGAAGAAAAAGGTCGTCATCTCCTTGAATGGGGACAAAAGCCGCTCCTCGATCTTCTTCATGAGAGTAGAGTTGGTCAAGAAGGCAGGAATTAGAGGACTCTCCTCACCCGGGCTGCATTTTTGTGTGATGAACCTGGTGTACAGGGACCATTTGCTCAGCATCATTGTCATTTCTCCAAGTAGTGAGTCAACCTCCTTCATATCCACGCCTTCGTCTTCGCTATTCCTGCCCGCAGCTGGTGAGTCGGATCGAGGTGTTCCAGAGGCGCCCCGCTGTCCTTGCAAAAAGCTGTGTACGAGGAAGGTGAAAGCATAGGACTTGATGTCAGTCATCTGCCGGTCGATGCGCCTTTCGTCACTCCAGGTATCAAGTATAATTCCACCTTGCATGTCAGCTTCGTTTTGCAGACGCTCAACGACTCTGTTCATCTTGCCTGGTCCATAGTGTCGTTCAACCAAGCCACCATGACCATCTACGATCTGCGCGATGTGCTCAAAGAGCTTGGTCAAGGCATTGGCATAAAAGAAACCATCTTTAGCTTGGTTGCCTCCGGTGCCAGCGTTGAGATTTGCTCGAGCTCTTGTTGCGATGCCTTGGCAGACATATCTACCATAGACGTCTAGACCCACATCTGACCTGTTGATCAAGGGGAACAGTTTGAAGAATCTGGTAATCTTGGCTCCATCGTTCTCCTTGACTGCCTTGTCGAATTCACGCTGAAACAGACCACAGAGTGACTCAGATGCATTCTCGAGCGTCACTCGTGGTGAGTCTGGCACTTCCGCGGTAGGCACGACTCTAGCAGCAAATGCGCCATCAATGACTTCGTCTGGTACTTTGGAAGCACGACTCAAGTAGCCAGCAGCAGTTTCCCAGTCCTGAGGGGCGCCCATGGAGCCCGAAACACCGAGCACACATGCCTTCAACTCGCGGACTTGCTCAACAACGGTCAAAGTCTCCTGCACTCGTGCTTGTTCCAGGTCAAGTCGTTTCACCGAGGCTGAAATCCTGTTTGCAGTGCCTGCAGCTCCTGAGAGCATGCCATTGCTGATAGCACGAGTCTTCGCAGCTTGGGTGCTCAGATTCGCGCGAAATAGGTCGAGTCTTCCAAGTTCGCGCTGTAGATCTTTCTGTGCTGATATCAGGGTGTCGAGTTTGTGTGTCACCGTGCTTTCCTTCTGCTGCAGATCTGCCAATGCAGCTCGAATCTCTGCCACCGACTTGGCAGTAAACACATCTTTCGCGGGCTGATGTGCGACTACAGATTCACGCCTGTTGGTGGAACTCGTGCCATTCATATCTAGCAGTGCGAAAGCAAGTCAGGGATGACTTGGAGGATTGGCTGTCTGGGCGGGAGTTACTAGCACGCCCAGCCTTTTCCCATGTGGAGCGGAGGCCCTATCCGCAAGTGGGCATAGCAGGCGAACGCAGGGCCCCCACGCTTTACGGAAGTGACGTGTGGCGCAAAGTGACACCAAATGGACATTTTGATAATCCTCCAAGCAGCAGCGGCTAGATGTCTCGAAATCAATCGGGCTACCTGGCAGGCACCAGCTTACTATCAGTATCCATCCTCATTACTCACTCTCGGTCCTTTACCCTGTCCGACTCGACGTGGCTCTACGTAAAGTCATACAATTCTTCGCGCACATAGCTCGAACACGAAGAAGAGGCAAGCTTTCGAAGAGCCGTTGGAAGTTTGGATTTGGACGATTCAAGATGGGCAACGAGTCTTCGACGCCAGTGGCAGAAGACGTGCCGCCCGTCACTCTGTACGGGAGAACAATCGAGGCGGTGGCAGATTACATTAAGAAGAACAATGTTAGAAAAGTGGTTGTCATGAACGGTGCGGGAATATCAACATCTGCTGGAATACCCGACTTCAGGTCGCCGGATACGGGACTATATGCCAACCTTGCAAGACTGAATCTACCATACGCGGAAGCTGTTTTTGACATTTCCTACTTTCGAAACAACCCAAGACCTTTCTACGAGCTGGCGCATGAGATGCATCCTGGCAAGTACAGACCGACCATCACTCACTCGTTCGTCAGCCTGTTGCACCAGAAAGGAATGCTGCTGAAGGCTTTCACACAGAACATTGACTGTCTCGAAAGAAAAGCTGGGGTGCCAGGTGAGAAGATCGTTGAGGCCCATGGTTCCTTCGCTACACAGAGATGTATTGATTGTGGGCTGGAATATCCAGAGGAGAAGATGAAAGAGGCCGTGGCAATCAAGGAGGTGCCGTACTGTGAGAAAACGAGATGCGGTGGTCTAGTGAAGCCAGACATTGTGTTCTTCGGAGAAGCTCTACCAGAGTCCTTCCATCGTAACCGGAGTTTACCAGCCCAAGCTGATCTGGCTATTGTAATGGGTACGAGTCTGACAGTGCAACCATTTGCTAGTCTGCCGTCATTTGTTCGGGAAGAAACACCGCGAATTCTGATCAACAGAGAGAGAGCTGGGGGTTTGGGATCTCGCCCAGACGATGTTGTGCTGCTTGGTGACTGTGACGAAGGTGTGCGTAAACTTGCCGATGCTCTGGGTTGGCGCGAAGAGCTCGAGGAGTTATGGGAGTCGACGAACCCGCACAAAGGCGAGAAGAAGGAACACGATGTCAAGCCCAAGGACAAACAGACAGAGCTTGACGACAAGATTGACGAGCTTACGAGAGGTGTTGACAAAACTTTAAAATTGTCTGAAGACCACCAAAAGCAGTTTGAAAAGGACTTCAGCAGGCGCGATGACACCGGAAAGTTGGCCGTGCCAGGTGGTCTCGCTCGGTCAATCACGAAAGCGGAAAACCAAAAGCAAGGTAATGCTCAAGTTAACGAATCTGGTCCCACGAAAGACGATCTCAGTCACGTCTACCCTCACATCGGCTCCAAATCAGCAGACAAGTCCTCACTTTGATCTCGCACAATTTTGTATGTGGTGCATCGACAGTCTATATAAGATAGATCTGCCACGAAGTCAATCGTTCCTCTCCCCCACCACGTTGCACCACATCACTCAAAGTCTGACACATTTCCCGTTTCATCATATACGTTAAACCGACGTCTAGGTCCAGCCACCTGCGATATGTCTAAAGAGCGAACGGAAAGGCCTACGGGACTGCCACACAGGCGATGCAAAGGGACGAACATCAAGAATATGCCAGCTCAAGCCCGGTCGTAAGTGGGCTTTCATTAAGCAAGCACTATGGCTAACTTGGACAGCAACTATGAAACGCCGATTCTAAAGATCCTGGTGGGTGATGAAGAAGCAATGTTTAAGATCAATGAAGGCCTGCTACAGGGCACATCCTTCTTTGCAGAACACGGCAGACGTGCACCCAGACCAGTACGCCAAGCACCAACCACACCAGCCACACCGACCACACCACCCAACCGGTCTGGTTTGTTCTTCGATAATGTCTCAGAACACACGGTTGAGTCTGACGATGAGGCGGTCACCGTCGACCTAACAGATTCCGACGCCGATTACGAGCTAAAAGGCAAATTTTATTACAGCAGAGACGCCTTCAACATATTCGTCCGACACCTCAATGAGGCCCCTCCAGTAACGCCTAAGGACCAGGAGGGTTGCTGGTCCCTCTTCAAGGCGTACGCGCTGGCGCAGCATTACAGTGTCGAACTCTTGCAGAATCAAGTCATAGATGCCCTGCAGAAGTTCTACGTCCAAAACACCATTCCCATCACCGATGTCATATATGCTGTCCAGCATTGGGGTGACAATGTCGACTGCTTCCTGGTGAGCTACCTTATTGCTCAGGCTGGATACGAGATCGCATTAGACTGGGCCAGATACCGAGGAGATAATCATGAGCTCGTTGCACTCTTCCAGAGTGGGAACAAAGGTATCATCGAAGAGCTGTTCCGTGCTGCCATGGATCACACGAAGCCAAATCCTTCAGCTGACCCTGCCAAGCACAAGCGCAACTGGCGACTCCAGCCGTCTGAGTGAACTGGGATCGGGTACAAGTTGGCGAAAAAAGAAGGCGCCCGTCTGGCGATTTTCCAATGTTAGCTTATTCGGTCAGCACAACGTAGCTTAGTCACGTTTCGAAGACACGGCAGAGCGAAAAGTGATAGACACGTTCATTTTAGGAGGCCGAATTTGTTCGGAAGACCGGGCGGGCTTGGGACTGCATCCGAACTTTTTCCCCGACGTATCGACAAGTGCTCGGTCTGCTCTGGCTCGATCTCGACAAGAGCAAAGTGCTATACAATTTTGACATTTTTGGGTTTGCTCCCGTAGGTAGCTGACTTCGCAAGGCATCAGGTTCCTTTATATCTCAATCCCGAAGATGCGGCTGCTTCTCCAAATGTTCAGGGCCCGCCGGGCGTTCCTACAATACTGCCCCGCTACTCCGTCATGTTGAGGGTTCCGCTCGACGTCCGCTCGTGCATGCCACCTGTGACGCAGCATGACATTTTGATCGCAGCCCCACCGTTCGTCGATTGTCAACAATTTGGTAATCACCCACAACATCGTATTCTTGTGAAGCAGTTACTCTTACTGCCTACTTAGCACATTACTATAGCTTCCTGAACCTGGGTTTGGCACAGTGCTTGCAAAATCGCAGCTATGGACATGGATGTAAGTCTCTAACGGATAATGCACAGCTCCTATCACTTGCGACTACCTTGAGTCACGCCTCATTCTGCGCTCATATTCTGATTGTTATACAGTACAAGCAGGTGCCAGAGCGATGGACAACCAGAGTCAGGTATGAGTGCGATCCTGTTTTGCGAGACAAGCACACTGACACGCGTGTAGAAAGCCATCCCGAAAGGGTATGAATACTCTATGCTACTGCTCGACAATACACCTTAACCATGCCTAGGTTCCATGGCCGATGTGCCACAAGACATCGTCACCGAAATTGCCAGCCTCGAACGACTCTTCACTGTTGATCAAGCAAAATTGAAAGAGATTACCGAGCAGTTCATTGTCGAGCTGAAGGATGGTCTTGAGGGCAACGGCAACATTCCCATGAACCCAAGTTGGGTCATGAACATGCCCGATGGAGAAGAGACCGGCCGCTTTCTAGCTCTGGACATGGGTGGTACAAATCTACGAGTTTGCGAAATTGAGTTGGTCGATGAGAAGGGCGAGTTCGACATCATCCAGTCCAAATACCGCATGCCCGAAGAGCTGAAGTCTGGCAACGCCGAAGAGCTCTGGGACTACACTGCAGACTGCATCGAGCAATTTATCGAATACCACCACGAAGATGATAAGGATAACCTCGAGACACTACCACTGGGTTTCACCTTCAGCTACCCAGCGACACAAGAGTACATTGACCACGGCGTCTTGCAACGATGGACCAAGGGCTGGGCTGTCGAGGGTGTAGAGGGCCACGACGTTGTACCGCAGCTCGAGAAGGCTCTGAGGGAGAGGGTAAGCACGAATCATATTTGTCTAACCGCTGCTTACAAGCTTAGAAACTCCCCGTCACAATCGCCGCCCTCGTCAACGACACGACTGGAACCCTCGTCGCCTCAGCATACACCGACACAGCAATGCGCCTCGGCTGCATTTTCGGCACTGGCTGCAACGGTGCCTACGTCGAACATTGTGGCAACATCCCCAAACTCAAACACATGAATCTCCCAGATGACATGGAGATGCTTATAAACTGTGAATACGGCGCTTTTAACAGCAAAGGCACCACCCCAGTCCTCCCTAAAACTCCCTACGATGTGATGATTGACGAGACCTCTCCACGACCCGGTCAACAAGCCTACGAGAAGATGATTTCTGGTCTTTACCTCGGTGAGATCTTTAGGTTGACAATGCTAGATCTACACGATAACAAAAAATTGATCTTCCAGAACCAGGATCTGGCGCAATTCCGGACTCCATTCTGTCTTGACTCCTCGTTCTTGAGCTTCATCGAGGAAGATCCGTTTGAGAACCTGTCAGAGACGCAAGATATGTTCAACGACAAATTCCAGGTCAAGGCTAACAAAGCCGAGCTCGAACTGTGTCGTCGACTAGCCGAGCTGATCGGCACGCGCGCAGCCAGACTTTGTGCATGCGGTATTGCGGCCATATGCAAGATGAAGGGCTTCGACAGCTGTCATGTTGGTGCTGACGGATCAGTCTTCAACAAATATCCACACTTCAAGCAGCGAATCGCGAAGGCCCTGAGGGACATCCTGGACTGGACCGGACGCAAAGATCCGATTGCGCTCAGTGCCTCGGAGGATGGAAGTGGTGTTGGTGCCGCGTTGATTGCAGCGCTGACAGTAAAGAGGATAAAGGAGGGTAACACCAATGGTATTCAGGATGTCAAGAAATTCGGACTGTAGCGTGATAGCACGCGGGGCAGGGCCATTTCGTCGATTTCGCTTGACGTCGGCTAAGCCAGCAAGGGCTCAGACTGCGGCTGAGACGCCACGGACAATTTTTGGTCTTGATGAGCCATGTAATGGTCCAGCGTGGAATTGACCAGTCTAAAGCAGGTCCCGGATTGGACACATAGCATACAGCATACAGACCAACGAAACCAGCTGTCTGGCCGTCGAAGAGCGTCCTCGAATGTCATTGCTTGACTACAAGCCTCCTTCACATCATTATCGTACATCACTATATCTTATATCTCTTCCTTCACCCGCCTCCATCGCAAGCTGCAATCCGGCTGGCCCCTTTAATCCCTAATCTGCCACAACCGCACCTTCCCCGCCTCATTTCCCACCGCTAGGTAACCTCCATCCGGGCTAATCGCAACACTACTGATCCGGCCCAACGGCGTCTTGTCCGTCGGCCAGTTCCTGTACACGGTGCAGCTGGGCAGGTGTACGAGGCGGAGCGCGTTCTTTTTCCATCGCGAGGCCATGATTAGGAGCTGGCCGGCGGGGTCGGGGGAGAAGTGGAGGTGGGAGATTGGGGTTGTGAGGTTGGAGAGGGTGCGGAGGGGGGTCGGGCGGTGTGTTGATGTTGATTTCGATGGTGTTTGGGATGATGTACCGGCCGGTGCTGTTGCGGATACTGATAACAATAACGTCTTGGCGAAATGCGAGAGGATACTGCGTCGATCGTAGACGTTCACGATCCCGCTTGTTGAGCCGATGGCGACCCAGCGGTCGGGTCCCAGTGTATCGACCCCGGTGCTGCTCCTTGGGTCGCGGATCTCGCCGCCCAGCGCGAGCGTCGTGGTGCCGACCGCGCCCTCGTCGCTCCAGCGCGCCACGACGCGCTTCTCGGATATGTTGTATTCGGATATCTCGCCGTTTTTGCCGACTACGCTGTACCCGGTGCTGTCGCGGTAGAAGGCGAGGTCTGCGATGCCGTTGAGGCTTTCGATGCGGGTTTGGGCGATTGGTTGGTGTGTGGCTGTGTGGAGGAGGTGGACTGTGCCGAGGTTGCTGCCGGTGTTGGCGATTAAGGCTATGTAGGCGCTGTTAGGGGAGAGGATGAGGCGTTCGCAGGTGGGGAGTTCATGGTTCTTTTTGGATTTGCGGGCCAGGGATTCGGTGGAGGAGCGGGATTGGTAGATGGGGCGGGAGATTTTGGTGAGAGTGCCGGTGTGGAGGGACCAGGTGTGGAAGTAGCGGCGGCGGGCTGAGAGGTAGATTTTTGTTTCGGGAGTGGGTTCTGTGCCTGCTTGTGTTTGGATGGGGTGTGAGGGGGTTGAGAAGAGGGCTGTAGTTATTGGGGTGCCTTTGACGTGGAGACTTGTTAGGATTGGATTGGGGTTTTGCGATGAGGGGGAGATGTGGTAGAGGTTGATTGTTGAGGAGGGGCCCGCGGTTAGGAGGAGGGGATAGGAGGGGTGGAAATGGAGCTGGTCGATGCTGGAGGGGCCGGAAGATGCGATGTCTTTGAGGCGTTGGATGTCTATGACTTCGGGGCGGAGTTTGAGGGTTCGGGAGGGAGAAGTGGCGGTGTCTGATCCCGGATCTTGACCTTGGCGGGTGAGAGGACCTGTGGAGCGGAGAAGTTCTGCTAGGGGTTTGACGGAGCCAGCAGAAGGAGAGTCGATCGAGATATCCGAGTCTGTATCCGAGTTGTCGTCATGATTGTGTGATCTTTTTTGCTTCTTCCTGGCGTATTTGACCCATCCTGGTGTTGGGTGCAGTCTTTCGTACTGCTGGCGCAGTCTGCGGATGTACTCGAGGCCGGTCACCACGTCGTCGTCTTCCGTGTCGCGTAACTTGCGCAGGCGGGTGTTTGAGGCTAAAGAGACAGTGATGCGCTCGTCGTCACTATCATTCCAAAGCACTTTCCTTCTGTGCTCTTCTTGCTCACCCTCCTTCTGCTCCTCTTCCAGATCTTCCATCACATCATCTGGCAGATTTGTGGTGCCGGCATCGAGGAAGAACAGGTCCTCGTCTGCCACGTCTTCCATCCCCTCATCGTCGTCGCCCTCCCCGTCCTTACTGTCTCCTTCCCCAGGCACTCTCGTGAGCGCTTTGTTGTCATCTTGAGCAGATCTATTCAAGGAATCGAGAAAGCCAGCACGGTCGCCAAACAGGATCTTCTCAAGTTGTCTTTCGGTGTCGTCTTTCTCGAGCACTTCCTTTTGCTTTCGTGCTGCGACTTCTTTGGCATTGAGCCGTCGAGTGGGTCCCATGATGTTAGTGACTAGTGCCAGAGGAAACGTTCAGAGTCGCTCGCAGCCCGCACGATATGAGGTACGACTTCATGCAGCACCAGTCTTTGCGACGGCCACAACTTTTTTCTCCGCATTGCCCGGAACGGCTGGAATGAGTCTAGCTTCGCCGAAGTACAGAGCACTTAGGGACCATCCAGTGCAGCGTAATACTACGGCGCATCATGACTTCCATATGCGTCATCTACCCATCTCAAGCTCGCTTGACGCCAGTTGCAGCAGTTGTGAACTGTTTCCTCACACTCCCATTTCATCTACTTTGGGGGAGATCACTGACTCTCCGTCTTCTTCTTAGCGCTATCTTGGATATCTCTTTTTGTCACACAGCATGTGACCGAGGTAGTCCGGCGTGATGACTTCTCAGCGTGGTGGCATGGTCCTCTTTGCCGCCAGTAACTACGTCTCCCAAGACCACTGGCCCTAAGGTCGTGGCATGTCTCCTGGGAAGCATTTCATTAACATAAGAAACACGTGGGCGTGCAGAACTAGCGCACGTTGTTTACAACAGGCATGGTAATACCAGGAGTCCATCTCGTTCCGGTGCTTGACTTCCAGTCCTTTTAGGTGCAGTTCTCGTAACTTTTTTGTGACATCGACCTATGCTCGTCAAGGCAAGCTTTGCAGCAAACCCTTTGTTGATCAATGGTGACTCGTCAAAAAGAGCCGATCTAATCGCCTTGCGCAGGGGCTGAGGCGTTCTACTTCGAGATGAGACTAATCCCGAGTTGTCACAGCACCGGTGTTTTGGCATCTTGGCATCAACTACCTCGACAGTCACTAGTATCATTTCACTTCAGCTCCCTTGGCCGGTGACTAGGCAAGACGAATGTCGACGACAATGCTTCAATGATACCCGGCGCTCTTCTATCTGGTGGATATTGGGTCTACACCGGTCCAGCCCTGACTGGGCCACTGCAGATCTCGCTTCGGAAGATCTAGATTGGAGGGCGCCGCTTGCCATATACAATGTAGGCCATTATTGAGCAGCTAACTCCAGCGCTCATTTTGTGTTTTTTGCCGCTTGTGGCATCGATGGGTTCAGCTGAAAGTCGTGACCGCTGCAAATGCAGCATCCACTGCGCAGAAGACAGAGATAAGGGCTATGCCCTCATCTCCGATGATATAGGTGACTTGGTCGCCGTATGGAGGACGATGGCTTCGATCATCGCAACCATTTCTTCGTTCGTTGTTGACCACTGACTTGATTCTTCCAAGCCCTTCGTGGCTTAGTCGCTCTTTTGGGATCAAGCAGCAATGTTGCTCACTAATGTACTCACCTTTTCACTATTCGTTATTTTTTCAACCAGCTTATCCGAGGTGCAAAACGATGATCAGTGTCGGATAGTCACGGAGACATACACGGGTGCAGCATTTTGGGTGCCCTCACCGGAAGCGCTCTCGAGCACCTCAGCAAAATCAGAACACGGCACAGTCTCCGGTGGCAAGCCAGGCACATCGTTCAATGAAGTCCTAGGAAAGTCAGGCAGTGGGAAGCCGAGTACCACTCTCTTGCCATCACGACCAAGTGGTGGCAGTAACAGCTACAAGGCTAGTAAACAGTACGGCCACCCTAATTCTGGCGCGCTTCCAAACCACACAAGGTCTCATGCGGGCCAGCCGCAAGGCACAACAAGATCAGCGTTAAGCTCCACCGCCCGACAGACCAGCACCAGCAAGCATGAATGGGAGGTCTGGGTTCTTGCCGGCACTCCATTTCCCAGGCCATCATTCGTCAGCACGAAACCACCCGTTGGCGGCGAGCCTTCCAATCGTACGGCAACTCCGTCGAGGCTAACAAGCGACTCAGCCCTGCGCACGGTCCGCAATGGCACGCACTCATCCTCCAGTTCACACGTGTCTAATCAGTCAACCTCGAAAACTTCTTCGAGGTACCGCTACATGACTTCCGCTGCAGGGTCACTTAACGAGACCACGGCGGGCACATCATCCAGCTCTAGCAACACCAACGCTACAAGCCGGGCAACTTCTTCTGCTAGTCCTAGTAGTACTTACCTAGCCCGGTCAACGACTTTTACCACAACCAATGGAGAGGATACAAAAACTACTACGACGGTCACTCACTCTATCGAGGCCAACGCCACAAGCACCACAGAACGTGCTTCCACAGCCTCGCAGCATGGCTCGATTCCCAATGTGAGTACGAATTCCACATCAACATCCGGAAGCGAATCGGCGTACTTCTCGAATACAACTAGCTCGACCAGTGAACTAGCATTCACAACAACGAACATATCGAGTACTACGATGTCTATTTTGATGTCAGAAACGACAACCAGCCTAAGATACTCTAACCACACAACCACATTCTATAGCAACCAGAGCACCACAGCAACGGCTTCCGCCTCCTCAACGACATCAAGCTCAGCTTATGGTCCTGGCAGCGAATTCGAGCTTGAAGGCCCACTCGACCTTGGCTCTATCCCACCAACAATTCTGGATCCGGTATCGCCTCCAGATATTGACATGGGTAGTCTCGACCGAATCGAGGCGCAAGAAAAGTCCAATTTGTGGTTCAATGGCCCAGAAGCAGGTGGCGATGAAGAAGATGGCGGCGTGACTGTGCGAGTAGCCGCGGATTACAAATACCCATCCATTGTCCTCGATCATTCGATCTACATCAAGGACCTAGAGTGCACCTCCGGTGGCATATCTGGCAAGCTCAACCAACCTCTGGCATATGAACGGGCTAAGACGGCCTGGCAAGCTCACCCGCTTGTCTTCATCACCACAGATCCTTCATGCATCAAAGAAGGCGAAGCTTCCTTTTTCATTGTATCAACTGCGGTTAGTTTCGAGGGTGGCGATCAGACATTCGCTATTTCTGGTACTGTCTCGGAACTTGCAGACGTGTTCGAGGACATGGCTATTGACTTTGGCAAGATCACATATGAAGTGCCTACTGTTTCCTCAGGGCCTGTTGATGGAAACGCAGCAACAAACACGTGTGGCTCACCAGGCTCTGATATGATCGATGGACTTCCGGCTGTTTCCTGTGGTGGCGGCTTCGATGAGGCACTCAACAACAAGCTAGGATACTATTTCGATGAGGGCGATGACCAGTATGTGTTCTCTGTCGCAGCTCCAGAGGCAATACCAAGGGATGGAGCTGCAATCAGGCCCAGAGACGATAGTTTTAGCTTCATGTCCGAACGATCCGTCATGCTAGAAAGGCGCGGCTGCTGGATCTTCTGCGCCATTGTTAATGTCGTCAAAGCTGTTTTTCAGGCAGTCGTCCAAGTTGTCGCTGCTGTTGTCATGGCCGTTGTGCATGTTGTGAAAGAAGTTGTCAAGCGAGCTGAAGAGGTCTTCCTTCCGATTATCAAGAAGGTGGTTGACATTGGTATCTCTATTGTCAAGCAAGCAGTGAAGATCGTCACTTTCATCGCTACGGGCAAGTACGACCAGTCGTTATCATTGGGTCTCAACATGGTGCCCCCAAATACGATGCTTGAGGACTCACCGTGGGGAGACGCTCTTAAATTTTACAGCTGGTCGCCAGATGCCGGTGGTGAAGCATGGGAAGCAAGTGCCTACGCCCTTGATCAGATCCAAGGCTCATTAATGGGTCTCGAAGCCGAACCAGAGCCTGGCGTCGAGTTTTACTGCATAAACTGTGGTATCTCCGGCAAGATGACCGCTGTTGGGTCCATTCAAGCTACAGTATTTGAGGGTATCAAAAGCGCCCAGATCGGTGTGCACGGTAATCTGTACGCCGGTTTGTACCTCGGTGTCAACGCATTCGCCAAATACGAGAAGAAATACGAGAAAGAGCTCTTCAACAAAGGTCTTCCAGGCTGGTCGATTCCTGGTATCGTCAATCTCGACCCGATGCTTACGCTTGGTGTAGAAGCAGGCATTGCTATCGAGGCTGAGGGTCAGCTGCTCACACGTGCATAACTGAGCTGGCCTGCATTCGAAGCTACCTTGGATTTCATCGATGACAAGCAAAGTTCTTCGTCCGGTTGGACATCTAACATCGATCACAAGTTCCAGGTTGCCGGTAGACTTAGTGCAGAGGCTTCGCTTGGCCTGCCTGTAAAGGTTGAGTTCGGAATTGACTTGCTAAACAAGAAGTTCAAGAGGACTGTGGCTCTGACTGACACGCCGGCTTTGGCCGCAGAAGCAGAATTGTCGGTTTCTTGGGATGCTGAAGAAGGTACCATTTTTGGCGATGAAGAAGGAGAGTGTGCTGGTATCGCTTGGAGCATCGGTCTCAAGAACGAAGTTACGCTTGGCTTTACAGATGAGGATGACGAAGGCCCAGAGTACTCCTTGTTTGAATGGACCTCACTGCCTCTAGCTGAGGGCTGCGTTGAGCTCGGCGAGGGGTGGTGGCTCAGGCGGTGATGAAGGCTCTACGAAAGGCGACGAAGATGCAGGTGATGAAGTTGACGAAGGCGAGAATGGCGGGAATGGTGGTAGTGTTGGTAATGGTAGCATCCAAACTCTACTCGGCGGCGAAGAAAACAACGACGACCCTGGCGACCTTGCGTGCCCGAACTGGAGTGACATGGAGTTCACGGACAGCAGCGGCAATCAATGGAACATTCGATGCAATCCATCTCAACTCCTCGTCGGTGACCAAGGCATTACAAGAGAAGCTCAAGAGGGATCTATGACGGCTTGTGTCAGCTCATGCTCGAATGACCGTGAAATGGAACGATGCATAGGTGTACTCTGGGCTCCTGAGGAAAGTATGTGCTACTGGGTCGGCACAAGGGCGAACTCGTACACTACAGCACCTCCTTCTGGCAACATCCACATGGCTGAACCCATCACACCTTACGTCATTCACGCTGTCATGTACGCTACTTTCGATGTCACCAACGAAGCTCGAGCCTGGTTCAACAAGGGTCACAAGCTTGACGTCAACACCAATGGCTTCTACGCAAAGTTCAGAGATCCTCAGGTGGGTGTCGCGAAGACTTTCTCCATGCTTTACCAGTACGGTCCAGAAATACGAGTCGTAACAGGCTTCGAAGACCAGAACTTCGTCATCGTCCCGGGACCCATCCGTCGAACGGACATGGAGCGAGTCAGCCCAGATCCTTATCAATATCAGAGCCCCGATACTCAGTCCTATGTGCGGATATATGATGTTGCATGGGGCTCGACGAACGTACCATTCGCTAACACTTGGCAAGCGTTCCAGAACATCTATTGGCGCATCCAGAACGAGGGCAGCTTTCAGTTTACAAATGACCTCTTCACGATTGACACCCGGTTTGGTACTATTAAAACAGGTGCTATCTTCGTGGAGAGGCTACAGACAGATCCCGGTCGAATCGTACCTATTCATACTTGGGAAAACGAATGGGTTCAGTCGAATGCATTCGGCCGGCCGTGGAAGCGAAGCATCAACACTCTTGAAGCGCGTCAAGATGATGGTAGTGATATCGCAGACAAAGATTTTACCACATTCTCCGTTGAGGACAGGACAGGCTCTATCGCGTTGCAGATCGGCACTGACGGTAATCTCTTCGTTTCAAACCTTGATTCCGACGTCGACATATCAGATCTGACATCGGGATCCTCGTTTGTCGGTATCTCCTCACCCAACACTCTCATCATCGGTGACACCAGCGAGGGGCTTCTTCACTATTTCCCTAGTGAACTGGAAGCCATTGGTGCTTCCAGACTTCGCGTTGCACCATGGAATGAGCTGCTGAAGACATGAAGGCTGGTGGACCTGCTGGAAGTGGCAGACGAAGACAACAGCAGCGCTATGCTCGTTGCTGCCGACTCGCTGGGTGAACATGCCTTTTTGTGGTTCTGCGGTATCGAGAATGGCTTGAACAAGGTGTTCCTAGTCAAGGATGCTTTGGCTGCTGAAGGAGTTGTAGAGGCTACGGATATGAAGTACATTGTTAGTGGGGGCCAGGCCACTGATTGTGGGCCTGTTGCGTTGGTTGGGTAT